>JAAUYD010136411.1_pt1 | contig 24540 bp, 21 predicted proteins | sample 7278101 | NCBI WGS metagenome assembly JAAUYD01 (sample SAMN14350128, study PRJNA611818) | marine sediment metagenome | isolation source: surface marine sediment (0.6m) | place: French Polynesia: Moorea | collected 2018-08
ACGTAGCTGGGCAGGGCGTAGTAGCGGGCCAGGCGTGCCACGGCGCCGCTGATCAGGGCACACTCGGGGGTGCCCACGGTGGCAGCCGCCATCTTGAGGTCCATGGCGGTGGTGGAGCTGCCGTAGATCACCGGGGCGCCTTTGCGGGTCAGTTGACTGAGGGTGATGCCCGAGAGGATCTCGGCATTGTGGGTCACCAGGGTGCCGGCCAGGGTCACCGGGGCGGTGCCGCCGGCCATGGCCATGCTGAGGATGTTGCAGACCACGTTGTTTCTGGCGGCCGCCATAATGATCTCGCAGCAGTCCTGGATCAGTTGGAGGGGGCTTACCGGGCAGGTGGTGAAGCTCACCAGGGGGCGCCGTTTGAAGGCCTCGATGCCGCCGGCGATGAGGCGCCCCATCTCCAGGATTTTGCCCAGCAGAAAGCCGTTGACCGGCCCGAAGGCGCAGTGTTTGGTGGTGTTGGTCAGGTAGGCCTCGGCGTTGTGCAGGGCGACGGCGGCCTGGTCCACGTCGTGGGCCCCCATGGCCTTCTCGCAAAAGTCCACCTCGGGAAGATAGTCGATCACGCGGGCCGAGTCCACCAGGTCCTGCTTGACCGGGTCGCGGTTCTCGCCGGTTGCGAGATCGTTGATCTTGACCCCTTCGCTGAAGTTGGTGAAGTGGACCCGGTTGCTCTCCAGCACCAGATCGTGTTTGGTGTCGCGGCCGGCCAGGACCACCTGGGGAGGGGCCGATCGAACGGCATCCTCCACCAGGTAAGGCGGGATGCGTACGATTTTGGCCGCGGCGTCCACTTCGGCGCCGTGGTCGCCGAAGCAGGTCCGGGCCGTGTCGTCCTCCACAAAGACCCCGGTCTGGGCGAGCACCTCCAATGTGCCCAAATGGATCTCCTCCACCTCCTCTTCGCTGAGGATCTCCATGCGCAAGCCACCGTTGCGCTCTCTGCCGGCGTGATGTCGTCGGTTCATAGGAATTCCTTGGAACTTAAAAAGATTGATGGGTACACCATAAGGAAGGTAAAGATCGGCAAAAGCGTGCGGTAGAATTTTATCTCCCGCCGCGTTTTATAACCTCCCAGCGAGAGACAATTTCGGCTGCAAGCGCCTTCAAAGGGCTACACCCCATCCGCCACCACCGCATCGGCCTCCATCTCCACCAGCCAGGCCGGGTCGATGAAACGGCTCACCTCCACGAAGGTGCAGGCCGGGCGTATCTCGCCGAAGAATTCGCCATGGGCCCGCCCGGCCTCCTTCCAGCGATCGATGTCGGTGAGCATGACGCGGGTGCGGATGATGTCCTCCCGGCGTCCGCCGGCGGCGACCACCGCCGCCAGGATGATCTCCAGGCAGCGCCGGGTTTGACCATGAAGGTCACCCGGGCAGGCGGTCTGACCGTCCTCGGCAATGGGCGCCGTCCCGGCCACCGCAACCATGTGGCCGATTCGCACCGCCCGTGAGAAGCCGATCGGTTCCTCGTAGGGAGACCCCGATGAGATCTGGGTGCGCTTCATGCGGGCGCCTCCTTGCCGGCCGCATGGGCGTCCAGGTGTTCTTGGAGGTAGGCGTACTCCTGGGTGAGCTGCCCGTTATAGACAATGACGGCCTTGCGCACCTCGTGATTCAAGCCCGATTTTTCAAGGGGCTTGTCGAAGTTGGCTGTCAGGATATTGGGGACCAGCGGGGACAATTGATGGCTGAAAAAGGTCGAGCTGTCCAGGGGGAGTTCACAGGGCAGGTTATCCACCGCCAGAAGGACGATGCCGTCACCGGTGTGCCCGTCGGTCACCGCCTGGGTCAGGGGGTCCACCTGGTAGGCGGGCATGTCGCTGTCCGTGGAGCGCACATTGCACTCGACGCTGCCGTGGGTGTCGCAGGTGATGTCGGCGATGCCGGCCAGAAGTGATTTGGGCGACCTTTCGGCCTGCCGTTTGAGACCCTCCCAAGTGATGAATCGGGGGTAGCGGGCTTCCCAATAAATGGCGTTGATCAGAAGCCGGAAGTGGGCCAGGTAGGGATCGAAGCGGCTCTGGTACAGATCGGGCTGGTCGAAGTACTCTTGCAGATCAAAGGCACCGCCGTCCGTGCGTTCCACCAGATCGGCCTCCTTGAAGACCGTGACGTAGAGACGTTTGGGATCGGCTGTGCCGTCTTTGGTCAGGGTCTCGACCTCATCGGGCGCCACCCGTTCGGTGGGCAGACAATCCAGAATCTGCTGAGCACCTTCAGACACGTTGCCGTAGCCCAAAACGCCAATGGTAAAGGGGGTCAGCTCGTCCGGGAAGCCCCTCTCGGCGATCTTGGCCCCCACCGCTTTGAGGTGCCGTTGGGCGTCGGCCACCGAGGTGTACTCATGGGCCCTGTTTATCTGTGACAGGGGCGTCGACACGCCTTTGGCGGCCCAGTGGGCGCCCATGAGGCTGAGAATGTCGATGGCCCCCGCATCGCCGGCGTAGCGGCCAAAATAGACCATGCGGCGCCCCTTCTCGTCGGAGATGCGTTCATAATCGATCAGGGTGGCGCCGCTGTCGATGATCTTCCGCAGGAGGGGCATGCCGTGCTGCTGGCCCTTGATGGTGTGGGAGAAGAAGAGATAGGTCTTGCCGGCCTGGATCTTCTCCTCCGGAATCTCTTTGACCCCGAGAATCACCTCCCCAGGCGCCTCGTTGTGGCAGATTTGGGCCCCGGCCTCCAGGTAGGCTTGGGAGCTGAAGCAACGCTTCGCCGAGACCTGGACATAGGCGCGGACATTGGTTTTCTCGCGAATCTTCTTGAGATCGGCCGGCACGAGTGCGGTGCGGCGCTCCCAGCGGTTCTTGTCCTCGGCGCGAATCAGCAACGTTTTCATCGTTACACATCTCCCCAGTAGCTGCGTTCATCGGCGGAAAGTTCACTGCGGCGTTCGATGAAGCGAATATTTTTCTTCTCACACTCGGCCAGGATCGGGTCGTAGATCTGTGGATGAACCGGAATCTGTACACCAGTCAAATCGACCTTCCCAGTGGCCACTAGGCCGGCGGCGATGCCCACCGGATACCCCACCGTGCGCGACATGGAGGTGTCCCCCCCGGGGATGCCGGAATCGATGAGCGTGGACTGAATTCGCTGGCGGGGCTGTTCGGGGAAGAGGACCTCGAATTCGTGGTGCATCACCAGGAGATCCATCTCGCCTTCGTCGTAGACCAGCCGGCTCTTCAGGGTGTGGGCGAACATGTCGAAAACCGAAACCGTTCCCAGGTGAAGTCTGCGGTCCGACAAGAGGCCCAACCACTCCAGTTTCTTGAGGGTCAGGCTGTGTACCGGTATCTTCAAGTATGCGGCGATGGCCGTGCGCAGGTCATCCGCCGGACCGCAGGAAACGATATTGGCCAATACCTCGCGGGGCGTCACCTCGTCGAAGTCGAACTTCATTTTCTGGTTGAGCAACCCGAGCTTCTTAATGAAGTCCCAGGTCTCGCAGTAGCCCACATTGCGCAGAGTGCCGCGATACATCCCGGAGACCCCCGTCAGGCCGTACATACCGATGTACGGCAGGGCGTCGCGGTTGACATAGGCCTCAAACACACCAGCGCCGGGCACACTTTTTAGCCAGTAGTGCTCGAAGAGCTGATCGCCGGGCACCTCGATCACCTTGCCGTGCTCGAGGTAGCGGCCGTCATTCATGGCGGCCAGCATGGCACCCTCGGGGCTCCAGGAGAATTTGTAGCCCAAGGGGTTGTTGTTGCTCTCCAAAGCCGGCAAGCCGCCGCAGTAGGAGAAGAAGCTGTCCACGCGCCCGCCGTCGCTGTGAACCTGGTCGATAATCTGCATGGCCGACATGTGGTCTAGACCGGGATCCACGCCTACTTCATTGAGGAATAGCAGCCCCTTGGCCTTTACGTCGGCGTGAATTGACCGCATCTCCTCCTTGACGTAGGAGGCGGTGACCAAGTGCTTGCGCAGCTCGAGACAGAGGCGGCCCACCCGGGGATGAAAACTCCAGGGCAGGAGGCTGACGACGATGTCGGCGTCGGCCACCAGGTTGTGGAGACGGGCGCTGTCGTTGACGTCCAGTTGAATGGCGATCCCCCGGCTGTGATCGCCCACGAGCTCCTGGGCCGGCTCCATCTGTTGATCGGCCACCAGAACGGCCACCTCCGGCAGATCGAGCAGGTAATGTACGGCGGGTCGGGCCACGAGGCCGGCCCCCAGAACGAGGATCTTTTTCATGGGATGGTCGCCTCCTTAGGACCCCTGTGCCGTTTCATAGGGGTGAATGAGGGTCTCGCCCCGGGCCATGATCTCGTCATGGTCCGACGGCGGCCGCAGTTCGACCATAAGATCGATGGTGTGCCTGCGCAGGTGGCCATCGGCAGAGGGGCCTTCCTCGGCCGCCCACTGCTCCAGCGTTTGGCTGGGCCACAGATCGGCGCTTTGCGCTTGGCGGAATCGCTCCAAGGTCAGCGGTGCCATGAGAAAATTGCCTGCTGGTCCGATGGTGTCGATCTGCTCCGTGGCGACATCGGTCGCTGCAAGGCTGAAACCGCCACTGAATTGGCGCGCCTGGCGGATCACCTGATCCGCATACACCACCACGGTGGGCGCGAAGGCCAGACTATCGAAAGTCCCCCCCACAAATGGGGCCATGCCCACCTTGCCCATGCAGGCGGTGAGGTGGTTCATCCAGAGGGTGCCGGCCAGCTGCAAATCGGCTCCCCAGCCGTTGACGCAGCCTGAGGTTCCTGAGTGGGGCAGGCCGTAATGGGCCATCATTTCGGCACACGCCAGATTGAGCAGCATGCTGTGTGGCGTGTAGACACTGGTCATGGCTTGCATGTCGAAACCGGCGGGCAGGCTGCCGGCAATGATGGGAGCGCCTGCCTTGACCAATTGGCTGAACACCACGCCGGCCAGCAGTTCGGCGTTCAGCAGGGCCAGCGTTCCACCGGGGCTGATGGGTGTGGTCGCACCGCTCATGCCGTAGTTGTTATAGATCAATGGCAACCCGCGTTCGACGGCCATGACGGTCTTGCGGGTCGTCTCCCGGCCCAGCACCAGCGGAGAGATCGGATTGACATAGGGGATGACCCACGGCTTGCGGCTCAGCTCGCCGTGAAGGAATTCCAAGAGGTCGAGCGCCGCCGTAAACATGCGCTCGTCGCTGATTAAGAGCACCAATGGCTTGACGGTGTTGGCCGTCATGGTGAGGGTGGCCCAGAGGTCGGCGGTCTCGGTGGGCAGATCCTGAGCGATTCCCGGGGTGGAGAGCAGATCAAAGGCCGGCAGGTGATCGGCCAGTCGGCTGGCTGCGGCGACGTCCGCCAGGGTGAAGGGCCGCACTTGGTCGTCGGCCGGCTCCTGATAGTAAAGATTGGTGACCCCCACTCCAAAGCGGGTAATATTGGAGCGCGTATCGCCGAGGTGGAAGCGCGGCGCCCCCTGGCGATCGTGGATGGAGACGCTGCCGGGGGCTTGTGCCAAGGCCCAGTTCACGACCTCGGCCGGAATATAGACGCGCCGCTCCCCATCCGCCACCCGACAACCGGCCCCGGCAAACCGCCGGCGGGCATCCGGATCATCCACCCGCAGTCCGGTGTCCTCCAGGATGGCGAGGCTGAAACGGTGGACCTGATCCATCTGCTCGGGCCTCAGGACCGTCAGGGTGGGTTGCACCATCTCCATCGGGAGCCCTCCAAACCACATCCATTAAGCGCTCTTGCCAGGCCCACGCGGATTCGGCAGACCGATGACATTGTATGTTGTCACTTACAGGACAACGCTTACCAGCGGGGCTTGTAAGTGTCAATCAACTAATATATGAGGATCACAGTGCGCGGCGTGGGCGAGCGCCCCACGCCCTGCGCAAGGAGGTGAAGCGGGGGGTGGATCGAGATGAGATCGCGTGGACTCTAAATCCACGTAGCTCGGTGCGACACCGGGACTCCCCGCCATTTTTATTGGCGCCGGAAGGAACGGCATGCGTCCATGACGTCCTGGACCGATATTCAGCATCGCCGGCTGGTGGAGCTGGGGGCCGCGGAGGCGGTTCTCCAACAGGCATTCAGCGACGATGCGGCGCGCAACAACGCGTTCCAAAAACAGGTGACCGCCCTCACCCGTTTGGGGCGGGGACGACTGGCCCAGCTTCGGTCGACCCATCGTCGACCGGCCCTGTGCCGCCTGGAGCATCGCCTGACGGAGGCCCTCACCGGATTGGGCTTCGTTCAGGTGTCCACCCCCGTTCTGCTCTCGCGCGGACTGCTGGCGAAGATGGGCGTCACCGCCGACCACCCGCTGAACAAGCAGATCTACTGGGTGGAACGGGACAAATGCCTGCGCCCCATGCTGGCCCCCCACCTTTACTATGTCATGAAAGACCTGTTGCGCCTGTGGGAGAAGCCGGTGGCGATCTTCGAGATCGGACCCTGCTTTCGCCGGGAGAGCGAGGGCGCCCGCCACAGCAGTGAATTCACGATGCTCAACCTATGCGAATTTGGACTTCCCGAGGTGCAGCGCCGCCAGCGCATCGAAAACCTGGCGGACGTCATCATGGCGCAGGCCAAGATAACGGCCTATGCATTTGAAACCGAAACCTCCGCCGTATACGGCACCACCGTGGACGTGGTGGCCGCCGACGGCCTGGAACTCGGCTCCGGCGCTATGGGGCCCCACCCCCTGGATCGGGCCTGGAAGATCACCGATACCTGGGTGGGCATCGGCTTCGGCCTGGAGCGGCTGCTCATGGCCACCGAGGGCGGCAGCCATCTGTCGCGCCATGGCCGCAGCCTGGCGTATCTGGACGGGGTGCGGCTGAACATTTAGGATCGCCAACGTGAGGCGAGCGTGTCGGCCGTTGTTCAAGCGATGGGGATCGAGTCCACCGCCCAAGCGCGCTGCCGGCATGCCAAAGATTGCCCCACGCCCAGTTACCGGACCGGGAAGAGAGAGCTGTGGATCGATTTACCAGCGCCCAATTGAATACACTGCTGGCCAAGGCCGTCCAGGGGAGCGCCCCGACGCCCCATGATATCGAACGCCTTCTGCTGTTGACCGACCCGGATCAGGTCGCCGCCCTGATGCAGGCCGCCCGGCGGGTCCGCACCCGCCATTTCGGCCGGGAAGTATTTCTCTACGGTTTTCTCTACGCCAGCACACACTGCCGCAACCACTGCCGCTTCTGCCTTTACCGCCGCGGCAATCCCGCCGCGCCGCGCTACCGCAAGAGCCAGACGGAGATGGTTGCGCTGGCCACGGCGCTGGCAGACAGCGGGGTCCACCTCATCGACCTGACCATGGGAGAGGATCCCGAGGTCTACGCCCCGGATGGCAAGGGGTTTGAAACGCTGCTGGAGACCATGGACCGCATCCGCACCGCCACCGGACTGCCCCTGATGGCATCGGTGGGCGTGGTGCCGCCGGTGATACTGGAGGGCCTCGCCGAGCGGGGCATCGAGTGGTACGCCTGCTACCAGGAGACCCACTCCATCAGTGGCTATCACCGTCTGCGCAGCGGACAGGACTATGATGAACGATGGCGGAGCAAACTGCGCGCCGGCGAACTGGGCATGCTGGTGGAGGAGGGGATCCTCACCGGTGTGGGGGAGACCCCGCGGGACCTGGTGCGCTCACTAATGGCCATGCGGACAATGGCCGCCGACCAGGTGCGCGCCATGACTTTCGTGCCCCAAACAGGCACCCCCATGGCCGGCTGGCGCCATCGCCCGCCATGGAGCGAGCTCAAGCTCATCGCGCTGATGCGGTTGGTGATGCCGGATGCCCTCATCCCGGCCAGCCTCGATATCGACGGTCTCTCCGGCTTGGCGCAGCGCCTGGCGGCAGGGGCCAACGTGGTCACCTCCTTGGTCCCCCCGGGAGAGGGGCTGGCCGGCGTGGCCCAGAGCGAGCTGGACATCGAAGCGGGCAACCGCAGCGTATCCGGTATCCAGGAAACCTTGGCGACCTGCGGACTGCAGCCGGCGGCGGCGGAAGCGTACCTCGCCTGGGTCCGGGCCCGTCAGGAGATGAAATGCCGCGCCCAGCGGAGGGACCGATGCGCCTGTTAGTGGTCGGCGGACGCCTCCAGGGAGTGGAGGCCGCGTACCTGGCTAAAAAAGCCGGCTTCTGGGTGCGGGTGGTGGACAAGGCGGCCATGGTGCCGGCCATGCACCTGGGAGACCATTTTATCCAGGTGGATGTGACCTCCCCCCAGGGGCTGGCCCTGGCGACGGAGGGGATCGACCTCATCCTGCCGGCCTTGGAGAACCCGGCCGTCTTGCAGGCCCTGGCCGAAAGCGCGCCTGAACTGGGGATCCCGCTGGCCTTCGATCTGGCCGCCCACAAGCTCAGCAGCTCCAAGCGGCGGTCGGACCAGCTTTTTGCCAGCCACCAGATCCCCGCCCCCGAGCCTTGGCCAGCGTGCGGCTACCCAGTGATGGTCAAGCCCGATCGGGGCAGCGGCAGCGAGGGGGTCCGCCTTCTGACCGAAGGAGAGCTCCTGGCAATCCAGATCGACGGGGGGTTTCCGCCCGAGGGAATGGTGGCCCAGCAATATCTCGAGGGCCCCTCCTATTCCGTGGAGGTGATCGGCGTGCCGGGCAACTACCACGTCATGCCGGCGACGGAGCTGGAGATGGATGCGGGGCACGACTGCAAGCGGGTATTGGCGCCGAGCGGTTTGGGGACGGATGCTGCGGATCGTCTGGCCGCCATCGGCCGTGCCTGCGCGGAGGCGATCCAGCTCACCGGGATCATGGACGTGGAGGTGATCCGCCACGAGGGCGTTTTCAAGGTTCTCGAAGTGGATGCCCGCCTGCCCAGCCAGACGCCCATAGCGGTCCTGCACAGCAGCGGCATCAACCAAGTGGCACTGCTGGCAGCCCTTTTTCAGGGGGGGCAGGCTTCGGCCCATGAACCTCTCGTCAGCCAGGACGGGGTGATTCTGGAGCATATCGCGATTGCAGATGGGCACTTGCGGGTATTGGGCGAACACATCATGGCGGTGACGGAGGGCCTCCGTCACGAGACCGGTTTCTTTGGCGCCGACGAGGCCCTCACCACTTACAGGCCCGGTGCCCCGTCCTGGGTGGCCACCTTGATCATCACCGCTGCGGACAGAGCGGCGGCGTGGGAGAAGCGATCGCAGGTGATGGCGAACCTCAAGCAGACCTTTGACTTGGTGGCCCTGGCGGCCCCCCGTCCCGATAGCGCCCGTTCAGGCGCCGGCCAGCGCGGGGGAGCGGTCCCATGACCCGGTTGACCCGTGCCGACCTGCGGAACCTGGAGGGCTCCCTGGCCGCCTACGAGCACTACCTCAACGATGCGACCGGCATCGATCTGGCAGGCCTCGCGCTGGAGGCGTCCGGGCTGCCTGCGGATACGGCCTGTCGCAACGGACTGGCCGATCTTCGACTGGCCGTGATCCCGGTCACCATCGGACTGGGCATCATCGGTGGCTTTTCCCAGAGCGTCGCCGCCATCCTCAATCACCTCGGCTGTCACAGCTACGTTACAAAGAGCTGTGATGTGGCCGGAATCACCGAGGCGTTGGCCCGGGGGGCGGCGGCCCTCTTCCTGTCCGACGATAGCGACTTTGTGGCCCTGGACCCCGAGCGTCGCGTGATCGTCCACAACACCGCGGCCACGGCCCGCGGATTCGTGGCGGGACTGGCGCGGATGGCGGGTGGTGTGGTGGGGCGGGAGGTCCTGGTGATCGGATGCGGAGCGCTGGGGGGAGCCGCCGCAGAGGCGCTGCTGACACGGGGCGCCCATTTGGTGCTGACAGACCACGATCCAGCCGCCAGCGCAGCCCTGGCCGCCTCCCTAAGGGCCAAATTTGGGCAAGACGCACAGATACGCCTCTGCCCGCACACCCGGCTAGATGCGGTTGACCTCATTTTCGATGCCAGCAATACGGGCGATCATATCGATGTGGAGATGATGGGGCCGGCGACCTGTGTAGCCGCTCCCGGTATGCCCTGCGGGGTAACCGCAGCCGGTCGCCGACGACTGGGCATCCGCATGCTCCACGATCCCCTGCAGATCGGTGTGGCCACCATGGCGGGTCAGATTTACGCAGCCCAGTTATGCGCTTCCTGCATGCCGGCGGAGGGAACGCTTCATGGCTAAGCAGCGCAAACCGGCTGCCAAACGCTACTACCGCAAACGGGTGGCGCTCCTGCGCCTCATCGATAAAATCAAGCTCTGGCCCTCCCGGCGGGGCATCCTCCACGGTATCCGTACCATCGAGCGCCTGGGTGCGCAGGCCCGGGTGACCACTCATTGCAACAAGCAATTTCTCGTCAACGATTCGCGCAACAGCCGGGCGGCGCGCTGGCTGCGCAACAAGTGGTTTCAGGGAATCTGCCCGCAGTGCGGGGTGCCCGATTGGAAACTGGAGAAGTTCAGTGCCACCCGCTTCCGGCGCCACCACGGCTCCGATCTGCTCAAACCGGGTGATCCGAGCTGATGGTCCTTCCGCTTGCCCGCGCCCCTTCCTGGGGGTTGGGATCATCCGTCATCGGGGCAAGCGATGAAGCACCGTCGGTTTTGGACCGACCATAAATTCGATATCCTGCGCTTTTCACCATCGCCTCAAGGCGCCTCCGGCCCTTTGGACCCTCCTCTTTAAACAGAAAAACCGCGCAAACCGCTGCGATTAAATTTTATATGTTTTCTTCTCACCATTCGAGGTTGACATGGACGCTCGTCCCTCAGTATAGACCTCTCTATCGAGACCGAATTATGGTCTAACCAAAAAGAGCGGCGCCACGCTTTGGCGCGGGGACCCGGCATTTTGGGGAGAGATCCCGCTATCGTGAAGCGCGGCCCGCGGGAACTGCAGCCCGCAACTGGGTTGGTGAGGGGAGAGGAGCGGTGGCAACCTTCAAGCCCGCCGATGATAAAAACGTCACCCAGGATGTCATCCGGCAGATCGAAAACGCCATCATCTGCGGGGAACTGACCGAGGGGGCCAAACTCTCGCCGGAGAGGGAGCTGCAGAACGCGTTCCGGGTCTCCCGCACCACCATTCGGGAAGCGCTGCGGGTTCTGGCGCAAAAGGGTCTCATCACCATCCGCAAAGGCAAGGGCGGCGGCTCCTTTGTCGAACCCAATAGCGGGCTCAGGTTCGGCGAGAGCCTGGACCTGATGATCCGCCTGGGCCAGATCAGCTTGCGACAGCTATTCGAGTTCCGCAGCCATATCGAGGTCCTCGCTTTCGAGTCGGCCATCTACAAGGCGACCTCGGCGGACATCGACCGACTCGATCAGATCCTCGAAAAAATGAAGTGGGCCTCGCAACACTATGGCGGTGATCCGCAGGCCTTTTTCGAGATCGAAAAAACCCTGCACCGGGCCATGGTCGACCTATCGGGAAACCCCCTCTACGGACTGGTGCTGAACGCCATCACGGCGAGCACATGGAAGGTGATGCGTTTTTTGCCCAACTCGGAAGTGGAGATGGTCGCTGCCCTGCAGGACTGGCGCGATATCCTCGACGCCATGCGGCAGGGCGACATCCATACGGCAACCGCGGTGATTCGGACCCATCAGCTAAACTACCGCAGGGTGTATGAAGCCTATTTGCACGAACGGGACTTGACTGATCGGACCCTTGCCCAGGCAGTGGCGACATGTGAACCGGCATCGAAGCGGCCAAATTTTGATTCGAGCATTATACCACCAGAACACCAACGCAGAGGGGGATGATGCTACAATCGGACCAGACCCAATCCCGTTCGCTCCGCATGCGGATCTTCAGCGACGACCAGATCTGGGAGATCCGGCAGGCGGCGTTCGACATCGTCGAAAAGGTCGGCTTCGTCTGTCCCCACAAGGCGGCCCAGCAGATGCTGGCCGCCGCCGGGGCCTGGGTGAAGGGGGACCGGATCCGGCTCCCCCGCCACATCGCCGAGGGGTGCCTGGCGACGACCCCCAAGGGATGGATCCTATATGACCGCGACGGCCGCCGGGCCATGGAGGTGGAGGGACGCAAGAGCCATTACGGCACCGCCACCGCCAGCCCCCACACCCGGGATGTGTTCACGGGAGAGATCCGGACCACCGAACTGGTCGACATCGCCAATGGGGCCAAGGTGGCCGATGCCTGCGGCAACATCGATTTCGTCATGCCCATGGGGTCCTCTCAGGACGTGCCGCCCAATACCGCGGACGTCAACGAGTTCCCCACCGTGGTGGCCAACACCGCCAAGCCCATGGTCTTCATCGGGTATACGCCCCTGGGGTGCGAGTATGTTTACGAGATGGCGGCGGTGGTCGCCGGGGGGATGGAGGCTCTGAGGCAAAAACCCTTCCTGATCGCCTATCCCGAGGGCATCGCCCCCCTTTTCTACCCCGAGGACACCATCGACCGCATCTTCGTCTCGGCCGATCGCTGCATGCCCCAGCTCCCCGGTTCCACGGTCCAGGCCGGCGCCACCGGTCCGGTGACCCTCGCGGGAATGACGGCCCAGATGACGGCGGAGGCCATCATCCACATCGTCGTCGCCCAACTGCGCCAGCCCGGGTGCCCCGTGGCAATGAGCGCCAACGCCGCCGTGCTCAACATGACCTCGGCGCTCAACACCATGGGGGCGCCCGAACTGAGTCTGGCCCAGTGCGCCCAGGCGGAAGTGGCCCAATCCTTCAACCTGCCCACCTGGGGGCTGGCCGGCGCCACCGACGCGAAAACCCTGGACGCCCAAGCCGGTTTGGAGGCCGCCTTTTCCATCCTGAGCCAGGGCATGGGCGGCCTCAATCTGATTCACGACGTGGGCTACATGGCCGCCGGCATGATCTGCAGCCTCGAACAGCTGGTGATGGGCAACGAGATCATCGGTATGGCCAAACGCTTCATCAACGGCATCACGGTCAACCGCGAGACGCTGGCGCGGGAGGTGATCGAGGCGGTGGGACCGCGGGGCCATTTTCTGCAGCAGCGCCACACCATGACCCACTTTAAAAAGGAGCTGTGGCGGCCCCAATTGCTGGACCAGAGCGGCATCGAGACCTGGACCCAGGCGGGACAACCAAGCCTGCAAAACCGCGCCCGCGAAAGGACCATCGCCCTATTGGAATCCCATACCCCCAAGGGGCTTCCAGACAAGATCACGACCGAACTGGAGCGTCTCAGGCGGGCGGCGCAAAAAGAGATTCTGGCCAAACAGGAAAAAGCGTAAGGGCTTCAGTCCATCCAAAAGGAGCGGCAAGTGGGTATGACCCAACCGCAATATGACGCCATCGTGATCGGCGCCGGCATCATCGGCTGCTGCATCGCCTACGAGCTGGCCAAGCGCGGCCGCCACTGTCTGGTGGTGGACAAACTGGCCGGCAGCGGACTCGGCTCGACGGCCGCCAGCTGCGCCATCATTCGCCTGCACTACTCCACGCCCCAGGGAGTGGCCCTGGCCAGGGAGGGATATTACTACTGGCTGGATTGGAAGCGGTACCTCAAGACGCCGGATCCCTCCGGGATGGCGTACTATAAAAACACCGGCAATCTGATCTTCAAAAGCGAGGTCAACCACAACCTCGTGAACGTGAAAGCGGCCCTGGAAGAGATGGGCATCGGCTACCGGGACCTGGCGCCGGAGGAGATCCCCCAATTTCTCCCCAACCCCGATCTGCGCGCCTACCACCCCCAGAAGCGGTTGGCCGATCCGGACTTTGGCACGCCCACCGGCGGCCGAGTGCCCGGCGCCATCTACGTGCCCGAGTCCGGCTATATCAGCGATCCCAAGCAGTCCACCCACAACGTGGAGATCGCCGCGCGTGCCGCGGGAGCAACCTTTTGCTTCAATGCCGAGGTGGCGGAAATTCTACAGGCGAAGGGCCGGGCGGCCGGCATCCGGCTTGCCGGCGGGGAGGCGATCGCAGCGCCGGTGGTGGTCAATGTCAGCGGTCCCCACTCCCATAAGATCAATCGAATGGCCGGGGTGGCGGAGAAGATGAGGATCAAGACCCGCGCCCTACGGGTAGAGGTGGTCCATGTGGAAAGTCCGGCTGGGGTGAACTGGGAGAAGGACGGGGTCATGCTGTCGGACAGCGACACCGGCATCTACGCCCGGCCGGAGGTGGGCAACCACTGGCTCATCGGCAGCGAAGAGCCCGCCTGCGACGCCCTCGAATACGTTGACCCCGATGACTATAACCACAACTTTACCGCCCAGTCACGGGCGCAGGTCCTGCGGGCCGGCATGCGCATCCCCGACCTGCCCATTCCCAACCAGCCCCAGGGCGTCGTGGACCTCTACGACCTCAGCGACGACTGGTACCCCATCTACGACAAGAGCGATCTACCCGGCTTTTACATGGCGGTGGGCACCAGCGGCAACCAGTACAAAAACGCGCCCGTGGTGGGCGCCTTCATGGCGGAACTGATCGATTATTGCGAGCGCGGTGGCGACCATGACGAACAGCCGCTGCAGTATCGCATGACATATCTGAAGCGGTCCCTGGACATCGGCTTCTTCAGCCGAAACCGCGAGATCAACCGCGCGTCCAGTTTTTCGGTCATCGGGTAGATCAATTTCTCTCCCGATAGATATGAGGCTGAATCAGTCACTCTCGCAAAGCCGAGAAGGCCTGCAGTGCGTCCACAAAAAGATTTTGTGTTTGTGCTGCTCGAAAAATAGCGTGTCTGTCGTTTGGACAGGTTTATGACAGGGTATTGCACGTCTTATCGAAACTAACCCCTGAATCCCCTTCAGATACAACAACGACTAGACACGAATTCTATGCACCTCGACCTTTATCGCTTCTGCGAGCTGAGAAAGGTCAATCGCCTGTTGATTCACCGAGTCGCTGGCGGACAGAATCTGTTGCGTTGAGGTATCCACATTGCGCACCCGTTCCGAGACCATCTCTGTCGCTTGTGCCGAACGGGCGATGTTGTCATTCACCTCAGAGACCCCATTCGAGGCCTGGTTCATATTGTCAGCAATCTCTTTCGTTGATGCCGACTGTTCCTCGACAGCGGCAGCAATGGTATTTACGAAATGGCTGGCCTCGTCCATGATCTCTGCTATCTTTTTAATCTTCTCCATAGTTTCGGTCGTTTTGGATTGCATCCATCGCAGCTTTTCATCGGCGTTGTGAGTGGCGATTGACGTTTGCTTGGCCAGTTCCTTTATTTCCTGGGCCACGACGGCAAACCCCTTACCGGCTTCGCCAGCACGAGCCGCCTCGATGGTGGCATTTAACGCCAGGAGATCTACTTGCTCGGATACTTCTCTGATGCTGTCGGTTACGGCATCTATCTCTCTAGCAGCCTGACCCAGTTCCAGGACAACTTCGGAGACATTCGCAAAACTGCCGTTTGCATCGTCGATCACAGTCTGCGCCTTACCTGAACTCTCGGCGATCTCGGATATGGTGTTGAACAATTCGTCCGATCGCCTCGTTACCTGGCTGATATTGGTAGCGGTTTCCTCCATGGCGGTAGCGACGGAACTCATCGTGGCGCTTACTTCGCTGGTGGATTCTGCAACTGTATTGGATTGCTCCGTAGTCGACTGCGCTTCAGATTTCAGTTTCTCGGAGATGGTCTGCAATCGCTCCGATGATTCTGCGAGCTGGTCGCTTTTTTGGATAAACCCCTGGAAAATCGACTGCATTGCGTCACTGATTAAATTCAATCGATTCTGTATATGCGCCAATTCGTCTTCTCGTTCCGTTTGGGTACGATGGGTGAAATCGCCCTGTCTTAATTTTTTCGCATGGTTGAGGATCAAATGAACCGGTTTATTCACCAGAATAAAAAACAACAGGTAGATTGCGGACACCAAGATAAGAAGTCCCAATAGACCGATTAAAATGCTCTGTTTGCGGGTATTGCGCACGGCATTCATGGAGCTTGAAAGATCCGAGGCGACACTTATACCCCCAAGAATCTTCTGCGATTGACCATGACAATGATGGCAGCTTTGCTCATTGAGGATGGGAAGGTGTTTCACACTGTAGAGCATGCTGCCATCGGATAGCGTATTGATCGTGGCTGGCGGTTGACCATCGGACAGCATTTGGTTGATGGCGGCTTCCGCATCTGTAGTGTCAATAAGCTGCGCCATGGAAACGCCCACCTTGGTGCGATCTGTGCTGAACGAAATGCTGCCGCGGAAATCATACACATAGATGCTGACACCGGGCAGCTTTTGATTCAGGCGGGAGAACTGGGACCGTACGATATCGTTGTCACCGGTGCTCAGCGCGTCAAAGATGGCGTTGTTGATCACATTCGCTAAACGCGTGTTCTGGTCGGCCGCCTGCTGGTTTAACAATTTTTCCTGGGACCGAATATCATGGGCAATTATGGCAGCCATAACAACGCCCACAATCATGAAAATGGGAACCAACACCATGATCCACAGCTTGCGGCCTCGAACCGATAACTTCTTTAGGGGGTTCACAGTTCTTATGCCCATGTTAGTGCGCCCCCCCATAAAGTAGCGGTTTGAAGTTGAACGCCCCTATGCGTTCAGAATTATGACATTTCATGCAATCCTCAACATCGATGACGGCATTCAAGTCGCTCGGGTCTTCGGATTCGGCATGCACACTGCCAGGACCATGGCAAACCTCGCAGCCGGTATCCTTCAAGTGGGGGGTCTCCTGCTCTGAACGAAAGCCGCCCGTTTTTCCATAGCCTGTCGTGTGGCAGCCATAGCACCCCTTGAGTTCCTCGGGTGTCAATTTTGTCGCCATTCTCTTCACGCTAGTGAAGGAATTGGCCTTTTTTGAGTGTTCTGTGAACGCCTCAAATTGATCGGGATGGCACCCACCACACGTTTCAGAACCCACGTAGACAGGTTCCCCTGTGGCAAAACCCATCGAAACCATACCATCTGCATGTAATACTGCGATAACGAGGAGAAAAAGAAGGGCATTGAACGGTTTTTCAAATTCCATAACAAGTATAACTCCTCTCGGATATTCAGCTTTCAGTGGAAATCCGTTCCGCATACCTTTTTTGTCTATTTGGATCTATTCTATATTTATCGGTTTTATAGAAATTTACATAAATTCAGTCCCGCGCTTCTTACCGGGCCCATCGCGCTGGATAGGTTTCGCGTTTGCTTAGAGAATATATGCGATCTGAAGCGGTGAATCAGGGTGATTCAACGGGTGCCAGAAAGGCCTCTGCCAAATGGGTCCAGAAACCGGCGCCGATGGGCAGTATGTCGTCGTTGAAATCAAAGGCCGGGTGATGGAGGGGCTTGGGATCGGGGGATGACTGGGTGCCGATGAAGAAATAACAGCCCGGACAGACCTGAAGCATATAGGAGAAGTCTTCACTCCCCATGAAGGGGCGTGCCAGATCGATCACCTTGTCGGCACCGGCAAAGGCCACGGCCTGGTCGCGCACGAAGGCGGTTTCGGCCTTGTGGTTGACGGTGGCGTCGTAGCTGCGGCGGTGGTCTACCGTTGCCCGCATCCCATAGCTTTGCGCCTGGCCTGTGGCGATCTCGCTGATCCGCTTCGCGAGATACTCACGGATCTCCGGGTCGAAGGAGCGGATGCTGAGGACCAATTCGGCAGTATCGGGAATGATATTGCTGGCCGAACCGGCATGAAACGACCCCACCGTGACCACGGCCGGCTCGAAGGGCTTGATGTTGCGCGAGACGATGCTTTGGAGAGCCATCACGATGCTGGCCCCGGCGAGGACGGGATCGGCCGTATCCTCCGGCGAGGCGCCGTGACCGCCCCGGCCGTGGACCGTGATCTTGGCCTCATCCACCGCCGCCATGATGGGGCCTTCGCGAAGGGCAAGATGTCCCATGGGAAGATTGGGGGCGTTGTGGAGCGCAAAGACCGCGTCGCAGGGGAACAGCTGGAAGAGCCCCTCCGCGACCATGGACTTGGCCCCGCCGAAATTCTCCTCGGCCGGCTGGAAGATCAGATGGACGGTCCCATCGAAACGCCCCCGCTCGGCGATGGCCGCAGCCGCTCCCAGAAGCATGGCCATGTGCCCGTCATGGCCGCAGGCATGCATTTGGCCGGGATTCTGACTGGCATAGGCAAGACCCGTCCCCTCCTCCACCGGCAGCCCGTCCATATCGGCCCGCAGTCCGATGGACCGCTGAGAATGCCCCTTGCGCAGGCTGCCAACCACGCCGGTCGTCGCCAGACCGCGGTGCACGGTATACCCCAGTGCCGTCAAGCGCGCGGCAAGAAAATCGGCCGTCGCGGTCTCTTTGAAACCCAATTCGGGCATTTGGTGAAGGGCGTGACGCAGGCGCTCCAGCTCGGAGCGGTTGAGACGGATCTCGTTGGCAGGCTTCGGCATTGCAGCGCCCCTCGTCGTTGGCCGCCGGGTGGCTAAACGTCCCGGGTCGGATTGCGGTTTTCGAAGTAGCGGAAAGTGAAGACCAGGATCCCGGTCAGGCACAGATAGATGAGTGCCAGCAGCAGCAGTGGTTCGTAGATGATGTAGGTGGCCTGGCGTACTTTTGACGTCACGGCATAGACGTCGATGACGGTGATGGTGGCGACCAGGGGTGTCGCTTTCAGTTGCAGGACAACCTCCCCGTTGAGGGTGGGCAGGGCGCGGGCGATGGCGCGCGGCAGCCAGATGCGCCGCAGCAGGGTGAAGGGCGTCATTCCGTAGGCGCGTCCCGCTTCGAGCTCACCATTGGGAACGCCGGCGAAGGCACCCCGCATCACCTCTCCCTCGTAGCCGGCGAAGGAGAAGGTCAATGCCAAAACCCCATAGGGCCAGGCCTCGCGCAGGTAGGGCCACAGAAAGGATTCCCGGATCCAGGGGACCTGGGGAAAGAGGGACCCGACGCCGTAGTAGATCAACCAGAGCTGAAGCAGCAGCGGGGTACCGCGGATCAGGGTGCAGAAGCCTTTGCAGAGAAGGGCCAGGGGTTTGGGGCCCGTCACCTGGAAGAGGCCCAATGGAACGGCAAAGAGAAACCCCAGAATGACGGTCGAGGCCAGGATGAGGAGGGTGACCCCGACGCCGGCCACCAGATCTCCAGCGAATTGGGGCAGCCACTCCCAGCTCATGGCGGTGGCGATATAGACCACCAGCCCCGCGGCCAGCAGCATGAGGACGACACGATGGGGTTTGATCCAGCTCAGCATGGTCTACCCAACCTCCGGTATGCCGCGATAGGCACGCCGCTCAATGGATCGAATGAGGACGTTGGACAGCAGGGTGACGATCAGATAGAGCACGCCCGCCGCGCTGAAGAAGAGAAAATAGTGCTTGGTCGCCCCCCCGGCCTGTCGGGTGGCCAGGGTCAGCTCGGTAAAGCCGATCACGGCCAGCAGGGCGGTGTCCTTGGTCGCGATGAGCCAGAGGTTGGAGAGGCCGGGAATGGCGTGGGGCAGCATCGCCGGCAAGGTGATGCGCCGCAGCATCAGACTCGGCTTCATGCCGTAGGCGCGGGCCGCCTCGATCATACCGGGGGGGATGGCCTTGATGGCCCCGCGGATCACCTCCGTCGAGTAGGCCCCCTGGACCACCCCGATCACCATGATGCCGGCCGCCAAGCCGCTAATGTCGATGGGCGGACGGCCGAGGAGCTGCATCACCTGGTTGACGATATCCGAACCGACGTAGAAGAGAAGCACAATCAGGACCAGTTCGGGGATGGCCCGCACGACGGTGGTGTAGCAGGCCAGTAAGTCGCGTAGGACCGGGCCGCCGTAGAGTTTGCCGAAGGCACCGCCAATGCCGATTAATAGGCCCACCAGATAGCCGCCAAAGGCGACGGACATCGACATGGCCAGTCCGCGAAGCAGCACCGCGCCCCAGCCGGGGGGAGAGAAGGCAAGCAGTTCGAAAGCGCTCATAATTTCAGATGGCCCGTCAGCGTCAGGGGTGCATCGATTGGATGTCTGGATGGTGGGGGCTGATCAACAGCCCCCAGAACCAATGGCGGTTTATTCGCCGTAAACGTCCATGCCAAAATACTTCATGGATAGCTTCTGGTACTCGCCGCTGGTGCGGGTGGCTTTGATGGCGGCGTTGATCTTTTCGCGCAATGCATCGTCCCCCTTGCGCACGGCAACGCCGACCCCCCGGCCCAGAATGGTCGCATCGTAGGCCACCTCACCTTTGATCTCACAGCAGGCCATCCCTTCCTTTGATTCCATAAATTCGGTCATCGCCGGGGCATCGGCCTGGGTGGCGTCGATGCGGCCGGAGACCAGGTCCTGGTTGATCTCGTCCTGGGTCTGGTATTGCTTGAGCTTGGAGTCTTTGAAGTACTTCTCGGCGTACGCCGCATGGGTGGTGGCCGTCTGCACGCCGACCAGCTTGCCCTTCAGGCCCTCTGGCGTGGGTGCGAACTTCATGCTTTTGGTGCCCACCACCACGGCATTGGGCTTGAAGTAGGGGATGGAAAAATCGACCTTCTTCTCACGCGCTTCGGTGATCGACAAGGAGCCCATGATCATGTCGACCTTCTTGGACATCAACGCGGGAATGATGCCGTCCCACATCGTAGGCGCCAGCTCGCAGTCCAGTTTGGCCTCCTTGCAGACGAGCGCGATCATCTCGATCTCCCAGCCGACCCATTTGCCCGATGCATCCGGGGAGGTGAAGGGCGGGTAAGGCTCTGCGCCGAAGGCCACACGAACCGTTTCCGCAGCCGCCAGGCTGGTGCTGAAGATGATGACGAGGGCAACGAGAACCAGTTTCTTCAGTAATGCAGACATGTCAATCTCCTTTGCTTCCTCTGTAATGGGGTTAGGTTCGTCTGTACCTGCATCGCGGCGCCAAGGGAGCGTGCCAGCGGAGCGCCGTCAGGAGAGGGCACTGATAAACCGCTTGAGATGCTCTGACTCCGGTGCGCCGAAGATCTGCTCGGGGGGACCCGCCTCCGCGATGATGCCGTTGTGCAGAAAGATGATCCGGTCGGCCACCTCCCGGGCGAACTTCATCTCATGGGTGACGAGGAGCATGGTGCGGCCCTCTTTGGCGAGATCACCGATGACGGCCAGCACCTCACCGATCAGCTCGGGGTCCAGGGCCGAGGTGGGCTCGTCGAACAGCATCACCTCCGGCTGAATGGCCAGAGCCCGGGCGATGGCGGCCCGCTGCTGCTGGCCGCCGGAAAGAAACATCGGGTAGGTGTCGTGCTTCTCATGCAAGCCCACCCGTTTAAGGAGGCTTTCCGCCAATTCGGTGGATTCCGCCTTCGAGCGACCCAAGACGTGGACGGGGACCTCGATCACATTCTCCAGTAGGGTCATATGCTGCCAGAGGTTGAAACTCTGGAAGACCATGGCCAGACGGGTGCGGATGCGGCGCACCTGGTCCTGGTCGGCGGGCTTCAGACCGCCTTTCCCGTCGCGCTTCATTTCGATGGCTTCGCCATGCACTTTGATGGTGCCGCTGGTGGGGGTTTCCAGCATGTTGATGCACCGCAGCATGGTGGATTTGCCCGAACCGCTGCCGCCGATAATGGCGATCACCTCGCCCTGATGCGCATCGAGGGAAACGCCTTTGAGCACCTCAAGGTCGCCAAATGATTTGTGCAGATCGATGACCTCGATCACCTTTGCCGCATCGGTCCCGCTTGAATGTGCCATACAATTTGCGCTCTAAAAGTAGATGTCGACCAGGTTGCCAATTTGGATACAACTATTGAGCCCTTTTATTGCATCCGACCCAAACGGTCTGACGAGCAAGCATCAACCATATTTGGGCGGGTTAGCGGCGTAAAAAGGGGCCCTGATCCCACAAGACCATATATAAGCACATAATATTTACAGATTGAAATATAAAAAAATTAATTTTCACCGAATGAATGCGACGCGGCAGACCGCGCATTTGAAACACTTGCTCGACAGCGCGTGGCCGGTACCTACAGAGAGATGTAATCCTCGGGCAGCACCTGGATCTCCATCCCCTCGAAGGCGCTGGTGAGATGGGTCTCCATCTCTCTCTCCGCCGCGGTGGGATCCCCAGTCTCGATGGCATCCACGACCTGCTGGTGCTCGTGAATGGAGGGGTAGATGGGCATGGAAAAAAACGGATCGTAGAGAATGAGATAGATCTTGGTTCGGTTGAGCAGCTCTTCGATGTAGCGGGAGAGCACCGTGTTGCCCGACGCCTCGGCGATGGTTAAATGAATGGCGTCATTTACGCGGTAATACGCCTCCAGATCCCGTTTCGTGAAAATTGCGCGCTCCTCGTCCAGGCAGGCGCGTAATCGTTTGAGCTGCATCTCCGTGATCTGTTTGGCGGCCAAACGGGCGGCGGCCTTTTCGAGTTGCGTCCGAACGAAGAAGGTGCCTTGGATCTCTTCCAGGGTGGGTTCGATGACACAGGCGCCTTTGTTGGTCTCATAGGTGGCGAAGCCCTCGTAGACCAATCGGCGAATGGCGCCCCGCACCGGGGTTCGGCTGACCTTGAGCTGGGTGGCCAGGGCGGTTTCGACCAGTTTGGTGCCCTGCTTGATATACCGCTTGATGATGGCGTTCTTGAGCTTCTGGTAGACGAACGCTTCGTTGCTCTTATCCATTCAAAATACCCGTCTCCATCCCGGTTGGCGTTGGCTTTGGATCGTTCGGCCTCCCCTATATCACAGGATCGTGGGGCGGCGGAAATCGATCTCCCCAGGCGTTCGGCTGCCGGAAAGGATCGGGGATGCGCCAAGCGCCTTACGGTGTCGGGGACGATCGCCCGCCATCACCCCCCGAGGATCTCCTTTCGGGCTGCCGCCGCGATCCGATCCAGCTCCCCCTGCAAGGCCTCGTCCAGGGGCGGCACCTCGTGGCGGGACAATATCTCGGCGGCCTGCAATGTGGCCTCGGCGGCCAAACTTTGGGGACCCTCGCCCCCGCCTTTGTGGGAAGGATGGGCAAAGAGCTGAGGGACAAACTGGATCTCCTTGCGCAGAAAATCCCGGGTATGGGGATCGGTGAGGTAATGGCCGCTGCCCGTGGATACCCGTTTGATCGCCTCGAGACCAAAGGCTTCGGTCTCGTGACTGAAGCCCGCCAGCAAGCGGCGGGTGTGGCCCCAGATCTCATCACCGATCACCAAGCCCTCCTTGCTGATTCCCATGGACCTATCCACACAGCCGGTAGAGGCGTTCTCGAAGGACCCCGCCAGGGCGAAAAGACTCACCGACACGCCGTTGCCGAAGAGGATATCCTCGAGTCTCGCCCCGGTGGTTTCGTAGGCCGAGGGCGCCGCCGGCAGCCGGTAGTGGCGGGCCATCTGGATCAGCCCCAGTGAGCACAGAACGATCTCGGGACTCATGAAGAGGGTACCACCGGTGCGCTTCTCCATGGCTTGGATGAAAAAGTAATACCAGGTGGGGGTACCCGGGCAGAGGAGATCGATGAGGACGGCGCTGGCCACCGCCTCGGCGTTGGCCTGAACCAAGGTACCGGCGATGGTCGTCGGGGCGCTGGTCCCCATCATCGGCACGATGGGTACTTTCACCGGAATCTTGTAGCGCCCATACTGGAGCAAGCGTTCGATCTCGTCCTCGGGATAGTGGAGTTGCTGCAGCACGGTAACGATACCGTGACCGATGGGGCGTTGGGCCAACACCTCACTGGAACCCGCCACGGCCAGCAGCATCTCGAGCTGATAGGCAAGGTTCTTGGAATCGCTCACCAAGGTCCAGATGTGTTTGCGGCCCGCCTCCAGCAACGCTTTGAGCACCAGGATATCCCAGAGGGGCAGGGGGGTGTCGCAGGGGGTCTGGGAGGCCACGAAGGCCGTATTGGGCAAGGCATCGACGAGGCGGCCGAGATCGTGGCAATCCTGGAGCGTCACCTTCCGGTTGCCGCCGGTGGCCAGGTCGACGAGGTTCACCGCCCCACCAGTGCTCCGGCAGATGGGAGGGGCATCATGGGCCACCTGGAAGTCGAACTCAGGCGTCCGGCCGCCGCAGACAAAGGACTTGGGAAGGGTCGCCAGGGAACCCTCCACCAGCGCAGGCGGAAAATGGGCCCGGCGAGTGGTCATATCGACTCGGGCGCCTTTTTCAGCCAGCGTTTTCAGGGCTGCCGTATGCTGAACCGCAATTCCCGTGTTTTCGAGAATATCGAGGGTGTGACCGTGGACGATCGCCACCTGCGCCGCGCTGAGCACCTGATATGTGGGAATGTTCAACCTTCGCTCCAGCGACATCGTGGCGAAGGGGTTCTGCTGGATGATCGATACAACAGGTCGGCAGGGTCCTTCACCAATATTGGATACAATTATTGGTTATAATTTTTGTACTCATTTAAAGAGGTCGGTGCCTGTTTGTCAATAATTATCTCAATGGGTTAGCCCTGCCGGCGGGATATGGGCGGCGGGCTGCAAAGACCGAAATCGGTATTGACATGAGCGGGTTAGCGTGGTTTTAATGCATTCAAATATTGTATACATTTTTATCTATGGTCGCGGAAGAGGAGAGGCGTATGGATATCGAAAATGCAGCGGCCGCCGCCGATAGGAGCCAGCTTCACCTGAGCCTGCGAGATGGGCCAGCCCCGGGTGAACCATTCCCGCCAGGAAGCCTTCGCATCCGGTCTCTGAGCCGCGCGGAGTGCGCCAGGATCCATCAGGCCAGCCTGGAGCTGCTGGCGGGCACCGGGATGGTGG
>JAAUYD010054359.1_pt1 | contig 24509 bp, 25 predicted proteins | sample 7278101 | NCBI WGS metagenome assembly JAAUYD01 (sample SAMN14350128, study PRJNA611818) | marine sediment metagenome | isolation source: surface marine sediment (0.6m) | place: French Polynesia: Moorea | collected 2018-08
AATGATGGTCTTGCCGGCGGCCTTGACCGCGTTGACGATGTTCCAGAGGTTGTGGCGGGCCTGCGGGTCGAGGCCGGTGGAGGGCTCGTCCAGGAACAGCAGCTGGGGCCGGTTCACCAGCGCCAGCGCCAGTAAGAAACGCTGACGCTGACCGCCGGAAATATTTTCGTGCCGCTGGTGGCGGAACTCCCCGAGTTGACACTGGGTCACCAGATGCTCCAGGTCCTCGGGAGCTTGGTACAGGGATTGGAAAATCCGAAGGGTTTCCTCGACCGTCAGCATGGCCAGAAGAGCGGTGTGCTGAAACTGAATACCGATTTCGTCCCTGAAGCGCCGGGCCCGCGGCTGCCCCTTGTAGCGGATCTCACCGGACGTCGGTGGAATGATGTCCTCGATCACTTCAAGGGTTGTCGTCTTGCCGGCCCCGTTCGGCCCCAGCAGGCCGAAACAGACTCCAGCCGGGATGGTGAAGTTGACGTCGTCCACCGCCAGGAGACCAGCGTATTTTTTTTTGAGATGACGAACTTCCAGAATCGGCGTCATGACGCCACGGCCCTTCCTGTCGCTGCTGTCGCTCTGTGGGATCTCCAGGCGATCATGGCCGGCAATCTGTATCATTTTAACCCGCTTGGCAACCCTTGATTGCGGGTCAGTCGCCGCTTGACATTCAGGATCGCCGCGCTTAAAGCATGGACCCCATGAATGCGATACCCATCCGCAAGGACCTCCCCGGACCGCACGACCTGAAGTGGCCGCCCCTGATTACCGGGACCCTAATCAGGCGCTACAAACGCTTTTTAGCCGACATCGCCCTGGAAGACGGCCGCCAGGTGACGGCCCATTGCCCCAACACCGGCAGCATGCAGGCCTGCAGCGAGCCTGGCCGGCGCGTCTACCTCTCGGTGCACGACAATCCCAAGCGTAAATACCCCTACACCTGGGAGCTGATCGACATGCCGGATTCCCTGGTGGGCGTCAATACGCTCGTCCCGAATCGCCTGGTCAAGCACGCCGTTTCCCGCGACGTCATCCCCCAGCTGCGCGGCTACGAGACGGTGCGCAGCGAAGTGCGCGTAGGCGCCAACTCCCGCATGGATCTGATGCTTTCCGGCCCGGGTGCATCCCGCTGCTATGTCGAAATCAAAAACTGCACGCTGGTCAGGGAGCGGATCGCCCTTTTTCCGGACGCCGTGACCGCCCGCGGGCTCAAGCACCTTCAGGAGCTCGCCCGCCACGTCGGCCCGCAAACCCGCAGCGTGATCTTCATCTTCGTCCAGCGCATGGATGCCCACGCCTTCGAGCCGGCCGAGGCCATCGACCCGGCTTACGGACGCGGACTGCGACGGGCCGTCGCCGCCGGTGTCGAACTCATGGCCTACGACGTGCGCATCGATCCCGAAAAGATCGGGCTGGGCCGTTCCCTGCCCTGCCGGCTGTAACCGACCGGCACTGTAACGTGTTGATCTGATTTTGCTTCTCGTTTGACTTTGCATTTAGGATGGGTTAACCCTATCCGCAAATCGTGACCCTCGCGCATTGGACCGAGAAAGCCCATGGCAGCCATCGACCTGAACCAGATTCTGGCCCCGCAGGAGAATCTGGCCCGCATTCTCGACAATCTCAAGGAGGGGGTGATTGCCCATGATCTCAAGCGGCGCATCTTCTTCTTCAACCGCCAGGCCGAAATGATTACCGGCTACAAGCGGGAAGAAATTCTGGGCCGCGACTGCCACGAGGCCTTCGGCATCCCTTTCTGCGGCGAGCGCTGCTCGTTCTGCGACAACAGCCCGCCCGCACCCGGCGCCCCCGAAGTGAAGGAATACACCCTCAACATCACCACCAAGCAGTGCGAATCGCGCCGCCTGGAGATGACCGTAACGCTGATGCGCGACCACACAGGCGATTTCGTGGGCGTGCTGGCCCTTTTCAGGGACATCACCGACGAACTGCGCCTCATGATGCAGACGGGCAACCTGACGCGCTTCTCCAATATCGTCGGGCGCGACGCCAAGATGCTGCAGGTCTTCCAGCAGATCAGCGACGTGGCCGCCTATGACTACCCGGTGCATATCTTCGGCGATACCGGCACCGGCAAGGAACTCGTGGCCACGGCGATCCACAACGAGGGCCATCGGGCCGGCACCCCGTTCGTTCCCATCAACTGCGGGGCCCTGCCCGAGGGCCTGATCGAAAGCGAACTCTTCGGTCATGTCAAGGGCGCCTTTTCCGGCGCCATCCGGGACAAAAAAGGTCGCTTCGAGCTGGCCGACGGGGGCACGATTTTTCTGGACGAGGTGGCGGAGCTTTCGAAAAACATGCAGGTCAAACTGCTGCGGTTTCTTCAGGAGGGCGAGTTTGAAAGGGTGGGCGGGGAGAAAACCCTTGCGGTCAGCGTCAAGGTCATCAGCGCCACCAACAAGGACCTCAAGGAAGAAGTCCGTCGCGGCCGCTTCCGGGAAGACCTCTACTATCGCCTGAGCGTGATTCCGATCTTCATCCCGCCGCTGCGCGAACGCAAGACCGACATTCCCCTGCTGGCCAACCATTTTATGCAGGAAGCGGCCATGAAGCACGGCCAAAGCCCGTTCCGCATTGCCAAAGAGGCGCTGGCCCTGTTGATGGACTATCCCTGGCCCGGAAACGTGCGTGAACTCCAGAACGCCATTCAGTTCGCCTTTGTCAAATCCAACGGCCGGCTGCTGGCTGTGGACGACCTGCCCATGGAAATCAAGGGCCAACTCGAAAGCATGCCGCGAAAAGGGCCGGTGCGCAAGCTCGAGGTCCGGACGGTGCGCTCCGCACTGAAGAAAGCCGGGGGCAACAAATCCCGTGCCGCCCGCCTCCTGGGTGTTGGCCGGGCGACGCTCTACCGCTTCCTGAATGCGCACCCCGAAGCACTGTCGCCCGAGTGACCGCCGATCATTTCGCCACCCCCAGTTCTTTTTGCAACCAGGCCTTGATATCGTCGTCCAGAGCGTACACCCCCTTGAGCTCGCACACGTCCCGCTCGAACTGCTCCGGCAGCTCAAACCGGGCCAGTTCGACGGCCTCGTCCGAATTGCGCCGGATCAGGTAGATAAAGTAGGGTTTGCTCCAGCAGTTGACCACGAAGTAGGTCGTGTAGTCGGATTTGGAGGCGATCACGTAGCCGTCCCCGCGGGCCCAGTTGTTGCCCCACTCCAGATAGAGCCGGACCGCCTCCTCGGGGGTCATGTTCCAGTCGATGACGTCGATCACGTCGTGATTGCTGCGCAGTTCCTCTAGGGTCATCATGGTTTCACCTGTCGGTCTTGGGTTTGGTAAAGTGAAGTTAAGTTAAATTAAATTAAATCAAATTAAATTAAATTAAAAGATGACGCCTATTCCGCGAAAATCAATCGGCGCGGCATATGGCCACGAAAAAGGCGGAGCGCCCGGGGGCGGCTCCGCCTGTCTTTGTTAACGATGACGGCGTGGGTTAGGCCGAGAGTTTCTGCCGATCGGCCATGTCCATGAGGACGCGTTCGCGGGCCTTGTCGATCCCCAGCGCCTTGCGCTTGGCGTCGATGTGGTCGATCATCATCTTGGCCATTTCGTAGGGATCCGGGGTGAAGCCCCATTTGCCCATGCCCTCGTCTTCCAGGCCCTGGAAGAGGTGCTTGTGGAACTTGGTTCCCTCGACGATGGGGAAGCTCACGCCGAAGACGGTGAAAACACCGGAGGCCACGAAATACTGGCCGATGCAGATGGCTTTTTCACTCATGTACTCGGGTGCCGCCCCGGCCACCGGGAGATCGGCAATGCTCTCCCCCAGTCCGCCCGTCTTGACCATCTCGGCACAGGCGATCAGGATGCGGCTGTTGTCCACGCAGGCGCCAAGACCCAGCACCGGCGGCATGCCCACGGTCTCGCAGACCTCCTTGAGCCCGCTGCCCGCCAGGTGGGCGGCTTCGGGCGTGGTCAGCCCGGCCTTGGCCAGGGCGATCTGCGAGCAGCCCGTCTGAACCACGAGAATGTCATTGCGGATCAATTCCTTGACGAGTTCGACGTGGACCCAGTCCTGCTTCACGCGCGGGTTGGTGCAGCCCACCACGCCGGCCACGCCCCGGATGCGACCGTTGATGATGTTGTCGTTGAGCGGCACGTAGGAACTGCGGAAAGTCCCGCCCAGCATGTAGTTGATGTATTCATGCGAGAAGCCGTGAACGCCTGAGCCGGTATTCTTGGGAATCTCGATCTTGGCGGTGCGGTTCTGGAACCGGTGGATGGCCTTGATGATCATGGCATCGGTGCACTCGCGCGGATCGTGCTCATGGAACTCGACATGCTCGGCACCCTCGATTTTGCAGCGCGGGTTGGTGGTGAACAGCGGGGTGTCGTAGCATTCCGCCACGGCCACGAGTCCCTGCTTGATGCACTGGACGTCGACACAGAAGGCGTCGATGGCCCCCGTCACCAGAACGGTCTCGGTGGACATGAAGTTGCCGGCATGGGGAATGCCGTGGCGCACCAGCATCTCGGCCCCGGAGCAGCACATGCCGACCAGGTTGATGCCCTTGGCACCGGCGGCCTTGGCCTTTTCGACCAGGGCCGGATACTGGGAGGACACCAGCATGGATTCGAACAGGTTGGGCTCGTGGCCGTGAACGATGATGTTGACCTGATCTTCCTTGAGAACGCCCATGTCCACGTCGACCGCCACCGGGGTGGGGGTGCCGAAGAGGATGTCGGCGATTTCGGTCGCGACCATGGAACCGCCCCAGCCGTCGGCCAGAGCCGTGCGGCTGCACTGTTTGGTGATGTTCTCGTAATGCTGGTCCACGCCCATGTGCGAGCGGTGCATCAGCTCCATGATTTCGCGCATGGCGCCGCGGGGCACGATGCCCTGCTTGCGCCAGACTTCGAGGGTCTTCTCGGGCACGCGCTTGGCAAAGGGGATTTCGCCCTCCACCTGAGTGTAGGTGCGCTCGAGTTCCTCGTAGAGCGCGGTGGCGATTTCCTTGACGCTGCGGCCTTCGGTCTCGATCCCGATTTCCTGGGCCACGCTCTCGAGTTTCTGCGTGTCCTTGATTTCGTAGTCCAGAATCTTGCCGTTGACCACTTCACGGAAGAGATCCAGCATGCTCATGCCGTGGTCGGTGTGGGCCGCGCCGCCGGCGGCGACCATGCGGGCGAAGTTGCGGGCCATGATCGTGTCGATGGTGGCGCCGCAGACCCCCACTTTGTCATAAGGCGCTTTGGCGTTGAGCCGGCAGGGACCCATGGAGCAGTGTTTGCAGCAGGCCGAATCCGCACCGATGGGGCAGGCCTTCATATTGGCGGCACGATCGAAGGCGGTTTCCACGCCGTCGCGCTTGGCCTTCTCGATCATCTGGGCGGTGGACGGACAAATGGTCACGTCCTTCGTGACGATCTCCTTCTTGGAGACCACTTTCTTCTTTTCCATGTCGGCTCCTTTCGTAACCAAACGGTTGGATAAACGATGATGTATAAAATCGAATCAAACGATTGTTGCCAGCTGATGAGCACGCCGTCGGGGAATTAGCGGCTGGAGATGCCTACCAAGTTCAGCTCAGATACGGCCTCGGCCATCTTTAAAAATGTAGCAAATATCAGACCACAAATTCCGCTGTGCGCAAACGCTTCAGGCGGTTGGGCGCAAACAACGGCCCGCGGCCGCCGCCGCCAATTTAACAACCTGAAATAATTATTGATCAGCCATTTTACCGACCATAACCACCGGTGCTCCCGCTGGACCTGGTGCAAGCCAGCAAGAAGGTGCGGCATCCAAACGGTATGATGCGCGATAAAAAATGAGACATTTGAACGATACAGCATTCGCCCGCGACATCGTCACTTTCAAATCGGCCCGCAGACGGGTGAGGACCCCACCGGGTGAATTCATTTCAATTCAATTGTCGGCACGGAAAGCGACTCGCTGTTCAAGGGTGCTCACAAATGCCGCATGATAAAATTTTTATTATTTAAAACAGTTGGTTAAGTTATTCGATGCGCGGGATGCAATTTCGGCGGCTTGCCCAAGTTTCGTTAATGATAATGGTTCTTGTTACCCTATCGAAATGGGTCCTTGATTGTCAAGCAGGAGTTCACCGATTGGCAGATTGCGTATCAGATTTGATCGGCATTGTCTCGATTACACAATGAGACACTACTGTTTCATCGCACACATCGGAGCAGGTCCGACGGAAGCCATGAATAAGTCCTTTCGCCCATCGAAACCCGGGGGCCTTGCTTGGCGCCGAGCACGCCCAAGGCCCCTGGTAAACATCCTCAACGGCCGGCGATCATGGCGCGGCCCAAGGACGAAAACAGTTCCAGCGCGGCTCGCCTGCGGTTGCGCCCGCTGTTCCCAGGCCCGGCAGTTCATTGGCGCAAGGTGATGCGGCCACCACGATGTCACAGGGTTGCATCGGCGTCGAACGCCGGACGCGTCAACGGAAACAAGAAGCCCGCCGATCTGCGCCACGGGCACTGCCACCGTGGTCGCGGGTGCGAAGCGGCTTTCAGCGGCGGCAGGCGAGCGACATGGCGGTAACCCCCGCAGGGGTTTAAAATGCCGTGCGCGGGTGGGCACGACAATAGGGGGATTGCATCACCCGGGCAATTGTAATATGCACTGTCCTAATGATTTTTGGATGCGCCCTCCGGCGGCCGTGCCACGGGCCGGACGGCGCTTCCGTCATGGAAAGGAAAGCACAAGAATGAGCGCAGACAACGAAGACGGTAAAGACGTCAAGATTTATTCTCTAAGCACCTGCAGCCACTGCAAAGCCACCAAAAAGCTGCTGGATGAATGCACGATCAAATTTGACTTCATCGACATCGATCTGCTCGAGGGCGAGGAGCGCAAAGCCATGGTCGAAGAGGTCAAGAAGGTCAACGAGCGCTGCTCGTTTCCGACCATCATTATCGGCGAGAAGGTCATCGTGGGCTACAAGGAGAAAGACATCAAGGAGGCGCTGGGACTCTAATGGACGCCGATAAACTCTATACCATGCTCAAGAAAATCCAGGAACCCCAGGGCTACTATTTCAACGCCGATCGCGAACGCACCTTCGAACTCCTGGAGGCCCTGATCACAAACAAGGAACGCTACGGCTATATGGCCTGTCCCTGCCGCCTGGCTTCGGGTGACCGCGAGAGCGACAAGGACATCATCTGCCCCTGCGTCTACCGCACCCCGGACGTGGCCGAATACGGGGCCTGCTACTGCAGCCTCTACGTCTCCGAGGACTGGAACGCCGGCAAGATCCCCCACGAATTCGTCCCCGAACGCCGCCCCCCGGAGAAGATCGTCTTCTAATCCGACGGAGTTCCCCGTCTTACCCGCCCGTATGGCGCGGGCGCATGACAGCGGTCGCGCCATTAGTCTTCCGGACGTTTGTTCCGAAGCGCGCTTCAGAGGATCTCTCGGGATGCTTCACCCGGCAATCAACCGGTTTCTTCACGGGCGTCTTTTTCGAATACGGTGTACCTTTGAAGATAATCGTGCCGATTATAGAAACCAAAGGCCTGTTCGTTGCCTTCCGCGACACAAACAATTAATTTGACGGCCCCCGAAGCTTCAAGCCATGATTCCGCGCTTTGAATCAGCCGTTCACCAACCATCTGGTTGCGGTAAATCGGCTTGACAAAGATGGAGTCGATCTCGCCTTCATGCGCCTTTATCGAGGCCATGCAATACCCGACCAATTCCGATTGTTCTTCTGCCACGAAAACCGCGACGCCATCCTTGCATCCGAGCTGCTTTAGCCTTTCTTCAAATGTGAAGGCATTGAAGTGGGTCTTAAAATGGGTCGAATGCTCCAGATGGTGTTGATTCAATGCTTCCCACAGCGGTTTGATCCGATGGATGTCCTGGTAAACGATTTTTGAAATTTCCATGGATGGCCTTTGATGCCGGATGCCGGCAATTGGATTGACGCCGACCCGTGCAGCATCTTTCCCTCGAGCGCATCAGACGCTATAAATGATGACCGGCCGCAAGCGGTACCCCTGATCAGAAATCAAACACAAGAAGGTGATCGCAGGCGTGGCTTCGTGGCTCAGTGCGGAGCGCGCGAGCGGAGCATGTCCGAAGATATAGAAGAAATAAATGTGCCTCCAGGCTGTGGGACGTGTCTCATGGCAAGGCGCAAGGTGAAGCGAGACGCGCAGCAATCTTGAGATTGTGAGCATCCGAGCGAGCCTTGGAACGCCGCCCTGGGACACCTCCCACGGTCTGACGGTATCTTTTAGCCGAAGTCATCGAATGCGATCATCTCCTTCTCCACCCCCAAACTATCCAGCATGTCCATCACCGCCTTGATCATCATGGGCGGCCCGCAGAGGTAGTATTCGACATCGGTGGGGTCGGGATGATCTTTGAGATAGAGGTCGTGGGCCACCTGATGGATGAACCCGGTGGGGCCTTCCCAGTTGTCTTCTGGCTGGGGTTCGGAAAGCGCTACGTGGTAGGAAAAATTGGGGTAACGCGCCTCGAGGTCTTTGAACTCTTCGTCGTAAAACATCTCCTGGGCCGATCGTGCCCCGTACCAGAAAGTGATTTTGCGGTTGGTATCCTGGTCCAGAAGCTGATTGAAAATGTGGCTGCGCATGGGGGCCATACCGGCCCCGCCGCCCAGGAAGCACATCTCGCGTGGGGTTTCCTTGACGAAAAAATCGCCGTAGGGACCGCTCAAACTCACGCGGTCGCCCGGTTGGAGATTGAAGACAAACGAGGAACCCACGCCCGGCGGGAGGTCCATCTGGCCGGGCGGCGGTGTGGCAATCCGGATCGTGAATCGCAAAAGGTCTTTCTCGGACGGTGCACTGGCCAGGGAGTAGGCCCGGTTGACCGGTTTGTCCGATCCAGCCTCGAGCTTGAGCAGATCGAATTTCTTCCAGGCCGAACGGTAGGTGTCGGCCACCTGGAAGTCCTTGAAGGCGGCCTGGTACTCGGGGATGTCGATCTGCATGTAGGCGCCGGCCGTGAAGTCCACACTTTGGCCCTCGTCAAGCCTGAGCACCAGTTCCTTGATGAAGGTGGCCACGTTGTCATTTGAGACCACGGTGGCTTCATATTTCTGGATGTTGAAAATCTCATCGGGAATCTGGATGCGCAGATCCTGTTTGACCTTGAGCTGACAGGCCAGACGTACGCTGTCGAGACGTTCCTTGCGGCTGACCAGAGACAGCTCGGTGGGCAGAATGTCGCCGCCGCCCTCCAGCACACGGCACTTGCAGGTGCCGCAGGTGCCCTGCCCCCCGCAGGCGCAAGGGATCAGGATGTCGTTGTCGAGCAGCGAAGCCAGAAGGCTTTGCCCCAGGGGCGCCGTGAGCGATTGATCCTCGTCCTCGTTGACGACGATCTGACGGTCGCCTTTTATGACGACCTTGGCTTCCACCAAAAGAAGCACCCCTACCAGCAGCAGGATGACGGCCAGAAAAACGGTCAGACTGATAAGATAGATCAGCACGAAGGCCCCCCATCAGGCTGCTGAAAAACGATTGCGCTTGGCCATACGGCGTTAAAATCCACCTCAAAACGCTCATTTATTGCAGATAAACGGCGCTTTCTCGTTGGATTCTGCGTTATCTTGCCTGCGTTCATGACGTTTCTCGACAGCCTGTCAAAGCGTGATCCCCGAAAAAAGCATGAAGGCCAAGGCCATGAGACCGGTGATGATCATATTGAGGCCGAAGCCCTGAAGACCCTCGGGCACGTCCGCATAGCGCAGCTTCCATTTGATCGTGGCCATAGAGATGATGGCCAAGGCCCAGCCGATTCCCGACCCCATGCCGTAGACCACGGTTTCGCCAAAGGTGTAATTGCGCTCCACCATGAAGAGCGAAGCCCCCAGGATGGCGCAGTTGACCGTGATCAACGGCAGGAATACGCCCAACGCATTGTAAAGCGCCTGAGAGTAGCGGTCGATCACCATTTCGACCAGCTGTACGATACCGGCGATGACGGCGATGAACAGGATCAGCCTGAGGAAGCTGAGGTCCACCTCGGCGAGTCCGGCCCAGGCCAGAGCGCCGGGCGCCAGCAGAAAACTGTAGATCAGCCAGTTGGCCGGGGTGGTGATGGTGAGCACGAAAATCACCGCCACGCCCAAGCCCACCGAGGTCGTGATGTTCTTGGAGACCGCCAGAAACGAACACATCCCCAGGAAATAGGCCAGCAGAATGTTGCCGACGAAGACCGAGTTGACAAAGATACTGAGAAGATTTTCCATACCGGTCGGACTAATCCTTGAGAAGGGTGTGCTCGAGCCAGACAAAAAGCCCGATGACGATGAAAGCCCCCGGTGCCAGGAGCATCAGACCCATGTCCGTGTAGCCCAAATCGTAGGCGAACTGGGGAACGACCTGAAAGCCCATGATTTTACCCGACCCCAGCAGTTCCCGAAAAAAGGCGACCCCGACCAGGATCGAGCCGTACCCCATGCCGTTGGCCACGCCGTCCAGGAACGAACGCCCGGGCGGGTTGGCCATGGCATAGGTCTCCGCCCGCCCCATGACGATGCAGTTGGTGATGATCAGGCCCACGAAGACCGAAAGCTGTTTACTGATGTTGAAGAGAAAAGCCTTGAGCACTTCATCGGCGATGATCACGAGGGTGGCGATCACGGCCACCTCGACGATGATGCGAATATTGCGCGGAATGGCATTGCGCATCATCGAAATAATCAGATTGGAAAAGGCCACCACGAAGGTCAGGGCCAGGGCCATGACGATGGCGGTGTTCATCTGGACGGTGACCGCCAGCGCAGAGCAGATACCCAGCACCTGCTTGGAAATGGGGTTGGTTTTCCAGAGGGCGTCGGCAACCATGCGGTAGCCCTGGCTTTTGGTCAATTTGACGGTGGCCGTGGTCATGGTCAGGAAATCTCCGGAATTTCGAGGTGGCCTTCGTCGCGGAGGCGGCGGGATACCGGCTCATAAGCTTTGAGGATATCTTTCAGCCCTTCGCTCAGATAACGGCCGGTCAAGGTGGCGCCGCTGATGCCGTCCACATAGTGATTCCGACGCTCCGGGGGGATAACCTCTGCCACTTTGCCCTTGGCGATGCCCACCGAGGTCAGGTTGCCTTCAGGGTCCGCGATCTGTTTGCCCACAAAGTTCTGCTGGAACCAGGGTTTTTCGATTTCCCCGCCAAGCCCCGGGGTTTCGGAATGCTGGTAGACCGAAAAGCCGGTCACCGTCCGGCCGTCATTGTCGATGGCCAGATAGCCATAAATTCGGCCCCATAGACCGCGGCTGTCCACGGGAACGATATAAGATTGCACCTGTCCGTCCCGGGTGTAGAGAAACAATGGCAGGCCCGAGGCGGCGTCGGCGTCCAGCACCTGCCCGTTCGCATCGACGCGAATATCCTTGATGGCGGCTGCAAACAGCTCCTTGATATCATCGGTCCCGTATTTGCGCTCCGGTTCGAGGGCCCCCACAGATTTGAGGACGTTCCGCTGGCGGTCGACCAGGGCGTTCTCCTGCTGAAATGCCTTGAGACCGGACGAGGCCGCGGTGAGTAACAAGCTGCAAACCACCCCGATGACGGCGGCGAATAGCAGCGATTTCATGGCGTCAGACATTGGGCACCCTCCGCCGTGTTCGGATCTTGACTTCGATATAGTCCAGGAGCGGGTTGAAGCAATTCATGAAGAGGATGGCCAGACCGACCCCCTCGGGGAAAGCGGGGTTGAAAACCCGTATGAGCACTGTCAGCAAACCGCACATAAAACCGTAAAACCATTTAACACCATTCAGATGCGTTCCGGAAACCGGGTCCGTTGTCATGTAAACCAACGCAAACGCCGAGCCACCGATGAGAAGATGATAATACGGATTGAGGGAAAGAAAAGGCATGCTGTCGGGACCGGCGATGAAATTGAGAAAATAGGCTGTGGCCAGGACCCCCAGCACCCCGCCCAGGATGGTGCGCCAACTGGCGATGCCCAGAACGATCATGAAAATGGCGCCAACGATGCTCAAGAAAGTGGTGGTGCCCCCGACGCTTCCGGGGTAGAGACCGAAAAAAAGCTCGAGCGGGCTGTAGCCCAGGGCCTCCAGGGCCGCCTCGACGGTTTGACCGTCCGTTGTCGAGGCCGCGACCGAAAGCGGTGTGGCGGCCGTATAGCCGTCCACATAGCGCTCGGCACCGCCGACCAACACCGACCAGACATTGTCGCCCGAAAGGCTGACGGGATAGGCGAAATAGAGAAAGGCCCGCGCGGTTAAGGCCGGGTTGAGAAAGTTGCGGCCGGTGCCGCCAAAGATTTCCTTTCCGATCACGATGCCGAAGGAGATTCCCAGGGCCACCTGCCATAAAGGCGTGGCCGGCGGCAGGGTCAGCGGGAAAAGCATGCAGGTGACGAACAATCCTTCGCTGATTTCGTGCTTGCGGATGGTGGCAAACAGGATTTCCCAGAAAAAGCCCACCACGTAGGTCACAATCACCATGGGCATCACCAGCCAGAGGCCGGTGAGGACCACCGGCACAGGCGCCAGCGAGAGCCCGGAAGCCATCCGCGCAAAGTAACCGGCATTGTAGATCCCGAAGCACAGGTGGGGAATCAGTGCCACGATGACCAGAAACATGTAGCGTTTGACGTCGAGGCTGTCGCGTACGGCCGGCAGGCGGCGGGTGCGCTCCAGGGGCGCAAAGAAAACCGTCTCGATGGACTCGTAGAAGGCGTAGAGTTTCTCGTATTTGCCACCCGGACTGACGTGGGGGTGGAGCCCATCGAAAAAGCGGCGCACGGGGTTCATTAGGAGACCTGCTCTTTGTGGTATTCAAACTTGGTCTGACGGAAGGTTTCCACCAGTTCGATCTTTGATGGGCAGACATAGGAGCACAGCCCGCACTCGACGCAATCCAGAAGACCGTGGGCCAGATACTCCTCCACTTCCTCGGCCAGGATGCTTTTGAGCGTCATTTGGGGCAAGATATCCACCGGGCAGACATCCGAGCAGTATCCGCAAGCGATGCAGGCGCGGCGGCCGCCGTTGACGTTGGTGTCCATGGCCATGGGCACGTTTTTAATGGCCGAAACAAATGTCCGCGACCGGGTGGGTTTGTTGAATCCGGGTCGGAACAGGTTCAAAAAGTCCCTTTCGGTGGCTTCCGGCAGCACATTCACGGCCGTCTCGTAGAGCCCGGCATGCCCCTCGGGATTGCCGCGGTAGCCGCGCAGGACGCCGCCGACCACGTAGCGCGGCTCGGGGCAGGCGGGCTCGGTCAGCACCAGATGCTTCAAGGGCGCGCCCAGTCGACTGCGAACATGCTGACGTTCGGCCACCCCGCTGCCGCCCACCACGAACAGGCGTTCGGTGGGCAGAGTGCCGCGCCGCAGGAAGCCGGCCAGCAGCAGCAGATCCTGCCCGTCGATGAACCAGGCCCGGTTGTCCTCGGGGCCCTGGCGCAGGTGATAGAGAAGCACACCGGGGTCGTCCGCCGGGTAGCGTCCCTCAATCGTGTGGGTCAGCTCGTTTTTGAAGGTCCGGCAGATACCTTTGCGCCGCGGGTCGGTGAAAACGATCAGCTTGTCGCTCAGTCGTTTCAGCACGTTGAGGCCGAACACAAACAGCGGGTGGGTCTCCTCGGTGAGATAGCGCTCCGGACTGGGGCGAAATGGCTCGCGGGCATCCAGCGGCACAATGATGGAGGGCGGTCGGCTGTCCGGGCTGGCGATCTTGCGGAAGGGCAGCTCACGCAGCAGTGGCCAGACGCCACCTTCCAGAAGACGCGCCACCAGGTCGTCACGCGAGATCCCGTCAAGGTCCGTTTCCGTCAGCGCCGGAAACGTCACGGCCGTTTCTTCCTGGTCGAGCGCGATCACGATTTCGCGGATCACGCGCCGCGGTCCGAATACGATGTCACCCACCACCCCCCCGCCCGGTGAAGCGAATACGATCCGCGGGTCCGTTTTGTCCTCGGAAAGGATGCTGCCCACCTGAACGAGGTCGCCGGTTTTCACCCGCAGACGGGGCTTGATGAAAGGAATGCGCTCGGGCAGTGCAGCCACTGTGGCCGGGACCGAGAGGGTCGCCAACGCGTCGCTGGGTGCTCCGGATATATTCAGGTCATAACCTTTACGGTTGCGGATCTTTTTCATTCGTCTCAGATGCTGCCGGGGAAGGTTGAGGGCCACGGAAACAGTCCCGCCCCTACTACCACCTTTGCCCCCCCATTTCAACCGAGGGCCAGGACTCGGATCGCCCCCGGCCCGTCGCCGTGGATCGCCTTAGGCCGGCAACGCCGGACGGCGGAAACGGCGGCCGGCAACCCGCCGGCACAGGCAATTCCCGCTTGACTTTTGGGTCCGTAAATTCCATTTTAAACATTCAGAATATATATAATAATCCAATGTCAGACGCGAAGCATAGCCATCAGAGAGGAGACACCATGAGTACGGTGGTCAGACGCCAAATTTGTACATGCAAAAACTGCGGCAACGAGGCTGAAATGGAAGTCACCTGCTCGCTTCCGGATGAAACGCCGTCAGCCGCCGCCACCGCCCCCTCCGCAGCACCTGAGCCCCCTCCTCCCCGGAAAGTCAAAGGCCAGGCGACATGCACCCACTGCGGCAACGAGGCGGACATGTGGGTTGACCTTTAGCGGTGGCCCACTGGCGCCCCGACCGCTCGCCAACCCCTCCACCCAACTTCAGCAGGGAGAAAACCATGGAAGAATGCACCCCCACCCTCAACACCGGTCTCCGTGGCGTTACGGTGGCCAGCACGAAAATCAGCGACGTCAAGGGCGCCGAAGGCAAACTGATCTATCGCGGTTTTCTGGTCAAGGACCTGGCCGAAAACGCCACCTATGAAGAGGTGGCTCACCTGCTGCTTTATGAACACCTGCCGGGCGACAACGAGCTGCACGCATTCAAATCCGCACTGGCCGAAGCACGGGCGATACCGGAACCGGTGCTCAAGATCATGCAGAACTGCCCGGCCGATGCGCATCCGATGGACATTCTCCAAGCGGTCACCTCCCTGCTGGCCAGCTACGACCCGGACCTGACGGCCCGCAACCGCGAGGCCAGCCTGCGCAAAGCCGCCCGCCTGATCGCCAAGTTCCCGACCATCATGGCCGCCTGGGATCGCATCCGTAACGGCAAAGCGCCCGTGCCACCCCGAAGCGACATCAGCCATGCCGCCAACTTCCTTTACATGCTCACGGGCGAAATGCCGGACGAGGAACTCGCCCATTTCTTCGATGTTGGCCTGGTGCTGCACGCCGAGCATTCGTTCAACGCCTCCACCTTCTCGGCCCGCCAGGTGGCCTCGACCCGGGCGCACATCTACAGCGCCGTCACCGCCGCACTGGGTTCGCTGTCCGGTGAACTGCACGGGGGCGCCAACGTGCGGGTGATGGAAATGCTTCAGAAAATCGGCGCGGTGGAAAATGTCGAGGCCTACGTCCAGCAGGAACTCGAGGCCGGCCGCCTCATCTTTGGTCTGGGCCATGCGGTTTACCAGACCGACGACCCCCGGGCCCACATTCTGGCGCCCATGTCCCAAAAGATGGGCGAGCGCATCGGCGAAACGCAGTGGTATGAGATTTCCAGGGTCCTGGAAAAAACGGGTAAAGCCGTCTTCAAGGAAAAAAAGGGGATCGACATATACGTGAATGTGGATTTTTACAGCGCCTCCCTCTATTATGCCATGGGGATTCCCATCGACCTGTTCACACCGCTTTTCGCCCTGTCACGGGTGGCCGGATGGACCGCCCATGTCATCGAAGAACAGTACGCCGACGCCGCCCCCAAACCGGCGCTGTATCGGCCGGCGTCCGACTATGTGGGCGATTATTGCGGACCGGATGAATGCACATTTGTACCCATCGATGACCGCTGAGGTGGGCGCGCACAATAAGGCCAGGACGAGGAGCGCAAGTTACCACGCCATGCGGCCCACCTGACGAGGAGCCGCATCCGATCCGCCGGCCGTAACGTCCTCCGCTCAACATTGGGAGGCCGGATCGGATCAGGCGATCGAGCGATTGAAGGAGAAAAACGACATTGTGTAAAGAACGCAACCTGCGGATGACCCGCCAGCGGCAGGGAATTCTGGAAGAGCTTCGCAAGGACAACAATCACCCCAGCGCCGACGAGCTTTTCGGCCGTGTCCGCAAGCAGATGCCACGCATCAGCCTGGGCACGGTCTATCGAAACCTTGAGATTCTGTCCGAACTCGGCGAGATCCAAACCATTCAGATGGCCGGCAGCCTCAAACGCTTCGATGGTGTGGCTGAAAACCACTACCATATCCGCTGCGTGAACTGCGACCGGCTGATCGACGCCCCGGTGCAGGTCAGCAAGGCCCTGGAAAATGCCGTGCAGGTGCGCACTGACTTTCGCATCCTCGGGCACCAGGTCGAATTTACGGGCATTTGCCCCGAGTGCCGCCGCCGGACACCGGGCGCATTCCCGGACAACGCCTGAAATCTGCAAGGCCAAAAAGCCCGGCGCACCCTTACAAGCCACCAATTTGCGCCACCGTTGTTGGCGGCCAAAACAGGACCGTGCGCTGCTTCCCGGTGGCGGTCGATTCGCCCTCCAGTAGATCCAACGAATTTGCACCCGGCTTTGCCGATGGTTAGTTTTTTGTACATCAACAACCGCGGCGCTTTCGGGATGTCCGCATCAGGCAGGGGCGTATCAACTTTTCAGCGGGCGAGCATAACCGGGCATTGAGGACAGCGAAGATGAACATACTCATCACCGGCGGCACAGGATTTGTCGGCAGCTATCTGGTGGACGCGCTGCTCGAGGATGGGCACCAGATAACGGCCCTGGGGCGATCGCTTCGCCATCCGCGCGAGGGCACGCCGAACTTCGCCTTCATCTCGGCCGACACCACGCAACCGGGCGACTGGCAGGAGGCCGCAGCGGGGAGTGATGCCTGCATCAACCTGGCCGGCGCCAGCATCTTTCAGCGCTGGACCCCGCGCACCAAAGGCGCCATCCGTGACAGCCGCGTCCTGACCACCCGCAACCTCGTGGCCGCTCTCGATGCAACGCGCCAGCCGTTTCTCTTCAGCGCGTCCGGCGTCGGCTATTACGGCGACCAGGGCAACAAGACCGTCACCGAAGCATCCGGCCCCGGCGACGATTTCCTGGCCCGCCTGGGCATTGAATGGGAGGCCGAGGCCGAAGCCGCCCGGCAGAAGGGGGCCCGCGTGGCCATCGGCCGTCTGGGGGTCGTCCTTCACCAGGCGGGCGGGGCCATGGCCAAAATGCTGCCGGCCTTCAGGCTGGGCCTGGGGGGCCCGCTGGGCAGCGGAAACCAGTATTTCCCCTGGATCCACCTGGATGACCTTGTTGCCGCCATCCGCTTTTTGATGGCGAACCAAGAATGCGACGGCGTCTTCAATTTCTGCGCGCCGGAGGCCGTCACCAATCGCGAGCTGGCCCAAACGCTGGGGCGCGCCCTCAACCGGCCGGCGTTCATGCCGGCCCCGGCCATTTTCATGAAAGCCGCCCTGGGAGAGTTCAGCTCGGTGCTGCTGGGCAGCCAAAAGGCACCGCCGGAACGTCTGCTGCAATCGGGCTTCGAATTCAAGCACGCCACTCTGAAGCAGGCCCTCGACACCATCGTGTGACCATCAACAATCGCCAAACGTCAGGAAATTAGATGCCCGCCATCGATTTGAGCCTGCCAAGCCGAGCGTTTCTCGAAAACCTCTACACGCGGACCGGCGACGATACCGACGCCCAGATCTCCATGTACGAATTGGGGACGGCCATGGGTCTCGATCGCGAGGAAAGCCGAACCACCGCCGAAGACCTGATGGCCGCGGGTCTCCTCGAAATCCGCACGCTTTCGGGAGGGGTGGCCCTCAGCGAGGCCGGTCACGCGCTTTTCGCTGATACCGACGCCGGCGAATCGGGCTCGACCGATGGCCGCCTGGGCGAAGGCTCACCCATGGACCCGCGTCAGCGCGAACTCGTCGAACAGACCCTGACCCAGCTCAAGGCCGACATGGGCAACCAGAACCTTTCCTTTGAAGCCATGACCGAAATGGTTGCCGACGTTCGCACGATCGAAGCCCAGCTGACCTCGCCGCGGTCCAAAACGTCCGTCGTCAGGGCATGCCTGGCGGGCTTGCGCGACCTGACGCCTTCGCCATGGAGGGAACGGTTGGACAGCATCCTGGATTAACCCCCACCCCTGAACTTGCTGCGCACGCGATACTCGCGCCATCGCCTTGTCATATATTACAATACGGACGGGTCACGACCCTCGACACGGTTCGGCCGCGTGCTAAATATTGTAAGAGGAAAAAAGAGAAAAGATCGATGCGCTTGGAACTTCACGCGAGTTGGGCACGGATGAGATCGACTTCCGCGGAAGTGGCCGGCCGCCGGTTGGTTGTGTAGAGCGCTTCACCGGCCACGTTGGCCACAGGCTCGAAACAGGCCACCTGGATTCCCGCTTCCGCATCGTCCATTTGCTCGACCCAGAGAACGCGATGAAGATCAAGACCGAATTCGGCGCAGATGTGTTTGGCCAATTCCGGCAGGCAGTTGACAACGGAAGCGCCCTGGCCGGTATCCTGCATACTCACGATAAAAGGCCGCAGGTAGGAAATACCATGGGTTGGGCCTTCGAGCGCGACGATCTTGAGGTGATAGGTACTGGCCCACCAGCTGATGGGCCGTGTTTGGCGATCAACCCGACCTTCCCAGCTGTATTCCCCGTCAAATAAGATCATGGGAGCGCCCCGAACTTTGGCATTGGCAAGTTTGATTGGTATAGAGTGCTGATTATATATGAATGTGCCCGTCTGTCCGTTCGTTGTCAAATCCAGGCGGGCATGGTATGGGAGCCCTGCCGATTCGCAGCGGGCATCCGACGCCCGGCGAACGACCCGGCGGACTTGGCTGCCATCCATTGGCACGGGTGGGGAATCAAGACACGAAACCCTATGCCAAAAAGGGGTTGAAGATCCCGATGGGTACCACATCCCTCAATCTGGTCTCATGGAACGTCAACGGACTGCGGGCCGCGATCAAAAAGGATTTCAGCGGTGCGCTCAAGCGACTGGACGCGGACGTCCTTGGCATCCAGGAAACCAAACTCCAGGCCCACCAGCTGACACCGGCCATGACCGACCTGCCGGGATACCAGAGCTACTGGTCGCATGCCACGACCAAAAAGGGGTACAGCGGGGTGGGTGTCTATTCACGGCTCGAGCCCCGGTCCGTCCGCCACGGCATCGGAATTCCTGCCTTTGACGACGAGGGACGGATTCTGGAACTGGATTTCGACAGCTTCGTGTACTTCAACGTTTACTTCCCCAACGGTCAGATGAGCGATGAACGGCTGCAGTACAAGCTCGATTTCTATGAAGCCTTTTTCAACTATACCGATGCCTACGTCCAGCAAGGTCGCCGGGTGGTCATCTGCGGCGACTACAACACCGCCCACAATGCAATCGATCTCAAAAACCCCAAGGCCAACCAGAACACCTCCGGATTTCTGCGCATCGAACGCGACTGGCTTGACCGCATCAGCGCCAATGGATACGTTGACACCTTCAGACATTTTTTCCCGGACACGATCAAGTATTCCTGGTGGACCTATCGCTTCCGGGCCCGCGAACGCAACGCGGGGTGGCGCATCGATTACTTCTTCGTCGACCGCGCCATGATCGACGAGGGTTATGTGAAGAGTGCCTACATCGAAAACGACATAATGGGTTCGGATCACTGTCCGGTTGGTCTGAAAATTACGCTTCCGGCATGAGCGGGCGCCTTGACAGCCGCCGGATCACGGCCATTTACGGCAGCCCCCGCCTGGAGGGCAACACCGCCACCCTGCTGCGCCGGGCGGTGGAGGGTGCCCGCAGCCAGGGCGCGGTGGTCGAGGAGATTTTCCTGCGCGACCTCAAGATGTCTCCCTGCCTGGAAATCTACGGCTGCAAGCATGACGGCGAATGCGCCATCAAGGACGATTTCCAGCGAACCCGCGACGCCATCCTGGCGGCCGAAGGCATCATGTTGGCATCGCCGATTTTCTTTTATTCCGTCAGCGCCCAGGTGAAAATCCTGATGGATCGCTTCCAATCCCAATGGGTCAAGAAACACTGGATCGAGGGCGTGCCCATGGGCCGATCGCGCGCCGTGCGCAAAGGGCTTTTGCTGGCCGCCGGGGCCACCCAGGGAAAAAAGCTATTCGACGGTGCGCTGTTGAGCGTAAAGTACTTTTTCGACGTCCTGGATACCGAACTGTGGGACTACAAGTTTTTCCGCGGACTCGATTATGCCGAAGACATCCAGGCGCATCCCGACTTTCAATCCGAAGCCCGCCGGGCCGGCGCGGCCCTGGCCCAGGCGCTGACGACCGCCTGACCGGGGCGCTCAAATCCAACCTTCTGTTCATCCCAATTGGAGGCGAACGTGCAATTTGAACCGATCAGTCTGGAGCGCATGGAGGCCTACCAGGCCAAACTGGCCCAGACCCCGAGTGTGGTATCCGACTACAGTTTCGTCAATATCTGGGGATGGTCGCGGGAGTATGACCTGGAATGGGCCTTTGCCCACGACCTGGTGTGGATCCGGCAGCAAAGCCCGCAGGTCGCCCTGTGGGCGCCGGTGGGCCCCTGGGAAGCGGTCGACTGGCGCGCCGTATGGCCCCAGCTGCCCTCGGGCGACGTGATTATCCGCGTCCCCGAAGCACTGGCGGATCGGTGGCAGCAGTTGTGTGCGACGCAGCTCGCGATGGAAGAAGAAAGGGGTGACTGGGACTACGTTTACAGCGTGGAAGAACTGACTCAGCTCAAGGGCAACCGCTTCCACAAGAAGAAAAACCTGCTCAACCAGTTCAAGCGCAAATACGACTATCGTTTCGAGCCCTTCTCGGAAACCATGATCGACCAGGCCCTGGCGCTGCAGGACGATTGGTGCACCTGGCGGGACTGCGAGGGCACCGATGTGCTGGCGGCCGAAAACCGCGCCATCCAGCGCACCTTCCTCTCCTGGGACCGCTTTCCTTTCCTGACCGGCGGGGCCCTGCTGATCGACGACATGATCGGGGCCTACACCATTGCCGAACCGCTCGACCCGGAAACTGTCCTGATCCATTTCGAAAAGGGTTGCCCGCTCTACAAAGGCATCTACCAAGCCGTCAACCAGATGTTCCTGGAGAGCCTGGGCTCGCGCTATGCCTTCGTCAACCGTGAGCAGGACTTGGGCGACGAGGGCCTGCGCAAGGCCAAACTCTCCTACCACCCGGTGGCGTTCAACAAGAAATTCCGTGTGATTATCAACTAGCTCGCCCCCTGAAGGGCACGGCGTTTTAGCTGTCCAGCGGCATGATCCCCACCACCGCCGGGGTTAAAAATTCTTTAGGCCCCTGTAGTCCACGGCGTTGGCATAATTCATCAAGTCTTCTCTGTCGACATCGGAGCCGTCGATTTTGACCAAATACTTTTTGGCGACATTGATGAATATTTCACCGCTGCGACTTTCGGTACTGTACTTCACAACGGCCTTGTTGCGCTTGATCTTCTGGAGTTTTCCCCCGGTCGACCCGACGACAGCCGGATTGAACATCTGCATCATGCCCTGAAACATGGGTGATTCTCCCATGATGACCAAGGTAACACGACCGCCGTTGCTTGAATGCACGTATTGCTGCTCAATTCCGGCCGACCCCCCCATCATGCCCAGGTTCTGCAGTTTGGCTTCTCTGGCCTTCCACCCCGTTAGAGGCTCCGGCAGGAACGTCTTCAATCCCTCGCTGGTCATCTGCTGGATCAACTGTTTCGCATAGTCAAGACTTTCGACGGCTTCGGTGTAAGCCTTTTCGTTGTAAGCTTCGGTAGCTTCCTGAATCGCTTCCATAACCTCGTCGGCAAACACCGCCGTACTCCCCATGCATACCGCGAGAATCAACAGGACAATCTTCATCTGCTTCACAAACATAAAGGCCTCCTTCCATTTGATCCCCTGCCATTACCGGGGTTGATTGTTGGTCGGGCCATCGGGCGCGATGCCCTCGCTACCTGATCGTTCGCTAAACAGCGTCTCGGAGGAAGCACGCCGGCCCATGGTGTCGGCCGGCGCCTCGGCAGAGATTGAAAGTCAAACGGATTGGGCCGCCTGCTTCCAGAAAGGCGACATCTGACGCAGGCGTTCGATGATGGGTGGCATCTTTTCAATGACGAAGTCGATCTCTTCGGCCGTGGTGTAGTGGCTCAGGCTGAAGCGGATGGAGCCGTGAGCCGCGGTGAAGGGAATTCCCATGGCCCGCAGCACGTGAGAAGGCTCGAGCGAACCGGAGGTGCAGGCCGAGCCGGAAGACGCCGCGATGCCGTGCTCGTTCATCATCAGCAGAATCGCCTCGCCCTCCACGTATTCGAAGGCGATGCTGGTTGTATTGGGCAGCCGATTGGCACGATCCCCGTTGACCATGGCCTGGGGCACGGCTTCCAACAGGGCGTTCTCGAGCCGGTCGCGCAAGGCCCGCACCCGCGTGTCGATGTCGTCCAGATAGCTGGCGGCCAGTTCACAGGCCTTGCCAAGGCCGATGATGCCGGGCACGTTTTCAGTTCCCGCCCGGCGACCCTGCTCCTGGTGCCCCCCGACCATCAGGGGCTTGAATTTGGTGCCCTTGCGGATGTAGAGCGCGCCGATCCCCTTGGGTCCATGGAGCTTGTGGCCGGAAAGCGAAAGCAGATCGACGTCGGTGCGGGTCAGATCGATGGGAATCTTGCCCACGGCCTGAACCGCATCGGTATGATAGACGATGCCACGCGCCTTGAGCTCCGCAGCGACCTCGTCCACAGGAAATAGGACGCCGGTTTCGTTGTTGGCCCACATCATGCTGACCACGGCCGTATCCTCCGAGAGGCTGGCCCGAAATTCATCCAGGTCGATACGCCCCTCGCAGTCGACCGGTACGAATGTTACCCGATAGCCATTTTTGCCGTATTGCTCGAAGAGGTTTTTGATGGCCGGGTGCTCGACGCGGGTCGTGACGATGTGACGCTTGTGGGGATGCGCGGCCAGGGCGGCGTGGATGGCGGTGACGTCACTTTCGGTGCCGCCGCTGGTCAGAAGGATTTCCTCGGGCTGCGCCCCCAAAAGGGCGGCGATGCGAGCACGGGCCTCGCGGACCTTGATCCCCAGGTTGCCGCCGAAGCTGTGCATGCTCGAGGGGTTGCCGTAGAATTCGCTGAAGTAGGGCAGCATCGCCTCCACCACTTCGGGTGCCACCCGCGTGGTGGCGTTGTTGTCGAGATAAACGGTCTTCATAAGTGGTTCTCCTCCACCACGAGATCATCCGTGACCAGTTCACGCAGCTTGGCTTCAACGTAGCTCTTGAGGGTCACCTGGGATTTGCTGCAGCTGGCGCAGGTCCCCCTCAGATTGACGACCACACGGCTGCCCTCCACGTCCACCAGCTCGATGTCGCCGCCGTCCTTGCGCAGGGTCGGTCGGATTTCACGCTCGAGGGTCTCCTCGATCAGCCGAATTTTTTGGATATTGGTCATTTTCTTGGGCCGCGGCAGAATCGTGACACAGGCGCCGTGAACCCCATCCATGATCTGCTGGATCTTGTCGTGGCAGTTGCCGCACCCGCCGCCGGCCTTGAGATAACCGGTAACATCCTCGATCGATGTCAGGCGGTGTTCGCGGACGGTTTTCTCGATTTCCTGATCGGTGATGCCGAAACACTCGCAGATGATGTTGCCCTCCACTTCCCGGGCGGTCTCCCCCCGGTACTGAGCGATGGCTTTTTCGAGTGCCTCCTGGCCCATGACCGAACAGTGCATCTTCTCTTTGGGCAAATCACCGAGGAAAGCGGCAATATCCTCGTTGGTGATTTTTTCGGCCTCATCCAGGGTCTTGCCGATGATCAGCTCGGTCAAGGCCGAGGAGGATGCGATGGCACTGGCACAACCGAAAGTCTGGAACTTGGCGTCGGCGATGCGCCCCTCCCCGTCCATTTTAAAATAGAGCGTCAAAGCATCGCCGCAGGCCAGCGACCCCACCTCGCCCACGCCGTCGGCATTCTCAATCACACCGACATTGCGCGGGTTGAGAAAATGCTCTTTGACCTTATCGGTGTAATCCCACATGTCGTCACCTCCATTTAAAATAGGGGCATTATCCACCCAGCGCCTCGCGGGGGGCCATGACCATGCTTACCCGTCGTCAAATTTAAGCACGAATGCTCAAAAGCAAAGGCCCTCCCGCAAGCACACGCCCCTGCGGCAGCCGCTGCACCGGTCGCGTTGCCGGATAAGCCCTGCGGCCCTTGCCAAGCGAAGGTGTTAATACTATGTTAACAAATGTTAAGCTTAATAATTAACACCGACAGGCAATCATGGACATAACAAGTTTTTGGGAAACCATCGTCAACACGCTGCACGACGGCCTGCTCGTGGTCGATTCCCGGGGAACGATCATGAACGTCAACCCGGCCGCCGAAAAGCTGACCGGCTACCGGGCGGAGGAGCTGGTGGGCCAGAACTGCCGGATTCTCAACTGCACCGGCTGCGAGATCCA
>JAAUYD010296707.1_pt1 | contig 24506 bp, 19 predicted proteins | sample 7278101 | NCBI WGS metagenome assembly JAAUYD01 (sample SAMN14350128, study PRJNA611818) | marine sediment metagenome | isolation source: surface marine sediment (0.6m) | place: French Polynesia: Moorea | collected 2018-08
AGAGATGATAGTTGATATTTGACAGTTAAAAGGTAGGATTTAAGAGTGAGGGAAGTAATAAGTAATACGTCATACCAATTTCATTTAGCTAGGCTACACTTGCAAAAATTGATGCAGAATATGATTTTATTCTTGACGCATTATCTGTAGCTTTAATTTCGGAAATTGGTATAAGTTTACCTAATACTGTCAACTATCAACCATCAACCATCAACCATCAACTCTTAACTCTTAACTCTTAACTCTTAACTCCTACTTGACTGGTTTCAACTTCGTTACTGTGAGTTTAAATTTGCCAATTCCAGTTTCACCAAAGGAACGGACGCGGACAATGTAAGTACCGTTTTCGTTGATGCGAGTAAATAATAGGGAATTACTAGTACCATCAGGACCATCATCATTTTCAGCAACTGTTGCGCCATTGGGTCCAAGTAAGGTAATAATACTATCAAAGTTCTCAGAAGATAAATCAATAGCCAAATTATCTCCTTTATTTAGCTTCACCAAATAATCACGAGCAAATCCACCTTGGCCTGTGGGAATATCTTTTTCCGACAAAGAATCTGCAATTTGGTGGCTGGGAGGAATGGGAATGGGGTTATATAACTTATTCACTTGAGCCAAAGTGGCGGTTGTACTAACCCCAATTGCCAACAATGATAAAGGAATGGTGGTGAGTGATTTTAACCCAATGACAAAAGCCTTTCTGAACATTCCAAGAGCCTTCCCGCAAAATAGCCTAATCTGGTTAATTATAATGTTATTGGGCAAGTAATGCCCATCAAATCCTTTACTATTTACCTTGTCCAGCCATGGCCACAGCAGCTAATCCGCGTACTTTAATCCCACTATTTTCTAGGGTAGCGATCGCTGATTTTGCTGTAGCACCAGTGGTATAAATATCATCTACTAATAGTATGGGGGATTTTGGTAGATGAAGGAAGCCCGGACCCAGGGAAAATGCATTTGCTAAGTTTTGTTTCCTATCTTCAACAGATAAACTAAATTGTGCATTAGTTTGCTTACTCCGTTGCAAACCTTGAGATTTCAATTTTAACCCGGTTACCAGGCAAAAGCCCTCTGCAATCAATTGTGCTTGGTTATATCCCCGTTCTTTTAATTTTTTTTTATGTAGGGGAATGGGAACTACTATGGGCTGAGAATTATCCTCTGGTGGATGGGATATCCATGCTTGTCCTAAATATTGACCCAAGATTCGCGCAATTTCTGGGTGATAATCGTATTTTATGGCAGCGAGGGTCTGCTTGAGCATACCACCATACTTTCCCCAAGCGAATACTGGTAATGGTTGTTTCCATAAAGTTTTAGGGTTCGCAAGATGACATTGTTGTAATCGTCTACCACAATCTAAGCAAATTTCAGTAGTTGTGGGACGTTGGCAAAAGGGACAATTGGATTGAAGAAAGAGATTGAGTAGATTTTTGAACGGTCGAGTCCAAGTTGGCATTGTTAAATAATTTTAAATTTTGAAACGTAAATAATCTGTTGATGATTTTTTATTATTCCCAGAAATCAAGTATTAACAAATATGTATATTTACGGCTTAATACAGGTTAACTGTGGTATCAAATTATTCGGTGCGCTTTAAACTATAAAATATTTAATTGCTGCAAAGCTCTACATAAAAAAGTTTCAGAGCCATTTTTCAGAGCCATTTAATAAATAAAATCAGTAAGTAGTGCTAACAGTAGTGAGGTTTATTTTATACCTTTTGTTCGCATCGGTAGTATTTTAAACTCAATTCTATTGCAGATACTAAGCTATGGCAGGCAAAAAGAAGTTAACAGCCCAGGAGGTTGTAGAGAGATATAGAGAAGGTGAAAGGGATTTTTCCCGTAGAAGTCTTATAGGAGAAAATTTTTCTGACAAAAGTCTCATAAAAGAAGGTTCGAGTCAGCTAAATTTGTCAGGAGCTAGGTTCAATGGGGCAGATATTCGAGGGACTAATTTTACTAATGTAAACCTTAAAGGTGCTCAATTTGAGGGGGCTACGGCTGGCTTGCCAGAATCTTGTGCGCTATTGATGTCATTGCTATTGCCAATAATTTCAGTCATACTTACAGTTTTTACACTGTATTTATTTACTATTCTATGGGGAACAACAAGTTTCCCACCTGCTGAAAAGTCTACCTATAGCATCATAGCTCTAATCACTGTTCCAACATTTGTTTGGTTTATTTTACGCCAAGGCATAGTACCAGGATTTCTCATATTAACTGGATTAATTATCGCAGCTATATTTGTCATTAATTTTCCTAATCTTGCCATTTTTATTAGTATAGTTACGACTGGATTATTTCTACTAATAGGATGGAGCAATTTAGTAAATATACCGATATTATCAATACTATTGATATTGGGAAACTATTGTCTTCCATTTATACTCGATTTTTGTAAATATGTATGGGAGCGATTTATAACAAAATCAGTATCATTCATTGTCGTTTTTGAACGTCTGGGAGTAACCTTTAGTATTGCGGTAGCAGAACTTATTATTACTACAATATCCATAACAACACTCTATAGTATTATTCTTAATATTCCCTGGACTCAAAAGTTTTTATCTTATAAAAAATCCCGTACTGGATGGGTAATTATACTCGCCAAATTATGCGTATTGGTTCCAGTTTTACTTCAACTATTAATTTCTAAATCGTGTGGCGGTCTTACTAATATAATCCCGAATAATTTTGCAGATTTTGAATATGCTTGTATGCTGGATTTTATCTGCATACTAGGAGCATTAGGTGGAACTTTTCTCGGCTATAAAATTGGTAAACGTGCATTAGCTAATAGGGATGCCAGATATGTACCTTCACTAAAAATTGGTGTGGCTTTATCATTACTCATTAAATCTACTAAATTTAGGGGCGCGAATTTAACAGGTGCCAATTTTACTGGAGCAGACTTAAAAAATACAGATTTTAGAAATTATAAAACTTCTCAAAAGATACAGAAAAATGCATATTTGATCAAGGTAGGTATTACTGGTGTGACTAAAATGATTGGTACTCACTGGTATGGTGTTAAAAATCTAGAATATGCTCGCTTACAAGGAACTTATTTACAATACCCACAGGTACGAAATTTATTTAATCAGAAAGATAATCAAGAAAACTGGATAGAATATGAAGTCAAAAATTTTGACAATTTAAATCTTCAAGGAATTAATTTAAATTTTCCAGATGATAATACTCCCAATTTGCAAAAAGCTAGCTTTATTGATACAAACCTCAATGATGCCGATCTGGGGAAGGCAAATTTATCCCAAGCGAAACTTGTACGAACCCTGTTGGACAATGCTGATTTGAGTAAAGTTAAATTGAACGAAGCTATTATTGAGGATTGGAGAATAACATCCCAAACTAAATTTAAAGTTGCTGATAGACAAGACAAGTTAGTCTATGTATATTTGTATCTAGCAAAAAAAGAACAACTACAAGAAGAACAACCAAAAGTAAGAATCCAAAATCAGGAAGACATAGAAAAACTGATTGATGAAGCCGAACGAAGATGGAATAAAATATATGACTCCTTTGATGGGTTAAGTCATCTTAAAAGTACAGTTCTGCGGGAACGTTGGGAAGATGAGTTTATTAATGCGGCTAAAAAATGTGGAATTCCACTACCCACATATCATCAACTCTTTGAAAGCTACTGCGATCAAAAATTATTATCCCAATCTCAAAAAGATTCATGGAGTGTAAACTTCCAAAGAGCAGAAATTAGGGTAGAACGTTTGAATCGGTTACTCAATCAAATGGATCTTTTCCCCATTCTGGATCATCTAGGTCGCTTATCTATTGTGGCGGCCGTGATTTTCTTTATTGCGGATATGCCTGAACGATCAGAAACTTCACAACGGGAACAGGCTGAAGCACACTATCGAGCTTGGGAAATGATTCGAGATAGTAAAACAGATCAAGCTAGTAGTGGTAGAAGGATTGCTCTTGAAAGATTAAAAAAGGACAAGAAATCATTAGCAGGACTGCAAGCTCCTGAGGCTATGTTGTCTGAAATCGATTTAAACGGTGCAGATCTAACTAAAGCCAATTTTCAAAAAGCCAATTTAAGTAAAGCTAAGTTAAATGGAGCAAACTTAAGTAAAGCTGACCTAAGTGGAGCAAATTTAATTGGAGCTGATTTAAGAAATTCCATATTCAAAACAGCAAATTTTAATGGAGCCATATACGATCCAAATGAGGTAAATTTACTGTTCCACGTAGAGGGAAATAATACTCCAGTGGAAGAGACAGGCAATAATACTCAACAAACAAATGATTGTCAGGTAAAACCTGAAAAGCAAAAGAGACAGAAGGCATATGCAAAGTTAGGAATGATACCAGTTGGTCCTTGTGCCGATTTAAAAAAGGCAAACCTCATAGATGCAGATCTAAATTATGACTTGAAAAAAGCGGATCTTAGAGGTGCTGACATCAGAGGAGCAGATTTTAGAGATGCCAAGAATTTGGGCAGTACGAAACTGGAAAAAGCTCTGTATAACAAAGGAACTTCCTTCCCTGAATATTTTGATGTTACTAAAACTGGTGCATATGAAATTGCTCCTAAGATCAATCTAAGGGATGCCGATCTCAGAGGTGCTGACCTGGAAAAGGAGGATCTTAGGGGTGCTGACTTCAGAGGAGCTAAACTTGGAGGTGCCAATTTGCAAGATGCTCAACTGGAAAAAACTCTGTATGACGAGAAAACTATCTTCCCCGAAGGTTTTGATGTTGATCAAACTGGTGCATATGAAATTGCTCCCGAGGCCAACCTAAGGGATGCTGACTTGAGTGGTACTGACTTGAAAAATGAGGATCTTAGGGGTGCTGACCTCAGAGGAGCTAACCTTGGAGGTGCCGAGTTACAAGATACGAAACTAGAAAAAGCTCTGTATGACGAGAAAACTAGATTCCCCAAAAAAGGTTTTAATGTTGCTCAAACTAGTGCATATAAAATTGCTCCCAAGACCAACCTAAGGAATGCCGATCTCAGAGGTGCTGACCTGAAAAATGAGGATCTTACGGGTGCTAACCTCAGAGGAGCTATCCTTACAGGTGCCGAGTTGCAAGATACTCAACTGTACAAAGCTCTGTATAACGAGGAAACTATCTTCCCCGAAGATTTTGATGTTGCTGCAACTGGTGCATATAAAATTGCTCCCGAGGCCAACCTAAGGAGTGCTGACTTGACTGGTGCTGATTTGAGGGGTGCTGAGTTAAGAAATGCGAACTTGAATGGCGCTGACTTGAGGGTTACTGACTTAAGAAATGCGAACTTGAATGGCGCTGACTTGAGGGTTACTGACTTAAGAAATGCGAATTTGAATGGCGCTGACTTGAGTGGTGCTGATTTGAGTGGTGCTAATTTAATTGGTGCTAAGAATCTAACACCAGAGCAAGTAAAATCAGCAAAAAATTGGGACAAAGCGAAATATGATGAAAACTTCCAGAAAAAACTCAAACCTTCTCCACAAGAGCAATCATAAATAATTTACAATCACAACTGTTTAACATAAATCCGATCGCAACGAGTCGTTTCCACCCCTGTTGCTGGTTGATAACCATTACTTTCATACAACTTGACAGCTTCAATTAACACAGAAGCAGTTTCAATCCAGATTTGCTCAAAATCACGGGAGGCGATCGCAATTTCTAACTCTTGTAACAAATATGTCCCCAAACCCCTACCTCTAATATGGGGTAAAAAATACATTTTGCGAATTTCTACAGCCTTTGTCCCCCGCTCAACAGGATAATAGGCTCCAGTACCCACCAACTGACCCTGATACTCAATTACCCAAAATTCACCCCCCACACTCAAATAACACTCTTCCACCTGCAATACATCCCTATCTGCATCCTCTGGTTCCCAACCCAAACCATACTCAGCCAGCACAGAGCCAATAATTTTAGCAGCAAAATTGCGATCGCTTGCTTGCCAATCACGAATGAGGAAATTTTGGTAATATTTTTTCATAATTTAACTGTGAATTCTCGGCTCTGGGTGTAAATTCGCCAGTAATTCGCTTTCCACTATTGCTAATTCTTGTAAACGCTCCATAAAAACTTCCCGGTCAAAATAAGTATCAGCCAATACCCAATAAACTCCATAATGCCGAGCTTCCGAAGCCATTAAACTACCATAAAATGCTGCTAATTCTGGCTCCGGACAATGTATAGATAATAAACCCAAACGTTCGTGACTGCGGGCTTCAATTAATCCAGTTACAAGTAAAGAATCTAACAAACGTTGTGGCTCCTGACGGCGTACCTGTGCCTTTAAAGCCGCACCATAGGGAGGTGCATTCAGAGGACCCATAGGTATATTTCGTCGTTCTAACCATTCATTTACTTGCTCGAAATGTTCCAATTCTTCCTTGGCAATTTTAGTTAACTCCTTGACCATTTTCGTATTAGAGGGATAGCGAAACATGAAATTCAGAGCCACCCCAGCAGCTTTGCGTTCGCAGTGAGCATGATCCAGAAGAATAGTATCCAAATTAGAAATAGCTTGCTCCACCCAAGCATCTATTGTGGGTTTTTTAAGGGCATTGATAGTTGGTAGTTGATCGGAAGGGAACATTGATAATGATTATCCTTAGTGATAATTACTTAATACGCATTGTACTAATAATACTTATAATTACTGAGACAGCCTCAGATTGTCTTATATTTTGCGAATGTGATACTCTAGGGAGGGGAAGGAGAAAACAACATAAAAATTAATATGCAGCTCATCCTTTGTAGGTGTAAGTATGGCTAAACTCAACTTATAATACAAGAATGTGGAAGTGCATCACTTTCTCCAAATCAGAAATTCAGTTAGTCTCTCAGGAGCGGTCAATTTAATGGACTATATTGAAAAGGTACTAGAAAAGCTGAAAGAATTAGCAGGCAGGCTGATTGAGTCCCTTTTAGGACCAGAAATTGAGCCAGAACCAGAATTGGTTCCAATTCCAGTAGATAATAGATCTCGTCGGCGCTAAGAACACTGAAGTGCACAATTCACAACCTAGGGTCTTGAGTATTTTAGTACTACATGGACCAAACCTAAATTTATTGGGTCAGCGAGAGCCAGGTATTTACGGTTCATTGACTTTGACTGCTATTAATAAATTATTAGCAGCAACAGCCGAGGAACTAGAAGTAAAAGTTGTCCCCTTGCAATCGAATCATGAAGGGACTTTAGTAGATGCCATTCATCAGGCTTTGGGACAGCACCATGGTATTGTAATTAATGCTGGAGCATACACCCATACTAGTGTAGCTATCAGAGATGCGATCGCGGCAGTGAATTTGCCCGCGGTAGAAGTGCATTTGAGTAACATTTACCGTCGGGAAGAATTTCGCCATCATTCATACCTGGCATCGGTTGTGGTGGGTCAGATTAGTGGTTTCGGAGCCCAGAGTTATTTGTTAGGCCTACAGGCATTGGTACATCATTTGCAAGTAGCAAGCAGTTCATAATCCAATAAAATTCATCCAAACAATTCAAAATACCTGCCTAAGACTAGAATTAACTATTAATCCATGCGCTACTCTCTAGCCAGTCATTTCAGGGGTACTTTTGTTGGTATATGTCTAGGAGAAAATATTACTCTTGACAGTGGAGGTAAACGAACTAAGGGATTTTCACATTGCCAATTGACCACCTTGGGGGCAATGGGTTTGATAAAGCAAGGTAAATTAGATTTACATTATTGGCAAGTCTTGCCACAAGAGAATTTTACTAACTCATATAGAGTACTTTTAGCTACTTTACCAGTAGCTTTATTTTTTCATGATAATTGTATAAAATTGCGACAAAACCTACTTGATTTACTACAGGTATGGCAAGTAGAAGCAATTTGGCAGGATATAACCTTAGCATTTGCCTATGCAATCGCCCAATCAGTTACAGAAAAACTGCACCCAAGCACCCTGAACTCTCAGATTGTCTCATTTATCGGTGAAACTTCTACCGTACTCCCACAAAAATTATTAAAACTTAATTATTTATTAGAGCAGAGGGCTGGATTAGCAAGGGTAAAAACAGAATTAGGGGAAATAGAATCAGCCAGTAGTATGATGGCAATGACATTTTATTGCTGTTTAAGTACCTTAGAAGACTTTTCTTTGGCAATTCGACGTTCCCATCAAACTAGTTTATCTTATATACCTACCCTCGTTGCCGTCCTTTCAGGAGCTTATAACAGTACATCAGGTATACCAGTGAGTTGGCAAAGCCAGCTATCATCACCAAGGTTGCCACAATGGCAACTGAGTGAATTTTTACAAATGTTAAAATTAGCAGATGTATTGTTAGCTCACTGGTCAGGATTGTATGAGGTGAACTCACATCAAACTAATATTTTTCCAGGAGGAGTAGCCATAGATGAAAATTTAATCAGCTTGCAAGCGATTGCAGCTCCTGATATTATCCGCTAACCTAATCTCCCAAATTTCATTATCATGCTTGCGTTATCGCCGCTATAGACATTTAGATTATTATTTAGCAATCAACTTGTCAATTAGACTGCGTAGGTAAGTACAGGGAAAATAGTCTACCAGTACCATAGTTTATTATTAGGGGACTTCCAATTAAAAAAATATCCCAAAATATTTTGTAGTGCAGGCAGCGTTCGACGGCTCGACTGAGCTTCGCCGAACGTCTGAGCTCACGCCGTAGACGTAGTCGCCCCGGAGGGGCTAGGCTTGCGGTGCTAATGATGAAGAACGGGCAGGATGCCCATCCCACAACATGGGATAATTTATTTTCACCGAATTCCCTAGCAACGAAATTATCAAATATTCCGTCATTTCAGTTATCACCTGAGGAGTTGGATTAGGGCAGCTTGAATCAGGAAAAAGATTGTGAGTTGACTTCCCGTCTCGGATTGAAGCCAAAGCGAAAATTGGTAAATTCCGGGGTTTTTTGCCAATTAGTTTGATACTGACAGATTTATGGAGGAATATTAGCAATGATCGAGCCGGACACCTACACATACACAGTATCTGGTTGAAAAGTAAAGTCAGTGAAAACCAAGAGTTCGATTAATTTGAGTTTAGGCTCAATCAAGATACGTTACCCTGTTGTATTTACACTATCTGTGGTATGTCTTACAGGGGTAATGGGTCATAAATTATACAATCAGCCCAAATTAAAACCAGAAACTATTGCGCCACAAACAATTGTTGCTCCCGAAACTGGTTTAATTGAAGATTGGGAAGGAACTAAAAATAAAAGACAAGCAGCTAGTCAAAGTTCCTTACCAGTATTAATGGTTGATACCTCTGTCAACAAACAAATCAACCAAAAATTAGAACAACTATTTAATCAGCTCAACGCCATTCGTACTACTGCGGGTTCATTTCCATTTGTCAAGGTTTCCATTTTATCTCTTACTTCCCAAGTTTATTTGCGTTCTTGTAGTGATAGAGATTGGCAAAGATTGCAAACAGCTGTAGAAGATTACATAAAGCAAAAATCAAGACGGTTGGCTAGAAAACCCTCACGAATTAATCAAGTACAAAAAACATCACCAAATAAATCTATTTTCAATGGTTCAACTGAGTTTAACCAAGCAGTATTAGAAATAGCAACCTATCGTCTCAAAACTTCTGCTCAAAACCTATCTGCATTATTTTCCCAAATATCCACAGCTCGCCAAGGCTATATTCAAGCTCACAAGAAACTGTCACAGATAGTTAATGCTCAAAAACAGCCTATATTTGACCAAAGCAATATTTTGCGTATATCTGATGATAATTGGCAAAAAACACAAATGGGAGTCGAGCAAATCACAGAGCGCATCCTAGCTCAAGGAATTTCACCAGGATTACCAGAAAATGTATTACCAGATGTGGTGAGATTAAATGTTCAGGCTTCCATACCCAAAGATGGTCAAAACATCTCAACTACTATTTTATTAAAAATACTCCGGCCCAACCTCCTCAAGGATGAAGCCAAAACAAAATTACAAGCCCAACAAGCTGCTGCTGATGTCCAACCCATACTAGTAACTGTGAACAAAGGAGATGTAATTGTCCATAAGGGAACTACCATTACCCCATGGCAATTTACAGTTCTAGAATACTATCGTCTCAGTCGCAGGGAAATTAACTGGTTGGGATTGACATACTTGACAAGTGCTGTAATTGGAGGTATAGGTGTTTTTATTCTGGTGCAGGGAAGAGTTAAGGGTCGATTACGGCAAAGAGATTGCCTGTTATTTTTGTTGTTGACCTTAAGCGTGCCCTTAGTTTTAAGATTTGGCATTCCCTATGCTAGCTGGAGTGGCGTTGGTTTATTGTTTGGCAGTTTTTATGGTTCAACTTTGGGGGTAACGGTCATTGGATTATTATTGCTAATAATACCCATTGGCTTAGAGGTTAGTGCAATAGCCTTAATAGCCGGTGCAGCTGGGGGAATCTTAGGTAGTTGTGTGGCGCAAAAATTGCATTCACGGGAAGAATTGGCATTATTAGGAATTGCAATCGCCCTGACACAAGGTGGAGTTTATCTGATTATTCAGCTTTTGCTGGGAGGTGTAGCTTTTAGTGCAGCTTCCTATTTTGTACTGCAAGAAGCTGTATTGTTTGGTTTATCTGGTTTAATTTGGAGTATTGTCGCTTTAGGATTAAGTCCTTACCTAGAAAAAATCTTTGATTTAATTACCCCAATTCGGCTAGCAGAATTAGCCAATCCCAACCGCTCATTGCTACAGCAACTAGCAACAAAAACACCGGGAACATTTCAACATACCCTATTTGTATCTACCCTAGCCGAGGCTGCGGCTAAAAAATTAGGATGTAATGTAGAATTGGTCAGAGCTGGCACATTATATCATGATATTGGTAAAATGCACGACCCCCTAGCCTTTATTGAAAATCAAATGGGGGGACCAAACAAACACGATACAGAAATTAAAGATCCTTGGAAAAGCGCAGAAATTATTAAAAAGCACGTTACTCAAGGTTTAGTCATGGCACGTAAACATAGTTTACCAATGGCAATCCAAGCTTTTATCCCTGAACACCAGGGTACCATGCAAATTGCCTACTTTTACCATCAAGCCCAACAAATCGCCAAGGAAGATCCAACTCGCACAGTAGATGAAAGTTATTTTCGTTACCATGGACCGATTCCCCAATCTCGGGAAACAGGTATTGTCATGTTAGCAGACTCCTGTGAAGCTGCATTGCGATCGCTTAAGGATACCACCCCAGAGAAAGCTTTGGCAATGGTTAACAATATTCTCCGGGCTCGATGGCAAGATAATCAATTGGTAGACTCGGGACTCAAGCGAGAAGAAATTACGGAAATTGCCCATATTTTTGTGCAGGTTTGGCAGCAATTTCATCATAAACGAATTGCGTATCCCAAGTTTAAAGCTGCTGCTCATAAAGGGAAGGAGTGAAAGTAGGAAAGTTGACAGTTGGCAGTTGACAGTTGGTAGTTGACAGGTGACAGAGTTGCCACGAAAACCTCACCCCCTTCCCCTCTCCTTAGTAACCAGAGGGGTGTCCGCCAGGACGAGGTGAGGTGACGACAATATGGTAAGTCCCACAAGCGGATTTAATATGATATTGTTTATGCTTATTTCCTAAAGGACGTGACAACCAGCAAAATCTCAAAAATTTTGCTGGTTGTTACTGGAGGACTTTTAAATTTCCCACTATTCCTTGTAATTATTTTACGGGCAAAAATTTAAAATCTAAAATAGTGCTACTTGACTTTCTGCTTAATAAAACCAACAACCTGAGCTAACTGCTTCTTGAGACTATCAATTTCTGCTTGCATTTTAGTAATTTTTGCATTTAGAGCTTCGATTTCCACAGAGGACTCTTGTCCAGAAGCATTATTGATTTGTGGCGATGGTTCATTATTAGAGCTTTCGGTGGAAATATTTTCTTCACGTGGTAGCTTTGCCTTTGCCATTGCGGCTTTAATGGCAACAATCAATTGTTTTTGATCGAAAGGTTTACCCAGAAATTCAAAATACTTGAAGGGTTCTGGCATTTTTTCCACTACTTCTTCTTTTCGACCAGACATAATTACCAAAGGAATTTTCCTTAATTCCGGTTGTGCCTGAATCTCTTGGTAAACGTCCCAGCCATTCATTTTGGGTAATAGGAAGTCTAACATAATTAGACCTAGCTTTTCCTTACGGATTAAGTTTAATCCTTCGAGTCCATCTTTGGCTTCTAATACCTGAAAGTTACCCGGAGGTAACATTTCCCTGACTTTAACCCTGACGACTGTAGTATCATCAATAACTAGGATTTTGTTACTTGCCACGACTACTTGCTCTAACAGAAACTTTAGTTTTTAAAGGCGTTTTCGCCAATTTTATTTGAGAGTGTTCCCACTATATCCAAAATTTTCCAAGATTGGGGGATAGTATATTCTGGGATATTATGATGGAAATGTAAGTAATTTGCGCGACTTGTACTGCTAAAAACACTGGTACATACAGGGCAGAATTGAGGATTGGGAGCAAGGCTCCTAACTAATTTTTGACTTGTTTGAATAACTAGTCAACCCTTCTGTTACTTGTTTATTACTTTTTCAGCAAACCCTATTTACACCTATTACTGGACTTACACTCAGTCAATTTCAGCATCGCGACTGCGTATCTTGTCTATAAGCTCAGAAAAGGTAAGCAATTTTACATTGTTTTCACTTAACCAGTCTTGATCTTATCATATTGATTAGGTCAGTAAGCATCGGGATGGTGTTGTATGATTTCCTTAAGGAGGATGGGCATTACCCACCCTCAGTACTACTTCCCTGATTGATGTTACTGGAGGCATCATTCAAGTATGGGGTTCATTAGAATACCCTAAATCAACAGTGAAATCCATAAATAAAGGCTATATCTTCCCATAAGAAATACATTTACAAATGGGAAAGTTTATTCAACAAGCGTGATAATATTTATTTAAAGTGATTAATCTATATAAAAAAAAAGATGCATAGATTTACATCTATGTATTTTATTTATCTGTTTATAGACCTATTCCTTCCAGACCCTAGTATAGCTCGGTGTCGGTTATTGCCTTAATCTATTGACAGAAGAAAATACACCATGAACACAATGACAATCGCCTGGATTGCCCTACCATTTTTTGTGGGGTTTAGCATTTATCTTCTTCCCAAACTCGATCGCTACCTCGCTCTAGGTGTGGTGATTATTTCCCTTGGTTATGGGTTACAACGAATATTCGACCCCTCACCCTTCAGGTTGGATTTATTGGATAGTTTTGGTGTCAGTTTAGTCGTAGATTCTCTCAGTGGCTACTTTATCTTGACCAATGCCCTAGTAGGATTAGGGGTTATTCTTTACTGTTGGCAGAGCAATAAAACAGCATTCTTTTATACACAGGTTATTATTTTACACGGCAGTGTTAACTCTGCATTTATTTGTGCAGACTTTATTAGCTTGTATGTGGCACTAGAGGTTATTAGTATTGCCGCGTTTCTTTTAATTGCTTATCCTCGCACGGATCGGTCGATTTGGATTGCCTTGCGCTATATTTTTATTGGCAACACGGTAATGTTGTTTTATCTCATTGGTGTCATACTAGTTTATCAAGCAAATAAATCCTTTGCCTTTGCCGGTTTGGATAAGGCTCCAACAGAAGCACTCGCTTTAATTTTCCTCGGACTATTGACAAAAGGGGGGATTTTTGTATCTGGTTTGTGGTTGCCTATGACACATTCAGAATCGGAAACCCCTGTGTCAGCATTATTGTCAGGGGTTGTAGTCAAAACAGGTGTTTTCCCATTGTTGCGTTGTGCCTCACTGGTGCCAGCAATTCAGCCAACATTACAAATCTTTGCTGTTGGTACAGCAATACTAGGGGTTAGTTATGCAATTTTAGAGAAAGATACAAAGCGGATGTTGGCATTGAGTACAATTTCACAGTTGGGTTTTGTCCTTTGTGCACCTTCTGTTGGTGGTTTTTATGCTTTGACTCATGGTTTGACTAAAGCCTCACTATTTTTAATTGCTGGGAATTTACCTAGTCGTAGTTTTCGAGAATTACGGCAGAACCCAATTCATACCCCGATGTGGATTGGCCTAGTTATTGGCAGTTTGTCAATTTCAGGTTTCCCTTTATTAGCCGGGTTTGGAGCCAAGGTATTGACTCTGAAGCAGCTAGTTTCTTGGCAAGGGATTGCCATGAATATTGCAACTGTGGGAACTGCCATTGCATATGCAAAATTGATCTTTCTCCCCTCACAAAAACAACAAAGAGCTACGGAGCAAGGAAAAATTAAATCTGGCTTCTGGTTGGCGATGGTTGTGTTACTTGGTGGGCTAGTTGCAGCAAATGGTTTTTATCTGGAAGGATATACAGTGCCGAGTTTGGTTAAATCTCTGATAATCATTGCTATTGGTTGGCTGGGGTATTTGTTGATTTTTCAAAAATTCACATTAAAACTGCCAAAAGCCTTGGAGCAATTCGATCATCTGATTGGGGTGATGAGTTTGATGTTAACTCTACTTTTTTGGATGGCGCTGGTATGAAAATGGTTAGGAGTTGATGGTTGACAGTTAACAGTTGACAGTTGATGGTTGATGGTTGACCAAATAATTACGCTCTTCATAATTCATAATTCATAATTCGCGCATTAAATGGGTTAGGGCTTACGCAACTGGCATATTTTCTGTGTAGGGGAGGCAAAATGCGGTGTAGATTTTCTCACTGCATTATTGCCGTTGTGTGATATCATTTCTGGTTAAACACTTGTAATTAAATGTAGGTTGGGTAGAACGTTCGCGTAGCGTGTCCGCAAGGACATAGTGAAACCCAACAAAAGACTAATTGTGTTGGGTTTCGTCCCTCAACCCAACCTACAAATATTAATTTTATTATAAGTAATCATCGGGACTTGATATTACTTATTATTCCGATTGCTTTGCCAAATTTGAGAAAAATCATCATAATTCATTTGCTCGGCATAGTGCCAAAGTAATTTATAGCAATGACCAAATGCTTCCATTTCTGATTGATTAATTTTATCGCTAAAGCAATTTTTTAAAAATGCGATCGCTTCTGGGATTTGTCGATCGATCAGGACTTTTTTTAAGTCTTCAACGGTATGTTTACTAATACTATCACTGGTGGCTGATTTGATTAAGTGTAAGAGGGTGTGAAAGGCAATGGGGTTCCCCGGATCGTATTTTGCTAGGGTAGTGGCTCTGCGTCTTTTACTATCATCATTTTTACTTAAAGCAATTCCTTCCACTAAAGCAGCAATAATTCTACCCTTGTTTTGATGTTTGTTTTTTTTGGGTTTATGACTAACTCCCATGGGAGTAGATTTAGCTGGCTGGGATAATACTTGTAAAGCAATCACATTCTCTGTAGATATCATGAGTAAATTTTCCGCTGCTTGTTGTCGCAGTTCCTGATTAGTAGTAGAGGTAATAATTGCTTCTAGGGTGGAAATAGCAATAACATTGCCCGGCTCAATTTTACCCAGAGTATAAGCAGCTTTACGACGAATCGAGTCTTTTTTACTAGTGACAATCATCTGTTTCAAAGCCGCAATTGCTACTTGATTTCTGGGGTCGAGCTTACCTAAACTATCTGCGGCTTGCCAACAAAGATTTTCTAACCGTATGGATGTGACGAGTTTTTCTAGGGCTTTGATGGCAATGGGATTGCCAGGAGCGAAACTTTTCCCTAAACTATAGGCAGCACTCCAAATTTCAAATTCATTTTTACTGGATTGAACAAAATTTTCTAATGCTGCGATCGCAGTTGATCGATCAGTTCTTAATAATGCCCAACGGGAACCTTCGATAATCGGTGAGGGATATCGCCACCAGCGTTTTTTGATGGGGTGAAAGTAGCCAAAACGCCATTGAATCAGTTGTTGAATAATTTGTTGAGAGAACGAGCAATGGGCAAATTCAGCAATTCCCAAGGCTGCGAGGAAATAGGCCTGATAATTATAGAACCCACCGCATCCATCCTCAAAATAGATGAGGGAGCTAATAAACTCTTCTTTTTGTGATTGCGGTACATCATTTCTCCCCAACCATAGTAAGATTACTTCCCGCCACTGGGGTTGGAACACAGGTATTTGGGGAGAATTCCAGAAAAAGTGCCAATCCTTAATTGCCAGGGCGGCAAAGTATTCTTGAAAGGTAGGATGGTAAAAAGCATATACCTTTTCTCCCTGGATTGCAGATATACCTACTTGATTAATCCAACCTAATTGCAGTGCTAATTGAAACATCCCCCCATCATCATTGCCCAATACCTGACAAATAAAGGAATGACTGAGGCGAAATTTCCTTTCTCCTTGGGCAATCCCCTGTAAAGCTAATTCCCCCAACCCTTGATTTAACTGCTGTCGTTGGCTAATTGTGGTGGGGAAATAATCTTGCTTCCACTCATAAATTGCCGACACAAACTGGGCATACAACATGGCCTTAGTACTGGGTAATTCCCCCTTTGCCAATGCCCAAGTCCGACACATCAACGCCAAGCGTAAAGGATTTTTGACAACATCCTTAATTCTACCTCTTCCCGGCAATTCTAGTTGCGATCGCAAATTATCTGCTAATTCTGGATTATCTGCAAACCAGTGATTAATAAACAACTTTACTTGGTCTGGTGTTTGGCTATTACCATAAGTAAAATTAAGGTTGCGGTAAGTAGTAAATGATTCCAAAGCATTTTTACCTGCATCCCACACATTTAACCTACAGGTTAATACCACCGTTGCATCAGCAATCCAACCCTTGAGGGACTTAGCAATTTTAGTTAAAGCTTGGCTAGATTCCATGGCCATTTCATCCACCCCATCCAGCAATAACCAAACCCTTCCTTGATTAAACTGTTCGCACAAACCATCTGCTAATTCTGGTGTAATTCTGCGCTTGCGGGTAGCAGTTCGCAACCAATCATTAATTAAGTAATCCTCTAAACTAGTTTCTTGTAAATCTGCCAGGGAAATCCAAATTGGTAAATAAGGGGTATTATTCAACAACCAAGAGGCGATTTTTTGTAACAAAGTCGTCTTACCCGCCCCTGGTTCCCCCAAAATAGCAATGTGTTGACCTGTAGACTGGGATGATAGTTGTTGTAAAAATTCATCCGGGGTAAAAATCTCCGAGTTTTCCTGCTCCTCCGACTCATATAAACGGGAACCATGAATTGGTAAAACATCAAGACTCTGACGATTCCTGTACTTACGTTCTACCAATCCTAAAGGTAAATAAACTCGATCAAATTCAAATGATATCCCATCCACCATTGTCAAAGGATTAGTAGTCAGTTGTCTTTGATTTTGTGCTTCTAGGGAATGACGGCATAATTGCTGCCAGTATTCATCTTCTTGGTTGGATAATGAAGTAGTTTGCGCCTTGAGTTTCTTCCCATTCTTCCGGGCTTCCCATTGTCGCTCCAACTCATGTAAATTCGCTTCTATATTGTGGCGCGGATGCCATAAATGTAATGTAAAATGCCAATTTTCCGAACCTCCACGGGTAGAACGATTATCTGACAAGATTTCCAGAAAATCCCCCAACCGATTCAATGCTTCCTTAATTTGTATCCCCGTCAAACCACTAGAATCTGATTGTAATTCCGTTAAAGCAGCTAAAAACCTAACCTTACTCCTAACAACTAAACGCTTATCACCTTGCCAACGAGTTTGAATCTGCGAGTGCAGATTATTTAAAATCCCTTCATTGTCCACATTTAACCCATCATTAGCATAAACTAGCAGCGCCTCTAACAAACGCCTAGCTCGCTTTTTGACTTGTGGACCATAACTTACTCGTGCCATCGGATGGAAAAATAGGGAAATATAGCTATAGTGCTACGCGCTAGGGGACAGGGGACAGGGGACAGTAGGCTATCAAATTGTTTGAGGAAGTTAGGGGAATCCCCCAGGTTAATTCTTACCCCTAGGTTTACAACCTTGATTTTACAAGCTTTTCCGGAATTGAAGCTGTAATTAGCTTGGGGGAAATATTCTTGGCTAAACTAATTTACATAAAGAAAATTAAAACTTACAACCTATAAATCCTTTATTTACCAGTAACTCCTAAATATTAAGTACTAACTATGTTGAAATTAACTTACACCGAAAATGACTTTCACCTAGAGCAACTCAACCAACCCCTTACAACTTGGGTAACCCATAGAGTTATCCTCGCCATGAGAGCAGCTACCAATATGCACATCCAACCCAGTCATGCATCCTTCTCTATTCCTGTTAATTCCAGATATATGAATAATTTAGAGAACCTAGCCGCAGAAAACATCCTAGAACTCTGTCATTGTGATGCTGGGTTAGTAGAAATTACCCTCAAAGGTACTTGGCTCACATCAAATATAGAAAGTGATTTAGGTATTTTCGTCACCGAACTAGAGCCATCCATCGAATCATTATTCCGAGAACTAGAGCCAGCATCACAATTTTGTCACGCCTAATACAATTTTGGATTTTAGATTTTTAATCCGTTGTCTATTCTAGATTTTAAAAAATAGATAATGAATTAATCAATAAAAGCATCTTTGACATATCTATGGATACATAATCTGTCCAAAATTCAAAGTCCTGATAATATACAGTCTTGCTGTTTGCGGGACTTTGATACAACTTCCGAACCCGACTTGTAAACTCGTACTAGCTAGTTGTGTCCCCTTTCCCCAAACAGCATCCTCTTCTTCTCTTCTTCTTTGCGCCTTTGCGTCTTTGCGTGAGACATATATATTCCCATTATTGTTCGCGGGACTTTGATACAACTTCCGAACCCGACTTAAACTCGTACTAGCTAGTTGTATACCCTTTCCCCAAACAGCACCCTCTTCTTCTCTTCCTCTGTGCGCCTTTGCGCCTGGAGCGTGAAACATATAAATTCCCATTATTGTTCGCGGGACTTTGATACAACTTCCGAACCCGATTTGTAACCTCGTACTAGCTAGTTGTGTCCCCTTTCCCCGAACAATCCCCCTCGGGGGAGGAGCAATAAAACTATGATAAATAACACAGTAAATACCCGTAGCCAACAAGTAGCACGGGAAGATTTAGTCATGTTTATAAACGCTTGTCTTGCTTGCACAGGACAGCGAGAATTTTACGATGACGCTTACGGTCAAAAAGTATCAATTAATTTTTTACACGATTACATTTTAGGTAATTACCGCTTATTATATGCCCGTACCTTAGCAGCAGGTATCAACCACTTCAACCAAGCTCAAATTATCATCAAGCTCCTAGCAACAGGTAAACAAACCCAACCACAACATCGCCAAGAAGAAGGAGCATTAATTGCTGCTGCCCTAAACAAACTACCACCACAAAGGGCTTGGAAAGTATTACAACAACTGCGAAAACAACGCATCAACAATCGACGTGCTAGAGCCATCGCCCGTGATTACTTACAACAGCGCCGGGATATTAATTTTGATGCAGTCAAGTATCGTTCCAAAATCAGAGCGATCGCAACCCATGCCCATTTAAAGTTACAAGGAGAATTAAGTAGTTTCCTTTTCCGTAAATGGCAGCAAAAACAGTATAAAACAGAACTATTCGAGAATTATCGCCAAGCATATTACAGTGCAGAAGCTGTGTATAAATTGCCATTTACCGTTGCCGAGGGTTTGGCTGTAAAACACAAAATCAAGCGCGATGTATTCCTCTCCCGCATCCAAGCACAGATGACTTTGGGGGAAAAGTTACGTTTTCAGGGTACAGCAGAACGTGCTCAGGTTGAGATTAACCTCAATTTGGCAAAATTACCCATAACTAAATTGGCTTTGTATATCCTTTCTTTACCCCTAGAAACGAGGAAAAAAGAATGGCATACTTTACACCAAGCTTTAGAAAAATCTGCCCAATTAACATTAAGAAAATCACCACTCAAACTAGGAAAGGTTGCAGCAGTATTAGATTGTAGCTACTCTAGCTCTGGCTCTGGGGAAAAACGTCGTCGTCCCTTGGGTGTAGCTTTAGCCACTCATTACTTACTCCAAGCAGCATCGAGGGAATACCAAGGATTCTGGACGGCACCCACCCATAATCCCATATTGGTGCATCCCTACGGACAAACGGACTTAGCAACTCCCCTGTTAGATGCTTTGGAATGGGATGCAGATTTAGTTGTGATTGTTTCCGATGGCTATGAAAACGATCCTCCTAATGGTGCAGCAGAGGTATTGCGTATTTATCGTCGTCAAATAGATCCTTGGCGGAGAACAGAGATTGTTCACTGTAATCCTGTATTCAACTCCGATGATTTTACTTTACATCCCTTAAGTCCTTGCGTCCCTACCGTCGGATTAAGGGATGGAGAAGACTTACCCACCATGCTGGGATTTGCTCGCTTTGCTGACGGTTCAGCCTCCCTTGAGGAATTAGAAGCTTATTTAGCTCAAAGAGTCCAAGAACTCATTAAGTAATAAGTAAGTTTCCCCAATACCATCAACTGTCAACTGTCAACTAACAACTGTCAACTAACAACTGTCAACTAACAACTAACAACCATCAACTGTCAACTCCCTTCCCTTCATAAAGATATGGCACAAAAGAAACATCTCCTCAAAGACATCTCCCTCCAAGGCTTAGACATAGCACCTTCCCAAGTCTGGGGTGCAGTTCGCATTGTCCCCTTACTACGCCGTCACGTGCGTGGTGACTTGCGACTAATGCAACGTAATTATGAAGAAGATATGACCATAGTTTCCTTAGAAGGGAAAATGGAAACACCAGGGATGAAATATTTTTCCTACGTTCCCCACGGCTTAGTTATGTCCTGGACTGATGATGGTAGTCCAGTTGCAGCTTATGGTGGACAAATGGTAAAGCGTGACGGAAAAAGTCTCAATTACGGTTGTGCAAAGGCACGATTAATGCATCGCATGGCGAAGCGGGAATCTAAAAATCAGCTACGGTTTTTACCCTTACATTTAGCAATGGAAGGTTTTCTATCCCTATTTTTTTCTGGCCCAGATATTGCTTGGAGCGAGTATTCCAAGTATGCTTTATCCCATGGTCTTGGTTGTCGATACGAAACCAGCATCCCTGGAAAATATATTGCTGGTTTAGAAGCAGCTTTACGGGTATTTGAAATCCATCCCCAGCAGGTGGGGGTATTAGTATTTGTTGCTGAAGCCTTAGCATCAGCCTTTGTGGTTCCCACACCAGAAGATTATCGACTATTGCATACTAGTTTGATAGAAGACTTCTATGGCGAGCTACTATATGAGTATGGCTTGCTTTTTGATACCACTTTTCCCATGGATACCTCTGTAGATGAATCCCAAGTCCATAATTTAGCAACATTGAGAACAGCAATCAATAAAATGCGTAGTGATTGGGCTTGTTTTCAAGGTTTCATGGCAGAAGGTTTGTTAAAACGTAGCCTACAATCTAAAATTTTATACACTGCCGGACCCTTCTTTCTGCAACGATTTATCACCGATTTAGATCCCAAACAGGAAAATCATATTGGTGAGTTGATTATCCGTGAAAATGGGGATTTGGAATATCTCAAAACTTACCGCTTATCTGCCAAACAAACCAAGCGAGTATATTTACTCAGCCAGTTGTCTGCACATAATTGGAATCTTGACACTACCGCTGCAACATTGGGTAATACCCGTGAAGAACTTGTTAGTCGTTTAGAAAACGTTGGCTTTGGTTATTTAATCAACCAACATATACGAGATGCTGCTCGCAAAAAAGCCCGTAAAACTAGAAATTTCCAGGTTTAATTAGATTGTAGTTGGAAAAAAGTTGCTCAACTGTGATAAAACAGATACCCTGTTGTTAAACTTACAACTATAGCAGTTGCCATCATGGTTAGGACGTTTTTGATGTTGACGGTTGACGGTTGACGGTTGACAGTTGACAGTTGACAGTTGACAGTTGACAGTTGAAAGTTCTTGAGTAGAACAATATTGTCCTAACCAATATGTCCATTGCTATATCAGGAAAGTAGCTGTATGAAATTTGATTACCATTAAAAGTTAAGTCCCTGGAAAAATGTCTTCTAAAACTTCTTCTGGAATCTGAATCAGATTAACACCAAAGTTACAACATTATTTGACAAGTTTAACCATGCACATATCACTATAAAATTTAGTAGTTTCACAGGTCAAATAGTTTTTTGAATACTGGAAACCAATGACTACATACAATATTGGAAGGATAATCATCATGAACAAGGAACAAAAAATTAAAAACAAGTTATTGGGGATAAGTTTGTTTTGTTTAGCTTGTACCAGCACTGTAGTCTTAACACAATTGTCTGTTATTTCTAGTTTATTTGCAGCCTCACCCAGAGCCAGATTAGACGATTGGCGCTTTTCGCCACAAACATTACAACTTGAATTTACCCTTTCAGGAGCAACCCAACCCCGACACTTTTCCTTACGTGAACCAAACCGCATAGTTATTGATTTACCTAATACTCAATTAGGTTATGTAAATACCAAACAAGATTTTTCCGGTGCGGTGCAAAGTATCCGTATTTCCCAATTCGATGCGGATGTTACTCGCATTGTTCTAGATTTAGCACCCGGAACCGTATTAGATGCCAATCAAGTACAATTACAACCCATTTCTTGGCAAAATCAAAACCGTTGGTTATTAACTCCCATTAATAATTTTGCCTACGCAAATTATTCTCAAACCAGTACTATGCCTGGGAATTTTAATAATAACCAGCAAGCACCCCTATTTCCCCAACTACCAGGAAATAATACCATCCCTGGCAACTTTAATAATAACCAACAAGCACCCCTATTTCCCCAACTACCAGGAAATAATACCATCCCTGGCAACTTTAATAATAATCAAACATCACCTATTGTTAATGATTCAACTGCTAATAATTTACCAGTACCAATCAATACTCAAGCTCAACCCTTGGTGATTGTCCCACCTCTAAATAGCAACAATAACCCTCAGCCTTTAAATTCTAATCTTCCTCCAGCTACATTTAACAATCAACCAGGTTTTGTGAGAAACGTTATACGTGCACCACAAACTGATTTTCCTACACCAAATTTACCCAATTATCAACAAAATAATGTCAATCTTCAGGTAGTACCTTATGGTCAACCTATACCCTAACCAAGTCAATTAAATATGCTTGAAAGAGATTATCAAGTTAATTGAACATGACCAATTAATTCATAATTATTAATTCATAATTCGTAATTAATGGTGCAAGCCCCTGACTTTAGGCATGGGGTCAATCTAAAATCTAAAATCTAAAATCCAAAATTGATTGACTAAATATCTTAAGTAGCAGAAGGGCTAAGTTGCACTAATTCAGCAATAGCAGCGCCAAAAATCGTTGACATAGATTGTTCTGGACGACACAATAATATTTTCGCAACCTGAAGCATGGCAATCCCCCCATTACCAAATGATTTTTGGTACTCAATTGTTGCCTGAATCCTGAGAATCAAACCAAAACCTGCAAATTGAATTACTCGCAATAAATAATCAGGACGACGTTCTAAAATTTTTGGGAAAGTGTCAAAATAAGCTTGAGTGAGGGCCGCAATGGAAGGCTGAAGCTTTTCCAAGGGAGTCATGGCTAAACGCAGAGATTCTTCAATAGTTAGAGATTTACTGATAACCAAGCTACTCAGCCAGATTTGCAGGTAGCTGCTGATAATTGTTCCTAAATCAAAAGCCGGATCTCCCCAACTACAACGCTCCCAATCAATTAACCTGATAATACTGGTACTTTCATCCTGCCAATTATTGTGCAGAAGAATATTATTCAGCTTCAGGTCATTATGAGTCAGACAACAGGGAGTTAAAGAACTGCCTAGTTGAGCGATCGCTTGGCCTAAACTATCGTATCGTTGATATAGGGCAAAGAATTTTAGTCCGTCGGCAGGTATCATACCAAAAATTTCCGGATCGATCCGTTCTAAACTACGAATCCACCGTGGTATTCGGTTAGTATTTAAAGACTCGGATTCCTTACAGAAGAAATCTTGATAGTCTTGACGGTTAAATGTTTGACTATGAATAGTTCCCACAAGGGTACCCAGTGCAGTAGCAACTTCTGTAGGGTAAGTATTTTCCTTAGTGTAGAAATCCATTAAATCCCGATAGTCATCTAGATAGCGAAAAACCATAATGGAATTCTCCCTATCAAAATGCAGCACTTCCGGTATCCGAGAACGAAGATGACTCAGTTGTGGAAATTGCTGCAAAAATTCTTGAACTCGCCATTCACTCAAAAACTCACCAGCAGCTTTCCCTTCTTGGTTATGTCGCTCCTGCTTTACGAGCAGTTTATTACCATAGAGAAAAGTTAGCAACTAGTTAAAGTTATTGGCTTCCAGCGGCTTAACCTGACTGAGAGTTTGCTCTGATGGATTGCATAAACCACGAGCAGCTAAATAATCAAAAACATTATGAGAGTTTAATAAAAATGTCATAATTAGTTGACGGTTGATAGTTGACCAATTAATTCATAATTATTAATTCATAATTCATAA
>JAAUYD010152841.1_pt1 | contig 24465 bp, 24 predicted proteins | sample 7278101 | NCBI WGS metagenome assembly JAAUYD01 (sample SAMN14350128, study PRJNA611818) | marine sediment metagenome | isolation source: surface marine sediment (0.6m) | place: French Polynesia: Moorea | collected 2018-08
CCCGCTGGTGTGATCCCGCTGGTGCGACACCGCTGGGGCGACACCGCTGGGGCGACGGCATGCCGCAACCGCTACCGAGAGGAACCATCATCACACGCCAGCTTCAGAGCGCCATCGCCGCTTTTACGCTCCTGCCGATCCTGCTCACTCTTGGCGGGTGCTATCCCAAACGCATCGGCCCCGTTGGGGATCAGGGAAAGCCCTTGACCTGGAAGGAGATGTCGGCCAATCAGCGCAAGACCCATATGAAGACAGCAATCGTGCCGCGGGCCGGTGCGATCTTCCGTGCCTGGCGGCCGCAGCGCCACGCTCAAATCGATTGCACCCTCTGCCATGGCCCAAATGCCCGGAAGGACGATTTCCGGATGCCCACCGATCACCTCCCCCGGCTCAGCGGTGCCCTCCTCCTCGGACCGGAGTTCGAAAAGCACCCCGACACCACCCGTTTGAAGCTTCAGCAGTTGGTCCCCACCATGGCCGCTGCGCTGGGGCGCAAGCCCTTCAATCTCCTGACCCGCCGGGGCTTTGGCTGCTACTCCTGCCACTTGGGGCCGAGCGGCCCCATGTTCGGGGAGTGAGAATGGCACGGGTGGCGGCCACCGCCAACGGGTGGCGATTCGATCGATTGGATGCGGTCAATGGCAGGGGCGATGATCCCGGCCAATGACCGCCAGCTTTCCACCCAGACGTAATAAACCCCTTGAGCCGTCTCGGCCCAAAGGGTTTCGCAAGCGCAACAAAGCCCATGCGCAGAAGATCCGCGTCTTTGCGTCATGTGCAGCCGCGATGGGCGGCGCGGGGCCGCGCGCGAGCCGTAGATGACGCCCTGAAAGCGAACGGCTCAACACACCGCTGGGCCACACCATCCCGGTTCAGCACTGCCGATGACCCGGCGCGAATCCATCTCCTGCGTTACTTATCCTCCACGGGGAATTGCGAGCGGTACCAATCCCGCCAACCACCTTTCAGCGCATAGACGTTCTCGTAACCCTTCTCTTTGAGCTTACGTGCCAAACTGACACTGGTGCCTTCGTTCGGTCAGGCACAGTAAAGAACGAGTTTCTTGCCTTTGTCGAATGTGGTTCCCCAGTCGTCGAACTTCTTTGGTTCGGTGCGCTGGGCACCCTTGATCTTGAATTCGGACGACTTCCAATCCTTGCCGGCTCGGGCATCCAGAATGACGACGTTCCCATCATCCAGGGCTGCCTTCAGTTCATCTTTGGTCATCAGCGGGATTTCGGCCGCCATGGCAGTCGGCGGCAGCAGGCCGATGACGAGCGCGCCGAGGAGAAGGCCCAGCAGGGCCTGATTTCGGACGAGTTTCATCTTATGCTCCTTTCGCGTGGTTGGTCCACCTCCACAGGCAGACGGAGAGAAGTACAGCCACGAGCAATCCTGCCAGCATGAAGGTGAACAAGAGATCCCATGCGGGATCGGTAAAAACGATGAGGGCCGCTCCCACCACCAGGGTAATACTGATGGGAAGGGCCGCAGCGAGTCGGGTTGCATTGACCGACGCATCACCCGCCAGATGTCCCAACACTGCTGTCAGTGCGTACCGCAGCAGCCACAGGAGGAGTCCGGCCCGCAACACCACGTCGATGGCGTCGGTCCCCGCCCATCCCAATGCCATTGCTGCGGCAACGGCGCCGCCCAACAGGACGATGACGATGACGGTGGCCTTTGATTGCACGCCCTGACGCTTCGCGAGCGTCTCCCTGACAGAAGCCGCGACAATGGAGAAGAGGCCGTTCACCGCCGCCAGGGTCCCCGCGATGGTGACGAGCCCCATGATCGCACGGCCCCACTGCCCTAATGCTTGCTTGGCAACCAGCACCGGCGCGATGGTGGTGTCCACCAGCCGCTGAAGAGGAACGTGTTGAATGGCTGCCCAGCCCCAGAGTGCAAAAAGGAGAGCGATTCCCAGCACACCGACGCTCAAAGCATGGTGGTGCTCGCCGGATTCGGTGCGCGGATGCAGGCGCGCCAGATCGAATCCGACGAATAATAGGAGGATGAGGGCCCAGGAGTTCACCGAAAGATCCGCTCCGGCACCCAAGGGGGCGCCCGGACCGGACCGGAAAAGGGCGGTGAGGGTCAACACGAGCAACCCCGCCAGGGCGGTTGCGACGAAGCAGATCTGCCCGACTTGAACCCATCGGTTCCCGGCGAGATGTAACCCCACCACCGCGCCCAGCAGAATGAAGGCAAAGGCGAAATTGGGAAACCAATAGAGATAGGTTTCATTGAAAGTGAATCCGGATGTGACCAGCAAGCCCGTGGCACCGGCGAGGGCGCTGATCGCGTGAGCGGTCAGTCCCAAACCGCCATACAGGAGATGGGCGGCTGACGGCCGCGGTGAATCTCTGTAACGCTCCCCGTTTGAGTGGGCCGATGAGGTCTTTGCGGTGTAAATCAGCAGAAGATAGAGGCCGGCGACCAGCATTAACCCGAGGGGCAGCAGTCGCCCCAGCGCACCGGCCAGATTGCCGAGCAGGGCAAGCGTATGGGGGGCGATCATAAGGCTCAAGAGCCAAACGATGGATAGCGCGCTAAAGGGCTGACTCCTTGCAAACTGTTTGTAAATCGAAGGGGATTGGGGCGCCCCTTGTCTGGAAGGGTAACCACCGTGGGCCCAAAAGCAAGCGACACAATGGCATCGGTGCCTTCAGGATCTGGCCTTGATCGTCCGGAAATCGGGATAGAGATCCCGCGCGCAGGTTGGACAGAGACTGTGGGAAAACTGCAGCTGAGAGTGTTGGTGGAGATAGATCTCGATCTGACGCCAGTAGCCGTTGTCATCCCGTATTTGCTTGCAATTGGAGCAAATCGGCAGCATGCCTTCGAGGGTTTTGACCGTTTTCTGAGCCTGCCGCAGTTGACGAACAGTGGCCCTCAGCTGCTGATTGGCGTGATCGCGCTTGAGCTGCTGAATATAGGACCTGCGGCGATTGCGGTTAAGGGATCGCAGCATGGGGATCCCCAGACCGTTGGCAAGGCCCAGATAGAGTGCAAAGCGAACCATATCGAGCGGTTCAAGGAGATAAAAACTGGCATTGAGCCCGCAATAGGCGATGGAGAAAAAAGCGCTGGCGATGAGGGTGTAGACAAAGCGGTTATGGAGAAACTGGTAGTAGATCAGGGTGACCATAAAGAGATGAAAAGCGGTGTGAATGAAGGGCAGCGCCCGGATCATCCCCAAGGTGATCAAACCGAGTGCGACAGCGATCTGATTCCACAGACACAGCATCTGGAAAGCGGGGAAATAGCGTCGGGCCCGCTGGATCGATAGGGCCGAGCCGATCAGCAGGAGGCCCATGGTGAGGCGGATGGTGGCGAGGGCACAAAACGCTGCCAGACTCGTGGAGGCCAGCAGATCGGTCAGCATGAAGGCCACCACAACCAGTCCGCCCGCTAACAGCGCGTACTGGGGACCTTTCTTGTAATCCTCCCAGGTGTCGCTTAAAAAGCGTGTTTCAATTTCCCGGTCGCTGAATTCTCCCGTTGCGTGGTTGAGGAGATCTTCACTGGGGGTGTTGATGATACGGGCGAGAATGTCGCGCAATGGGGCGATGCGGGTAATGGTACGCAAGGGCTACCTCTCGCTAATGGGGTGCCGGGCAATTGGGCGGGGATGATCGGGTTCGCCGGGGGATGGATTTGCTGGGCATCACCATGACCCCTGTGGGGTGTAGCAGAATCCCGAAGGGACTGCAATCCTTTGAAAATCGGCCAACTATGGTGGCTTATGGCGACCGTACAAATCCGGTCTGCGGATCCCAGTACCACATTTGAGCAGCGCTTAGATGGACGCCGCCGCGCCAACAATCGGTTTGGTTCACGTCGGCCCAGTGCAGCCGTCCATCAAGGGCCGCCTGACCGGCGGGGGTAAGGGCATATGCTGTCGTCGACCGGTCTTTCGGCGTTTTGGGGTCCGGTTGGGCGCTGAGGTAGGGGGTGGCCGCTGTGGCGAGGAGAGCCAACTCCTTTTGAACCCAAAGATCACCCAAGAAGGGGGCGGTCTCAAGTGTCTGCAGGCTCAGAAAGATCCGTCCCAATCGCAGGGGACCGGTGAGCACCTCACGGTAACGCGCTTCGGCCGATGTTCCCGCCGGCAGGCGGCCGGAACGCTCCTGCTGCCGCAGGTGATGCCGCAAGAGGGGCAGGTCGGTGAGGGGTGCACCGATCGCCTGTAGCAGCAGGCGCTGGGTCTGCGTCAGACCATCCTGGCGGTGCGGATACTCGGCACAAAAGCGCTGCACGGCAGCGGACATGAAGGGCAGCCTGTCCGTCGTCGGACCGAGCGCTTTCTGAAGATTGCGGGGATCATCGGCGCAGAGCGCTTCCCAGACCCGCCGTCCCGCCGCCAGGTGCTCCGCTCCCAGAATCTGTCGTTGGGGATGGAGGGCGGCCAGCTGGGTCGGATTGAGGTTCCCCAGGCCGTGAAAATGGGGCACATCCGGATGGTGGTCGATACAGATGAGGGATAGATTCCGGATCGGTTGATCCGTGACGGCCAGACGATGCAGAATTTCGGCAATCTGCAGCTGATCGTACAGATCGTGCTCGAACCAGAGCGTGACGGCAGTAAACTCAGACAGATGCATCAGCCGTTCGTCCCGCGCCACCAGATCGCCGAGAATACGCGCATATGGTTCCGCCCCCAGGGCGGTATCACCCAGTTCGAGGAGGGTATCGGCCAGGAAGCGCGCCCGCCGGCGTCGATGGGTCTCCAGCGGTGCCAGGGTGAGGGGGCCGTCGTGAAGCACGTCCCGCCAGCAGAGGATCTCGTCACGATCGCCGTACATTCTGCCCAGCATGTCGCCGACGGCGTCGCCATTGGTGATGTGCAGTTGACCGGTCACGAACGACTAAGCCTCCAGAGCGCGGGTGCGCTGACGTGGCGGTTGGCCGTCCGGTGGTCTCTCTTGGGGGGTGTCTGCAGCGCACATGGTTGGGATCTCCTGGTATGGCTGGCCACGGCGTGAATTGCGGCGTGACGAAAATGGCGCTGTCCGCAGATGACGGGCCGGTTTTCACCCCACCGCATCGAGAATGAACCGATCGATCCCCTTGCAGGCGCCCAGATGGGGGCCCACACGGAAACGCACACCGCTGTGGGTGGCGCTGGCCGCCGCGACGATGGCCGGAATGTCGCTGAGCACATGGCTGCCGGCGGCGATGAAAAACGGGAAGAGAACGATCTCCTCGGCACCCTCCTCAACCAGGGTGGCGATGACGTCCGGAATCTGGGGTTCGGTCAGCTGCAGAAAGCCGCAGCGGACGGTATCAAAACGGTCGTGGGCGATGCGGGCGATCGATTCGGCGAGGGCAGCCATTTCGGCATTGGCGGACGGTCTGCGGCTTCCATGGACAGCGATTAAGAGGGCCTTCATCGACGGCGTCTCGCTTTCCCTTCAGGGTGGATGATAGATACCCGGCAACCGGTATCACGGGGGCGGCACGTCAATTTACACGCTGTGAGGAGCCTGGGCAAGTCCGAGGTCCGCCAGTCATCCCCGTTGAAGAGGTCGCTTCGGGGGCAACCGGTTCGGCGGTGCCGTGGCTCGGACCGCTCAAGGGTAGCGCCGCAGGCCATCGTAGGCGGCGGAAAGTTCGAGATCGGCCAACAATTTCAGTGCCCGGGCCACCTGATCGCGCCGTACCATCAGACGCATCGGCACCGCGTTGAAGAGATAGTGGGCGACGTGTTCCCCCTGGATGAAGTGGTCGATCTCCGCGGCATGCAGGAACGATTTGAGAAAAGCCAGGTCGCCAGCATTGTGAAAAGCGAGTATCTCCGCATATCCGATATGGTCGGCCCTAGGGGATTTCATCATCCATCATCCCGCGGTCCCGCAACGCTGGGCGCTCCCCCGCATCTCCGGTGAAAAGGCATCCGGGCGAACCGCGGCGGCGCGGGGGGGATGGCCGGGTGCAGCCGGCGGTCCGTCGCGGGACACCCCATCCGATGGCGCCGTTCGGCAAGCCAGCGATAGAGATCATCACGCCACTTGGCGGGGATCGCTGCCATAAGGGCAGCCAAGCGCCAGGGAAAGGATAGGCGGCTGAGAATGGCCAGGACCGCATCACTGTGCGAATAACAGCCGTCATCGGCCCATACCAGCAAGCTGTCCGGGATGCGTGCCACGTCCGGCGGCAGCCAACCCGCCACCAAGCGTTGTCCTTCGATGGCGTGCAGCGGATAAAAGCGAAACACCCGGCGCCGGTCACGGCGCTCGATCCAGCGGCGGGCGCCGCGGCAGAGGCGGCAGCCGTCATCGTAAAATACCCATGCGGTTTCTGGAATACCGGGGTGTCCAGGGTCACCGGCTGATGGAGTTGATCTTCCCATGGGGCCTCAGCACTTCAACGCCGACCGCCGCCTATGCGATCGGAATGGATCCGGGTATCGTTTGGAGATCTGCGAGCCGTCCGTCAATTCAGATCATAAGCACGAATCCGGCGACTGCAGCCCGAAAGAGGGGTGGGAGAAGATGGGACGCCAACGGTGGGGACAAAGATGGGCAGACGCTGGACCTTGTCTGCCGTCTACACCCTCTTCAGCGCGCAAGTCACCGTTCCATGGGCGCAAAGCTGCCCTGCGGCATCGGTAAGACGCCCTTCGGCGGTGGCTGTGCGGCGACCCACGTGCAGGGTGCGGCCCTCGCAATGCAATCGACCGCTGGACTGGGTCACCGGTCGGTTGAAGTTGATGTTCAGCGCCATGGTCGCGGCGATCCTGCCCGGTGGTTGGGTGGACCAGACGGCGGCCGTCATGGCGGTGTCCAACAACGTGGTGAGGACACCGCCATGCACCGTTCCAAAAACGTTGGTGAAGGCTTCCTGTGGCTGCAGCGTGTAGTGGGTCCGGCCCGCTTCGACCGCCGTCAGACGATACCCCAAGAGGCCGGCAACCGGGGGCGGATTGATACGGCCCGCCAGGATCCCCTCGAGAAAGGCCAGACCCGACAGCTCTGAAGGACTGTGTGACATGGCAGAGTGCTCCCGCGATGGCATTCGAATCGGTTTGGGGCGTGCTGGGACCGCGCACGATGCCGCCGGCGGGCGCGGGCAGGCGGTGGTGGTCGGTCGGAAGGGCGCGCTGTGATCAGCGCCCCCGTCAAATCCATTCGCCGGTGGTCGCCGTCAGCTCTCCTGCGGGCCCGTCGCCGGTGTTGACCAGACCGGCCGGCTCCACCATGAGAATGTGGCACTCCGTGTCGGCCGATGGTTTGTGGGCCACACCGGCCGGTACGACAAAGAGTTCGCCGCTCTCCAGCGCCACTTCTCCATCTTGGAGCGCAATCTTCATGCGCCCCCCCAAAACGATGAAGACCTCGTCGGTCTCTGCATGGGTGTGCCAAACGAATTCGCCCTCAATTTTGGCCAGTTTGAAGTGATAGTCGTTCATGGCGGCAATGATTTTGGGGGCCCAGCGGGTGTGGAATGCGGCCAGCTTGGCCTTGAAATTGATTGGGGTGTAGTGTTGCGGCATGACGCCTCCAGTTCTGTTTTAGCGAAGATCCCGGGGGCTGAGCCGTCCCCGTTCTCACGGGACCGCCCGCGGCGATGGCGGCCGCTCTGGGATCTTCGACCTTAGGCGGGGCCGGAATCGGTCCGCCGGCATGCGGGCGTATTCCCGGGGCGTATGGCGGATGCGAGGGGAAGGCGCAGGCCAAAGGTGGTCCCCCGCATCTCGCTGCTGGTGCAGCTCACCTGTCCCCCCAGAAGCTTCTCCCCGATGAGTTTCATCGAATAGGTTCCAATCCCCCGACCCTTTTCGCCCTTGGTGCTGAAGCCGCGCTGGAAGAGACGCATCTGGACAGCCGGCGGAATGAAGGCGCGGTTCCATACCGAGAAGCGGAGGTGTCCGTCCGCAGTGGCGACCCGCAGCTTGACGTCGCTCCCTGGTTCGCTTGCTTCGAAGGCATTGATCAGCATGTTGCCTAAGATGCGCAGCAGTGCAGCGCGATCGCTCCGAATTACGGGCAGCGCCGACGGCAACGAGACCCGCAGACGCAGCTCCCGGGCAGCCGGGTGGTCGGCGAAGAGGCGTTTCAGATCGGTGATCAGATCTGACAGGTGGAGGGGCTCCCGGAGCGGCGTGTCGTCGCCGAACGACCCGCTCATCAGCGAGGTCTGCAGATGAACCTCACTCTTGAGACATTGCACCACCTGGTGGATCGATTGAGCGAGTTCGCCAGGATGCTCCTCGAGGAGCATTTCGCTGGTGCCTGAGAGAATGCCCAATAAATTGTTGATGTCATGAAAGAAGGTGCGTTCCAGGGCCGCCCGACGCTGCTCTTCGCTGACATCCTGGATGGAGAGCAGTAAAAAGCGTCGATCCTCAATGTGAAGGGGTTGGGAGCGCACCAGGAGAATCCGCTCGTCGACAGCGCCATCACCATCGGCTTTCAGGGCGCAGAGCCGCTCTTCGGGCCGATCCGCCGCGAGACTGGCGACGATGGCGATGGCAGCCCCGCAGGTAGTGCAGACCTGGGTGGTGCCGCAACCGGACGGTGGGGCCTGCGCGTGTATGCAGGCGAGCGCCTGGCCGGGTCGAAGTCCCAGGGCCTGGGCCGGATCATCGATGCCCAGATGGGCCAGGAGGGCATCATTGAGCGCCACAATCTGGCGATTGGCGTCGAGCACCGCCAGGAGGCCCCCCAAATTGTGCAGTAGGCCGGTCACCACGGGGTCCCGATTGACGATCTCAATCTTGTCGAATAGCGTGTCCGGTGCGGTTCGCCTTGCCGGGGCGAAACAGGTATCCATCTGAGGGACCTCCGGTGTGGGTGGCGGGACCCTTGAAAAATGCCCGTATGGTAGCGAAATTCGCCCCTCCCGTCCACCCATCAATGGTGCCGGTCCCCAAGTGGAGGGGGGGGATCAGCGGCGTCCGTCCCAATCTAGACAGCACTCAAGGTCACCGACAGCCGTTCGCAGCGGCGATGGCGGATCCTGTGACATGTGCAGGCGACTGACCCTTTGGGTGGTGGACCCGCTGCCGCTAGCGGCACCGGCGCGTCTGCAGGATGGCGGACCTCATCGGGCTGAGATGGGCCGTCGCGAAAAGAGGGCTGCAGTGGACGTCTTGACCTCTGCTGGGCCGACGCCCATAATCTGCGTCCTGCGAGACAACCACCCCGTTGGCGCTCCGCCTCGATGAGTGTAACGACCCCGCCGCCGTCACCTGATGCGGCTGCCGTTGCGCTTCAGAACGCCGCAAACGCCCTATTTGTCTGCAGGAAAATGACGATTCACCAAATTGGCCACACGGTCCAGCCACCTGCGGCGCTGGGCGGTGGTGCTGGTGATGACCACGGCGAAGGTCTCCCGGTGGATGGTGGCTATGCCGCACAGGTCAAAGATGCAATTCCGCCACAAGCGCTCCAGGGGATCGCCAAACACCGCCGCTTCTCGTTGGGGCGGCGTGTTGGCCGTGTTGAATACCAGCGCGGCGTTGGCCCGCAGGAGCCCGACGGGAACCCCCTCGCCCGCATCCCCCTCCAGAAAGCGATAGGCGACGCCTGGCCGAAAGATCCGGTCCAACCACCCTTTGAGCATTGCCGGCGGCTGTCCCCACCAGTTGGGATGTACGATGACGATGCCGTCGGCCTGCTGCAGCTCCTCGCAGTGGCGGGCGATCTCCTGGGAAAGGGGGGCTGCCTCGGGAACTTCTGCGGCGGGCAGGATGGGATCGAACCCTTCGGCATAGAGATCGTGGTAGCGAATCGTGTGGCCATTGGACGCCAGCTGCCGCCGCACGGTGGCGGCGATGGCCGCATTGAAGCTCTTGGGGTCGGGATGACCCAGGATGACGGAGATCTGCATCGGCCTCTTCTCTGCTCTCTCCAGGGCTGCCGGGCGACCTGGCAAAAGCCGTCAGTTCCCGTTTCGACGGTCAGCCGCCTGCCCACGGGTGGGATGTGGAATGCCGTTCGAATCGACGGCAGGCGTAGATTACGGCATCCGGAGGTCCGAGGCAAGCCGTGGCGCAGGCTGGGTCGGTGGCATCAACTGCCGGCTTCGGCGGGAATGACGACCCGATCGAGGAGGCGCTGCTCACGGAGGATCAGCAGGGTCATGGCCTTTCCGATCGTCTCTTTGGCCAGGGCACGGTGCAGGTCATCCACGCTTTGGACCATCTGGTCGTCGACCGCCACGATGCGATCCCCCACCGCCAGTCCGGCCCGCATCGCCGGCCCGCCGGCTTCCAGGGCCATCACTGCCACCGCACTGGCATTGGCGATGCCCAGATGGCGGGCCACGCGGCGGGCCAGGGGCCGCTGGCGCGCCGACAGCCCCAAAAAGCCCCGGCGCACCCGTCCATGGGTCAGCAGCTCGCTGATCACCCACTTGGCCGTATTGGCGGGGACGGCAAATCCGATCCCCTGGGCCATGGCGATGATGGCGGTATTGATCCCGATGACCCGACCGTCGCTGCCGACCAGGGGACCGCCGGAATTGCCCGGGTTGAGCGGGGCTGTGTGCTGAATGATATTTTCGATGAGCCGTCCATCGCGGCTGCGCAGCGCGCGGCCCAAGGAGCTGACCACCCCCGTCGACACCGTGGATTGAAAGCCGAAGGGATTGCCCATGGCGATCACCAGTTGGCCGGCTCGGAGACGCTCGGAGTCGCCCAGCCTTGCGAAGGGCCAGTCGCCGCCCTCGGCCCGTATCACGGCGAGGTCGGTGGCGGGATCGGTGCCCACCAAGCGGGCCTGGTGGCGACTGCCGTCGGTGAGCTGTACATCGAGCCGCTGCGCCTTGAGCGCGGCGTGGACCACGTGGTCGTTGGTGAGGATATAGCCATCCGGTGTGATGATCACCCCTGATCCCGCGCCCACCTGCTCGTCGACCTGACCATCGCGGGGGGCGGCCACCAGGACGCTCACCACCGTCGGACCGACCGCGTCCACCACATCGACCACGGCCCGTGAGTAGGCATCCAGCAGTTCGGCATCGGCGGCCGTTCCATGGCTCGCGGCCGGCGGTGATGCGCCATCGGCGGCATCGCCGTATAACAGGCGTAACGCCTGCGCATGCGTGTCACGCATCTTTCACCTTCCCTGTTTGGACCAATTGAAGGCGAAAGCTAAGCATTGCGGCGGCAGCGGTCAAAAGGACGATCCTTAAGCGCCACGCCGTGACCACGGTGAGCAGCAGCCGCAACAAAAGCGCCGCCGATGCGCCCCGGGGGATCGCTGCGGCAGATCTGAGGACAACGTGTAGCGCACCGATCATGATCCGTGGCGTGCCCCGGACAACGGACCACCAACCGGGAGCGCCTGATGCCATCAGTCCTGCGAACTGCGAAAATGAAGTGCTCCAGCGGCAATTGAGATGGGCGTTGACAGACGCCAGCCCCACGCGTAGGCTGAAGATGGCATCGCATCGAAGGCTCTCGTCCGGGCGCCGCACCCCTCAGGAACACTACCGCAGCAGGCCACCTCTCTGTAACCGCCGTATCGACGACATTCACGGTGTAAAACAGCGCAGCAGACCTCCCCCTTGTTGCAACCTTGCGCGACCTTTTCGCCACTCTGCCGGAGCAGATCCCGGGCTCGGAAGGGCATCGCTGGTAACCGGAAGGTGTCTACCCATGAAAGGCATTTGGGTGGCGTTGGTGGTGGTGGTGGTGACCGGCTGGGTGTGGTCGGCCGCACCAGACGGCAGCTACGGATCGGGAAGTAGCGGCTGCATCGCGTGCCACACCGACGTGAAGCAGTTGATCCGCTTGAGCTGGGAAGTGGAGAAAATCCGCGGCAAACCGACAGTGTCGGCCTTGACCGAGGGGGAAGGCTGAGGCGGTCCATTGGCTCCGTTGGAGCCGTATGAAAAGATCTTCATCTCCCAAGAGTTTATGGCCGACCCCCACGGCCAGATCGGCTGTGACGTCTGCCACGGCGGGGATCCCGTCAGCCGCGATTGGCAGACCGCCCAGCTTGGCCTGATCAAAGACCCCACCTATCCGGACCCGCAGGGCGCCTGCGGCGAATGCCACGGAGAGATCACCTCCGGCGCGAAGGATAGCCGCCACTACACCATCGCCCCCATCCGCCGATCCATCGAAAAACGCCGGGGCCCAGCCAATTCGGCGGTGCAGGCCGCCCTCACCCAGGCGTATGAGAACCATTGCAGCCAGTGCCATGCCAGCTGCGGCCAGTGCCATGTCAGCCGACCGGCATACGTGGGCGGCGGTTTTCTGGCAGGACACCATTTCCAGAAGACCCCCCCCATGGAGACCACTTGCGCCAGTTGCCACGGCGGGCGCGTCTTCGCCGAATTCACGGGACTGAATGCCAAGCTGAGGGCCGATGTACACTTCGGTGCGGCTGAAATGGCCTGCAACGACTGCCACACCGCCAAACAGATCCATGCTGCCGCCGAAGGCCATGCGACCCGTTTTGATATCGCCACGCGACCACGATGTGAAAACTGTCACCCCGACGCTGCCCAGGGGACGAACCATGAGATCCATCGTGAACATACCGATACCGTCGCCTGCCAAGTCTGCCATGCCCAGGCGATCAAGCACTGCTTCGACTGCCATGTGGGCACGGACGCCAAAGGGCTACCCTACTTTAAGTGTAAAAGAACGCAGCTGGGTTTCAAAATCGGCCGCAACCCCAAAAGAACAGCGGCGCGACCCCACACCTTCGTCGTCCTACGACACGTGCCAATTGCCACGGGAACCTTCGATGCGTACGCAGCATCTGCCCTGAGAGCCTTTGACAGCGAACCGACCTGGAAGCTGAGTGCCCCCCATACCATCCAACGCCGAACGCCTCAGAACGCCAGCTGCAACAATTGCCACGGCAACCCGGAGCTGTTTCTCAAGCCGGCGGATCTGAGGGCCGGGGAGGTGACGGCCAACACGGGAGTGGTCGTTCCGGCGGAGTTGCAGCCGTCCCGGATCGAGACCACTCCCCCTTAACTTGCGGCCCATGCGTCCGCCCAAAGACGGGTGCGACCGCATAGGGACGCTATGGAAGAAGAGGAGGTAGACGATGAATCGGAAAATGCGGATCATGTTCATGACCCTTGGGATGGCGGCCGTTCTCGCTATCCCGGCCTTGGGGGGCTTCACTTACAAGGTCAACAAACCGCACTTGGGTGGCGACCTGACACCGGTTGAGGCATATGAAATGGTCGCCAAAGATCCCGACCGCACCTTCCTGGTGGACTGTCGCACCCGGGCGGAGTACCAGTACGTGGGCCACCCCGAGGGCGCCTACAACATTCCCATCCGGTTTCTCTCCACCACGGTGGGTAAAAAAGGCTACATCGAGGTGGTCAACCCCAATTTCGGAAAGGATCTTCTGGCGCGGTTCAATCCCGCCACGGACACACTGATCATCCTCTGCCGAAGTGGCAACCGCAGCTGCACCGGCAGCAACGAAGCCGTCAAAGCCGGTTGGCCGGAAGATAAGGTCTTCAACCTCATGGGCGGTTTCGAGGGCGGCAAGAATAAAAACAAGCAGAGTATCTATTACGGCAAGCGGTGGGCCGGCGGCTGGAAGCGCGAAGGTTTGCCTTGGACTTACACGATGGAGACAGCACTCATGTACAAAGCGGACGTGGATCGGAGTTCGGCGGCCGCCACTGGTCAGCCGCTGGTCGTGGCCGACCACTGAACCATTTTCCGCAGGCCAAAAGCGCTGTTCATCCGACCAGCAAGATAGATCGCCCGCATCAAGACCAGCGCCCGCTGTCACTCAATCCGGCGCAATACCGGCGGATTCGGTAGACAGCGGGCGCCTCTGTTTCCACTTGACGTCACAGATGGACTATTCGCCAAAGCAGAATTCCGCCTCCCAATCGAAGGTTGCCGAATCTTCATACCATTCGGGCCAATGATCACACCACGGCGGCACGGCGACCTCTCGGATTCGATCCAGGCTGGGGTGGTAGGGCTTGAGGTCAATGATGGGGGTTCCATTTGCGGCATCAATATAGGGGACTTGGATAATGCCTCGGGGTGCATCGACATCGAGGATGCGCACCGCGGTGAGGCCGATGGGGTTGGGTCGCACCGGCGATCGGGTGGCCAGGACACCGATCTTGTCGGGCCCCTTGACGTAGGGCTTTTCGCATACCAGCGCCCGTCGCCGGTCTTGCGCGGCGATCTGGTGACACCAGTAGAGCACTTGGAGGTGAGTGAATTCCCCCAGACCCCTGAGGCCAGGGATAAAGGCCGGGTCGATCGCCAGGCGGGTCTGGGTCTCGGCTGTGCAAACATGGCCGATGGGGATCAATTCGATAGGTGGTGTGGTCATCGTCATTCTCCTCAATGGGCGTACAGACGGCAGGCACCGACGGGACCGGTTGCCGTCGCGGTGGCGTGTTGGTTTGCGCTTCGGCTGGGCTTGGCTTAAGAAGCCTTGGTCGATGGGTCACCAAGGCGTTCGGCGGACACCTTGAGGGGAATGCAGATATCCACTTGCCACATACCGTCGGGATGGTCATCGGCGTGGTTGTGGTAGCGTTCGTAGCAGGGCCTGTCGGCGCACTCATAGCCGCTGTTCACCAGCCAAGTGAAGGCCGCTTCCCAGGCCGACTTGAATCCGTTCGCGGCAATCTCAAAATAGCACACGGCGTAAGGACCGCCGTCAATGGTCTGCCGGCCCACTGGACCATTCAGATCGGCGTCCGCCGGCACGCTGATGCAGGCGTCCAAGCGGCACTTGGCCGGTGGGGTGATCTCGGGATTGTCCCAACACACCCCCAGCATCACGCCCGATTCCAGATAGCCTCTGGGACCGGCCCACCGGATCAATTCCGCAAATGCGGCCGCACTGGTCTCGGGGCCGTAGGGTCCCATCTTGCGCACATAGGCCACCGGGTAGGCCGGCATCTCTCTGACGGCTGCTTGCATGGTGCTGCTCCTTTCTTCGGTTTGAGAAGTGATGAATGCAGTGTCAGGAGTGTAGCGACCCGAGAGGGAAAGGGCGTCTGCCCACTTGCGCGCCTTGTTTCCCAGCTTGCGGTTTCGAAAATCGGTGGGGGTGGTGCCGAATTGGGAGCGGAAACTCTTGGCGAAATTTTGCGAACTCGAGAATCCGCACGCCATGGCGATGGTGGTGATCTCTTCGGTCGGTCGGGCCAGGAGCCGGCCTGCGGCCATCTCCAGTCGCAGTCGCCGGGTGAAGGCCGCCACGGTTTCACCGACGACGGCCTTGAAAATGCGATGAAAGTGAAATTGTGAGAAGGCCGCCTCCGCGGCGATCTCGTCCAGAGAGAGTTCGCGCGCGAGATGACGGCTGATGTAATTCATCGCCCGGCAGACCCGTTTGCGGTAATCCACCACTGTCTGCGGCTTGATGGACCGTGGGTCCATGGTCACCCCCAGTTCGCCAGGGTCACGATGGCACCGATCATGGCCAGCAGGATACTCAGGAGATTCCCGATCAGAAAATAGGTGTTGGAGATCTCGGCATCTTTGTCATCATGCAGCCGGGTGCCCAGCTTCATGGCGCCGAAGGCGATGAGCATTTGGGGATAATTGTGAATCAGGGCCGTGAAGAGCACCAACCGCTCGACAATGCCCTTCAGGATCGCCGTGGGATCCCAGGCCCGACTTCCCGAGGGGCCCAGCCAACGGGCGAGCAGCGGAAACAGGAGGATGGCGATGGTCTCCTGGCAGACAAAGACAGCGACGGCGGCGAGGTAATTCATCGGAATTTCGGTATCCTTTCGCTGCCAGTTTTCAGGCAGCCGCCAATTCAAGCACCACCGCTTTGAGCGCCCGGTACTCCTCGATCAAAAGATGCTTGCGGCGTTTCCAGATTTGGCTTCTGTTCTTCCCGTGGCGAGCGCCCACCGCTGCGTTGTGACGGATGGCGATCATATCGCTGATCAAACCCGCATCGTCCGCGGACCAGCGGGCGGTGATCCCATCGAGCACTGAAAAAAGACGTTCGAGCTGTCGCGCGACAGCCCTGTCCGTCAGGTCGATGCGGACACGCGGCTGCCCGCGGCGTTTATCGGTCAGCAGTTTTCGGGCCCGCGTCAATCCGGGGCCCATCATGGTGTGGGCCTTGCGCCGGTTGATGGGGGTATCGATCTCTCCGTGAACCACTGCATAGCGCAACTTAAAAGGCTGGCCGCCCAGCAGACGCTCTTCGAGGAAAAAGATCGCATCCAGGACGGCCCGCAGGGAGACGGCGATCCCCTGAAATTCGTCCCCCAGGGTCACCGTGTAAGGGGAGCGTATCTCCGACGCCAGGGCGCGATTGCAGGCAGCGATCTGGGTCAGAAAATTTTCGCGCAGATCGGCGGCCGGGTACCCGCTGCTGGCGATGATGTCCCCCATCAGAATGAATTGATGTGGCATGGGCACAAGGGTGCGTCAGAGGTGAATCCAACCAATATGATTCATAATATATGAAACAAAATATAAAGATTCATATCTAATGAAGCATATTGCTGGGAACGTGTCAAGGGACGACCCGCTGCCCGCTCCCACCGAAAGGGTGCCCTCACTGTCGCTCGCGAGGGTCGCGGCCCAAGCGCCGCCTGAGCGTGAACCTGCAAGGCGACGGGGCGATCCCAAAAAAGGCCGCCGCAGAGGTGGCAAAAAAAGGGTTGACACCGATAATATTAATTGCGTATTGATACGGTATTAATTCGAGGAGCTCTCAAATGCAGCCCTATGCTATCGATCGTGAATCGGACACGCCCCTCTATATCCAGATTCGAAACCATATTCGAACCGCCATCGCGGCCGGCGATCTGCGTCCAGGAGACCGGCTGCCCCCGGTGGCGGCCTTGGCCAAGGAGATCGGTGTTACCCAGGCCACCGTCCGGCGGGCCCTCCAGGATTTGGGGGCCGCTGGCCTAACGGCCTGCCATGTGGGACGGGGGACCTTTGTTCAGGATCCCCGTGCGACTGGTGGCGGAGCGGAGGAACCGGCCCCTGAGGTGGGCACCGCCGACCAACAGGGATATCTGGCCGGCATGGACGGACGCCGGAAGGGCTCCCGGCAGGCCGAGACCTCCCCGCTGGAGTTCGCCGCCCGCAAGCTGCGCGCCGGTGTCAGCAAGGCCCTCTACGACATCATGCCCCTGGCCCACAGGGAGGACATCCTCCAGCTGACCAAAGGGGTCCCCGATCCCCATCTTCTCCCGGAGCGCTTCCTGGAAGATCTCACTGCGGAAACCCTGCGGTCAACGGGCAACGCTTATTTGGAGGCCACCGATGCCCTGGGTCACCCCGCGCTTCGCGAAGAGATCGCCCGCCGTAGCAGCCAGGCGGAGGGGCCGGTCACACCGGATCAGGTCCTGATCACCAACGGATCCCTCCAGGCCCTGACCCTGGTCGCCCAGGCGGCCTTGGAAGACCGTCCCGCCATCATCTGCGAAACACCCTGTTACCAGGGGATCATCAACAGTTTCACGGCCATGGGACATTGGGCGGAAACAGTGCCCCGTGATGAAGAGGGGCCCGACATGGGGGTCCTCAGACGCCACACCAAGGGCGCACCGCCACTGCTTTACCTGTGTCCCTATGCCCACAACCCTTCAGGCCGCCACCTGAGCAGCGGGCGGGCGGGCGAGCTAGCGATGTGGGCGCGCGAAACGGGCGGTGTCCTCATCGCCGACGAGATCTTCAAGGATATCGGCTACCCGTCTGCCGCTCCGTCAAGCCTTCTCGACACGTTGGGCAGCCGGCAGACCATCGTCATCAGCTCTTTATCCAAATCGTTCGCGTCAGGGCTGCGCATCGGCTGGCTGATCAGTTCTGCCGACCGGGTCCAAAAACTGGCCGGGTTGAAGCGATTAATGGACCATTGTGCGCCCACCTTGATGCAGGCCGTGGCCCTGAAGCTGTTCACCTCCGGCCGTTACGATACCCACATCGATTGGATACGGACGCGGTATCAAGCCCGCATGGAGACGCTGGTGCATGCGCTGGAGCAACATATGCCTGCCGGCGTCACCTGGTCGCGGCCCCAAGGGGGCTTTTCCATTCTTGTGGAGCTGCCGCGCGGATACTCCAGCGTGGCCCTGCTGCTCAGCGCCATCGACAAGGGGGTGTCCTTCCTACCCGGCCCCCTCTTCGATATTGACCACCGCTACGTCAACGCCATGCGCCTCAGTGTGGCCTGGACAGGTCGGGATCAATTGAAGGAGGCGGTGGAACTCCTGGCCAGTGCCATCGAGGCATTCATTCGGGAGCCGCCGGGGGATTCCGGCCTGAGCGGTTTGGGCCACTACCAGTAGCGGCTCCCGATTGCAACAACCAAGAGGGAAACACGATGAACGCTTTGATTATGGACCTAATGGTGGCGGAACGCCGCGCAGAGACCCAGCGCGAATTTCAACGCCGGCGGCTTCTTGCCCAGTTCGATGCCCTGCGCGCCGATATCCGCCGTAAGGCGTGGCGTCGCCGTTGGAACGTGCTGGGGGAGTTCTTGATCCGCACCGGGGAGCGCATCAAATCGCGCTACGGCATCCGGGAGCCGATGACGGCGCACACCCCCAGGGACAAGTTCTACTCCTGTCTATAGCGTTGGGTGGGCGTCAGGAACTCCTAGCGGCGCGTCTGGCGGCATTGATCGCACAGATGATGCGCGTCCACATCCCCATCCTTCGGTGTCATTCCCGGGGACGTGGCCAAAGCCGCCGGTCCGTCGAATGAAAGGTCCGACGCAGGAGAAGGTATCGACAGGCGCCAGCGCTGAAGGCGAAGCAGGGTTGCCGGTGGGGGCGCCCCCGATGAAAGCAGATTGTCGAGAACCGTGGTGAGGTCAATCGGGTGGCCGAGTGAGGGCGCCGCGGACATTCGGGCGCCCAAATCCAGATCATCCGCCAGCCAGCTTTCGTGACCCGTCAGTTGCTGATCTTGAGCTCCAGCATATCCCCCATCCCAAAGGCGTGATAGATGGCGGCGGTGATCTGCGCCAATTGGGCATTGTAGCCGGCGAAGTGATCGCCCATTCCCATCTTGTCCACCACGGTCCGGAAGGGCCGCTGGGCCGGTGGCATTTCGATGAGGTCGGCGATGGCATTGGCCACATCGCGGGGATTCTGCTCCGGATTTGCCGCCAGCGTTTCCTGAAACTTGGCAAAGGCCTGTTCAGGCACCGCCGCCAGATCGCCGTAAGCCGCGTTTCGAGCGGTGTCGCCGGGCCGGATGAGGTTTTCATGAAACTGGGTGGGGTACCCCCCCGGTTCGACAATGCAGGTGCCGATGCCGAAGCTGGAAAGCTCGGTGCGATAGTTCTCCGCCAGGGCTTCCAGGGCCCACTTGGATGCGTTGTAGGGACCGTAGAAGGGCAGGGTCATGCGCCCGAGGATGCTGGTCACATGGATCAGGAGCCCTTTTCCGCGCTCGCGCATGTGGGGCAGGACGGCCCTGTTCACGCGTTGAACGCCGAAGACGTTGATATCGAAAACCCGCTGCCAATCTTCCGGCGTAAAGCTCTCCTGAAGACCCAAGACCCCTACGCCGGCATTGTTGACCACCACGTCGATGTGCCCGGTCGCCTCCAGGGCCGCCGCCACCCCCGCTTGGGTGCTCTCCTCCTGAGTGACGTCGATTTCAACGATATGGGCTCCGGCCGCCTTGAGGGATTCGGCCGCCGCCGCATTTTTGCCGCTAATGCCCCGCATGGAGGCAATGACCGTATGGCCGTTGCTCAGCAGGTTATCAACCGTCAACTTGCCGAACCCGCTACTGGCGCCCGTAATCAATATGTGTTGGGACATGGCGTCCTCCTTTACGTTTGGGTTTTCGACAAGATGGGGCATCAATGGGCCACATGCAAGGGCGACGGGATGGCGGCCGGCATCCCATGGTGGCGCTGAGAATCGGGTAAGGCCTGCCGGCTCGAATTGCCGGTTGCGCAAAGCGTCGCTCTGGCCTATCCTGCAGCTAGCCTACCGCCCGCCGGGCCGGCAGAGCCAAACCGAAATGATCGGAGGTCGCGATGCTGGCAGATCGACACCCCGTGGCGGCGCATTGGCGCGCCGGCCTCATTCTTTCCCTCACCCTTGTCGCCCTCTGCGCTCAGCCTGGGTACCCGGCCGACGTGGCGACGCCACCTGCGGAAACCGCGCGGGATACCCGCGCCCGGGCGGCGATGATCGAGGAGATTGCGGCGGAGCTGACAACCGCCGGCCGCCACCTGGACCTGGGCGAACCCGATCCATTGGTGCTGGCGGCCATGGGACGCGTCAGACGCCACCGCTTCGTTCCTGACCCATATCGCCGCAAGGCGTACGCCAACCACCCGCTACCCATCGGTCACGGCCAGACCATCTCCCAGCCCCTGATCGTCGCGCTCATGAGCCAGCTCCTCTCCGTGGCGCCCGAAGATAGGGTGCTCGAGATCGGGACCGGCTCCGGTTATCAAGCGGCGGTGCTGGCCGAGATGGGGGTTCAGGTCAGCTCCATCGAAATCATCCGCCCCCTGGCAGAAACGGCCCGCGAGCGTCTGCGCCAAGAAGGCTATGGCGGCCGTGTGCAGGTCACCATCGGCGACGGCTATTTCGGATGGGAGGCGCGGGCCCCCTTTGACGCCATCATTGTGACGGCGGCGGCGGACCACATACCGCCGCCGCTGATCGCCCAGCTGAAACCCGGCGGCCGCATGGTCATTCCGGTGGGGGGCCGCTTCGCCGTCCAGCAGCTCGTTTTGGTCAGCAAGGCCGCGAGCGGCGAGGTCGCCACGCGGCAGCTGTTGCCCGTGCGCTTCGTTCCCCTGACCCGCGGGCCATGACCCTCCGGCTTTCCATCGGCCTTCTTTCCGGCGCGGCCCTGGCATACGAAGTGATTCTGGTGCGCCTCCTGGCGATGACCCGTTTTCACCACCTGGCGTTCATGGTTCTCAGCCTGGCCTTGCTGGCCTACGGCGCCAGCGGCGTGCTGCTGGCCTATCGACGGGTGCGGCTGCTGCGCCACTTTCGGCGCTGGTTCGGCAGCTTGGCGACCCTCTTCGCTCTGAGCAGCGTCATCTGCTTCCAGTTCTCGCAGCGCATTCAGGTGTCACCCGCGCAATGGTTGTGGTCCCCCGCCGAGAGCCTCAACCTCGTTCTGCTCTACCTGATTCTCTCCCTGCCCCTGCTGGCGGCCGCCACGGCCGTGGGGCTGGCCTACTGCCACCAGGGAGCGGCGGCCGGCCGATTGTATCGGGCCGACCTGATGGGGGCGGCGGCCGGCAGTTTGGGGGCCCTCCTGGCCCTCTGGCTACCCGGGGCCCAGGCGCTGTGGCTGCCCTGGTGCGGTGGATGTGCGGCCGCAGCGCTGATGGCGGCGCCTCGGCGGAAGGCGGTCGCGCTGCTCTGCCTGCTTTTGGCCCTCCTCGGACCGGCGTTGAACCCGCGTATCACTGGCCACTTGCAGCTATCGCCCCATAAATCATTGGCCAAGGCCATGACGGCCGTTGGATCGGAGCGCATGGCCGATCTCTTCACGCCCGTCGGGAGACTCACGGTGATCCGCAACACCGTGGCGCCCTATCGTCAGGCGCCTGGATTGAGCCTCGCCTACCGCCAACCCGTGTCAGCGCAATGGGGGCTGTTCAGTGATGGCGACAGTTTCGAACCGCTCCCGACCAGTAGCGCAGTGGCCGCGCCCCACCTGGACCACCTTCCCGAAGCCCTGGCCTACTACCTGGCGGAGCGCCGGCGGGTGCTCATCTTGGACCCGCCGATCATGGAGGCGTTGGACCGAGCGCTCCAGCAGGGGGCCGACCGCGTGTCGGTGGTGGTCTCCAATCCCGGCTGGCGACGGATGGCGGTCAATCCCACCCTGGTCGGTGTACAGCAACGTTTTGCGAGGCCAAACGTTGCGTTGACCGTAACCGCTCCGCGGGGGTACTTGCGCAATTGCCGCGAGCGCTTCGATCTCATCGTGCTGGGATCCCCCGCCGCCTCGGCCCTCACCGCCGACTACCGCTTCACCGTTGAAGCGTTTCGGGAAGCGCTGCGGTTGCTGCCCGACCACGGGCTGCTATCCGTGAGCGGTCCCTCCGACCTGCCGCCCAGAACAGGCCTGCGCCTGTTCACCACCGCCCTGACGGCCTTGCAACGCGCCGGTACGGCAACACCGGGCGATCACCTGATTCTGATTCGCAGCCTGCGCACCGTCCATCTGCTCATCGCCAGAGAGCCCCTCTCCGCGACCGCGATCGATGGGGCACGCCGCTTTTGCCAATCGCGCCGTTTCGATCCCGTCTGGTTTCCGGGCATGGCGGCCGCGGCCGCCAATCGCTGGAATCGGCTTGCCACGCCAGTCTTTCATGAGGCGGCGCGGGCGCTTCTCGGTCCGACCGGCGATGCGTTCCAGCGGCAGTACAAGTTCGATATCTCGCCCGTGACGGATGACCGTCCCTATTTTTCCCGCTTCATAAAGCCCGCTACCCTGGTGGAACTGCTTCGCCTCCGACACAGCGGAAGCCTGGGCCTGTTGTCGCTGGCGGAGCCGGTGCTGTCGGCCACCCTGATCCAAGCGGTGCTGCTGGCAGCACTGTTGATCTGGCTGCCGCTGCGGGCCTATCGCCCCAAACACCCATCGACGCTTGGAAGTGGAGCGCCACCTCCGGGCGGCCTTTTCTTCTTACTTGGGGCTGGATTCATGCTGGCCGAGTTCGCGGTACTGCAACAGATGGTTCTCTATCTCAACGAGCCGACACTGGCCGTGGGAGGTACCCTGGCGGCCTTTCTGACACTGGCCGGTATCGGGGGCGGACTCGGCCAAGGCCTGCTGGCCGCCCACGGGGGCTCGCTCAAGATCCTTTTCCGGGTCACCCTCGCCATCGTCGGCGTGATGCTGCTCTATTTGGCCGGCCTGCCGGCCCTGCTCACCGCATTGGTGGGCCTGCCCTTTGGGCTGCGCCTGGCGCTACTGCCGCTGATCCTTGCGCCTCTGGCGATGGCCATGGGCCTGCCCTTCCCCATGGCCATCGCCCGCCTCCATCGACGCCATGGCGCAGCGATCCCCTGGGCGTGGGGCCTGAACGGATGCGGGGCCCTCGTCGGCCCCGTGGCGGGCATGGGACTGGCCGTGTATGGCGGTGTCCGGATGGTCCTGGTAACGGCCGCCCTCTGCTATGGTGCGGCCGCCTTGGGTGTCCTGTGGCGTCACAAGTCGTAACGGGGGAGGGGGGTGCACTGGCCGGCCGCAGCCTCAGCCGTGGCCGGTGATCATCACGGAACCGGCCAATGTGCGCAATTCTGCGAAGAGCCGGCCGGGGTCGCTTTCGTAGCGCTTGGAAAAGTGGAAGGGCACCAGCCGCTGGACGCGGGCGGCGCGGGCGACCGCCACCGCCGCAACCGTTGTGAGGTGCTGGGTGGCGGCGGCCTTGTCGCTGTCGGCGGCGGCAAAGGCGGCTTCACAAAAAAGGGTATGGGCCCCCCGGGCCAGGGTGACGAGCTTTTGGCGGTTGTCGGCCGTGTCGGCCATGTCGGCCGCATAGACCAGCCGCTTGCCCGGCCGGACCAGGGTCAAGGCGGCGGCCAACTCCGCCGCAGGGCGCTTGGTGCCGTCGGGAAGGACGATGGCGGCGGACCGATCATCGCTGGCGATGCACTGCTTCAGATGTCCCAACCAGGGCCCGGCTGGCCAGCCCCTCTCCTTCAGCCGCTCCTTGCGCACATGGATCTCGCGATCAAAGGCGAGGGCGTAGGCGATCGAAGGGATGCCGTGGTCGCAGGCAACGGCGTTCACCCGATAGTCCTCACCGATAAAGACCACGCCGGTCTCGCTGCGGCGATCCGGCAGATCCACTCGGGAGCGGCCCGCCTGCAGGCGGGCGCTGATGAGACGGTCGCCGACGATTTCGCTCACCTCGAAGCGGGGGCCGTTGGCCTCGATGCGGTCCCAGGTGATGGCGCTTAAAAAGTGTTCAATGCGCTGAATGGTGGTGGGCGGTCCGAAGATGCGGCAGCGGCCGTAAAAACCGATGCGAGCGCGCAGGAAGCGGATGAAACCGGCGATATGATCGAGGTGGGCGTGGGTGAGGAAGACCGCCTTGACCTGGTGGACCACGCGGGGCGGAACATCGCAGTTTCCAAGATCGAAGAACAGACTCTCTTTGCGGTGGCGCAGGCGCACGTGGACGAGTGGATCGCCCATCGCACCACCCACCAGTGTCGCCCAGGCGTTCCCCACCCGGACGGCCACCGGCCGGCTGCATTGATCCTTGGCCGCACCTTCGAGGGACCGATTCTCGCCGGCCCTGCCCCGCCACGCCGGCGTGCCGTTGGCACGTGCGGTCGTTTCCAGACCGCCGGCCGCGGATCGTCCAGCGTCCCGCAGGAGCAGGGCGGATACCGAGGCCGGAGAGATGTCTGCGGGGAGCCTTAGGATCAGCCGGCCAGCCTCCAGCCGCAGCACCTCTCCCATGGTCAGAGTGGCCCCGCCCGCCGCCAGGAGACCCACTTGGCGGCCCTGCCAGGCCTGGGGCAGGTGGCGGGGGGGTGGCGTGCCGACCAGGTTCACCGGGTCGAAGG
>JAAUYD010017969.1_pt1 | contig 24459 bp, 16 predicted proteins | sample 7278101 | NCBI WGS metagenome assembly JAAUYD01 (sample SAMN14350128, study PRJNA611818) | marine sediment metagenome | isolation source: surface marine sediment (0.6m) | place: French Polynesia: Moorea | collected 2018-08
CTATAATAAGGGAGTTAAGCTTAAGGATTTTAACCTTAATAAAATGATTGTAACCGATAATCGTAGTGATTTCGATCTACAAGTTGAAATTCTGCAGTAGCTTACAGCAAAGATTTTAAACCAATTTAAGTTTTTCGCAAATATTAAAGTTTGGGAAAATGTAGAATTTTAAAATATGGGAAAAGATCCGTCTATCATTATTTGAAGTCTAAAAATTCAAAAAAGTTAAGAAATTATGACCTTAGTGGTTGCAGCACTATATAAATTTGTCAAATTACTAGACTTTGTAGAAAAACAAGAACCCTTACAATCCTACTGTCAAGCCCAAGGGGTCAAGGGAACAATTCTACTTGCACAAGAAGGCATTAACGGTACAATTGCTGGCGATCGCGAAAGTATTGACTCGGTATTATCATTTTTGCGTTCGGATCCACGCTTGCATGATTTAGACCATAAAGAGTCCTACACCGACCACCCACCTTTTAAGCGTATGAAAGTGCGTTTGAAAAAAGAAATTGTCACTATCGGTTTACCAGAAGTCGATCCGAGCGAGCAAGTTGGGATTTATGTAGATCCCCAAGATTGGAATGAGATAATATCCAATCCTGAAGTTACAGTAATCGATACTCGTAACGATTATGAAATTGGTATTGGTACTTTTCAAAACGCACAAAATCCCCAAACTGAATCTTTTCGGGAATTTCCGGAATACGTGGAGCAAAATCTTGACCCAACTAAGCACAAGAAAGTAGCCCTGTTTTGCACAGGTGGAATTCGTTGTGAAAAAGCTACATCTTTTATGCTTTCTCAAGGTTTTGAGGAGGTATATCACCTCAAAGGTGGAATTCTGAAGTACTTGGAAGAAGTTCCAGAAACAGAAAGTTTATGGTCGGGTGAATGTTTTGTTTTCGACGAACGAGTAACAGTCCGTTATGGCTTAGAGTCTGGTAATTATGAGATGTGTCCTAGTTGTGGTCATCCAATATCTGACGCTGATAAGTCTTCACCAAAATATGAAGCAGGAATTTCTTGTGACCAGTGTTTTGATGATTTGACTGAGAAAAAAAGGATGCGCTTGGAAGAGAAGAAACGTCAACGTTTGCATTACAGCTAAAGCGTGACAAGTCATAGTTCATAGATATTATGCAAACACCTAAAATTTTAGATCTCAGTTTCACCCAACCTATGAAGCGAGCGACAACTTTAATATTTATTCCAAGATAAATCTTGTTTGCGATCGCAATTTACTAAATTAACTATAAATAGAAGCCTTATATATTTGTTGGGGTCAATTATCTCAAAAAAATATTCATTGCTAATAAACAAATTTGCTGGATATAAGCTAAATATTACTAAAATTTTCTCTATTCATGCAAATTATTATAAAATAAAAGGAATTGGAGCTATTTACTCTTTTTTTTAACCTTTTAAGACAACTAATAACTTTTAATATTCCTCAATAGTCAATTAAATTAATAGATATTTCTAAACCTCAATCAAACATCATATATCACCCTATGATTTGTGATAGGCAACGCTAACTTGCTTGGGGATTACCTTTTAGCTTTACCTACAACCAAAAAAATAACAGATGTGTAAGCAAATATGATGTTAATTGTCTATTAATTATTAATAATTATTATTTCTCAAAGAAATAGGCTTTTACCTACACTTTTGTGCTATGGCGAAAAGCCTAAGACTAGTATCTATAGAAAACGAGATGTCAGTTTATAACAGTTTATATTTATAAATCATGAAGATGAAAATAAGATGAAATTCAAATGAACTCAAAATAAAAAATAAATAAATTTATTTAGCTATAATTCTAAAAATAAAATCAGTTTTTTCTCGAAATATACAATTAATTACTTGTTGTGCTATTCACAAAACAGTAAGCTCGGAGAGCATACGGAAGGTGAGATTGGTCATTTTCGAACTGATACGGTGAATACGCGGGAAACTTTCAACACAGCAGATGTAAAGGCAGCCTATGTAATTTATGAAGAAGCTATATTATATTTCAATCAATGACACAAGCAGTTTAGAAAAATAATCGGAACTTTTAATGCTATAAACTTTTAAGGCTATAAACTGTTTCAATCGTTAAAGTAAAAATCATTGCTTGTAAATGCTTGCTAGTCAATAATTAGCTATAAACACTGGAGATGAAGATCGTGTTCAAGCAAATCACAACTCAAAAAATAGTTTCTGGGTGCAAGCATATATTAAAGGTTGGTTTATTTGGTTTTTATACAGCGCTCACCTTGAGTACCGGTAGAAGCTTCGCCGAACCGATCGCGAGATTAGAGAATTGGAGATTTTATCCTGAAGCCCAACAACTAGAAGTGATGTTGTCGAGGTCTTCTCAACCACGTTATTTCTATCTTCCCCAACCTCCCCGTATTGTAGTCGAGTTACCGGATACCAAATTAGGCTACGTCCCCACACAACAAAACTTTTATGGGACGATCCAAAGTATCCGCGTTTCCCAATTTGATGAAAATGTAACTCGTATTGTGATGGATTTAGCGCCGGGAGTTTTTTTCGATGCTAGTCAAATGCGATTGGAGCCAATTTCTCGACGAAATTCTGTTGGTTGGATATTCAATCCTTTACTTGCTAGGAATTCTGCTGCGACAAGAAATAGTTATTACCGTTCACCTTTACCAAATAATTCTCGTCCATATTCCCCTGCTGTACCTTATAGGACACAACCGCAACCCCGAAATTTTCATGTAGATAGCCCCGATAGATTACCACCTCAATCTTCTAGAATTCCCCTACCAGCTTTAGACCCCCTACCTCCGGTCGATAACAGATTTGAAAAAAATCGGAATTACGATCAACAGCAGCAACTACCACCAAGTACTCTTCCCAGTGTTAATATTCCTGGAGGTAATATTCCCACTACCCTACCGCGACTCACTCCAAGTATTCCTCAGCCAAATTTGGGAGATTTACCACCAGCTAATAGCCAATTTTACAAGAACCGCAATTATAACCAACAACAGTCACCTTTATCGGTTCCATCTATTTCTCCGACTAATTTATATCCCCAAGAATTTCCCAATGACTCTGTTTTTCCACCTCCCAGATTTCAAACTCAGCCTGAGAGGGTAAATATCAACAATAGACCAAATATAGCAGTACCGGATTTCCCTGTTCCTAACATACTTAGGAATGTTAATAATTCTAATAATTCGAACAGTTTCAACAATTCCAAGAATTACAACAATTCAAACAATTCTAACAATCCTAATAATTCTAATAATCCCAGAGTCATTGAGTTTGGTCAGCCATTAATCGATCCATTCCAAAATAATCTACCTTGAGAAAACCAGTGTGGGATTAAAAATTATTATGGAATTTGCAAACAAGTAAATTTACTTACGTGTTTACGAAGTTGCTATTCATACTTTTTTTGAAACTTTTGTATTCAACTTTTGTATTCAAAGCACGCCTTTTTAAGGGCGTAATTAATATTTTGTAGTTAACACAGCAGAGCTTAGACATACTAACTTCAACATTAGTAGTCATTATTTGTCCGTTATTTATTTATTATTTATTCGTTAAATTAGTAACTGAAGTTCGTAAATATGAAGCAATATTAGAACCTTTCAGTTTCGATTGGTGGTGCAACTGCTCCTGGTTCATTAATGAAGAAGTTTTTCGCACCATCATTTTGATAAATACAACTAATATTTACATCTTTGCTATTTAACTCACCTGTAAATCCAAAGGTGTTAAGGCGATTCTTACAATCCCTAACTTGCTGGGATGTTATTAGTCCTTTTTGTTCTAAAACTTGCCAGTTATTAGTCCGTAACACGCATCCCGGACGCATACTAGACTGAGATACATAAACACTGAAGGGGTTAAGGGTTAAAAACAGCCTGGTATCCATTACCATCGCACTTGCTCCGTACTGGACACAAATCTCAGGGTTTGGGGCTTTAATATCAATAAATTCACGGGTAGCGACGTTAGAAGGCGTAAAGGTTGCCGTTGAACTAAAAGCAATACCTATACCTATACCTAAAATTAACACCCCTCCTAAAATTGCGATCGAAGTTAAATTGAAAGCAGAGGAACCAAGACCGGAAGGGCTAAAAGCAGAAGATTTTGTAGATGTTCTAGTGGGAGATTTTCTTCTCATTTTTACTTAATTAAATGAAAAATAGGAATATTACAATTCGTGGATTAAGTTTGTTTTAGTATGCCTAATTTTATTTGCAGTTGTCTTCGGGTGTTAGTTGTTTCATATCCCTAGGCTAACAAATCAGCGAGAATTATTACGTTTTGTTTTTCTTTAGACTACAAGTTTGTAGTGGATTTGCTGCATTTGAATACACTGGGTTAAAAGCAGTTTATGTTCTGACACTATAAAATAAACAGTGGTAAATTGACTGTACCCACATTTGTGGGCACAATTAAACAAGTTGAACCAAGTAAAGGGGACAACAATGGATATGAATTCTCCGAAGGAAGATTCTTTAAAAGAAGGACGACAAGTCTAGAAAGTAATGCCTGATATGCCGCAAGTGCTATCCCCGCCGATTTATCGCGGAAAGTGGCTCAAGTTCATTAATTTCATCAAGATAGGAAGCTATATTCTTAAAGTGGAGTTATAACCTAGATGGTTGCAACGCGCATTTTTTAAGACGAAGAACGTATCAAATATTTTTTCTTGATCTTTTTATAGATGCTTTGAGCAAATAATTTAGCAAATCGAATTTTAGTTAAACTGGGAATATTAGATTGATATTGTTTTTTATGGTCAAAAAAATCATTTAATTCATATACAATTATCTGCAGACGTTTGATGATATTTTCATGACGATATTCACTAAAAAACTGTGAGGATAATTCTGGTGCAGACCAATCAAGAACAGTTTTTAAGATACGTTGAACATCGTATTCTTGGGAATATCCAGCAATTTTGTGACAGTTGAATCCTGGATCTAAATAATCCGACAAACCACTATTAATACTGGAAAAAACCTGACACCCACAAGCTAAAGCTTCCATTGGTTGTAAACCAAAACCTTCTGTTACACCCTGTAATGCCCAATATTCGGCAGAATCATAAAGATAAACTTTGGCTCGATTAAATAAACCTGCTAAATCTTCTACATAATAATTAACCACTTCCACTTTACATTGGTTTTGCAAGGGGGGAATTAATTGTTGCATTAAATACTCAGAAGATTTGCGCGCTTGCACCAAAACATCTATATCCCGCGACAAGTTTGCATTTTGAAATTCATCACTGATTTGGTTTGGCAAATAATAAATTAATGAGTGAGGCGCATGTTTACCCCAATATCCCATGGTGTGGCGACTAACAGTAATAATTGGGATACTTGCCGGTAAACTAAAACCATAATCCGTACTATGGGCATGGTAAACCACATTGTAAGACTTTAATTTATGTGCAAGTTTAGCAATATCAAATCCCCAACTAATGACAAAAATCACATCATCGATCGCACCATCTAAATTTAGCTGTTTGAGGACATCATCTAAAAACAGCTTGTCTTTTTCCCGTTGACGATAAGTTACAACCTCGGCGCTACAAACCTGTTGCACGAGATTAAGGGTTTTTAACTCTGCCCACAAACCACCACAAGCAAATTTACCATCGGTTCCCGGGAGTAGGAAATAAAACTTTCTCATCGCACAACTCTTCTTAACAGCAATGTAGTTCGGCTTATCTGACAAGATTAGCTTACATGAAATATAGTTAGCAGAAGTTTTGCAAGCAGGAACACACTTTCTTTTCCTGTTCCCTATTTCCCTTTCCCGGTTCCCTTAAAAAAAAATACGAGGTAGAAATGTAGTAATCGTTTCTACCTCAATACACAGTAGATATGAACTCTTAAGTCATTGTTCTAGTATCCTGTTACTTAATATAAACTTACAAAGTGAAAAACTTGTGAAGATGGAATCAGTTTTTCCATTGTTTTTCCATTATTTAGTTATTCATTGTTAGTTTTCTATACTTCGCACGGGCAAAGATTGTGCTTTTAGGTTAGTTTGAGCGCATCAAATAATCTCACCTAATGCTTTAAACAAAAACTCAGATTGTGAGCGTGTGCAGTACATTTCTAACTTAGAGTTAGTAACTGCTCTATTTGCTCTGCTAAAGTAATTGGCTCAAAAGGTTTAGGAATTATTCCTATGACCTCTAATTGGTCTAATCTAGCTTTATCGAGAAAATAACCCTTAGCTGTAAAAAAAATCACAGGAATATTTTTGGTCAGTGTGTTAGCCCGTAATTTAACCAAAGTACTCAAACCATCCATTTCAGGCATCATCATATCTAAGAGGATTGCATTTGGTTGTTCGGATTGGGCACTAATTAATCCTTCACTTCCAGATGATGCTGTAGAAACTCGCCAACCCCCGATCGCTTCCAGACAGAGTTGGGCGACTTCTCGAATATGTTCTTCATCATCCAATGATGAGGATACATTTATTAATCGGTTTACTCATTTTTCTTACGTTTGCGGATATCGCGACAAAAGTATTCGCGTATAAAGCAGCTATGTTGAGATGAGCTTTAGATGTCCAAAAGTTAGTTTCAGTCGTTAATACAATGATGGAAAACTAGTAATTTCTAGGAAAAACTGTAAGCATATCCATTTTTAATATAGAGTTTGTACTTCAATATATAAAAGGATACGGCTGATAGCACCGTATCCATATCTTTGACGATTCGATTTTCAAATTGGTATTAAGTATTAACTCTAGTGCTTAAAAATGAAAAACTTGTGAAGGACAAAGATTTTTTTTGCAAGTTTGCTGATTCTTATTTTTTCTATAACGGTAAAACTAGCTAGAGAAGCAAATTTTCAAGAGTAAAGTCAAAAGTCATAACTAATTAATTATATTATTTCTACAATATTTAACAAAATGTGATAAAAATTACTAAAATATAGTAATTTTGTGTTCGAGTTTTACCGTAAAATAAATGACATGTAACGTGTTTTTTCTCTTTTGAATCTACCACATTAGCAAACACAAATTTATTATTTTTAGGACTTACGTAACTGGCATATTTTCTTATAGAATGTGTGACACTCAGAATTAATTTGAACGTATTAATAAGGTTTTTAGTGTCACGTACTACCGGTGTATTGTGAAAATTGCGTAACCCCTGATTTTTTTGAGCTAGTGTTCCGTGCCTACTGACATAAATTTATTCTTTTAGGTATATCGTTGAATTCATATTTTGTGTGCATCCACCCTCCAGAATTTCGTTGAATTTACTGAAAAGATTTTGAAAGAATCTAGTTGCAATTGTCATAAATATGTAATTTTTTTTATGAAAAGATTTTGAAAGAATCTGGTTGCAATTGTCATAAATATGTAATTGTTTTTTTGTAACAACCTATGAGGTTTAAAATAATTTTGCACAGATATCTATCTCCTTTATTTCTGGGGACTGCCCTATCTGTTTCACTCTTAAGCAGTGGCTGTAGTTCTAATAATGATAAGGCAAAGGCATCTCCCCAAGCTATTCCTGTTCGTATAGAAACTCTGAAAGCCCAAACGATTAGCTATCGCTCTGAATTTGTAGGTAACTTAGAAGCCGTTAAAATTGTAGAAGTTCGTCCTGAAATAGAGGGACGTATCGAGAAAATTTTGGTCAGACCCGGACAGAAAGTCACTGTAGGGCAATCTATTATGGTACTCAAACCTGGAACAGCCCTGCCCCAACATCAAGCAGATTTGGCTAATGTTGATGTTGCTAAAAGTAACCGCAAAAATGCCTTAAAACAACTGGATATTGCAAAAGCCAAGCGGGATACAGCAAAATCCGAACTTGATACATACGACGTTTATGTGCCTCGGGTGCGGAATCTTGTAGAACAGGGAGGTGTGGCGCAAGTTCGCTTAGATGAAGTCTTACAAAAACAAGTAGCTTTGAAAAATAACCTGATTGCCGCAGACCAAGAGGTGGCGTCAGCAGAATTGTCGGTAAAACAAGCAGAAGATAAGATTCGCCAAGCCCAAGCTCAAGCAAATACCTCGTTGGTTAGCGTTCAATCTAAGGAAGTCTATGCGCCTATTGCTGGGGTAGTAGATGCTTTACCAGTGAAGTTGGGAGATTACGTTAGTTCTGGTCAGTCAGTGGTAGCAAAGGTAGCCCAAACAGAAGACCTATTCTTAAATATTGCAGTGCCATCCAATCATTCAAGCCAGCTTAAGACGGGGATGATAGTGGAGTTGATCGATCCTAACACCAAAAAGAAATTGGCTAATGGCCGTTTGACCTTTATATCGCCAACAGTCAACACAGAAGGTCAAACAATTTTGACCAAAGCCCGCTTTAGTAATGTCAACGGTCATTTACGGGATGGGCAAAATGTTCAGGCTCGGATAGTCTGGAAGACTCAGCAGGGATTATTGATTCCTACTACGGCAATTTCCCGGGTAGGCGGCAAGGAATTTGTGTTTTCAGTGTATGATAAGCCCAATGAAAACGGGCAAAAAGTCGTCCGTTTAAATCCTGTAGAACTGGGAGATATAGAAGGAAATAGCTTTCAAGTTGTCTCTGGGCTTAAGGTGGGCGATCGCGTTGCGGTATCAAACATACTTAAGCTCAGAGATGGGGTGCCAATCCAGCCACAGTCATAATTTATAAGGCATTGCATTAACCGTTTCAATACCAAGAGTTCTATGGGTCTATTTTCTATTGCTGGAACATTTATTAAACGTCCGGTACTGACTACAGTTTGTACTATAATCATTGTCTTGGTTGGCAGTATCTGTATTCCACTGCTACCCATCAATTACCTGCCCGATATTTCACCTGTTCAAATTCAGGTGCAAGGATTCTACACAGGGGCAGATGTGGAAACTATTGAGAATACTGTCACCAATACTTTAGAACGTGAAATCAACGGTGTGGCTGGCATGGATTATCTATCCTCCCAGAGCTATGCCGGCAACAGTAAGATATCAGTTTATTTCCCGCCTGGGACTAATAAAGATACCAGCCAGGTAAATGTCCAAAACCGCGTAGCTCAGGCATTACCGAAATTACCCGGTCCTGTACAACAGGCTGGAGTTTCTACAAAGGCTGCTTCCAGTAGCTTTCTAATGATTTATGGTGTTTACGCGGAAAATGGGGAATATGATGACGTTTTCGTCAGCAATTACGTTGATGCCAACATCACCGACGTTCTCAAGCGGGTTAACGGTGTAGGGGACGTTAGCGTTTTTGGCGAGAAGAAAAATGCTATGCGTCTATGGCTAAATCCCCAGGCTTTGGCGGCACGGAAATTAACAGCATTAGATGTTAGTAGTGCCCTTAAGTCTCAGAATGTGGTAGTAGGAGCCGGGGCGATTGGTCAAGAACCAGTACCAGAAGGACAAAGCTACGAATTACCCATTAGGATCCAAGGTCGATTTAAGAATAAGACTGATTTTGAAAATCTGGTCATCAAGACTTTAGACAATGGTACGCTAGTGCGCCTGCGGGATGTGGGCTATGCCGAAATAGGTGGTGAGAATTATGTTACTAATGCCATCGTTAATGGTCAGAAAGGTGTTGGTATTGCGATCTCTCAACTTCCTGGTAGTAACGCCTTGGATGTAGGGACTAATGTCAAAGCCAAGATGGCAGAACTGAGCAAAAATTTCCCTCCAGGATTAGTTGCGTCTATTGTGTACGATACTACTGAGTTCATTCAGGTATCGATTAAAGAAGTTTTAATCACCTTGCTCCAAGCAATTGGGCTGGTGATTTTGGTGATTTTTATCTTTCTTCAGGATTGGCGAACCACTGTCATTCCGGCGGTAGCGATTCCAGTGGCTTTAGTGGGGGCATTAGGATTCGCCTTTGCCTTTGGTTTTTCGCTAAATAGCTTAACCCTGTTTGGTTTGATTTTAGCAACGGGGTTAGTTGTAGACGATGCAATTGTGATTGTAGAAGCCGTCACAACCAAAATTGGGGAGGGTATGACCCCCAAGCAGGCATCAATTAGCGTCATGGAAGAGATTTCTGGGGCGGTGGTTTCCACGTCATTGGTGCTGATGGCGGTATTTATTCCCGTTGCTTTCTTCCCCGGTACCACAGGGCAGTTATATCAACAATTTGCCTTAATTATTGCCTTTGCAGTAGTTGTATCTACATTTAACGCCCTCAGCTTTAGTCCCAGTATGTCAGCCATTTTGCTGCGATCGCAGTCTGAAATGCAATCTGATGCAGCTTCTAGGGGTGGTCCGTTACGCTGGTTCTTTAATCTATTCAATCGATCGCTAGGGTGGATTTTGGACCGTTACAAAAGTCTAGTCACTTTATTGATTCGCCTGCGTTACATAGTTATCGGTTTATTTGTAGTCGGTTTATTCGCCACCTATCAAGTTTTTATGATGGTGCCGAGTGGCTTTGTTCCCAATGAGGATTAAGGGGTTTTCCTTGGTATTATCCAAGGTCCTGATGGAGTTTCCCGGAGCTACACCGATCGCGTCGTTGGCTTTTTATCTAATGTCCTTAAAAATACCCCCGAGGTGGAGGGCTATTTTGCTGCTAGTGGTTCGGCGCTGGAAGGTGCTGGACCTAATCGGGGTATGTTCTTTGCCAAGCTTAAGCCCTGGAGCGAACGCCCTGGTGCAGATCAAAGCGTGGATAAGGTGTTAGAACGAATAAATGGACAGTTTTTCCAAAATCATGACGCTATTATACAAGGCTTTAACCCACCTCCCATCCCAGGTTTCAGTTCAACTGGGGGAGTTGAACTAGAGCTACAAGACCAGACCGGAGGTCGTTTTAGCATTGATGATTTTTTGGCAAATACCAAAGAAGTTATTGGGGTTGCTAGCAAAAAGCCTGCCGTGGGCTCAGCTAGTACTCAGTTCACAGCAGGTACGCCCCAACTACAAATCGACATCGATCGCAATCAACTAGAAGCCCTTAATCTTGACTTCCAACAGGTACTCCAAACCATCGGAGCTACTATGGGCTCCCAATATGTTAACGATTTCACCTTTGGTAATCGTAGCTATAAGGTATTCGTCCAAGCTTCTGGGGATTATCGTAACTCGCCTGATGATTTAGAAAAGCTTTACGTCCGTTCCCGTTCCGGTGAAATGATACCGATGGGCAAATTAGCCACCATTACTAGAGTTACTGGTCCCCAAATAATATCTCATTATAATGGTAACCGCTCGATTAAGATCCAAGGTCGCGAAGCACCAGGTTACTCTAGCGGTCAGGCAATTCAAGCCATTGATGAAGCAGTGAAAGAAGCAACGTTACCAGGTATTTCTGGTGACTGGATCGGTCTTGCAAAGGAAGAAATTGCTGCCGGAAGTTTGGGAGCATTAGTCTTCGTATTTGGTATCATTATGGTGTTTCTCACCTTGTCCGCCCAGTACGAAAGCTATATAGATCCGATTATTATTCTATTGACAGTTCCCTTGGCGATATTGGGTGCTTTAGGGTTTGTTGCGGTGCGGGGACTCAATATGGATGTCTACGTTACAGTGGCGCTGGTGATGTTAATTGGTCTTTCCAGTAAGAATGCCATTTTGATTGTTGAATTTGCCAATCAGGCACGAGAAACCGGACTCACCATTGTCCAAGCCGCGCAAAAAGCTGCTGAAGAAAGATTCCGCCCAATTTTAATGACTGCTGTTTCTTCTCTGGTGGGCTTTTTCCCACTGGTTATTGCTACTGGAGCGGGTTCGGCTTCTCGCTGGGCAATTGGGACTGCTCTTTTTGGGGGACTGCTAGTATCCACAGTGCTCAGCTTTTTGGTCGTACCAGTTCTTTATGTGGTCATCAAAGGCTTAGAAGCCAAATTCTTAGATAATAATAAGAAAATGCCACCACCTCGGGATCCTGGTGCACCCAGTAACGGTTTTAGCGACTCTAGCAATCTCGTCACCGCCGAAGAGCTTGCAGATGTGACAAATCCAACCCCATTTCAAGAAGGAGAAAACCCAATCTAGGAGGATGAGTCATGAACCAACGCAAAATCTGGTTTGCCGGTCTAGTGACAGCCACGATCGGGGTAGGTATTGGGCTTGTACTTGCCAAAATAGTTGAATCTCCCTTCACCAGCAGACATTATCAACAACTAGAGCGAATCTACATGTTGGTCTGTGGTACGGGGGGACTTCTTGTAGGCACTACTCAGGAAGCCCTAAGACAACTTCAGGAAAAGCGCGATCTTGAAGAAAAAGGACAGCCCCCATCATCTGCTTCGAAGAGTAACAATTTTAGTAGTAATAAAAAATACTAAGACTAAAGGTGCACGTTGCTGCACCTTAGTATTAAACGTAACTAATATGTACTTCTGTTCTAGAGAACTACCAGGTGTTAAAAATATTTAAGTTTTAGATGGGGAACCTTTAAAAGTTATGGTATGGTTGCTATGTCTTGGTTTGAATGTATAATAAACCTAATCTTAGGAGGCTGTTATGGAAATAGAGCGCCCTAATGCTAAGCCATTATCTCCTGAAGAGTTAGCGCATCTTGAAAAACTGAAGTCTATAGTTGAAAAAGCTTTGGAGGATGGCAAATTTTCAACTTATGAAATTGATCGCATCAAATCCATCATATGGTCTGATGGTAAGGTTACTTATGAAGAATTACGCACAGTAAATGAGACGATTAAATCTGTGATGGGGGATAATGCACCCGAATTAGAGTGGCAATCTTACAGTTAATTGTGGTTTTTCTATAAAGACCTTAAATTAGATAATCGTGAGGCTTTAGCTAGGCTGTTGACTTTGATGGAATTTACCCGTTTTTTGTTCATATTACTTTTGTACGAGTTCAAAACCTATTTTACATAGTCTTTCGCCTTGAATAGAAGCACATATATTGCATGATTTTTCAGCCCTAAAAAGACACAGAGTCAACACCCTAGGCTTTAGCTGCTGTGATCGCAGTTATTTACGAATTGAAAGTAAATTGCTGTAGAATTTTTACAAATGAAATTCAAAATTACCCTCTCGACTCTTTTCTTAAGTACCTCCCTACTAACAATTAGCTTCAACAGATCAACAATGGCTGTACCACAGACTAAGACTCCCAGAGCGAGTAATGTTACCTGGACAGCAGAAAACTCAGATCCAAATGTTTTAGGTTGGATGAAGGGGTCTCCACCACCAACAAACAAAATTATTCGTTTTGATGACGGCAGTTACTTTAAATTTCCGCAAATGCGATGGAGTGTTTGCAATTTTGAGCAACTCATGCCGACCAATTCTGTCAGTCGTGACCTGTCACCTGCTATTCCCTTGGAAAAAAATGAATTAGCTGGTATTGACCGGTTGACTTTCATTCCTTTGGGTGCAACCAAACCAATGACCTGGCAACAGTCTCTAGAAACTAACTTTACGGATGGAATTGTAGTTCTGCATCGTGGCAAAATTGTCTACGAAAAGTTTTTTGGGTGTCTTTCCCCTAGCAAACCTCATGCAGCCATGTCTATGACCAAATCCTTCATTGGACTGCTGGGAGAAATTTTAGTTGCCGAAAAAAAAATTACAGGAAGATCGATTCGTCAAGGATTATATTCCTGAGCTAGCAAAAAGTGCCTTTGCAGATGTAACGGTGCGCCAACTCCTTGATATGACAACAGGGCTAGAGTACAGCGAAGATTATGCTGACCCTAATGCTGGCGTATGGAAACATGCAGCAGCAGGGAACCCTCTACCCAAACCAGAAGACTATACTGGTCCGAGAACTTACTTTGAATTTCTCCAAACTGTGAAAAAAAAGGGAAAACATGGTCAGGGTTTTGCATATAAAACAATCAATACGGATGTTCTTGGTTGGTTGATCAGTCGGGTCACTGGCAAATCTGTGACTGAGGTACTCTCAGAAAAAATTTGGAGCAAAATTGGTGCAGATATGGATGCTTACATGACAGTAGATTCCATTGGTACACCATTTGCTGGAGGTGGACTCAGCGCCAGTTTACGTGATATAGCTCGCTTCGGACAAATGATTTTAGATGAAGGCAAGTTTGCTGGTCAACAGGTTGTTCCTCAAGCAGTGATTCATAATATTAGTAGGGGTGGGGATCGAAAGGCTTTTGTGGCTGCCGGATACTCATTGCTTAAAGGTTGGAGTTATCGGAGCATGTGGTGGATTACCCACAACAAGAATGGTGCTTTTATGGCAAGAGGCGTTCATGGTCAATCGCTTTATATCGACCCCAAAGCAAATATGGTGATCGCCCGCTTTGCCTCTTATCCTGTGGCGGGTAACGCAGCAAACGACCCGACAACACTGCCTGCTTATCAGGCTGTGGCTGATTACCTACTGAGAATTGATAATCCTTAAGTATATAGACATATATACTACATAAAATACTGTAATATCTATGACCTAAATGTTTACTAACGATAATTTTCCCCTGATCCCTCCTCCCATACTATCCATGTTTAGCTTTATTTTCGCTCACTAGGGCAATTTCCCGGGTAAGGCGGCAAGGAATTTGTGTTTTTAGTGGTTTATGTTGCAAAAATTATGATTAAAATATTGATATTATAAAATTTATCAATTCTAAAGTTTATTTTTAAGCAGCAACCCTTACTATACAACCATCGTAGCCAATAAAACTGTGTGACACTTAGCGCGGAATTGATAAAAACCGTATTATTCGAAAATACTCAAACCTTTGCCAGGCAAAGATTACAGAATCTAATAACCACTTAAAATTATTTGAAACTCTTATCTTACTTTACTTCTCAAAACTATATATGCAGTCACTTTTCTTTACTAATATCCACAATAGTACCTTTGCTTTCCTTTAATAACTCCACATTTGCGAACTTTTCTGGAATTACAATGTGGGCATTCCATGTTTTATTTTATTGTTTATCTGATACAATATTTCCGCTAATTCTTGTAATTGCTGAAGAAATTATTTGATGATCCTTAAGCTTATAGTTCTTACGTTCCCAAGGCTACAATCATTTACTATTTATTAAAATTTTGATATTGAGGATCGTGATATACTTCACATGTTCTAAATTCATTGAAGAAAATTACCTCCCAAACTGGTAAATTCATCTAGCAGACAAGTTACTAAATGCTAGCAAATTAATTAGTCGGAGAACTCAAACATGGAAAGCTGTTGACTCCTTGTTATGCTAAACAGAATAATTATTTTTTCCGGGATAATACTGACTATTTTGATATTAAATTATCATCATTTTTTTAATCTAAGTCAGAAAGCGCTAACATAGGGCATTAATGTTTGCTCTTATCCTCTCCTCCATGAATCCTACCTATCATTAAAGTTAGAATCTCAATCCCAATCAAATTGTTCTTCTGGTTCTTCATATTCTAATTTGTAGAATTTTTCTTCAATCTTCAATATTTATTAACCGTTCGGACTAATAGTGTACCCTTCACAATGGTAATTCCTCATGGTTACAACTCCAAACAAAGATTTTACATCACAACAGCTTGTTTTAACCCCAGAAGAGCTAAATAATATACACGCTTACTGGCGTGCTTGCAACTATCTCGCGGTAGGTATGATATATCTGCGAGATAATCCTCTTCTTAAAGAACCTTTAAAGTCGGAACACATTAAACAACGTCTACTTGGACATTGGGGAGCTTCTCCCGCTCTAAGCTTTTCTTATATCCATCTCAACCGACTGATAAAAAAATACGACTTAAGCGCTATATTTATTGCTGGACCAGGACATGGTGCACCTGGGGTTTTAGGACCAGTTTATTTAGAGGGGAGTTATTCAGAAATTTATCCAGATAAGAGCGAAAATGAAGCAGGAATGCAGAAGTTCTTTAAGGAATTCTCTTTTCCTGGATATATTGGCAGTCATTGTACACCTGAAACTCCAGGTTCGATCCACGAAGGAGGAGAATTAGGCTACAGCATTTCTCACGCTTATGGTGCAGTTTTCGACAATCCCGATTTAATCGCAGCTTGTGTAGTCGGAGATGGGGAAGCGGAAACCGGACCTTTAGCAACTGCTTGGCATTCGAATAAATTCCTCAATCCTGTCCGTGATGGGGCAGTATTACCAATATTAAACCTTAATGGCTATAAAATAGCGAATCCTACCATTCTATCTCGTATTAGCTCGGAAGAACTAAATGATTTATTTAAAGGCTACGGCTACACTCCTTATGTAGTAGAAGGTTCAGATCCTGAACAGATGCACCAAAAAATGGCAGCAGTCATGGAAGAGTGTATTGTTCAAATTCGAGAAATTCAAGCAGAAGCCCGCAATCAGAATAAAGCTTTTCGTCCTCGTTGGCCAATGATTATCTTGCGTACTCCCAAAGGTTGGACGGGTCCAGAAGAAGTAGATGGTCATAAAGTGGAAGGCTATTGGCGATCGCACCAAGTTCCCATGGGGGGAATGCACAGCAATCCGGAACATGTGAAACTTCTTGAACAATGGATGAAAAGTTACAAACCTACTGAATTATTTGACGAAAATGGGACTTTGATTCCTGAGTTAAAAGAATTAGCTCCTGTTGGTATTAAACGCATGAGTGCTAATCTAGTCGCAAACGGTGGTTTATTACGCAAAGATTTAAAATTACCTGACTTCCGTGACTATGCTGTGCCGATGGATAAACCAGGAATAGTAGAAGTTGAGAATACCAGAGTATTAGGAAAATTCCTACGGGATGTCATGAAAAATAACATGACTAACTTCCGTGTTTTTGGTCCTGATGAAACTGCTTCCAATCGTCTGGCAGATATTTACGAAGTTACAAAGAAAACTTGGATGGCGGATTATCTACCAGAAGATGAAGATGGTGGAATGTTATCTCCTGACGGTAGAGTAATGGAGATGTTGAGCGAACATACCTTGGAAGGGTGGCTTGAAGGTTACTTGCTCACAGGAAGACATGGCTTTCTACACACTTATGAGGCTTTTGCTCACGTTATTGACTCCATGTTCAACCAGCACGCTAAATGGTTGGATATCTGTAAAAATCACGTTCCTTGGCGAGCTTCGGTTTCTTCCCTTAATTTAATGTTGTCTTCTGTGGTTTGGCGACAAGACCACAATGGCTTTTCTCATCAAGATCCAGGTTTTGTTGACTTAGTAACCAATAAAAGTGCTGATGTAACTCGTATTTATTTCCCACCTGATGCTAACTGTTTGCTTTCTGTTGCTGATCACTGTTTACGGAGTAAGAATTACGTGAACTTGATTGTGGCTGACAAACAGATGCACTTGCAATACCTAACCATGGAAGAAGCGGTTAGACACTGTACCAAAGGTATTGGGATCTGGGAATGGGCTAGTAACGATGATTGTGGCAAAGATCCAGATGAACCAGATGTAATTATGGCTTGCTGTGGTGATGTTCCGACCATGGAATCTTTGGGGGCTACAGCAATTTTACGAGAAGAATTCCCAGATTTGAAAGTTCGTTTTATTAATGTAGTTGATTTGTATCGACTACAAACTGAGACCGAACACCCCCATGGTTTATCCAATAAAGAATTTGACATTCTCTTTACCCCCGATAAACCCATAATATTTAACTTCCACGGCTATCCTTGGTTAATTCACAAACTAGCTTATCGTCGTACTAACCAAGAAAGAATTCACGTACGGGGTTACAAAGAAAAAGGAAATATCAATACACCTTTGGAATTAGCAATTCTCAACCAGATAGACCGTTTTAATTTAGTGATTGATGTAATTGAGCGGGTTCCTAAATTAGGTTCTCGCGCAGCCTATGTTAGAGAACGCATGATAAATGAAATAATCGATAATCTTGCCTATGCTCGCGAACATGGCATAGATAAACTCGAAATGGTTAACTGGAAATGGCCTTATTAGGAAGTAGGAAGTAATCCTACCATTTTCATGCGAATAGGAAATGGTTAAATATGAGGAATTGAGGAAAAAATATATCCTCTTTCCTCATATATTTTGGGTAAAAAAAATTGTAAAAAAAAACTGATGTGCGATTCACCTTTGGTGTAGCGCATCAACATTTCCTGATTCATATAGGGAATATCTATGAACTACGGAAAAGTCCTTCAAAAATCTAACTTGTCGCTACGAAGGAATAACTAGAAAAGAAGAAGGAAAATGTTTTTTTGAGACAGCGCGATTTTAACATCTTCTTCCTTCAACATCCGACATAGTCGGTCAAAAATCTAACTTGTCAATATAATTACTAACCAAGAACCATGACTTTATCTCAAGAATCAAGCACAATGCCAAATATTGTTGTTGAAGATGATCGCACGGGCTTAAGTATAGAAACTCTCAAGCGTGCTTTAACCGATAATTTGTTTTATATTCAAGGTAAACTACCACAAATCGCCACGAAAAACGACTACTATATGGCACTTGCTTATACGGTGCGCGATCGCATGCTACAACGTTGGCTAAGTAGTATTCAGACTTACCTGAAACAAGATGCTCCGAAAGTTGTTTGCTATCTGTCGGCGGAGTTCCTTGTTGGGCCCCACCTGAGTAATAATTTAATTAACCTGGGAATTTACTCAAAGGTGCATCAAGCAGTTACAGAATTGGGGTTAAACTTAGATGAGTTGCAGGCTCAAGAAGAAGAACCAGGTTTAGGTAATGGGGGACTGGGAAGGCTAGCTGCTTGCTATTTGGATTCTTTGTCAACTCTAGAAATTCCGGCTATTGGTTACGGTATTCGCTATGAATTTGGTATCTTTGACCAAGAGATTCGTGATGGTTGGCAAGTAGAAATCACAGATAAATGGCTGAGATTTGGTAATCCTTGGGAAATTGTTCGCCCAGAAGATACAGTTGAAGTAAAGTTTGGTGGATATACAGAATCTTATATTGGCCCAAGAGGACATTATCGAGTGCGCTGGACTCCTGATAGTGTAGTTAAGGGGATTCCCTACGATACACCCATTCTCGGTTATGGCGTGAATACAGTAAATATATTGCGTCTGTGGAAAGCAGAAGCTACGGAATCCTTTGACTTTCAACGCTTCAACGTCGGAGATTACTATGGCGCGGTTAATGAAAAGATCACCTCAGAGAACATTACTAAGATTCTCTACCCCAATGATGAGGGAATTCAAGGGAAACGGCTGCGCCTAGCACAACAATACTTTTTCGTATCCTGTGCCCTCCAGGATATGATTAGGATACACTTATTTATGGGGCAACCTTTAAAGACATTTCACGAAAAATTTGCAGCACAGCTAAATGATACCCATCCCGCCATCGGTGTCGCAGAGTTGATGCGGCTGCTAATCGATGAACATTACTTAGGTTGGGAAAAAGCTTGGGAGATTACCCAGAAGACTTTTAGCTATACTAATCATACCCTGCTACCAGAAGCTTTGGAAAAATGGTCTTTGGGTTTATTTGCTAATTTCTTACCGCGACATCTAGAAATTATCTACGAAATTAATCGCCGCTTTCTTGATGAGGTAAGGATAAAGTATGTCGGCGATATAGGTAAGGTTTCTCGTTTATCTCTGATTGACGAGAGTGATGACAAATATATCCGCATGGCAAATCTGGCTTGTGTAGGTAGTCATGCAATTAATGGAGTAGCACATTTACATAGCGAACTTTTGAAACAGACCACCCTACGGGATTTCTACGAACTCTACCCAGAAAAGTTTAGTAATAAGACTAATGGGGTGACTCCCCGTCGGTGGATGGTGTTGATTAATCCGGAGTTATCTAATTTAATCACGAACAAAATTGGCGATAACTGGATTATTCACCTAGATGAACTACGAAAACTAGAAGCCTTTACAGATGATGCTGAATTCCAAGCATCATGGAGAAAAGTTAAACAAACTAAAAAGCAGCAACTCGCTGAAATTATTCTCCAACGTACCGGAATTCAAGTCGATTCTAATTCGATGTTCGACGTTCAGGTGAAGCGGATTCACGAATACAAGCGACAGCACCTAAATGCGTTACATATAATTACTCTTTATCATCGCTTAAAGCAAAACCCCGATTTGGAAATTACACCACGAACATTTATCTTTGGTGGTAAAGCCGCACCGGGATATTTCATAGCAAAGTTAGTAATTAAGTTGGTCAATTCCGTGGGAGAGTTAGTTAACCAAGATCCTGATGTGCGCGATCGCCTGAAAGTAGTATTTTTACCAGATTACAATGTAACTAATAGTCAACCTGTATATCCAGCAGCGGATCTTTCCGAACAAATATCAACAGCAGGAAAAGAAGCCTCCGGAACTGGTAATATGAAATTATCTATGAATGGAGCCTTAACTATTGGTACCCTAGATGGAGCTAACATCGAAATCCGGGAAGAGGTAGGAGAAGAAAATTTCTTCTTGTTTGGACTGACAGCACAAGAAGTACTGGATTTGAAGCATAAGGGATATCGCCCTCGAGATTACTATCAAAATAACCAACAACTACGGGAAGTTATTGATTTAATTAGTTCAGGATTTTTCTCCCACGAAGACAGAAATCTTTTCAAACCGCTGACTGATTCATTGCTCTACGACGATCCTTATATGTTATTAGCGGACTATCAATCTTACATTGATTGCCAAGATCGGGTTGGTCAAGCTTATCAAGATCAACCCAACTGGACTCGGATGTCCATTTTGAACACTGCTCGCATGGGTAAATTTTCCTCCGACAGATCGATTCGGGAATATTGTCAAGATATCTGGCACGTCAAACCCGTTCCCGTAGAATTACAATAATATGCTTACTTGCAAACAACAATAATCCCGATTTATTAAATAGATCGTGGGTAGAGACGACCCGTCAGGTCGTTTCTACAGAGAATTCCTCATCAAGAACTTAGAGAAAAAAATAATGAGTTTAACGCTATACTTTCTCAGACACGGTGAAACAGTTTACAGCCGTACTGGTGGTTACTGTGGCGAACTAGATCCCGAATTAACACCTAAAGGATTACAGATGGCACAAGCATTTGCAAGTGTTTACCAAAAATTACCTTGGAATGCGGTTTATGTCAGTCCCATGAAACGGACTATTGCTACAGCCAAACCTCTGTGTGATGCTGTGGGTATTGATATGCAACTGCGGGAAGGATTGAAAGAAATCAGATATGGAAAATGGGAAGATAAAACCGCAGATTTCGTCAAACAACACTATGAAGAAGATTATATTCGGTGGATGACAGAACCTGCATGGAATCCACCCACAGGAGGAGAAACAGCAGTCCAAATTGCTAGTCGTGCTTCCCTAGTAATTGCTGAAATTGAGGAAAAGTATACAAATGCTAATGTGCTGGTTGTTTCCCACAAAGCCACCATTAGGATTATCCTTTGTAGTTTGTTGGGAATTGATTTGGGACGTTATCGTGACCGTATTGATATGCCTGCAGCTTCCATTAGTGTGGTTAAATTTGGTATTCATGGTCCATTACTGCAACGATTAGGCGATCGCTCCTACATGGATGAAAGTTTACGTTCTTTACCAGGAACTTAAAGTTATCAAAAATTATGACAAAATTATCTTGAATTTACTGAAGAATGATACTCGCGATCGCAACTTTGACAGCAACTCCTAAACCCTGAGAACCTAAAACTAACAATGTAATCACCAGCACTCCTAGTGTTGCACCAATACCGGGAATGGCATCCAAAATTCCAACTATGAGTGATAATAATAATGCATATCTAACTCCCAAAATTTACCGTTATAGTTTTTTTTAGCATTTCCAACCGAGTATTTTTTTTACTTGATTAGTTAATTTCATTGGGTCAAAAGGTTTGGGAATCATACCTGCAACTTTGAGGGTAGCAAATCGTTGCTTATCCATAGATTGTAGCTTAGCAGTTAGTAAAACTACAGGAATATTTTCGGTAGTGGGATTTGCCTGAAGTTGATTAAACGTCGCAATACCATCCATTTCCGGCATCATTACGTCTAAGAGAATCGCATCTGGTTGTTCGGTATGGGCTTTAACTATACCTTCACGACCCGATGTCGCAGTAAATACTTGCCAACCACTCACAGCTTCAAATGTAAGTTGAGCAACTTCAAGAATATCTTCGTCATCATCAATTATTAAAATTTTTTTAGCACTCACTTCTTGACTCCCCCTTATCGTTTAAAGTCACTCTTTGGAGTAATTCAATGGCACGCCGTTCAAACTCTTCTGGCGTAACTCTTGCTTTGGTTAGCAATAGAGTTTTTCCCAGTTCCAAACGTTTTTGGTCTTTATCGCTCAAGTCAAGGGCGGTATAGACGACTAAAGGTAGATTGCACAAATTTTTATGTTGACGCAGACTCTCTACGACATCAAAGCCACTGGAAAGTGGCAACATTAAATCTAATACCATTAAATCCGGAAATAAATTTAAGCTCTGCTGCAGGGCTTCTTGTCCAGTTCTGGCATGGTATGTTTCAATACCGTGGCTCTGGAATATGGAAGTTATTACCTGTGCTAGGTCTAAGTCATCTTCCACAATCAGAACTTTAGTTATTTGTTTCTTTGTAGCCTGGTTTTCTGAGATATTTTGATTTGAGATAGTATGATTTGAGATATTTTGATTTGATATAGTTTGATTTGAGATAGTTTGATTTGAGATAGTTTGATTTAAGGGATTATGATTATTTAACCTTGAAATATTATTATTGGTTTGTACTGATAAATTATTAGAATTAGTGATTTCAATCGCTGCATTAGTTGCTTCTTTTTCTTGAAATAAAGGTATTTGACAGTAAAAAGTACTGCCTTGATGTTCAATACTCTGTGCCCATATAAATCCAGAATGTTGATGCATTATAGTGCGGCAAATAGCAAGCCCCAAACCAGTACCACCTTTCTTGCGAGAGTCAGAAGTATCCACTTGCTGAAAGCGTCCGAAAATAGATTCTAATTTGTCATATGGGATACCTCGCCCTTGATCGCGAACTTGGATCAGAACATGGGGGGTGAAAGAATGGGAGATATTCCCTTCCTGTTGCTGAATTTTGCCCGATTTTACTTCAGCAGTTAGCCATACCGTAGAACCCGGAGGAGAAAATTTAATAGCGTTGCTCAGTAGGTTGGTTAAAACTTGAATTATGCGATCGGGATCTGCCCAAATATGAGCAGATACGGAGTTTACTGATAAAGTGATTTCTGCTTTTTGTGCAATCTCCTGCATCACCTCTACAACAGAATTTATCAAGCTGACGATATCGCAAATTTGCTTATTCATTTGCACCTCCCCAGACTCGATGCGTTCGATATCCAAGATATCGTTAATTAAGCGAATTAAGCGATCGCTATTGTTAATCGCAATTTGCAGCATCCGTTGTGCTTGTTGAGGTCTAGTTTGCAGTACTCCACCAGCTAATAAACCCAAAGAACCACGAATAGAAGTGAGGGGAGTGCGTAATTCATGGCTAACTACCGAAATAAATTCATCTTTGAGGCGTTGGATTTCCCGGCGTTGACTAATATCTTTCATGAAGCCATAATGCCCACTAAACTTTTGCTCTGAGTCGTAGGCTTTTACCATCACCAACTTTTGATCGAAAACCGATCTGTCCTTGCGAATAGCCCTAACTTCTATTTCTACTTTTTCTGCAGCTAACATTTTTTCATAGGCATTAGTGGCTTTTTCTTGGTCTTCTGGATGGACAGTTTGTTGCCATTGGGTTTCCATTAATTCTTCTGACTGGTAACCTAGTAAATCGGCATATGCAGGGTTAACTTTGAGATACTTTCCACAAGTATCTAACTGGGAGATTCCCACCACTGCACTTTCTAATGCTTTATTTTGATTGCGGAGTTCTTCTTCTGCTTTTTGACGTTCAGCAATTTCACTAGCTAATTCCCTATTTTTTGTTTCTAGTTCCTTTGCGTATTGTCGGGAACTCTGCATGAGATAAATTGCCCATTCTAAAAGCATGGGAGTTATCAAACCACTACTCACCACTCCATTAGGGAGGGATGAATATTCTCCCCTCAAAAATGCAGGTTGGGGATAAACACGAACTCGCCAAGGAATACTCCCGATATTAATCTTGGTCTCTTGGCTCCATTGTTTTTCTTTGCGATTTTCAAAATTAATCTTAGAACTACAGTATATTTTATTGCTTTGTTCAAAAACTTCTACTGCAAATTCATGTTTGAGTTTCTCATCTAAAATCGTATCAATTAAAGACTGAGTTTGAAAAAAACCTACTATAAACCCATCAAAATGATTTTCTGTTTGAGATTGGGGAATAGTTTTCGATTCGAGGACAGATGATTGCTCCTGAAATTTTTCTGTTAATCTTTCAGTAATAAATAACGGGACATAAATTAAAAAACCCTTAAATCCTTGGGCTAGAATTACTGTAGGAGTTACCTTTGCTTCTTGGTGTTTTATTGCAGCTTCAGGAATATTAAGATATTCTTTAAGCAACAAATTAAGATTTTCTAATTCTTGGCGATCAGAACTAGGAACAACCCAACGGATGCGATATTTGTTATCTACTGATGCAAGTGCTTGATAACCTGAATAATCCTGCACATAATTTGTC
>JAAUYD010113864.1_pt1 | contig 24443 bp, 27 predicted proteins | sample 7278101 | NCBI WGS metagenome assembly JAAUYD01 (sample SAMN14350128, study PRJNA611818) | marine sediment metagenome | isolation source: surface marine sediment (0.6m) | place: French Polynesia: Moorea | collected 2018-08
TAAAGCAAAAGAGATATCGAGCAAAGTTTCAGAATCCGTCTCTGACTTTAGTAGTGATGAAGTGATCGCTAACACCATAATTAAAGCTGTAGAAAAGCAGGAAAAAGTAAATCGGATTTTGAAGGAAAAAGGGTCCAATTACAGAGTCAGTGATATTGAATTAGAAATGGGCGTTCCGCCTACTGTTTCATTTGGCATTCGTCGTGTAGATGCCGACACTGGAATGGAATCTTCTGATAATGAACCGAAAGATGATGGAATATAACAAACGATTCTAAGAGTTTTCACTGTAGCTATAAACCTATATCCATAATGTCACCGTCGACAGTAAAAAAGCGGTGGCAGATTGATATTCCTGGGTACGCATGCGTATTCAGCAAAGGCCTACCTGGAAACCGAAGGTGAGAAAAACAAGCGCTTATAAATAAGTTGGATTCGATATTATTTCTGAATCGACATTTTAAAGTGTTGAATATCTATATCTGGAACGCGGCTACCAAACATGATTTATTGAATGCACAGCACAGCTAATACGGTCGAAACAAAAGCCCGCGCTCCTGATTAGCCGCATTACATGGAGAATCCAAATGGATGCTGATGCAGAACTGGATAAGGAAGTTAGGCACTATATTTATGAAGCATTTGAGGAGACAACCAAGCCACCGACGACAGAAGCGGTCTCCAACTTTTTCAACATTACGATTTTACAGACTCAAGAGGCCTATCAACGATTGGCAAACGCCCATCAGATAGCGTTAGCACCAGGCAGCCATTCGATTTGGATGGCTCATCCGTTTTCCTAGCTACCCACTAACTTTGTAGCTGAAGTCGGATCAAAAAAATATTATGCAAATTGAGTATGGGACCTTTTTGGCATTTCTGCGATTTTACACAGGGATGCCAAAGGGCACACTCCGTGTGGGTGTGGAGAATGTAACGAGAAGCTAGATTTTGATATTCGTGTCAACCAGAACTTTGAATCAGATTGGCTGGTGCATTTCTTGGTGCCTGCGAAAAAGTTCTGGCAACATATTGGGTTCACCTGAGCAACTATTCTCGCCTTCAGTTCGGAGGCCCATTTAGACAATTGGTTGACCAACAATCAACGAAATAAAGGATCTAGTATACCAATTGGTTTATGCAACGAGTTGGCAAAAAAATGGTACTCAGGCAGGAATAGAAAAGAATGGCAAAGACCAGATGCCGATGAAACTCAGAAAATATTCTTAAGTCTCGGTTTAAAGGATGCCTTTTGGAATTTGCAATGAATAGCGCATAACAGACCAGTGAACCATACCGTCCGATTGAAGAATGAATATTGTCAATTTAGCAAAGGAATTGGAAGCGATTGCGCAGACTGGCCTCCATTTTAGTGAGGATCAGTTTGATCGCGAAAGGTATACACGACTCCGGGAGCTTGCCGCTGAATTGCTGGCCGGGTCGTCCAACTTGTCGCCACGAGATGTTCTCGAATGGCGCAAGGCCGAGTTCGGCTATGCTACCCCGAAGGTGGACGTGCGTGCCTTCATTCTTTCAGAGCAGAAAGTTCTCCTTATTCGCGAGGATGCGGATCAAGGAAGGTGGACCTTGCCTGGCGGTTGGGCCGACGTGAACGAATCTCCATCGGAATCTGTGATCCGAGAGGTGGAAGAGGAATCCGGATACATCGTTGAACCACTGCAGCTGCTTGCCGTTTTTGATCGAGAAAGACAGGGACACACACCGATGTTTCCCTATCACGTTTACAAACTGTTCTTTCATTGCGAGATCAAGGGAGGCGCTCCACGTCAAACATCGGAGTCGTCCGCGTCATGCTTCTTTAAAATCGACGCGCTGCCAACGTTATCGGAAAGCAGAGTGCTTCCGCACCAGATTCGATGGTTCTTTGATGCCATTCAGTCTGGCGACACGAAAACGAGTTTCGACTGACAATCGACCAATCTCCTGCGGGCGGCCTCCTAAAGGCCGCGCCTGCGGCGGAGTGTCCGAAACCAAAGCGGTAGAGTGGGAATCAAGACAATGACGGATGAGGAGCTAAGAAAGCAGGCGTGGGACTTCTTTCAGATGCAAGCAGGGCAACGGCTAACCACCTTTAATTTCTACATTGCGATCTCATCGTTGTTATCAACCGGCCTTGTCACGACCTTCAAGACAGACATGGATATTCCATATCTCGGCATTGCATTTGGTCTGCTGCTTATCCTTTTTTCCTTTATATTCTGGAAGATAGATCAAAGGAATGGTGAGCTAATAAAAGGGGCCGAAGCGACGCTCAAATTTTTCGAAGCTAACGCCTCCCTGGCTGATGATTCGGATATACCGCATATTGCGAAACGGTTTTTGCGTGAGGAGTACGACACTTACCTCAAGAAGGGTTCAAATTCATGGCGTTTTTGGCGTAACCATTACAGTTATTCCCAATGTTTTAGCCGAGTTTTCCTTGTATTTGGCTGTTGCGGTTTTGCCGGTCTGTGCATTTCTGTCACTATGTTAGTTTGGAAATAGAGACCTTATCGAACCTTTTTTCGCACTTCACTGGCGGCCCCCTGCGCTCCACGCCTGCCAGTGATAAATGGTTAAGGCGTCATCTGGCGGTCCCTGTCAACGCAAAACGCTCTTCTCCAGACGCTGATATCACGCTCTCATGAAGTCACTATGTTTGTAAAAATGCTGGCCCACCAACTGCGTAAACCGTCCGGCCTTATCGGGAAATATGTATCGAGGTGGATGAACCGGAGCAATGTTGCCATCTATCAAATGGCGCTGGCGCTGGTGGTAAAATCGAATCGAGGGAGATTGCTGGAGATCGGCTTTGGCGGGGGGGCATTGCTGAAAATGGCATTAGACTGTGGTTCGTTTCCAAAGGTCTATGGCATAGATGCTTCACTGGATATGGTTAAACGCATACAGCGGATTCTGCGCACATATATCACACAGGGTCGGCTCGAGGTCCAGTACGGAGATATTTCTGACCTTCCATTCGCGCCATTCTCATTCGATGCAGTCGTCAGCCTTAACACCATCTACTTTTGGTCCTCTCTGAAAAGAGGCGCGTCCGAATGTCTCCGGGTCCTTTCCAACGACGGTATTCTGGTTTTGGGTTTCGACGATAAAGCAGAGATGCGCCAATGGCCAGGACACCGATACGGATTCACGTTGTACGATATTGATGACGTCCGCGCGGCCCTGGGCGCCGTGGGCTTTTCAGAGATTGAAGTCGTGTCAGGCAAAACCAAGGCGTGGGGACGTTTCCATTGCGTGCATGCGCGGAAGAAAGGCTAACGGCCCCTTGGTTGTTCGCTCGCCAGAAAGTGCATGACATCGATTCTTTTCTCTAATTCCGGGGCAACCCAATGAAAAAAAATATTCTAATCGACAAATACTTACCCCATTACACCTTCAATGAATTCCACGAGATAGTGGTCAACAGCCCCATTGAGAATGTGTATCACGTCGCAAAAGACGTTGATCTAGCCAAATCAAGAATTATCAAAATGTTATTCAAAATCAGAGGATTACCAACTAAACGACTAAATCTTCAACATTTTATCGATGATATCGGATTTACAAATCTGGAAGAGAACTATCCATTTGAAAGTCTAGTGGGTTTTTGGGCACGGATGAAAATCGCTAAAATCACAAGCTACGAGGATTTTGTGAATAACACTATTTCGCCGTGGCTGAAAGTTGTCTGGAATTTCCAATTTGAAGAATTGGAAAGCGATAGAACAAACGTCAGTACGGAAACCAGGGTATTGTGTGTCGCGCCAATCACCAAGCTTACGTTTGGGTTATATTGGTCCATCATAAAACCGTTTAGCGGGATAACCCGTAAACAAATGCTTAACATCATAAAAGATGACGCTGAATCATTGCCGCAAAACGGCTAAGACAAATCGCTGCGTTGAAGAGTGCTCTGCCACGCCCTGAAAGAGCCGGTGAACTCATGCGTGTTGGTGATTCGCCTTCAGCAGAGGAAACGAGTTCGATATCAGAAGAGGCTATCATGACAAAAGGGAACTTAATGCGGTATTCTGCATTCTCTACTCAGCCGGCAGGCGGCAATCCGGCCGGTGTATGGATCGGAAACGAGCTGCCATCCAAAGAGGAGATGCAGAGAGTCGCTAGGCATGTCGGATATTCCGAAACAGCGTTCATTGCTCCGATGACCGGATTTAGCCGAACGGTTCGATATTACAGCCCCGAGATAGAAGTAACCTTTTGTGGGCATGCAACCATCGCTTCCGGCGTGGCGCTCGGGAGCATTGATGGGCCCGGAACGTATATGTTTTCTACCCTTGTTGGTGACATACCCGTTTCGGTAACCGAGCAGAGCGGTCAATTCAGCGCCGCGCTTACGTCAGTTGCGCCAAAAATAGCAGCGGTAACATCAGAGGTTGTTGAAGATGTGTTGAGCGCCTTGGATTGGGCCACAGAAGATATCAGTCCGGCCATTCCGCCTATGTGTGCCTACGCCGGCGCCTGGCATCTGGTATTGGCGGTGAATCGACTCGAGCGGTTGAACCAATTGGATTACGATTTCGATGCACTTAAGTCTCTGATGGAAGGCCAAAACCTCACCACAATCCAGTTGGTGTGGCGTGAAGCCGATCATGTGTTTCATTCACGCAACCCATTTCCGGTCGGTGGCGTCATCGAGGATCCTGCCACGGGAGCCGCCGCAGCCGCGTTGGGCGGATATCTCCGCGAAATGAGACTGGTGCAGGTGCCTGCGCGCATTCTCATTCGCCAAGGCGAAGCGATGGGGAGACCGAGTCGGCTCGAGGTCGAGATCCCTGAAAGTGGGGGGATTGTTGTTTCAGGCACTGCAGTAAAGATAGTATCCTAGCCACGACATGAAAATCTGTCGGCGAATTAAAGCATCATACCAACTTACTGCACCTGGCAGATGTCCCGCTGCCGCTGGGCACATGCCGGTGGGAGAGCCGCCAGATTTCAACCGGTCCAGAGAGTGAGGGGCACTTTCTTGGCAAAACGATTGCCGGGAGCGTGACCTCGATCCGAAGATCGATATCATGGCTGCTAGAAGAATCGATATGCGCAACGGGATCGATACCGCAGGCAGGGACTATGACGACATCGTGAAAGAGGCTTAGGCGGTAGCGTTCGGCTGAGGAAACACCCATGCAATGCGACTTTTGCCACAACGAAATCACGGAGGGCGGCTATGTCTGGCTCAAGAAGCAGTGGTGTGCAATCCGCCATGTCAAACCGCACGCTGGCGCTGGGCTACCGCATATCTGCAGCAAGTGTACAATCTCGCTCAAAAAAAAGGAGATCATACAGGCGCTGATGAAACGACATCCCGCACACAAGCAGGCGGTGGCATCGATCATCGAACGATGTAAACGAGAGGGCTATGGAATCACCTTCTCCAACCAGGAAATTGACAATCTCCTTGGCCTCGAACAACCTGCGCACGGCGCACGTGAAGCGCGTGAAGATTACAGATTCGCTCGCAAGCAGGGCCTTGATAATATCAAACGTGACCTGCTCTATAACCATAACCTGCGCTTCACCGGCACACCGAAAACCAAGCACGGCCAAGGCGGTTGGTGTGTTCGTCCCTGCTGAGATCGAACAGAGGGGGACAATGATTCCTGACCAAAGCACCTCAGAAATACGGGAATTATCCAACAACGGCCATGAGCGGAAGGGCGACCCTGCTGACCACTGACGTGGCTTCGGCAAAGGAGTTTTACGGTGAACTGCTTGGTTGGTCATTCACTGAAACAAAGAATATACACGGCAACCCCTACGTCGTGATACACAGAGAGGGCACTGTGGTTGGCGGTATGATGCTGAAAAAGGGAATTGTTCCCGATGATGTCCCCTGCCTCTGGGATACATATATCAGTGTAGATGATGTTGAAGCTTCGGCCAAAAGGGTTGAAAAATTGGGCGGTCAAGTCGTTCTTCCCCCCACTGATATCCCAAATGTCGGGCGGTTCTGTGTAATAAGAGATCCGCAGGGCGCCAGTCTGAATCTCATAACGTATACAGATAATGAATGAAAAAGGGGTGGCGACCGAGGAAAATGTCAATTGTCAAGAGGGTATGCTACTATAGAAGTAATACTAACGCCAAGTCGCCTCAAGGGAGCGCAGGGACCGCGCCCCTGCTGCCTCGCCTGGCGCGGCGGCCCCCAAGATCAAGCGCTAGGTTGTCTGACTGAAAAGGGCCCCTATGCTTGCGCAACCTAACCTTCAAACGCGGCGGCTTTGGCTTCGCCCACTTGAGCGATCCGACACGACGGCAATTCAAAATGCTGCTGTCGCGCGCGACATCGCCGATACCATGATTTCCCTTCCGCATCCCTATCCTACTGGAGAAGCCGAGCGCTACGTTACCCGCCAGCTGGCTGATCGAGACGCTGGACGATCCGCCACCTTCACCATAGCACAAAAGGACAACGAACGCTTTTGTGGGCTAGTTGCGGTGCGGGAGATCGACCGCGAGCATTCTCAAGGAGAGCTGAGTTTCTGGTTGGCGGTTGAAGCCTGGGGGCGGGGCTACATGACCGAAGTGATTCAAGCCGTGGTGCGATACGGGTTTGTTGGTATCGGGCTCAATCGGCTCTATGCCTACCATATGCTGCGTAACCCGGCTTCGGGACGTGTCCTGCAAAAGAACGGCTTCAAGCAAGAGGGACTGCTGCGCCAGCGCGTGCGGAAGTGGGGGCAATTCGAGGACGTCGCGCTGTGGGCCATCCTGCGGCAAGAATGGCAGGATCGTAGCGGCGATTGAATCCGCGCGGCAACATCAAGAGGTGTTGCGGGTGTCCGCGCCTTCGCAGACGAAATAGGTGCCAAGGCTGTCGATACGCACCATTCAGTGAAGGGGGTAGATCCAATCATCGGAGCGATTCCGTTTCCTGCAGCTGCGGCTTTTCCCAAGGGCCTGTTTTATTGACGTTCCGCATGACGTACCTATCGTTTGTACGGACTATTGCTACCCGGATTTGCGTGGCCCGCGTATACCCGAGGTTGATGCGGGGCAGGTGGCAAGCCTGTGGGTCTCGCAGCAGATCGGTCGTCCGGTTGATTAAGGCCGCAAATAGGTTTCCGGCTCCCTAGCTGAGCTGGGCCGTTCGAAGGGAGGGTACCGTCGTATTACGATCGCGGTGGCTGGTGATGATGTCGAGCAGAAGCGCATTGTCATAAAGCGCATTGACGACGATATCGGCGTAGATCCTGTCGATGGCGCAACGCTGGCGAAATCGTGGCGGCAGGCGCCCGCATCGCAGTCTGACTGCTGCGACAGGGATGCTGAGACAATGCGCGAGAAACTGGCAGCTGGCGTAAAAGGGGAGGCGAGCCAAAAACCTGCGAAATCTCCAGAACAATTGGCGGCGCTGGGCACCACCCCAAACCATACCGATATTATTGCGCTGAATCGCAGCTTATCCGCTCTTGACCGACCAGATGCATTCTTCTACGGTGGAGAAGAAATCTTTCGGGACGCCCGCTTCGGGCACCAAGCAAATATAGATAACGAACAACACCATCAACACGGCGACAAAAAGCGGCACTATTTGTCGCCAGCTATGGCAGGCGCTGGGCCAAGGACTATATTATGGCAGGATGAATCCCACAACGAAGGAGGGCAAGAACATGGCAACTGTTACATTCAAAGGTGATCCGGTCAGTACCTGCGGCAAGATTCCAGAGCCGGGCGAGGATGCACCGGATAGTACCCTGGTTAAGACGGATCTATCGGATCTGACCTTCTCGGACCTGAAAGGGCAGAAGGTTGTTCTGAACATCTTCCCCAGCGTTGATACGCCGACATGTGCGGCGTCGGTGCGTCGGTTCAATCAGGCAGCGGCCAGCCTGGACAACACGACGGTGCTTTGTATCTCGGTCGATCTGCCGTTTGCGCATGCGCGGTTCTGCGGAGCAGAGGGGCTGGACGACGTCGTGTCGCTGTCGGCCTTCCGCAACGCTGCTTTCGGCGACACGTATGGCGTCACGATCACGGACGGCCCGCTGGCCGGTCTATTCGCGCGCGCGGTAGTGGTCGTGGGCGAGGACGGTAACGTGATCTACAGCCAACTCGTGCCCGAGATCGCTGAGGAGCCGGACTATGATGCGGCCCTGGCGGCGTTGAATTAGGGCGGCGCACCAGGCAGACTGGGCTGCGGCCACTCATGCAGAAGCCGGTACGGAGTGCCCGTCGACCAAGAAAGCGATCCCGACAAACGGATGCACGCGATGGCCTGCAGCCAAGCGTGATCCGCGGCGTTACCATAAAACCGCGGTATGCTAAACGGAGATTTTTTGGCCTGGATATACCTATTGCTGGCAGGATTATTTGAGATCGGATTCGCGAGCGCCATCAAGCTAATGGATGGACACAAAAATCTGCCCTGGACCGTGGTTTTTTACGTGTGCGTGATTCTGAGTTTTGGATTCCTGGAGAAGGCCGCTCGCACACTCCCGATTGGCACCGCCTATGCGGTGTGGACAGGAATCGGCGGCGTAGGCGTTGCCGTGATTGGGATGGCTTTTCTGGGGGATCCCATATCCCCTTTAAGAATCCTGTTCATCCTTCTGCTGGTAGCATCACTCATCGGTTTGAAGCTAACCGCTGGGCACTGACATGCGAAACAGCCGCTCGTGGCAACGGCCAAGCTGCGCGACACCTCGACGGTCTGCCCATGGGCCGATGCAATGCTTGAGAAGACGCCAAGCGAGACGGCTTTCAAGGTCGCCTTGAATTTCCTTACAGGGAGTTGACGGCGACACCACAAACGGCGCACTTTCGCTCAGGCAATTCCCCACTGAAGTCAACGAATCCATTGGTGGAGAAGGCATGTCGAAAATCGCAATCGTTTTGACGAACGGATACGCCGATTGGGAATGCGCGTTCTTAAACGGAATCGGCAGCGCGTATTACGGGTTAGAGACGTGGAATGTTGCTCCGGCGGGCGTAAAGATCGTCTCTCAAGGCGGCGTTCAAACCATCCCCGATGACAGCCTTGAAAACGTGACAGCGGCGGCTTTTGACGCACTCGTCATCTGTGGGGGCATGATATGGGTCACACCGCAGGCACCCGACCTGAAACACCTTGCGCTCGCGTTCTTAGATGATGAAAAGCAGGTCGCCGCAATCTGCGGCGGCACACTTGCACTGGCGCATGCTGGAATCCTCAACAATCGGCAGCACACGAGCAATGACCTGAACTTCTTGACCAGCAACTCAACCGTTTATGCCGGACAATCATATTACCTCGATGATCCCACTGCCGTTGTCGATCAGAATGTCATTACTGCAGCCGGGAATGCACCCGCCCATTTTTCGGCGGCCGTATTCCGTGCCGTCGGGGTCGATGGTGAAGCGGTCGATGCGTTTGTGGCAATGCTGGCCAGGGAGCATGCCGCCAATCTTCCCTAGCTGAATAGCATCGGCCCGCGGGGGACGCTGGTTTCGCTGCGCCCAGTGCGAGCTCCGCAGCCGAGCCATTGAACATGCGATTCGCATGCGATAGAGCGACATATGAGCATCCGTGAACAGTGGATCAATCTCCTTTACCGTGCGGCGACAGGGACCAGAAAGACGCGGACCCTTCTCACCCCGATCGGGCTGATCATCTTCGGGGTGTTCACCGGCGCGTTCGTTGCGCTGTCCATGCTCACGGATCGGTGGCTCTCCCTTGGGTGGCCGTTCCCCAGAGGCCCAACTTGGCTCATCGCGGTGTCCTTCATTGCCGTGGGGGCCGGCGTGACAACTTGGTCAGCACTCCATTTCCTCAAGGTGAAGGGGACACCCGTTCCTTTCAATCCTCCGCCAGAGCTTGTCACGACCGGGCCGTACCGATTTGCCAGGAACCCGATGTTGACGGGTGTTTTTCTCCTCCTTTTCGGAATCGGATTTGCCATCTCCTCGCTTTCACTCGTTCTCTTTTTCACCCCACTCTATATCCTGGCAAACGTATCGGAGCTAAAAGCGATAGAGGAGCCAGAGTTGGTGAAGCGGCTCGGCGAAGCGTACCTCGCCTATCGGCGACGGACCCCGATGTTTTTACCTGGACTGCGGCATCGGAAGTGAGCATCTCCAGCCAGTCGCTAAGGCCATAAGAAGCTCGCGGCCGAGCCCCGGCATTAAGTGGCGACATATTATGGGCACACTGGTCGAACCCCTTTGAAGAGAGGCGCAAACCATATGAAAGTACTCGTCGTATACTTCTCAGCGACAGGAAACACCGCCAAAATTGCGAAAGTCATTGAAGATGAATTCACAAAGCTGGGGGCTGCGGTCACCACCGCTGATATTACCGCCCATGCCGACAGACAACCGAAGATCGATTTAGAACCATATCAAGCGGCGGTGTTCGGGGCGCCCATTCACTCCAGGCGGGCGCCGAGAGTGGTAAGAGAATGGTTAAGAACGCTGGATGGTCAGGGCAAAAAATGCTCGATGTTTTTCACGTATGGCGGCTTTGGTGTCCATCCAACGCATTATTCCACCGGACAGATATTGAAAGAGCAAAATTTTGTCGTCGTGTCTTCCGCTGAGTTCCTCGGCGCCCATACATTCAATATTGGTGGCTGGAAAGCGGTGGAAGATCGACCCAATGAACTCGATTTTGAAGCGGCAAAAGAGTATGTTGCGCTTACCTGCAAAAGATTTACGGGTGAGGATAGTCGCATATTGGGTGAAATGGAGAAGACCGAATATACGGATGAACAGCTTGATTCCGCTGAGTCATTACGATTTATGGTGCTCACACGCCTCCCTACCAGAGCTGGCGAAGCGTGCAGCATGTGCTTGGCCTGTGAGGAATCTTGTCCCACCGGCGCCATGGAAGCTGAATCGGGCGAGGCTGACAAGGAGAAATGTATCGCCTGCTTGGCATGTGTCGCCAACTGTCCCGAAGCGGTTCTAAAAATTAACGATATGTCCGATAGCTGGTCACACAAGCTGGATATGGAAAAAGCTTCCGAAGACAGCTTAAAAGCGCAGCAAAGTAAAATCTATCTTTGAGTTCGCACAGGAGATTCATAACCGCGCCGCTGGTCACAACGCGACGGATAGTTTCTACCTCAAGGGAAGGATGACGCACGCCTAAATGGTCAATTATAAGCTGGTAACCTGTTGAAATTTTACGAAATCGAAGGGGTGGCCCAGGGCCGTAAAGGAGGAAGCATATGAAAAAGAAGACTATGATAAGATTCACCATCATACTGCTTTGGCTTTTTCCATTCGTTTCCCATGCAGCCAATTATCGTTCTTTTTTTGCAAAATCACAGAACGAAAATGAGATTAAATTTATCTTCCTGGGCAATTCGGGCGTCATCTTAAATTGCTCTCAGGGTACAGTGGTGATAGATCCTGCAACACTGTTAGCGGATTATGACATAGAGCAATTGCGCCAGGCCGACAATGTTGTTGTATTGTACACCCATGGGCATGGCGATCATTTCAATTCGAGCGCAGCGGTTCAATTGCAGAAGGCCACAAACGCCAAAATTCTCTGTGATGGCCTGGTCTATCAAACGTTGGCGGGAAAGATCGCACAGGAACATCTGATAGAAGGGCTGGACGGTAAATCATATGATTTTGGGAGGCTTGCGGTTGATGTCATCAGCGGCCGGCATGCAAGCCCGATCAATTTGTATCGGATTTCGATGGGCCGCCTGCGTATATTTCATGGTGGGGATTCAGGCCATGTTTCTCTACAGAATTATCCTTCAGATATCGCATTTGTTCCCACTGGCATGCCATCACCGAGCGCCTCTCCTGAAGACGCTTTTAAAATGGTAGCGGATCTTAAACCAAAGGTGGTTGTGACAATGCATGGCGCTGAGCACCAACATCGTTCACTTGAAGACAGTATCAACTCTCGGATCCCGGATACAACAGTTGTCATACCGACGAAGCAAGTATCCAAATCCATCATGCTCGATTGAGCACGGGGGGTGTCAGAGGTCGATGGGCACACTTCTTGTCGTTTACATTTAACGTCGTATTTCGGCAAATTCCATTCTGTTATAAAATTCATTCGGCTTGGATTAATCGCACTTCTCTGCACCTGACAGGCGTACCGCCAGCGCTGCACACCCGCCAGTGAGAAAGACGGTCCGCTAGATCTACAATCGCAACGGTATCTCAATCATAACGCCCTTATCTAAACACCGGGAGTCCCTCCAACAGAGGTGCCGTCGGGCTCGAATGTAGATCGCCACCATAAAAAACGGGATAAAGCATATCGCTGTCGGCATGGCGGGCATCATGCGGGACCGAACCGTTACCGATACCTATGTACAGGAACACGGCCTGCGGCTCCTGAAGCAACGGGTGCCTCGTCGATGCGTCCGCCTGGCCCAGGTCGTTCAGGGGGTATGTGACGGGTATCGTCATGTCGGTGCACCCCCAGAATCATTCCATGCCTTGGGTTTAGGGGCACCGGCGATGTGCCCCGTTTTTGCGGCGGCTGCGGACCTGCCGTTATTTATATCTGTTGATTCCACCAGTCCAATTCATGATGCGGTACGCGATAAGGTGCTTCACGATCCAATACAGGACGGAAATCGGCTTACCCTCTCGGCCATTGCTCAAAGAATCCTATCCGGTGGTGAATGGTCGTTTGCCTGTCCTTTTTGCCAGATTGCAGGGGGCCTGTTCGGCCATGATCCTGAGAGTGCCCGGTCATGGTGGAATTCTGAACAGCCGCTGGATCTGGAAAAAGCGTTTTTAGACGGCACCCATCCCGTCGGTATTGCCCTGCCGTTGTTGAGCCCCCGCAATAATCCGCACGACAACCAAATACGCCCATTGCATGTGGCCCATAATCATTGGGTGCAAGCAAATCTTAGCCATCAGATACCCACCGACACCAGATCGCGCTTGGAATGGGCCGAAGCGCAGCTCCGCCATTTAATCACATATGAGTCTGATCAGACCAACCGTGGATTGGGAGCAGCATTAGAGATATTGACCTCACTACGTCCTTGAAAGATGTAACTGCCCCTATTGCTTTCATCACCGACTGATCTGAGCTGTTGTGATCGGATACCAAACTTTGGTACAACGATTGGAAACCTGAAAAGGGCTTCAGCTTTTCTTAAGGGCCTCCGGTCCGCCTATCGGGTGCGCTTGACGTTTGTGGCGAATTTTCGAAGTTAGCCAGTCGCATAAAGAGGTTTCCAATGATAGACCGCCGTTCCGATATTATATCCGAGCTTAAAACGAGTCTGCTTGCCACCATCGCGTTTTACAGATCATTGCAACCTGAGGAACTGAATAAAAGGGTCTACGGGGATGGTGAAGCATGGACCGTGATCCAAGTATTGGCGCATTTGACGACTATCGAGAAGTCCATGCAGTGGTTGTTTAACGACATTCTTGCGGGAGGGGCAGGTGCACCAGCGGATTTTGATATTGAACGATTTAATCGGTCGCAGCCCAGGAAATTATTCGCGCTCACGCTTGATGCGCTGATTCAGCAATTCCGTCAGGTGCGTGAGGCGACGATTTCAATTGTGCAGAATATGGATGAAGACGACCTCGACCGTGAAGGCAGGCACGCCTACCACGGCCATGGCAAGCTCGAGCGTTTTATTCGCTGGGCATACGAGCATCAACGCATCCATGAAGATGACATCCGGCGGGCATTACGAAAATCATTGCGCTAATCCATCTCTCCAGTAAACCTGATTTCATCGCCGTTAAGAAGTGCAGACGTCCCCATCGGCTAGCGGGATCGATAACTACTGAGGACACACTGAACACAATGGTTGGCCAGAACATGTTCCATCGGGATCCATCCAAGCTGTAAGGCACTTTATAAACTCGTCCGGCCGTTAGACCGTGAGACGGGTTATTCTAGACCTGATAGACGCTATTCTTAAATCTCTTTCTAAAGAGCGGATTCGATCTGCTCTCGGGAGGAAATGAATGGAAGATCAAATTCGGAATCTCGACGGTCATTATATTGTTTGTGGCTATGGCAGGATCGGCCGGATGCTGACCCAGTACTTGGTCCAGAAATACAACAATGTGGTGGTGATAGAAAAGGACAGTCACCGTGAAGCCCAGCTGGACGGCGATGGTGTCCTCTACCTGATCGGAGAGGCGGCTGACGAGCGTGTGCTGATCCAGGCCGGAATAAAGCGGGCTTCCGGCATCATTGCCGGCGTTGGAACCGATGACGAGAATGTCGTGCTGGTTCGGTTGGCCAGACAATTGAATCCCGATATGTTTATCGTGGCCCGCGCGAGCTGGGATTCCTCCAAAGAAACCCTGGAGGATGCAGGTGCCCATAAGGTGATTTCCCCATATGATATCGGTGCCCGGCGAATGGCCCATGCGATTTTACGCCCCACGGTCATCAAATTCCTCGAAACCGCATTTAATGATACTTCAACCGAATTTCAGTTCGAGGAAATCCGTGTCCGGCAGGGCGCAAAACTCGCCAACGTCAGTCTGGTGGATTCCGGGATCCGGCAGGAGATGAATCTGATTGTCATTGCCATTCAGGATAAAAACGGGGAAATGATGTTTAACCCGAAAGCAGATACAAGATTTACCATTGGCGATACCATTGTCGTCATGGGAAGCGCCAAGAGCATTAAACAGCTTGAAAGCCTCATGGGGTGATGAACCGGAAAACATAATCAGGGCGTCTTTTGTATGACTGGCCGTTTCCGGGAATAGCTGGTGCAACCAAAATCTGTTGTGGTTCGTACCTATCGAATGCCCCCGTCCTTACCAACATCCGGGGTCGTCCCGCGCCAGGCGATTTTCGATGTCCTGGGGAGGGCCGCCTGCCCACACGCACGCCTTAAATACTGCGGAAGTCGATACCCACTTCCGACGGAGATTATCATGTTGACCAGTCGAAGCGCATTTCACGTATTCATTGCTTTTGGGTTGCTGCTCCTGGGTGGTTGCGCAACCCTTCAATTCAGCGAACCCATCGATGTGATCTTGGCCGGTGTCGAGCCGCTTCAGGGCGAGGGGTTGGAGTTTCGGATGCTGATCAAGCTGCGCGTTCTAAATCCCAATGACGTGCCGCTGGACTTCAATGGGGTGTCCATCCGGATGGATGTGCAGGGCAAACCCTTCGCTGCCGGCGTCAGCAACGCCGCCGGCAGCATCCCGCGCTTCGGAGAGGCGTTGGTTGAGGTTCCCGTGAGTATCTCGGTGTTCGGGATCGCACGTCAGGCGGTCGGTGTCGTCCGCAACGAATACCGCGGGAAGCTCCCATACGCGTTGAGTGGAAGATTCGCCGGATCAGCGATCAGTGACCTGCGGTTCAAGGTGCAGGGGGAGTTCACCCTGCCTGCAGAACTTTTCGAGCGCGGCGGGTGAGCCGCTCCGGCAGCATGGGGGCGTGTGTCATTGCGCTCCAAGTACGGTGCTGTACCACTATGGGACGCCACCACATTGACCTGCGATAGACATCATCACCGCAGATGGAGAGGGCCGCGAACAAAGGCGACGTCCGTGTTGGCAAGTCCTCCGGCGTGCCCCACCGCCGAGCGCTTCGACGGAGAAGCATCCGTATGAAGATCCTGATTGCAACCATCGGCACACGAGGTGACGTCCAACCATACGTCGCATTGGGCCGGGAACTGATGCAATCCGGCCATGAGGTCGTTATTTGTACCTGTGCCTTCTTCGAGCCCTTCATCCGGGAACACGGTCTCGGCTATGCCCACGTGAACAATGATTTCATTGATTTCATGCATTCACCGGAGGGGAAGATTATCCTCGGGAATGCGGGAAGCCTCTGGAAGACCCTCCAAACGCTGGCGTCAATGGCCTCGAAGCTCGGCAATCTCCAGGAACGGCAGGTGGCAGACATCTGGGCGGCGAGCAAGAAGGTCGCACCCGACCTGATCCTCTACCATCCCAAGGCATTGGGGGCGCCGGACTTCGCCGAGAAACTCGGGGTACCCTGCATGCTGGCCTTTTGGCTCCCGATCTATGTGCCGACAACCAGCTTCCCAGCGATGGGGTTCCCCGAACTTCCCTTGGGGCCTAAATATCGTCTGCTGACCTATCACCTGATTGGAACGATATTGCAGGTGATGAGCAAGCGCGTGCGGAAGTGGCGCGCACAGAACGGGCTAAACCCAAAGAGCCCCGGATCCAAAATGCGGCTTCCAGATGGCCGCCCGATTCCAGCCTTGCATGGATTCAGCCGACACCTCATCCCCCGTCCCGATGATTGGCCCGAGACGGCCATTGTGACAGGGTTCTGGTTTCTCGACCAGACGGGCGACTGGACGCCTCCGCGAGCCTTGAACGAATTTCTATCGAGGGGCGAACCGCCGGTGTACGTCGGTTTTGGAAGCATTTTCGGACGAGAACCGGTGCGGGTCACGCAGATGGTATTGGAAGCAGTCCGGCGCACCGGCGTGCGGGCGATCTTAGCCCGGGGCTGGGGAGGGCTTGAACCAAGGGATGTCGCACCATCCGAATCCGTCCTGTTCATCGATGGCGCACCGCATGGTTGGCTCTTTCCCCGGGTGAATGCCGTCGTGCATCATGGTGGCTGTGGCACGACCGCTGCCGGGCTACTGGCAGGGAAACCGAGCATCATCTGTCCCTTTTTCGGAGACCAGCCTTTCTGGGGACGACAGATCGAACGCCTCAGGGTGGGGCCGTCCCCCATACCACAGAAACGGCTGACGGTTGAATCCCTCTGTCGCGCTCTGGACACGGTCACGAATGACAAAACGATGCGCGCCAGAGCAGCACGAATCGGCCGTCGCCTGCGGGGGGAAAACGGTACATCGCATGCGGCGGCATTCATACATCAATGGATGAATGACAAGTGATGCCGCAGATGGAGAATTTGCCCACGCCTCCTTTTTTAGCTGCGGGAGAACAGACAAACAGGAAAGTTACATGCACGCACGGGGATCCGCAGGGGTCGTTTCGAACCCAATTTTGCCCAACTTCTACAGCAGGTTGACGGCCGCTCTTTGCATCATCTGCTGGGTTACCACGGGCTGCGCCCTCATCAAATTGAGGAACGAGCATTCGGAAAGCCTGGCCTCCACCGTCCTGGTCGGGCGTATCTCCACGGCATCGCCAGGCAAGGGGCCCATCGTGGTGGCTGCCTATACCCTGCAACAGGGCAAAAGAGAGGTCGCCGATTATACTCTTTTGCATGATTTCGGTGAGTATGAAATCATGGTCTCCAAAGGAAATTATTACGTCTTTGCGTATTTGGATAACAACAGCAACTTCATTTATGACGAGGGCGAACCAGCAGGGCAGTTTGGTAACCCGAAAATGGTTTTTGCACCGGCTGGCGGCGTTGTCGGCGGAATCGATATCTCCATCCCGGAGATAGCGCAGCGGATTGCAGTGCCGCCTGGATTTGACGTCGCATCGGCGAACCCCAAAAAGCGCCACAGTCGGCTCGCAGGCGCAATCGTTGAATTGGATGATGAACTGTTTTTAGAGGAGAACGGCACCAAAGGATACTGGGAACCGACTTCATTTTTCAAGGAGCTTGGGGGCAATATCTACTTTATTGAGGCGTATGATCCTCAAAAAATCCCCATACTCTTTATCCACGGTGCCACTGGCACGCCAAAGGGATGGCAGTATTTCGTCGACAATATCGATCGAACGCGCTTCCAGCCCTGGTTTTTCTATTATCCAAGCGGGGCGCGCCTTCAAGGCATGTCCCATCTGTTGCTCTGGAAGTTAGAAAACCTGAAATTGAAGTATAATTTTGAACAACTGTATATCACGGCGCACAGTATGGGGGGGCTGGTTGCCCGGTCCTTCCTGATGGACCATAGTGCCCGTTTTCCCTACGTAAAGCTGTTTGTTTCATTGGCCACCCCGTGGGGGGGCGTCAGGTCGGCCGAGTACGGCGTGAAGCAGTCTCCCGCGGTGGTACCCTGCTGGATCGATATGCAGCCGGAAAGTGCGTTTCTCCAATCTCTTTACAGATCAAAAATGCCGGAGACCGTGAGTTTCTATATGTTTTTCGGCCACCAGGGAAGCCGCAATCCCCTTCGATCGAATAATGACCGAACCATCGCTTTTTCCAGCCTTCTGGACCGCAGGGCTCAGTCAGAGGCGAAAATGAACTACGCCTTCAATGCGGACCACGTCAGCATTCTCGACAGCAAGGCCGTGTTGGACCAGTACAATGCGATCATCAACACCCTCTCCAATCCAACCGGGGGTTACCTCAAGATCGATTTTGCATATCCCCCTTATGTCGACGGTGCCCGGCCAGATCCGACCCTTATACTGCGGCCCATCGGCAAAAAGCGCGCGGAGATGGAGATCCGGCTGAGTGCCCATGATAGTGGTAGAGTACTTGGCCCTTTCCCTGCCGGTGACTATTTGGCGACCTTCGGCGCTTTGACCGCCATCGGCAACGGAAACACGCGTGTGACGATTGAGAACAATGCAACCCATGCGCTTCACTATGAGCTGACCCGTGACAATGTCATTTGTGGAACGCTCATATCTGCTTTGCAATCAAAGGACTGGGCCGCCGGGATGCCGTATCAGGAGAACTTCACAATCCAATCCATTACATTGAAAGGCGCTGGGATTCACCGAAAACTCCGGCTGCTTGAAGGTCAAGACGTCAATATGTTGGACCATTATATTCCGCGCGTCGATTTCTACTACAAGGGAAATTTCTTCTTCTTTGGATTGCCCGCGGGTGATTTCGAGCTCACTATTCGTGCGCAAGGCTATAAACCCTTCGCAGAGAGATGTAGTATCCGGGCGGGCCGCCCATTCGGCCCATTGGTTGTAGAGTTGACACCAGAGTAGCGGGTGAATCCGTCTGTGGCCTTATCAAGATAAGCGTCGGACCAGCGGTAAGCGCGGGACCACGGCAAAGGTTGCGGCACCACGGCCGCGAGGTGCCGGAGGAGAAGCTACCATGAAGGGGATTGCGTATCTTCGCATATATGCAGATGAGAAGGGATGCTCCCATTTTGAAGTCGGGCAAACCGATTTGAGTGCCGCCGCTTATGCCCCGCCAGCACCCAACCTGAACGCCTCCACAATGGAGGCGGCCCATCGATATCTATTCTTGGAGCTGCCTGTTGGGTGGTTTGGGCAATGGCACCCCACCCCGGTTCGACAATGGCTGGCACTTTTGTCCGGGGTGTGTGAGTTCGAAGCCGGTGATGGCGCCAAGGAGAAGAGAGAGGCTGGCGATCTGGTGCTGCTCGATGATACAACGGGCAGGGGACATCAAACGAGGGTTCTGGGGGAGGTGGCGGTTCGAATACTCGCCGTACATATACCTTAATGGACACACGAACACCTATCAATCGGTTTCACCAGAGGGCGGTTGCGCCTCTTGAACTGTGAGCCGCAGCGCCCGGCGGTACCTTCCTACTGTCAAAAACGTCAATACCATTTCTCGGGAGGAGCTCGCGATGGAAGAAAACAGGCCGACCTCAGCAGAGCGGTTTGCGCAGATACAACTTCCGGTGGTTGAGAAAACCGTTTATCGGATGGGCGTCGCTGGCTCTTACGGCATCGATTCCGCCGATATCAAATGGGCCGCCGAGCAGGGCGTCAATTACTGGGTTTGGGGAAGAGGTTTCGGCAAGGTTACGGAGGGCATCCGGCAGGTCGTTCAGCAGGAACGGGAAAACCATGTGGTGAGCCTGCTGGCATGGGGGTATTTCGGGTGGCAGGTGCGACGGAGTGTGGAGAACGCCCTTCGAAAGCTGGGGACAGACTATTTGGATGTCTTCAAGCTGGGATGGCTTGGGAGAACATCGATTTACAGCGCGGGAATCGTCGACACCCTGATGAAGCTCAAGCGCGAGCGAAAAATATTGAGCTTCGGCATCAGCATCCATGATCGGAAGCGGGCCGGAAGGCTAGCGCTGGCTTCTGAGATCGATCTGTTCATGATCCGGTACAATGCCAAACACACTGGCGCTGAAGAGGACATCTTTCCGCATCTGTCGAAGCGCAATCCAGCGGTGATCAGCTATACGGCACTGGCCTGGGGGCAGCTGATCCGGCCGCTAAAAGGGATCGTTATGCCGCCCTGGCCCGGCAGGGGGAGCTTTAATGGCCCCCCTCTTTCGCCGGAACTCTGTTACCGCTTCGTGCTGTCCAACCCAAATGTACACCTCGTGTTGACCGGACCGCAGAACCGGGAGCAACTCCGTCAGAACCTGGATGCAATGCAACAAGGGCCATTGGCGCCGGATGAAATGGACTGGGTCCGGCAGTACGGTCAATTGGTCAAATCAAAGCGACGGCTGGATTACGTGAAATAGATCCATCTTCAATTTCCTGTGGGAAGGCGCCCGGCCGCTACAACCCGGCCCTCTTTTCGAAATCGGCAGGGATCAATGCCTTTTTATCTCGACGACCGGCGTGTCGATTTCGACGCTTATTGACTATCCATGCGCTTGAACACAAATTGTGGCATATTGGGGTTGCCTGAAATGAAAGCGTTGCCGTGAAGCGGGCCAATCTCAACCGATCACCGTGCAATCGAATCGAATCGTCAAGCAGTTTTCCTTGTAAAGACTATAGAGGGCCTATGTCCCCCTCCGGAGGACCTTATGGAACAAGAGAATGAAACCGCCGCCAACCGACCCGCGGGATTCAAGCGCAGGGAGTTCATGACCATGCTGGCGGGCTGCACCGTCGGTCTGATGGTGCCCAGCCTCTCCCACGGCACGGAAAAGAGTGCCGGGGCCACCGCCTCCCGCTCCGACCGGCTGGGTGCGCTCCTGCCCCTGCGCAAGCTGGGCGCTTCCGGTGCCGTTGTGACCAATCTGGGCGTGGGCGGCGACCATGTGGGGAGTGCCTCGGAGAAGGACGCCCAGGCCATCATCGAAAAAGCCCTGGAAGAGGGCGTGCGCTTCTTCGACAACGCCCCCCTGTACAGCAGTGGCGTAGCGGAGGAGCGCTATGGCAAATTCCTCACTCCCAAGTACCGGGACGTCTCCTTCATCATGACCAAATCCCTGGCCACAGACAAGGCACAGGCGTTGAAGGAACTCGACACCTCCCTCTCCCGCATGAAGACCGACTACGTGGACCTGTGGCAGGTGCATGCCCTCAGAGACGCGCAGGATGTGGTGGAGCGCGTCCAAAACGGTGTGCTCGATGCCTTTCGCGAAGCACAGCAGAAGGGCAAGGTCCGGCACATCGGCTTCACCGGCCATGGTTCCTACAAAGCCCATCTCAGGATGCTGGCGGCGCTTAAAGAGCGGGGGGTGAAGATGGCCGCCGCGCAGATGCCGGTCAACCCCGCCGATCCCCACTACGAGAGCTTCGTCACCCACGTCTTGCCCAAGTGCGTCGAGGCGGGCATCGGCGTGCTGGCCATGAAATCGCTGGCCTATGGACGCTTCTTCGGGGGGAACAAGGGGTGGCGCCGCACGCAAGTCACCGTCAAGCCGGCGATACCGGCGGCGCTTTCTGTGGAAGATGTCTTCGGCTTCGTGTGGTCCTTGCCCATCACCACCCTTGTCAGTGGTATGGAAAGCGTCCAGCAGGTTTCCCAAAATGCTGCCATTGCGCGCAAAACATGGGACTGGCGCCAGGCCGAGCTTCAAAAACGCATCGAAGCGGCGGCCCCCTTCGCCGGCCCGGATCTCGAGTTCTACAAGAACTGAATTCGCGCCGAAAGATGGGGGGCATCCGGCGCGATGGATGGGTGAATCGTCTGCGGAGATGGGAATGGGGCCGCTTACGGCGACCCATCCTTAGCGAGCCACAATGTAGAGCCGTGCCTATAGGATTGAATCACCGCAGATGTCCAACCAACCGTGGGTAGCGAGCAATACGCCCCCCGGCACCGCCCCACCGTCAGGTCGTCATCGGGGGATCAGGGTTCCCAACGAGGGATAAACGTAAAGGAGGCGTTATGGTGTCACGCGAGCTTGGGCAGTCGGGGATTTCTGTGTCGGCCATTGGACTCGGATGTATGGGGCTTTCCGAGTTTTACGGGGCGCCCACGCCAGCGTCGGAAGCCATCAAGCTGCTCCACCGGGCCGTAGATTTGGGCATCACCCATTTCGATACCGCGGAAATCTACGGCCAAGGGCGCAATGAGCAATTGCTGGGCCGGGCCTTTGCCGGGCGCTGGCTCGAAATCGTGTTGGCCACCAAGTTCGGCCCCCAACGGGATCCGGTGACGGGCGACTTCGTGGGATTGGACGGCTCTCCCGCCAACGTTCGGGCCTCCTGTGAGAAGAGTCTTCAGCGTCTGGGTGCCGAAAGGATCGACCTCTACTACCTCCACCGTGTCGACCCGGCCATCCCCATCGAGGATACGGTGGGGGAGATGGCGGCCTTGGTTCAAGAGGGGAAGATCGGGGCAATCGGCCTGTCGGAAGCATCGGCCAAGACGATTGCGCGCGCGAATGCCGTTCATCCCATTGCCGCCCTGCAGACCGAGTACTCGATTTTTAGTCGCGACATTGAGCAGGAGATACTCCCCACCTGTGTGGATCTCGGCATTGGCCTGGTGGCCTACTCTCCCCTGGGCAGGGGTATGCTGACCGGCCGCTTCGCCGCCATCAGCGATCGGCCCACCAGCGAGACCGATTTTCGGGCCCAGATGCAGCCGCGATTTCAGCCGGGCAATATCGAGGCCAATCTCCAACTGGTGGCGGCGATCAAAGCGATTGCCGACCAAAAGGGATGCGTTGCCGCACAGCTTGCCTTGGCCTGGGTGTTGGGCCAGGGGAACCATATCGTGGCGATACCCGGCACCACCAAGGTCGTCAATCTCGAGATCAACCTCGGGGCCCTGGACTGTCAACTCACGGAAGAAGATCAGGCGACACTCGATGAACTGGCAGATCAGGTGCGCGGAGAGCGATACCCCCCTGAAGGGATGTCGACGGTCAATCGATAATACTGGCGGGTGCCGCCCTCCAGTCCGGGCTCAACGGCTTTTCACCCAGCCACCCGCCTATGCGGCGGCGAGGCAGTGGGCGCGGCTTCGCCTGGGGCGCTAAAGCGATAGGGAGATATTCGATGCGGTATGAGGAGATCATCCAGTTTCACGGGCATGACTGCCCCGGGCTAGCAATGGGGTATAAAATGGCCACGGCGGCTATGGACGGCCTTGCTTCCTTGAGGGCTGAAGACGAGGAGCTGGTGGCCATCGTTGAGAATGACGCGTGCGGTGTTGATGCGCTGCAATGCGTTACCGGGTGCACCTTTGGTAAGGGGAATTTGCTGTTCCGCGACTATGGGAAGCATGTCTATTCCATCTATTCCCGGTCAACACGAAAAGGGGTTCGTGTCTATTTCCACGGCAGGGGCATCCCGGAAGCGCTGCGGGACAACCATGGTGAACTGGCCAAATGGATCCTCGGTGCCGCCAATGATAGCATTCTTGCCGTGACACCCATTTCAATTCCCGAACCGGAGCCGGCCAGAATTATGGCCTCAATCCCCTGTGCAATTTGTGGTGAAAACGTCATGGAATCGCGTATCCGGCAACAGGGCGAGGTGCCAACCTGCATTCCCTGTCATGAGGAGCAGTAACGGCGCGAACCGGTCGCGCCAGCGGACTCGGAAGCGCCGTGCCGCAGAAGCACCGCTCGGACGCAACGGATAACGATCGATGAAAGGTACACGCATGGACCTCTGCATGGGGCATGGTGATGGCAGTAAACGGATGAATCGCTATTGGATCGGCATGGCCATCGGCTGCGTCTTGCTGGTCTTAACTTTGGGCGCAGCCCCGGCTCAAGCGGATTGGCCCCGTATCATCGCTTCCAAGGATGGTACCCCGATCTCCTATGAGATCTATGGCGCTGGTGAGCCGACGCTTGTGTTCGTGCATGGCTGGAGCTGCGATGCCCGCTACTGGCGCGCCCAATTGAAATACTTCTCCAAACATCACCGCGTGGCCGCGCTGGATTTGGCCGGCCACGGCCATTCAGGGGCCACCCGTTCCCGCTACACCATGCGGGCCTTTGGAGAGGATGTACGCGCAGTGACGGCAGCCACCGGTAGCCCCAGCGTCATCCTGATTGGTCACTCCATGGGAGGTTCGGTAATCGCAGAGGCGGCACGCCTCATGCCAAACCGCGTCATCGGGCTCATCGGCATCGATACGCTCGAAAACATAGAATACCCTTTGACACGCGAGGAGCTCGACATGATGATTGCTCCCCTGGAGAAGGATTTTCGAACCGGGAGTCGGGAATTCATAGCGTCAATGCTATCACCGAACACCGATGCCCAGCTTCGCGAATGGATTCTCGCGGATGTCTCCGCCGCACCACCGGCGGTTGCCTTGAGTGCGATGACCGAAATGATGTCACAGTACATCACTGGGGAAGCGGCCAGGATATTTGAAGAGATCCCCATTCCCGTCATCACTGTGAACGGAGATCTGTGGCCCATCAACCATGCGGCAAACCGGCGGCATATGTTCTCCTACGATGCCATTGTTCTGAAGGATGCGGATCATTTCTTGA
>JAAUYD010057629.1_pt1 | contig 24442 bp, 15 predicted proteins | sample 7278101 | NCBI WGS metagenome assembly JAAUYD01 (sample SAMN14350128, study PRJNA611818) | marine sediment metagenome | isolation source: surface marine sediment (0.6m) | place: French Polynesia: Moorea | collected 2018-08
ACTTTTTTTAACTGGTTACGGGATGTAAAAGGACCATTTTGATCTCTATATGCCACGATGTTAATGGCCAGCTGAGGGCCTAAACCGGAAACGTAGGTCAGAAGCTCAACGCTTGCACGGTTCACCGCCACACCCACGCCGTTTACACAACTAACGACGATATCGTCCAGAGATTGTTTCAATCCGGATGGGTCCACATCATGCTGGTATTGCCCGACGCCAATAGACTTCGGATCGATTTTTACCAATTCAGAGAGCGGATCCATAAGTCTTCGCCCAATGGAAATAGCCCCTCTGACCGTGAGGTCGAGGTGGGGAAATTCTTTGCGGGCCGTCTCCGAAGCGGAATAAATCGATGCACCACTCTCATCCACCAAAATGACATCCACGCTGCGATCAAAGTCAAGATTGTTGATGAAGGTTTCGGTCTCTCTTCCGGCAGTTCCATTTCCAACGGCAATAGCTTCAATTCGAAAGCGGGTCACGTAATTTTTAATCTTTTGGGCGGCCTCATGGCGCCGGCTCTCTGATGTATGCGGATATATGGTGTCATGGTGCTTGAACGTTCCCTGACGATCTAAGCAGACAATTTTACAGCCGGTGCGGTAACCGGGATCGATTCCCATAACCCGTTTGGAACCCAATGGAGGGGCCAACAGGAGTTCGCGCAAGTTGGCGGAGAACACTTCGATTGCCTCCCGGTCTGCCCGTTCCTTGGTCGCCAATCTGATTTCGGTTTCCATGGATCTGGCCAACAACCGTTTATAGCTGTCGTGTACGGCAAGTTTCACCTGGGTTGAATCTTCGCTATCTGTTTTTACGAACTGATCCTCAAGAATCTCAATGGCCTCAGCTTCCGGTGGACCTATAGAGAGGTTCAGCACATCTTCTTTTTCGCCGCGCCGCATCGCCAAAATCCGGTGGGATGGCGCTGTGAGCGCTGGCTCCTGCCAGTCAAAATAATCCCGATACTTCGCGCCGCTGACTTCTTTTCCGTGAGATACGCGACTGTGAATGATTGCGCGTGAAAAATATACCTGACGCAGTTTTTTGCGGGCTTGTTGATCCTCGTTGACCCATTCGGCAATTATATCTCTGGCACCTGCAAGCGCTTCCTCGATGGTCTCAACGGCTTTCGTCGGGTCGATAAAATCACTGGCGGATATGAGGGGATCTATGCCTTTTTGCTCAAAAATTTTCTTGGCCAGGGGCTCAAGACCTCTTTCCCGGGCGATGGATGCTCTGGTTCGTCGCTTCGGTCGATAGGGTAAATAAATATCTTCCAGAATTGCCATGGTTTCTGCTGCCATGAGGCTTTTTTTAAGCACATCATTGAGGTGTCCTTTTTCTTCCAGTGATTTTAATATAGACACTCTGCGTTGATCCAGGTCTTTCAGTTGCTGTAACCTGTCGCGGATGGCTGTGAGATGCACTTCATCTAAACTGCCGGTCGCTTCTTTGCGATAGCGGGCGATGAATGGAATCGTTGCGCCATCCTCCAACAGAATCGCCACTGCCTTAACTTGGGAATTCTTTAGTTCGAGCTCGCAGGAAATTTTATCGATATGCGAGGTAATCATTTTTATACCTATATGACTGAACTTTTTTTAATCATAGCTGGGGTTGAAATTGTGATCGGCGGTCCTATTTTCATCAGGAAATTTGCCTTGTTCCTATAGGCGGTACAATTGACAAAGTCAAGACAAAGATAGAAATTACAGACGTTAACCTGCTGAAGGCATACTATATTCTTGAAGATTGCCAGTTTTTGGTATACAAGTTAGTTCGCATCGCCTACAATTGGAATAAGGAACTGAAGGCAACTCAATTAATAAGCGGCCGGCTATGCCGGAATGAGAATTTAAGAGGTTCTGTCGTTACCGCTACGGCATGCTTGATGGGCGCAAATCTGATCGATGCCGGCGGCTGCTGAGTTGGAATGAAGCGTTTAAAGAAAATTGTAGAATTTCCGATACATTAAATCAAGTAACAAGTGGTCGCGATCCCTAAGAAAGGGAGCCGTGCGCTAGCTGTTCTAAAAGGATGCCCATGCAAATCGTCAAATGGTTAGGGACGCGATTTTTAAAACACCGCAGTCTCTACTACAAACTCAATCTTATTTTTGGACTATTTTTCCTATTTCCAATCGTCGGTTTTATTTTTTTCAGCATCAAGTATGACATGCTGGACGATGAATACCTTCCTTTCTTCTTTCTGGGCATTCTTGTTTTTTCATTTATTGCTTTTAACATACTAAAAAATCTATTTGATAAAATTGCAAATATATCCGAGACGATGTCTTCAAACTATATCGCTGAAGTCGCAGATAGCCACGCTCAGCCCGGTACGGATGAGTTGCACGCCATCATCAATTCCTTTACCTCCATTGAAAGGCAATTCAGCAGCACATTTAAACAACTTGAGAAAAAAGCCTCTGAAATTTCCATCCTAAAGGAGCTTTCAGAATTGTGTTATGTAACATTCGATCCCGAGGAGATTCTTTATGTTACTTTGGAACGTGCATTGTTGTTAACCAACTCAGATCTTGGCTCTGTGTTGACCCTCGAAAAAGGTGGCGCCAAATCTTTTGTGGTGAAAGCCACCGTCGGTCTGGGAAAATTTGTTAAGTCCGGTGATCGCATCGATTTTGATACCAGTATTGCCAAATATGCAGTCATTAATAAGTCCGCATTGGTGGTCGAGGATATTGAAAACGACAAACGGTTTGGGCGAGCCAACATGGCACATTACGGGTCGAAGTCCTTTGTGTGCATGCCGATTAAAACCAGCAAAGAGATTATCGGTGTGCTGACCATATCATCCAGAAATAAAAACAGAGTTTACACCCACAGCGAGATTGAGGTATTGACGCCGCTGTTAAGCAATGCGGCCTTTACGTATGAGAATCTGCGCCTCTTGAAGGAAAACGAACAAGGCTCAGCTTATCATAAGTTTATTGAAAAGATTTTCAAGCTTTTCAACTCCAGTTTCAGGGACAGTGAGCTTATTCACGCGATTCTTTCTGAAATCCACTCTGTGGCTGCATACGATCTTGCCGTCGTTATGACCAAACATGAAAATAACCCGGGTCACTTGAAGATTTCCGAGTTTCTCAGCAACGGACCGTCAAATATCGCCGTAGACAGGTCCTATTCCTATCAGGATTCGATGATCGAAAACGTATTCAATCAGGAAATTCCCCTTGTGGTTGAGGTTGAGGATAGTGATGATTTAACGAGTTCGCTGGATCGCGTCATTTTTAAGGAGCACGGATGTAAATCGTGTCTGCTGGCGCCTTTGAAAGTGGACGGCAATATCACTGGCATACTGGCATTGGCGTCGAAAACGACCGGCTTGTTTAATGACGTTCAGGAAATTTTAAACTGGATCGCCAACGGGCTTTCGCTGGTCCTCGAGCGTAACCGGCTATCGGCAGCCGTCGTGAGGCGCAATCAGGAACTAAACACCATACGCCAAATCGGAAGCGCCTTGGCGTCTTCGACCTTTGATATCAGCAAGGTATTAAAATACACCATGGACATGATCCGGGAAGTGATGAATGTGGAAGCCGGTTCTTTGCTATTCCTTGAGGACAATGAGCTTGAAATTGCTGTAGCCTTTAACATTAAATTAAAGTCCATGAAAAAATTTCGTTTAAAACTGGGGCAGGGCATCGCCGGCTATGTGGCTGCTAGAGGAGAGGCCATTGTGGTTAACGACACCGAGAAATCATCCCATTTTTTTCCGGTGATCGATGGCGTGTCGGGTTTTACCACCCGTTCCGCGCTGTGTGTGCCCATGATATCGCAAGGCAGGGTCATCGGCGTGATCGAGGTGCTCAACAAGATAAATGGTGAATTCAGCATCGACGATAAAGATTTACTCCAGGCCATTGCCACATCGGTCTGTATTGCACTGGAAAATGCCCGATTATACAAGGAAACCGTTTCAATGGCTGAGCATGAACGGGATGTTCGCCAGATGTTTCAAAAATTTGTTCCCAAAGAGGTTTTGGATAAGATCATCCATGGTTCCGTAAACGGGAAACCCATCATTGAGGAGATCAGAACCATCACGTTGCTAAACATCGATATCAGGGGGTTCTCACAAATCGCCATGCAAATTGGCTCCCAGAAAACCGTATCATTGCTCAACAATTTTTTTTCGGCCATGGGCGGTATCGTATTCAAACACCATGGAATCGTCGACAAATACCTGGGTGACGGGTTCCTGGCACTTTTTGGAGCGCCGGTATCCAGCACCAGGGATGCAGACAATGCCGTTGCAGCCGCCTTTGAGATGAAGCACTCACTGCCGGCCGTTAATAAATATCTGAAAGAAAAATTGGGTGCTTCTGTAACCATGGGGATCAGTATTCACACTGGTGAAGTGGTAGTGGGCAATATTGGCTTCGAGAAAAAAATGGATTATACCGTCATCGGAGACTCGGTTAATACGGTGTTCCGGCTGCAGAATCAGACAAAATCGATCCCCAATGGTATTTTAATCAGCGAACACACTCTCCGTGCAGTGCGAACCCGCTTGGGCGTGGCTGAGTATAAAATAAGCGGAAATACCAGCAAAGAAGTTGGTGATATGAAAGTCTATGAACTATTGGATCGTCGAATGGAGAAAGCAACGGAACCTGCCCTGGTAAATTAAATGGGGGTGTAACCTTACAGGTCAATATTCTTTCCTACTGATCTTTCCTGTAAAAAAAATCACGTGATAGATCCTTGACAAAGGGTGCCGATAAAATTAGGTTTAACGACCAATCGTGATTACGAGTTAAACCTGCTAATTGGAGAACACCATGGTGACGAACCATTTTGCAACCTTAAAAGGGCATTTTCTTTTGGCGATGCCGAGTCTGGTAGATCCGAATTTCCATCAGACCATTTCCTGTATTTGTGAGCATAACGAAAACGGTGCTATGGGTATCATCATTAACCGTGTTCATCATATGCTGACCGCAAAGGATATATTCGAAGAGCTGAAGATCCAATGTACACCTGCTGCCCAGTCCATACCTGTCCATCTTGGGGGGCCAGTTCATGTCGGTGAAATCTTCGTGCTGCACGGCCCGCCATTTAACTGGGAAGCCAGTCTAATGATTACACCTTCGCTGGCCATGAGCAATACCAGAGATATCCTGGAAGCCGTAGCCTCAGGCAGAGGACCCCGGGCTTTTATCATCACGCTGGGGTGCGCCGGTTGGGGCCCCGGACAATTGGAGTCTGAAATAAAAGAGAACGCCTGGTTAAATTATCCAATATTCGAGGAAAATATATTTGATATGCCGATTGAAGCACGATGGGAGGAAGCGGTAAAAAAAATGGGAATTGACCCGGCTCTGCTGTCAAATATGGCAGGCCATGCATAGAACATTAATCCTAAAACTATCCTTTAGCGCTTGCTTTGGCTTTAGGTTTCTTTTTTTTGAGACAGATTTTATCTTTTCTGACAAAGGCACAAAGCTTTGGATTATAGTATTCTTTGCAGTTCAATGGATTGTATAGCGGACATTCAGGATTTTTTTCGGACATAAATCTCTATTTTCCTTCCCAATAGGTTTCTTTCTGCGATCCCGTCTTGTATATCATGAAACATTGACTTTTACAAGGCATTGATCTAAATCCCCCAGGGTTAACGTGCCTGGAAATAGGAAGTTCGTGGATGAAAAGATGTCGGCACGATATCAAACGATTTTGTCGATATGCGAACCCATTTCTAACAGACTGTGACAAGGCCTAAGATGATAGAAGATTTGAGTTGCCATCCTAAATAATGATTTAATTTCGGAGCGACATGAAAAATAATAACAAGGCCCTGTCTGATTCCAAGATGGACGCCTACAGCACCCTGAAAGATGAAATCCTGAATGTTAATCATGATGTTTCCTCGATGTTTTCAACGGCCAGATCGATTCCTGGAATGGCGGAATATCGTTTTGGCGAATGGGAGAACACCTGTCAACATCTCCCCCGACAACTTGCGGAAGACACCATCCGAGTGGCGATTATCGGACCGATCAAGTCCGGCAAAAGTACCTTTTTGAATTCGATTTTTAAAGGTGAATACGTCAAAAGAGGCGCCGGCGTTATCACCTCCATCGTCACTCGAGTGCGCCGCGGTGACCATCTTCGAGCAAAATTGTTCTTCAAATCCTGGAATGAAATCAACGCCGAAATGGAACAGGCTCTGGTGTTATTTCCATCTTTGAGTTGGCGTTCCGAAAATGAAACGATCGACATCAGGCAAGAAAAAGAAAGAGTTGAATTGGAACGAGCGTTCAGTCAATTGAGTGCCGATCAATTAATCACTCGATCTAGCCGCAACATCAATAATGTCATACTAAGTTCATATCTCAAAGGATACCCAACGGCCAACAGCTTTGTGACTATGGAAAATGCTGTCAGAGTCTATGAGGGCGATCGGTTTGCCGATCATAAAGCGTTTGTGGGTAATGAAACGCTGGCGGTGTATCTGAAAGACGTTTTGCTTGAAATCAGCTCCGGCAAGATGGAAAGTAACATAGAAATTGCGGACTGCCAGGGCAGCGATTCATCCAATCCGCTGCATCTTGCCATGATCCAGGATTATTTGCTGTTAACCCATCAGATAATTTATATCGTGAGCAGCCGTACGGGATTGCGAGAGGCCGATATCCGATTTCTGTCGATGATCAAGAACATGGGAATTCTTGATAACATCGTGTTTGTTATTAATTTTGATTTTAGTGAACATGAATCCATCAACGATCTCAAATCCCTGATCAATCGAGTTCGTGAAGAACTCTCTATGATAAAGCCCGATCCGGACATTTATTCCTTTTCCGCTCTCTATAACTTGTTCAATGCAAACCAAACAAGCCTTTCCGATAAAGAGCGACTGAGGTTTGAGCAATGGAACCTAGATGAGAAATTTACTGAATTATCAAATCGTGAAACTGTCCTTTTCGAATCTTTTTTCTATGACCGTCTGGCCCGCAAACGCTATACGTTGCTGTTGAAAAATCATATTGAACGTCTGGCAGTAATTTTATCAGGCATGATCGATTGGGTTGTCCTCAATCGCGATGTCCTTGCCCAAGATACAGACAATATGGCCGGCGCTTTGAAAAAGATTCGTCGTCATCAACAAAGACTCGAACAGATCAATTCGTCCATTACAACAACCTTAAATGGTGCCCTATCAGAAATAAAAAAAGAGCTTCAGCGTGATACGCACCATTTTTTCGATGGACAATCCGGCAATATCGCCGAGGACATCGAACGTTTTATTCACGCATACACCTTTGCACCGGAGACATATCGGGAAAGCCTAAAGCATGCAGATTTTTCCCAAACCTTATACCTTGTTTTCCAGGAATTCAAACAGGCCTTAGATTCATACATCACAGAGACGATTAACCCAGAAGTGATTCGGTTTTTGCAGGCCAGAGAACAACGTATCCGTGAATACTTTTCAGCGCTCATCGTTCCGTTTGACGCCATGGTCGAGGATGTCTTTAATGAATTGAGAGGTAAGCTGGGTCGTGGAGAACCATTTGGCGAGGAAATCAATCCCTCGAGCAAAAAATCACCAATGATGGATGCCGTCACGAGTGTCGGCAACCTCCGCCCGCCGCCGCTGGTTGCTGCCATGCAATATTCGACCAAAATAAAGACAGAGGCCATCTTGAGATTAGGTTTATACCGGGTCATGGGAAACGTCTCAAATTTGTTTAAAAAATCGGATGATCGTGAAGGTGAACAAATAATGCGCGCATTGAAAGATGCGATCCGGCGGATGAAGCAAGAGACAGAAAAATCGGTGGTATTCCATCTCAAAGATTACCGGGAAAATCTGAAATTCAGATATCTTTTCAAATTGGCGGAAGCCACCGCCGACAGTTGCGCCAAGACCGCCCTGAATCGCTTTCAGGCCTATTTCTCAGATCTTTCAGCAACGATGGCGCGGATCGGTACCGGCCAAAACGAAAAAGCCGGGGCAATGAAAATTCTTGATGATATGGATCAAGCTTCCCGGCGACTTAACGAAAAACTTGATCATCTTCGCAAACAAATCGAGGATGCTTCATAAGCCCTGCCTAAGCCCTTAGTCCTTTTTTCTGACAACATTTGGTAAGAAAATGAAGGTTTGAGCAAATCACCACTGAATGAAGATTGTCGATTGAAGATTGAAGATTTAAGGTCCGCCTCCGGCGGGATCAATTATTATTATAAAAAGATAAAAAAGGCAGAGCGAAGCGACATCTACAAATCTTCAATCTTCAATTTTCAATCTTCAATAATGTGCCTATCCAATCAACTCTTGTAAATGTTCCCTGGCAAATTGGATCGTATCGTCCAAGGTGAGGGCTAATTGATAGTAACGGATGGCCTTTTGTTTTTCGCCCATTTGGCGGTAGTTGACGGCAATATTGGCATAATCAATGGCGGAAGAAGGATCAAGTTTTATCACTTTCTTAAAGTCTTCAATGGCGCTTTCATGCTCTTTTAATTTGAAGTGACAGAATCCTTTCAAATTGTGAATGTCCGTTCTGCGACTATCCAGCTTTTCTCCTTCCAGAAGCATCTCAATAGCTTGGCGATATTCTCCCATTTCTTTTAGCGCAACCGCTAAATAAGAATAAATGCTTGGAATGTCCTGCTGGGTGGGATTGAGTGTCAAGGAATGTTGTAGACAGGCCAGGGCCGATTTCGGATCATTGACTGCCAGGTGAGATGCGCCCAAGTAAAAGTGAACATAATATTTACCCGGCAGCATGCTATCGATGGCCGCCAGTTCCAAAATAGCTTCCGCAGCCGGTTTGTTTTCATAAATATGTTTGGTCGAAAACATGGCGACGCTGGTCCCCAGCGATCTTTCCCTGAAATGGGCGCCGGGGATGATGGTATAAAAGGCGGGTATCGCAAGTTGTGGGTGCATGGTGTCTATTGCCAGTACCTCCATGTCGATTGCCGCCAAAGCGGAAAGACAGTTGAGGATTTCCGTTTTCAAATTTTTGTCTGCAAGATTGGGAAGCTCGTTGATATCTAATTCTTTACCAGGGTTTATTACGAAATCGGCTTCTTCAAGAGCGCTGAATTTCGGCAGACCACTGGCGACATAGTTGGATCCGGTGTTAAAATCTCCGGCCAGTTGTGCGACTTCAGTCAGAGCCCGGCTCAGCGCTTTTTGTGGATCCGGGGTGGTACCCGCGGTCCAGACGATTTCGCTCAAATGCGGGAAAGTGGTCGGATCATGTGCCAGGGCACCTACAGTGGGTATACCGGTATCCAGTGAAAAATCTGATAAATAAATATCTACGCCGGCATTTTTGTATTTTTGCAGCATTTCGACAGCCAGCGGATCGGAGACCGATTGGGGTCGAATTGCAGCGATCTTCAACTTTTTATGGCTGACGACCGATGAGGTGTGTCGTTCCACGATTTCACAAATACCTTGAATTAATGCTTCCTCCTGGCAATTGCCGGCCGACGGCCCATTAAACTCATTGATGGAAAAAAACCAATCAAATGGAATCAAAATTTCCTTTTCCCGGGTGAGATTGTAGCCACGAGTCCATTTTAGTGGTAAATTTTCAAATATTTTCCGGGAAAGCGGCAAATCATCCGATACATCGTGTACGGATTTGGCGATCATTTCAAAAGGGATGGCCTCTGTTTTGACATTGGCATATGTATCGATGAAAAAGTTATCCGATTTCGCTGCAAAACTAAAAAAGCTGAACCGTTCCGCCAGTTCCATCACGGCGCTGGCTTCCGCCTGCGGGGGGGTTCCGCCTTTGCCCATCTGTTTTTTGGTTCCAATGACCGCCGCGGCATCCTTACCGCAGGTGCTGAAATAAATCGGGATGTTCAAGCGACCATTGTCGATGCGAATCGTGTTTTTTAGAATATCGAGATCAATGTTTTTTAGCTTCGTCCTGAAACGTTTCACCGTTTCTTCCGGTGGCAGTATCTTATCCTGATCCAAAGTGTACTTTTTGTAGATATCTTTTAACGAAATGGAGTATTTCATCGAGTTTCTCCTGATGGCTTTGTTGGCTTATTTTTTTCAACATTCATAATAAAACCGAAATCTGAAAATACCAGTAGCTTATTCAAAGCGTTTTTCAATTGACCTTATATTGTTGATTTGATAGATAGACCTTCTCTTAGGCTCAGCGGTTCAGGGTTCAACGTTCTGGGTTGACAAAAAAACAGACAACTCGAATCAAAGGGGTCGTATCTTCATCTGGTTATCAATCCGTCTCATTCAACAGGGTGTGATATGAATGCCAGATTAGGATAAATATTGTGACGATGTTCAATCGGTTGTAACCTTTGAACCTGGAACCCCGAACTTAGAACCATTCGGTTTGTGGGGATGTAGCTCAGATGGGAGAGCGCGGCGTTCGCAACGCCGAGGTCAGGGGTTCGATCCCCCTCATCTCCACTCATCCGACAATCCTTAAAGACCGGAAGCGATGCTTCGGGTTCATCTAAAATAGTCTTTAATATATCAATCTGATAGGAAATAAAAGATCAAGCAGCTCAGAAGACCAAATTATTTACAGATAAGTTGTAACCATTTTACACCGCTTTGGCTCACTAGAGATGACGGTTCAATAAGTTGAGTCGTCTCAGAGTAAGTACGAGATAGTGCTTCATTCTGACCTCCTTTCACGGGCGGTCTGCCTCGGTAGACCGCCCATTTTTTATGCCGCCATTTCTTGAAGACGTATTTCCGCAAAATTCATAACGTTATGAAATAGCATTGATTATTGCTGGATATGAATTATATTTTCTGATAGCCGTGGAAAAATCCGCCAGTTCCGACAATTTCGTCACAATTCTCTTGGCCTGTGTGATCAGTCAGGCTGGCGTGGCCATGTTATTCAAACTTCGCAGAAGGATTACAGATGCAAAATATGAAAAGATTCGCTGAGATTGAGCGAGAAACGAAAGAAACCCGTGTGCGAGTTTCCATGACGCTGGATGGACGGGGGCAAGCGGAGATTTCCAGTGGCATTCCCTTTTTTGATCACATGCTGACATTGTTTACCGTTCACGGTTTCTTTGATCTTTTCTTGCATGCCAAAGGAGACCTAGAGGTCGATTTCCATCATACCGTGGAAGATGTCGGGCTGGTACTCGGACAGGCAGTTTCCAAAGCGCTCGGCGAACGCAAAGGCATACGACGATATGGCCATGCCGTTACGCCAATGGACGATGCGCTCGCCGCCGTTACCGTCGATTTGTCAAATCGCCCATTTTTGGTTTATAACGCACCGGAACCGGCACTCTCAGAGACTGGGTTTAGCCCCTCTTTGTCCAGGGAATTCTTTAGGGCCCTGGTTAACAGAGCTGGCATCAATTTACACATCAATGTTTCATACGGAGAAAATGAACATCATGTGACTGAATCGATCTTCAAGGCATTTGGCCGGGCGCTGGATCAGGCGTCAGCTTTTGAAAGGCGGGTTACCGGGGTTCGCTCGTCCAAGGGGGTTCTGTGAAGATTATACCCGCAGTTGATATTAGAGATGGCAAGTGTGTAAGGCTCCTTCAGGGACGTATGGAAGATGAGACAGTGTTCTCCGATGATCCGGCTGCCATGGCTCACCAATGGGCCATGGCAGGCGCTGAATTAATTCACGTGATCGATCTGGACGGTGCTTTTAAAAAAAGTCCACAAAATGTTGCCGCTATCCGAAACATACTTAAAACCGTCAATATCCCGATTCAACTTGGCGGGGGTATTCGCACTGAACAAACGATCAGGATGTTTCTTGATATGGGTGTAAACCGGGTCATCATCGGAACTGAGGCGATTAATAATCCGCAATTGGTGGAGCAGAGTTCGCGGATATTTCCCGGTCAAATCATCGTTGGCATTGATGCCCGTGAGGGACATGTTGCCATCGAAGGGTGGACCAAGACCACCCCCGTCAAAGCCGTTGATTTGGCCAAACAATTTGAAAATTGCGGTGTTGCGGCCATTAATTTTACCGATATTTACCGGGATGGAATGCAAACGGGGCCGAATATATCAGAGACTCGACGTATTGCAGAAGCGATTAATATTCCTGTCGTTGCCTCCGGCGGGGTCTCCAACATCGGTGATATTCAAAATCTTCTGCCCCTGGAAAAAATTGGCGTCATAGGGGTCATAACGGGGAGAGCATTATACAGCGGATCATTGGATTTTAAAGAAGCGTTATCAGTAGGCAGGAAAAAAAGTCTTGACAAATTTAGTGTTGAGAATTAAATTTTCCGGTTAAACTCGGCTTTAATATATCCTGGGCGCAGATTGCATTTACTGGGGAAACTTTCAGAAAATAAATGTAAATTCGGACACTTCAATTTTGGCATGTTAAATGGCAAAATGATGATTCAAAGACCCTACCACTAATTTTTACTCTTACCTGTTTCATAGCATTGGAGGTTACTGTTATTGGCAGGTTTTATTCCTGAAGATAAGATTTCAGAAATCAAGAATGCAGCTGATATCGTGGATATCGTCTCAGAAGCAGTGCTTCTGAAAAAAACAGGTAAAAACTACAGCGGTCTTTGTCCGTTTCATTCTGAAAAGACGCCATCCTTCACGGTAAGCCCGGATAAGCAGATTTTCTATTGTTTTGGATGTGGCAGCGGCGGGAATGTATTCAGTTTCCTTATGAAACAGGATGGACTGTCATTTCCGGAAGCTGCCAGACGACTTGCCAAACGTTATGGTATCGATCTTCCGTTCAAACCACTTTCGCCGGATCAAAAAAAGAAGATTGGTGAGAGGGAAAGCCTGCTCAATATAAACCGGCGGGCCATGGACTTTTTTTATCAGGCCTTGTGCCGTGGCAATGCAGGGCAAGCGGCGAGATCATATCTTGAGCGCAGGGGGATATCGCAAAAAACCATTGATGACTTCAAACTCGGTTATGCATCCGATAGCTGGGACCGTCTCCTGAAATATCTCACTAACCAGCAAATTTCTCCCGCCGCGATCGAAAAATCCGGCCTGATTCTTTCCAGGAAAAACAAGAGCGGCTACTACGATCGCTTCCGGAATCGGATTGTGTTTCCAATCATAGACGCCAATATGCAGGTCATTGGTTTCGGCGGCCGCGTGTTGGATGATTCCTTACCGAAGTATCTTAATTCTCCGGAAACCGCGGTGTATAACAAGGGTCGTTCCCTGTATGGCATTCAACAGGCCAAAGAGAAATGTCGAGCGACCGGCACCGTGTATATTGTCGAAGGATATTTGGATCTATTGGCGCTATATCAGCATGGTATCAAAAATTGCGTAGCGACCCTTGGAACTGCGTTAACATCAGACCATGTGCGGCTGTTGACCCGCTATGCCGGACGCATGATCTTGGTATATGATTCCGATGAAGCCGGTATCCGTTCTGCCCAACGTTGTATCAGCACTTTTTGGCGGGAGCATGTTGATTTTCGCAGGCAGGATGTATTCAGCGAAGACAAAGCGGACACCCATATTCTGGTGTTACCGGCTGGTCATGACCCGGATTCATATGTATTTGAACACGGACCGGAAGCCTTCATGGAAGCTGCCTCCAATTCACCGGGGATTATAACATTTCTCATGAACCGCGCTGTTGATAAACACGGCCTTTCCACCGAGGGGAAGATACGTATTATTTCAGAACTACAACAATCTCTGGCGGCTATTAATGATCGTGTTGCCCAGGCATTGTACGTCAAACAACTATCTGAAAAAATCGGCATTGCTGAATCCACTATTTTGGAAAGGATAAGAGCTATTTCAACTAAAAGTTCCAGGATCGGATATCCCGGCGCTCCCACCAATACACTTCGATCCGGTTTGCAAACGCGTGACGAGAAAAACACGGTTTTAGCAGCGGATAAGGCACCGGAGGGCATATTAGCCGGCAGCCGCGTTGAGCGGCAGATCATAGCGATGATGATTCAGTTTCCTGATATTTTACCTGATATTAAACGGTTTAACGTCTTGAAATTATTTAGTGATGATACTTTAAAAAGAATCGGAGAATCTATATTAGACTTTAACCCCACCAGCGCCGACCAGGTTTCAGAGTTGATGTCTGGAATTGATGACGGACCAACGCAAGCGTTAATTGCTTCTTTGGCAATGGAGAATGAGTCCTGGAATCGGAAAGGATGTCTCCGGCTTATCGGGAAATTTGTTGAAAGTGGGCGGAAACTCCGAAATGGTGGGTTGCTGGATAGTCAGATCAAGGATGCTGAAAAGCGCAATGATCACAAATTGTTGTTAAAACTGTTATCAAAAAAGCAAAAAATGGCCGAAAACAGTGAGAAGCAAAAAATGGCCTTATTGAATGAAATGTAACGGTTTACAAATCAGCGATCACCAGCAGAGCATGTCTGCGGCCCCTTCGAGGGGCCTTGCTAAAATTCCAGCCTCGATGGTGGTCGCTGATTTTCCCTGACTGCGAAGGAATTTGGTTCCGCTTGCAGTTGATAAACTGAGATGTTCGGGAGGCATGGTTCTATGGTCAGAAAAGCTGCTGAAAAAAAGCAAAGCAGTAAAAATACTCAAATGAAAGCATCCGCCAAAAAAGGTGCCGGTAAAAAGAAAATCGTCCAAAAGAATGTTAAAAAGACTGTGGCGCAAAAAGGTACTCACCATCGGAAAGAAGATAAAAATATAACGCTTAAGGCAATCAAGGCATTGGTGGCCAGAGGAAAAAAACAGGGCTACTTAACCTATGATGAAATAAACGAGATGCTGCCGAAAGATATGCTGTCTGTCGAGCAAATTGATGAGACGCTAATGCTGTTTTATGCCAACAATATTGAGGTTGTTGATGAGAAGCATCAAAAGAAAGTCGTAAAACTAAAAAAAGCGAAGGAGAAAAAAGACACCAGCAGCAGTGCTGCCGCAGACTTTGGAACCGTCACTGATCCGGTTAAAATGTATCTTCGTGAGATGGGCCTCGTCACCCTTTTAAGCAGGGAAGGGGAGGTGGTCATAGCAAAAAAAATAGAAGCCGGCGAGCAGGAAGTCCTGCGAGCCCTTTTGGATAGTACGGTGGGGGTCGAGTCCATTCTAAACCTGGGAGACAATATAGCCGATGGGGCCTTGCGCCCTAAATATGTGTTAAGGGATGTCGATGAAGGTGATACCTATGCTGATGAAGTCGCCCAGACTGAAAAATTTCTTGAGACTATAATCGCAATCAAGGCTTTGCACGAAGAGAATAAGGTGTATCGGGAAAAGCTTTTTAATGACGAGATGAAATCCGATGAAAAGCGCCGAATAAAACGAAACATTGCCCGTCGCTCAAATAAGATTTTTGATTCACTAAAGGATTGGCGTCTTGAAGCCAGTGTCATCGAAGGTATCGAAAATAAAATCAAGCAACACATCGGCTGGTTTGACGCGATCAACAGAAGAACCGCGGAGAGCGTTGACATATTCGATGCGTCACTGACAGACGCAAAAAATCATTTGAAAACCAAAACCATGTTTGTAAAATGGGCGGCCTCACGCTGTGACTTAACTAAAACTGAGCTGGGAACCCGTTACAATGAGCTAAAAAAATTAATAGAAGACATCAGAACAAAAGAAATCAGTATTAAAGCCGACAGCCGAATGTTGAAAAGAATCATGGCCAATGTTGAGGAAGGACGTTTCAGGGCAAAATTGGCCAAAAGCGAACTTACCAAAGCAAATTTGCGGCTGGTGGTTAGTATCGCCAAAAAGTATACCAACCGTGGTTTACAGTTTCTTGATTTAATTCAGGAGGGAAATATCGGCTTAATGAAAGCCGTCGATAAATTCGAATATCGGCGAGGCTATAAGTTCAGCACCTATGCGACATGGTGGATTCGCCAGGCCATCACCCGAGCGATCGCTGACCAGGCCAGGACCATTCGAATTCCGGTACACATGATTGAAACCATTAACAAACTCATCCGTACCTCGCGATACCTGGTGCAAGAGGCGGGCCGAGAGCCCACACCCGAGGAAATTGCCGAAAAAATGGAGATTCCTTTGGAGAAAGTTCGCAAGGTACTAAAAATTGCCCGGGAACCGATTTCGCTGGAAACACCGATTGGAGAAGAAGAAGACAGTCATTTGGGTGATTTTATCGAAGATAAAAAATTTATGCTTCCCTCCGATGCAGCTGTCAACATGAATCTGGCGGAACAGACCCGCAAAGTTCTGGCAACCTTGACACCCCGCGAGGAAAAAGTGCTTCGAATGCGTTTTGGTATTGGTGAGAAAGCCGATCACACCCTTGAAGAAGTCGGACAGGACTTTTCGGTGACCCGTGAACGCATTCGGCAGATTGAAGCCAAAGCGCTGAGAAAGTTGAGACATCCTACCAGAAGTCGTAAACTGAAAAATTTTATCGATACTTGACAAATGGATCGTGGACGGTTAGGAGAAACCTTTTTGGACGGGCCCATAGCTCAGCTGGCAGAGCCACCGGCTCATAACCGGTAGGTCCCTGGTTCGATCCCAGGTGGGCCCACTTTTTCACCAAATTCTCGCAGCTTCTTTGTTTAGCAGGGATCAATTTGCTCGGGAATTCACGATACGTGTTCAGGGTGACCCAGTCTAACGTAAACATTTAACCGTGAGGGGGCAGGCGCGGGAATGTGACACCCGGAGCCTTTTTCTAACCCATCAATTTCAAACCACGTGTTGTTCGCAATAGCCAATCGAAGTATTTTGACACACCTGGTGATATCTCGACATGCAAGGCGTCGACAACGAATAGGAAACCCAATGCCAACCATCACCGAAGAGCAGATTATCACGCTGGTTAAGCTTCAAAAAATAGATACTGAAACCCAAAGGCTGGAATTATTACTGAAAGAAATACCGGTACGGATCGGAATTCTTGACGAGCGGCTGGAAAAATTTATGCGAACCGTCGAGGAAGATGAGAACCTAATCAGCGAACTCAATAAAAAATACCGCACGTATGAATCCGATGTTCAGTTGAACCTTGGCATGATTCAAAAAAGTCAGGAAAAATTGCGATCGGTTAAAACCAACAAAGAGTATCAGTCATCATTAAAGGAAATCGAAGATATAAAGTCTAAAAACTCCAAAATAGAAGATGAGATGCTGGAATTCCTGGAACGAATCGAAAGCGCCGAAAGCAACTTAAAGGCGCGACGGGACGCTTATTTAAAAATCGTTGATGAAACAAACCGGGAAAAGAATTCTATCGAAGAGGATAGCAATCAATGCAAACACAAACTGCTCGAACTGGCGTCCGATCGCAATGCCGTCACGGATCTGCTGGACAGCACGATACTTGACATATTTTATCGCGTAAAAGCAAAACAACCGGATTCCGTGGCGATAGCAGAAGTTATCGATGCCGTCTGTCAGGGGTGCAATCTTAATATTCCACCCCAACTATACAACGAGCTCCAGCATCGCAACAGCTTGAAAAGTTGTCCGAGTTGTGAAAGGATTATTTACTGGGAAGATCACAACAAACGGTCGGAGTAACACAAACGATCGCTGGATCAATGTGTTGGTCCGGAGGAAAGTCCGAACACCATAGGGCAGGGTGCTTCATAACATGAAGTCGCGGAGACGCGAAGGAAAGTGCAACAGAAAGTACACCGCCCGTTTCCAGACCATAGGGTCTGGAAACGGGTAAGGGTGAAATGGTGCGGTAAGAGCGCACCAGTTCTTCGGGTGACCGGAGAAGCTTGGCAAACCCCACCTGGTGCAAGACCAAATAGAGGAGCTTTGGAGGGTGGCCCGCCCGAGTTCCCGGGTAGGTCGCAAGAGAGGTCGGGCAACCGGCTTCCATAGATGAATGATCGTTGCCCGGTTTTGGGGTAACCCGAATCGGGGACAGAATTCGGCTTACGGGTTGCTCCGACCGTTTACTACAAGGTTGCAACAATGGTTTAGTAACAATAAATGCAGAACTCACGATCCGATCACGAAAATTCTTTTGAAAAAAAAGTGCGCATTTTTTCATATGATTATCTGAAATGTTGCGTTTATGTATCCGAGTTAAATGATCCCAAAAATAAATTTTCCAAAAAACTCTATTCAACGCTGATATCAACTTCTACGCAGCTTGAGGATTTTCTGGATTACCATGGTGCCAAAAATAACAAAGACTGGTACTTTTACCGTGAACTCTCGGCAGCCGTGCGGCATCTGAGTCTGGGTGCCATTTTTCAGAAGCATCTGGCCAATCGTCTTGCCTTCTATGATCTTCCGGAATACGGCGACTTTAAGAAGGAGGGTGAAGTTACCCTCAATTTTTTGACCAGAACCTTGATGGAAATGTCGCCGGTCATCCTGGAGGAAGCGCGGCTGCATGATATTTCAATCCCACCAGAGCGGTTTGTGGCCGATGATTTTCCGAGCATAACCACGCCAGATCTTCTGCGCTATGACATTGACGATCAAGACAAGGATTCACAGAAAAAGAGCATTGTTAAAATTGCCAATGACTTTTTGAATATTACCAAAGATTTTGATCAGCTTAAATTCTATGATCCTTATGACTATGAGGGAATCCTGGCCCTTGTGCCTGATAGGGTCAATGAAGTCGAGATTCGGCGTCATGAGATGCTTTTGCATAATCTTCAGTCTTCTTTTGATACCTATGTCATTCATGGCGGATTCCTATACGGTAATCGAAAATTGAAGCAGTTGAGAGGGTTCTTCTCAGTGGTGTTTCATCTCCTTCAGATGGTGGGACGATTGCTTCACTTTTACGAACGCCACCTGCACGAAGCCGGTTATAAAAATACCTATAAGGTCATCCAAGACCGTCTATCCACCTTGGTTGATCCCGCGACACTCCTGGACAGGACCATAAACTACGGCCTATTTTACGCTTGTCACTTCTTGACCGCCGGTCAGGAATTGGCACGCGAAATTCTAAATGAAAATATCGAACGGGCAAGGATTGTCGTGGGTATCCCACAGAAACTCGGTTTTCACGCACGACCCAGCCTACTGGTTGCCAAGATCGTTCAGTATTATGGTGGACAAGTGGAGATGTGTATTGGCAACGATCGCTTCGATGCCAGCAGTGTGCTGGATATTCAGTGGGCAGGTGGAAAAATTCAGAAGGAAAAGCTTAGTGAAGTTGTATTTGAAGGTGATGCCCGAACGCTAAAAGATATTGAAACCCTTGCCAGTGTCAATTATGGAGAAGACACCATTGGCAAGGGGGTTCCATTACCGGTGGAGTTGAAATATTTAATGTAATGGATACACAGCTCTCTTTATCCATCTGTATTCTTCTTTGTATTCACTGCACCTCTCCAAAAAACCTGGTCTCGAATTATGGAGCTTGACTGGGATAGGGCCAATTTGGATCTGTAAAAAGAGCTCTAACCCAGGTTGACATATGGACTTCCCATCCTTAATCTTACGCAGCTACCAGGTTTTAATAGTTTAAACCCTGAACCTCTCAACCTAAATTTCAGCAGGGAGAAATGAATATGCAACAAGACACGACCCATGTGGATGCACCCCAGAGCGATATGGCCAGTGAAGCTTACCTGGCTCAACTTAAAGCGACCTTTGAACAATTGCCTTATGACATTCCGCTTTTTCTTTTTACAGCTAAAGGTCATGAAGATGTTTTCACCCAAGCCAATCGGCAGGTGATCAGAGCGTTTCGTGAACTTAGCGACAAAATTAACTTGCGGGAATATGATTTGGATCACGAATTGGCCAAAAAGTGGAATGTCACCAGCTCTCCGACCTTGTTGATTGCACCGGAGCGATTCTCCATTCGATGGTTGGGTGCGCCCATGGGGGAAGAAGCACGAACCTTGCTTGAAACCTTAATTTTGGTGGGGTTAGGCAAAAGTAATCTCAGTGAGCAGTCGCTCAATGTTATCAAAAAAATTGATTCACCGAGAAATATAAAGGTGTTTGTCAGTCCAACGTGTCCTTATTGTCCACAAGAGGCTGTGAATGCCGTCAAAGCGGCGGTTGAAATGCCCGAATTGATTTCGCTTGAAATCATCGATATCCAGTGCGAACCGGAACTGGCCAATCAATATGCAGCCCAAAGCGTCCCCCAAGCCTTTGCCAATGATGTGCTCATTGGACAGGGGGCTCAGCCAGAAGAGGTCTTCATCCTGTCATTGAATAAACTGGAGCCACAGACCATTTTTATACCCGATAGCGATGCCGAATTGGTGGAAACCGATTTGTTAATCATTGGCGGAGGACCGGCCGGGTTGACGGCCGGAATTTATGCTGTCCGCAGTGGATTGCGCACTGCCGTGGTGGAACGTGAAGCTCTTGGTGGACAGGTAGCCACGACACCAGTTGTCGAAAATTACCCCGGTTTTACATCGGTTGGTGGCAAGACTTTGGTGGATGTCATGGTGAGCCATGCCCTGCAGTACGTTCAGATTTTTCAAGGCGAAGCCGTGATGGAACTACAGGCCGCCAACCCCATTACCGTAATGACCAACCGCCGGAAGTTTGTAACGAAGTCCGTGCTCCTAGCCACCGGCGCCACCCATCGCCACCTCAACGTTCCCGGGGAACACCGACTTGCCGGAAGGGGTGTCAGTTATTGCAGTACCTGTGACGGCCCTCTGTTTAAAGGGAAAAAGGTCGTTATGGTCGGCGGTGGCAACAGCGCTGTGACGGAGGCCCTCCATCTTTTCCACATGGGCGTTGATGTCACCTTGATACATCGGCGGGACAAATTAAGGGCGCAGGATTTTTTGGCGAAACAACTCTCGGACAACAACATAACGGTGCTCTGGGATACAGAAATTAAGGAGATCCGAGGAGAAGAAAGGGTTGAGGAAATTCTTGTTGTCAACAATAAAACCAATGAAACTGCCACCGTTGAAACCAACGGTGTTTTTATCGCCATCGGATATACACCGGCCATTGAGCTGGCTGAAAAGCTGGGTGTTGAGGTGACCCCTGACGGCTATATCCAACACGACGGAAAACACCGCACCAACATTCCGGGCGTGTATTCAGCCGGGGATGTTGAAGGCGGCTTCAAACAAATTGTCACTGCTTCGGGCCAGGGAGCAGAGGCTGCCATGACCATATTTGAAGATTTGATTAATCCATACTGGTTGAAATGATTTGGAGGCACCGCCGGTTTGAAGCCTTCTTTGTCACTTAAGAAAGACGAGTATCCGGATCAGCCGCGTGTCGCAGTGGGGGCGATCGTTTTCAAAGATAGAAAGGTATTGCTGGTTCGCCGGGGAAAGCCACCGGCCCGCGACGTGTGGGCGATTCCCGGTGGCAGCGTTGAGATCAGTGAAACGCTTCAGCGGGCCGCCGAAAGAGAGATTTACGAAGAAACCGGAATTACGATACAGGCTCTGGAGCCGATTTATACCTTCGATTATATTGAACGGGACGAATCCGGTTGCGCCAGATTTCATTATGTCATTGTAGACCTGACCGCAGTTTATGTCGGCGGAGAACTGCGTCCGGGGGATGACGCCTCAGAAGCCCGCTGGGTATCAGCACAGGAGCTGGCAAGCCTGCGAGTCAGCTTAAAAACCCTTCAGCTGCTAAAAGAGCGCTTTGATTTCGGTTAGGATCGCTGATCGAGCGCGGGGCTGGGGAAATTTTTATCCTTCACCTGGGCGATTCTCCGGCTAGCATATGAAATGATTTGATTGTTGAGGCCATTGCTTCCGAATCGTACCCAATCCGTTTTACTCATCGACACTTATCTCTATTTCAACCCGGCGGTTTTTTTGCCGACCCTCGGCAGTATCATTCGAGGCTATTGGATTTTCAGGTCCCAACCCATTCACCGTGATGTTGGCTGGATTCACGCCTTTGCCGGCAAGATATGTTTTAACCGTGTTGGCCCGGAATCGGGATACGCTGATATTATAGCTATAATCGCCGGTCGAGTCACTATAACCATTGATGCTGACCCTGGCGGAGGTGCTGTGCAGCATGAAATCTGCCAGACGATCCAAAATCTGGTAGGACGTATCGGGAAGCTCATTTGAGTTGTGCTTGAAATAGATTAAAATTTTTCGTTCGAGAAAGGGCGCTCTTTCCGGTAGTTTGCTCAACGCTGTCTCGGGCTCATTTGAGTCGTCGGACGGGGCTTCCGCGATGGTTGGATTTTCTGTCTCTTTTGGGTCGTCAGTTGATTCTTCTTCGACGGGCGCCTTATCTACCGGCGTTACCGTTTTTTCTTCGTTGACCTTGGTGTTTTCTATCGCTTTTAAATCTTCCGGCGCTGGTCCCTGATAATCCTGGGGGGCAATATCATCCATGGACCAACGGGGTGACTCACCGACCTTTGACTCGAAAAAAAAATAGACGCCAAAAACCAGCAACATGACGATGGCAGCAACAATTCCTGCTTTTCTGGTGATGACGGGCTTCGCCGGCGCAGCGGCCGGCGGAGGGTTTGGTATGGGGAAATTATTCTCTTTGTCAATGCCGTCGTTTGCGCCAATCTCCTCCGGGATATAAAGCTCTTTTTCACATTCCTTGATCACTTTCTTGTCTATTGATTTTAAATTGTAGGAATAACCGGTCAACAGGGCATGGTCGCAGATGATATTTAGCAGGCGAGGATAACCGCCGGAGTAGTTAAAGATCTCACGAACAGCATCCCGGCTGAAGATTTCGCGGGTGGCGCCGGCCACTTTAAGTCGATGCTTAATATAAAGACGAGCTTCGGGTTCGGTCAAGGGATCGATGTGGTAACTAACGGTGATTCGTTGTCGGACGGCTCTGTTTCTTTCCTCCATTAACATTTCATTGAATTCGGTCTGTCCGACGAAAAATATGTTGATTAATTTTCGATCCTGCAACTCTATGTTTGACAGCAGTCTGATCTGCTCAAGCAGGTCATGGTTCAGTCGCTGGGATTCATCAATGATTAACAATACTTTTTTATGAGAGTCATAGGCCTTGAGCAAAAAATTTTTCAGCTGAATGAGGAATTCTCCCTTGCTTTCGAATTTTTTGTTCATTTTAAACTCGATCGCCAGAAAGTTGAAAAATTCCAGACTGCTCAACCCCGGATCCGGCACTTTGGCAACAATCGCCGCCACATCAATCATTCTTACCAGGCGATTAATCAGTGCGGTTTTACCCGTGCCGACATCACCGGTGAGCAGCAAAAATCCCTTGTTTTCCAAAATACCGTATTTCAGGGTCGCCAGAGCTTCGGAATGCTTTTCGCCGAGCCAGAGAAACTTTGGGTCCGTGGTAATCTGAAACGGCATTGCCTTTAAATTGTAATAATTTTCGTACATGTGCGGTTATCTTAAAATGCCCCGACCAAAGTAAAAATAGACGGCCAGCCATAGAACAAAAAACAAGACAATGTAAGCCGTTCGCTGACGTGTGAGTTTTTGTCGTTTTTTAGTGATTAGGTTAGCGGAATTTTTTAATTCCCGTTTGACAATATCCATTTCATCAAGCAAGCTCTTTAAATCTCCGGTTTCCGAATAGCTAACCAGACGTTTGGACTTGTGTTCAAAATCCCTCACATTAAACGCATCAAAGGCGATTTTTTGCTTTTCAGTTACATAAGCAATTTCATGGATTTCCTTGGCCAACTCGGCGCAGTAAAACTTGCGATAGGGGTTTACTTCGGGTATCTCTCCAAGTTGTTTGATCCGCCGCTCAATTCCTTCATTGAGCTCAGTTGATATTTCGGATAATAGCCCGTCTAATTCCGCAATGGTTTTTTGATTTTTGAACAGATCTTCTCCGGTCAGCGCAGAAATAAAAAAAATTAAAAATCCGGCGGTAATGCAACTGGTCACAAATTTAATGACGACGACCACATCACGATTCAGGATGGACATGAGGCAGATTTCCTTTTAAAAATCATTTCGACTGTTGGCACACCCCAGAGGTAAAAACCTATAATATATTTAAATGGTTTAGATTACAACTTATATTTTCTATAACCCTAATTCGCATTTTTTAAATTTTGGTGAATCTCATTAAGGTCGTTGCTTTCTCCCATATTTTCCTGAACCCATTGCGGAGATTGTCCATATTCAACTGCAAGGGCTTGGATCGCATCCTTGTACTTTTTATATTTCGAGGCCTTGCCTGTCCAATAGGGAAACGGCCTTCTTGGATTATAGAAAACGATGCCGGAAGATGTTGGCGCAGGAGGCGGGTCGACAACCGATTCCCGGGTCAAAACCTGATTTGCCAGATTATGATGGATCTGTTCAAGATCATTGGTGTCTCCCATGTGGGTCTGAATCCATTCTGGTGACCGTTCGTATTGGTTAGCGAGGGCCTGGATGGCTTTTTCATAGGTTTTGTGTTTTGAATTTTTACTTGTCCAATACGTATAGGGTCTTCTTGGATTATAGAAGACCCTATACGTATTGGACAGGTAAAAATTCAAAACACAAAACCTATAAAAAAGCCATTCAGGCCCTCGCTAACCAATACGAACGATCACCAGAATGGATTCAGACCCATA
>JAAUYD010081732.1_pt1:0-22500 | contig 24437 bp, 23 predicted proteins | sample 7278101 | NCBI WGS metagenome assembly JAAUYD01 (sample SAMN14350128, study PRJNA611818) | marine sediment metagenome | isolation source: surface marine sediment (0.6m) | place: French Polynesia: Moorea | collected 2018-08
CGAGTTCCGCAGCGCCGGTTTTGGCCGAGGAGCGCAGGGGAGTCGGAGCGAAGCGGAGACCAAGCCTTCGGGGTGCCCTTTTCTTTGCCTTCTTTCTTTTGGGCAAGCAAAAGAAAGAAGGGCGGGCGCGCTCCGCCGAGCGCATTCAAAATCAAACCCCGCGCGAAGCGCGAACAACACCTTCGTTGCCTTCGTTCACCCCGAACCGACATAACGAAAAAAAGCAATCACCGCGGGTACGCGCTGCCGTCCGCATCAAGGACAACTTCCGCCGCGTCAGCGCGAATCACATGTAGCCCCCGACCACGCAGAAAACGCGGACACCCCCGCAGCACGCAACGGACATGCTTAAATTCACGCCATGAGCGAATCCCGCAGTCCCATCGCCGTTGCCTGGACCGGCGCGTCGGGCATCCAGTACGGCCTGCGCCTGGTGCAGTGCCTGCTCGACGCCGAGCGCGACGTCTACCTGATGGTCTCGCAGGCCGCGCAGGTCGTCGTCAACATGGAGACCGATCTGCAGCTGCCGGGTCGTCCCGACGAGATGCAGGCCTACCTCGCGAAGCACTACGGCGCACGCGCCGGGCAGCTTCGGGTATTCGGCCGGCAGCAGTGGACCGCGCCGGTGGCCAGCGGGTCGAACCCGCCGCAGGCTGTCGTGATCTGTCCGTGCACGACCGGGACGCTGGCCAGTGTCGCGAACGGCATCTGCGACGACCTGATCGACCGCGCCGCCGACGTTGCGTTGAAAGAGCAGCGCCGGCTGATCCTGGTCGTGCGCGAGACGCCGCTGTCGACGATCCATCTCGAAAACATGCTGCGCCTGGCCCAGGCCGGCGCCGTGATCATGCCGGCCAATCCCGGGTTCTATTTCCGTCCGCAGGCCGTCGACGACATCGTCGACTTCATGGTCGCGCGCGTGCTCGACCACCTCGATGTCACGCACAGCCTGATGGCGCGCTGGGGCGATGGACACTGATCCCGGGCGCCAGCGCGTCGCGCTGTTCCCGCTCAACCTGGTGCTGTTCCCCGGCGGCCTGCTGCCGCTGCGCATCTTCGAGCCGCGCTACCAGCGCATGGTCAGCGAGTGCCTGCGCGAGCAGCAGCCGTTCGCGGTGGTCTCGATCGTCGACGGGCCCGAGGCCGGTGGCGTCGCGGCAACCGCGCAGACTGGGACGCTCGCCCGCATCATCGACTTCGAGCGTGGCGACGACGGCCTGCTCAACCTGCTGTGCGAGGGCGGGCGGCGTATCCGCGTCGCGTCGGTGCAGGTCGAACACGATGACCTGCTGCGCGCCGACGTCGAGCACCAGCCCGACCAGGCGCCGGCCGCGCTGCCGCCCGAGCTCGCGTGGACGGCGCAGTTGCTCGACGAGCTGCTGGATCGCGTCGGCGAACCGTTCGACCGCTTGCGCGTCGCGTCACCGAGTGCCGACCACGTCGCCCACCGGCTGATCGAGCTGTTGCCGATACCGCTGGCCGAAAAGCAGGCGCTGTTCGACCTCGACGACGGCGGGCAACGCCTGCGCCGCCTAGCCGGGCTGATCAACCCGGCGCACGGCGACAGCGACTGAGCGACGCCCGCCGCGGTCAGCGACGGCGCAGGTGGATCAGCAGCCAGACGATCACGATCAGGACGATGGCGGCGACCGGGAACAACAGCTGCCGCCAGTCGCCACCGTTGCCGATCTCGCCGAGCACCATGCCCGGTATCAGGTAGGCCGGCGCCCAGACCAGCGCCGACAGTACATTGGCGATGTAGAAGCGCTTCGGCGGCATGCGCATGAGGCCGGCGACCAGCGGCACGATCGCGCGTACCGGACCGAAGAAGCGGCCGAGCGCGACGCTGAGGTCGCCGTACTCCTCGAAGAACGCGATGCCCTTCTGCAGGTGATCTGGGTGCAGGCGGAACCAGCGCCAGCGCTCGGTCAGGTAGTCGAAATGGTGACCGAGCCAGTAGCTGAGGCCATCACCGATCACCGCGCCGGCAATCGCCCATGCGCACATCGTCCAGAAATCCAACACGCCGGCGCCGATCAGCACGCCGGCGCCGAACAGGATGATCACGCCCGGGATCAGCATGCCGACGATCGCCAGCGACTCGGCCAGCGACATCGCGAACACGACCAGCCCGGCGTAGTCCGGGTTCTGACGGATCCATTCGAGCAGGTCGTTGAAGAGCTCCGTCACGACGGGTCACGCACCGCGTCTCGAAACGCGAGGGCCGCAAAGGCGCGAAGGACGCGAAGAAGACGGCTTCAAGCTTGATCTTGTCATGCCAACGCGGGAAGGCGTGCTACCGGTCAATGGCAACTGGGGGTCCTGCTTCCGCGGAACTGACGACAGGTCCTGAGGCTGGTGGTGGACGCGTCGTCAATAGATCAACTCGGCGGCCATTGCGTCTTTGCGGCCTTTGCGTTCCCAACTCGGTGCCGGATCAAGCCAGCTGCGCGAACACCTGGCGCGCCGCCTCGAGCGTCGCGGCGATGTCGTCGTCGCTGTGCGCGGCCGACACGAAGCCCGCCTCGAACGCCGACGGTGCGAGGTAGACGCCGTGTTCGAGCATGGCGTGGAAGAAGCTTCGGAAGCGCTCCTGGTCACAGGCCATCGTGCCGGCGAAATCCGCGACCTTGTCCTGCTCGGTGAAGAACAGGCCGAACATGCCGCCGAGGTGATTCTCGGTCAGCGGCACGCCGGCGGCAGCCGCCTGCTCGACCATGCCGGCGACCAGGCGTTCGGTCTTGTCTCCGAGCTCGTCGAAGAAGCCGGGCAGCGCGATCAGTTCCAGCGTCTTCAGGCCGGCGGTCATCGCGACCGGGTTTCCGGACAGTGTGCCGGCCTGGTAGACCGGGCCGAGCGGGGCGATCTTCTCCATGATGTCGCGGCGGCCGCCGAATGCGCCGACCGGCATGCCGCCGCCGATCACCTTGCCGAGCGTGGTCAGGTCGGGCCTGACGTCGTATACCGACTGCACGCCGCCGAGGGCGACGCGGAAGCCGGTCATGACCTCGTCGAAGATCAGGACCGTACCGTGCTGGTCGCAGACCTCGCGCAACCCCTGCAGGAAGCCGGCCTGCGGCAGGATACAGTTCATGTTGCCGGCGACCGGCTCGACGATGATGCACGCGATCTGGTCACCGGCCGACGCGAACGCGTCGCGCACCTGGTCGAGATCGTTGTAGCTCAGCGTGATCGTGTGCTCGGCGAGCGCCGCCGGCACGCCCGGCGACGACGGCTCGCCGAGGGTCAGCGCGCCGGAACCGGCCTTGACCAGCAGCGAGTCGGAGTGGCCGTGATAGCAGCCCTCGAACTTGACGATCTTGTCGCGCCCGGTGAAGCCGCGTGCCAGGCGGATCGCCGACATCGTCGCCTCGGTGCCCGACGACACCATGCGCACCAGCTCGATCGACGGCATCAGCTCGCAGACCCGGTCGGCCATGCGCGTCTCGATCTCGGTCGGTGCGCCGAACGACAGCCCCTTGCGGATGGCCTCTGACACCGCCTCGATGACCTCGGGGTGGGCATGGCCGAGGATCATCGGGCCCCACGAGCCGACATAGTCGATGTAGCGCTTGCCGTCCGGGTCGAACAGGTACGGGCCGGCCGCGCTGTCGACGAACACCGGCTCGCCGCCGACGCCCTTGAACGCCCGCACCGGTGAGTTCACGCCACCGGGGATATGGCGCTGGGCGAGTTCGAAACGTTGCTGGGCTACGCTCATGGACGGGATTCCTCCGGGGATGCGAAACAGGGTGCGAAGGCCTGCGCGGCCGCGCGCACGTCGGGCGCGGCGAAGACGGCGCTGATCACGGCCAGCATGTCGGCGCCGGCGGCGACCAGCGCGGCGCCATTCTCGGGGCTTATACCGCCGATGGCAACCGTCGGCACGGCCAGCTCGCGGCGTGCCCGCTGCAGCAGCTGCGGCGTTGCGCGCACCGCCTGCGGCTTGGTCGGCGACGCATGGAAACTGCCGAACGCGACGTAGTCGGCGCCGGCGGCGGCCGCCTGGGCCGCGAGTGCGAAGCGGTCGTAGCAGGAGATGCCGATCAGGCTGCCGGCGCGCAGGCGGCGGCGCGCGCTGGCCAGGTCGGTGTCGTCGCGACCGAGGTGCACGCCGTCGGCAGCGACCGCGGCGGCGAGCTCGACGTCGTCGTTGACCAACAGCGGCACGCCGAACTCGCGGGTCACGGCGCGCAGCACGCGCGCCGCGTCGAGGCGGCGCGCCGTGTCGTCGCCCTTGTCGCGGTACTGCACGATGCGGGCGCCGCCGTGCAGCGCGGCGCGCACCGCGCGGGCCAGCGCGTCGCTGCCGGCGCGGCTGTCCGGCGTGATCACGTAGAGGCCGCGCAACCGCGCCGCGGTGTCCGATAGGTTCACGGCAGGCGCCGCGGCAGCGCCTGGCCGCCGCCCGGGCGGGTCGCGCGCTCGAGCGCGGCGATCGTGAAGGCCTGGGCGCGCGTGATCGCGTCGGCCAGCGGCATGCCGAGGGCCAGGCAGGTCGCGCAGGCGCTGGCCAGCGTGCAGCCCGAGCCGTGGAAGCGGCCCGGCAGGTGCGGCGCCGTGAAGTCGCGCGTGCCGGAGGCACTGAACAGGCGGTTGACGACGCTGTCGCCGTGGCTCTCGTCGGCGCCGGTCAGCAGCACCGCAGCGGCGCCGGCCGCCAGCAGACGCCCGGCAGCGGCATCGGCGTCGTCGATCCCGGCGAGGCGGCGCGCCTCGGCGCGGTTCGGCGTGACCAGGGTCGCCAGTGGCAGCAGCTGTTCGCGCAGCGCCGCGGCGAGTCCGCCGCCGTCGACGGCAAAGCCACCGCCGGCGGCGAGCACCGGATCGACGACGACCGGGCCGTCGAAGCCGCGCAGGCGTTCGACGACCGGGCCAAGCTGCGCGCTGTCGCCGAACAGGCCGGTCTTGACCGCGTCCGGCCGGATGTCGTGCCACAGCGTGGCGAGTTGGCGACCCAGCGTGTCGGCCGGCACGCTGTCGATGTCGCGGATGTCGTGGGTGTCCTGCGTGGTCAGCGCCGTGACCAGCGTTACGGCGCGGCCGCCCAGCGCCGCGACCGACTCGATGTCGGCCTGGATGCCGGCGCCGCCGCTGGGATCGTGGCCGCCGATGCAGAGAACGATCGGGGAATGCGACATGACTTTAACAGTGTATCAGTCGGCGGATCCGCCGGACCCCGCGCAACCTTGCCGCGAACCGGTCAATCGCGCCGGCGGATCTGGCAGAATGCGTGCGGGAAACGCAGGAAACGCCGCGACATGAAGACTTACATGTGTGTCATCTGTGGTTACGTCTACGACGAGGCCAAGGGTGCACCCGACGACGGCATCGCGCCGGGCACGCGCTGGGAAGACGTGCCGCTCAACTGGCAGTGCCCGGAGTGCGGTGCCGGCAAGGAAGATTTCGAGATGATGGAGATCTGACGCCGCGACCGCCCGCGCCGCGCCGCCGGCGTTTCTCGAAAAATCCACAGACTCTTGCCGCAGCGCAACAAGCGGTGCTGGGCGAGCGCCAAATCTGGTCTACACTTGTGGACAGCCCGATAGCTGCACATCCGCTGCAAAAACAAGCACTTGCAGCACCGGTCCCGTCTGCGCTGAATTAAACCGGAGGGAGCGCCATGGGAATTGCCGACCAAGAACTCCTGGCGATCGCCCGGCGGTACTGCGAACTGATCGAGTCGCTCGACGACGACGATCGCGCGCCGCTGGCCCAGCTCAACGAACTGCTGCCCCGCCTGCACGCCGCGATGACGGCGGTCGGGCCGGTCTCGCAGTGCGCGTTGCCGGATCCGGACGCCGATCTCGACCGGCGATTCGAGCTGTTCAGCCGCCTGCACCGCCTGCTCGGCGACCTCGACGGCTACTGGATGGAGTACGACGTGACGCCCGACCGCCAGGAGATGAGCGGCAGCCTCGCCGACGACCTCACCGACATCTACTGCGAGCTCAAGGACGGCCTCGAGCGTCTCGAGGTCAGCGACGACCCGCTGCATACGCTGGGCGGCTGGCGAACCGGGTTCTGCAAGCACTGGGGCCAGCACGTCGTAGACGCGGAGCGCCACCTCTACACGCTCGCCGCGCGCGACCGCCTGTACTGATTTCCGCCGCCGGCGGTGCTAGACTCGCAGGGTTTTACGTAGAAAGCCCAGACGAGGTGGACCGATGACGCAACTGGCACTGGCCGATACCGAACTCACGCTGACCAGCCCGGCCCAGGGCAAGATGGCCGAGTTGATGGGACAGGTCGATGACAACATCGAGGGCGTTCGGGTGTTCGCGACTCCGGGTGGCTGCAGCGGCGTCAGCTTCGGCATGACCTTCACCGACCAGCTCAACGACGACGACCGTGTCCGCGAATACGATGGCGTGCGCGTGATCGTCGACGCCGGCACGCTGGAATACATTCGTGGCGTCGAGATCGACTTCGTCGATGGCGGCGACGGTGACGCACGCTTCGTGTTCAACAACCTGCAGCCGGCGTCCGGCGGCGGTTGCGGCACCTGTGGTTCGCAGGGCGGCTGTTCCTGAGCGACGACCCGTCGGCCGCGCTGCGGCATGCCAACGAAACCCCGGCCGGCCGCCGGGGTTTTTCTTTTGCGGTCAATCGGCTGCGCCGTCGGCGGTCGGTGCGGCCGCTTCGAGCTGGGTGCGCACCCAGTCGACGTAGGCGTCGCCGTCGTCGATGTCGGTCGCGGCGCGCAGCGCATCCTCGGCTTCGACCTTGCGGCCCAGGCGCCAGTAGACCCAGGCCAGCCGGGCGCGCTCGACGGCGCTGTCGCGCAATGTCAGCGTGGTCTCGAGGTGGCGGGCGGCGTCGTCGAGCCGGTTGCCGTCGATGTAGACCAGCGCCAGTGCGCGGTGGCGGCGCGCGTTGCCGAGCCCGGCATCGATCGCCGCGGCCAGCAACGGGTAGGCCTCGACGAAGCGCTGCTGGCCGGCGAGCGCGACGCCGAGGTCGGCGTCGGCGTCGGGGAACGGCGCGCGCAGCTGGCGCGCCTCGCGCAGGTGCTGCTCGGCCGCCGCGTGCGACTGCTGCGACAGCTCGGTGACGGCCAGCCAGTACAGCAGGTCGGGGTCGTCGGGGTCAGCCTGCAGCGCCGCGGCGAGGGTGTCGGCGGCGGCGGCGTAGTTGCCCACCTGCCAGCTCGCGCGGCCGAGCAGCAGGCGCGCCTCGCGCTGTGGCCAGTAGCCGGTGTAGGTGGTGTCCTTGGAGGCCTCGACCGCGGTGCGCAGGTGGTTCAGCGCGAGCGCGGCGTCGCCGCCGGCCAGCGCCTCCTTGGCGAGCTCGACGCGGCCCTCGACGTAGTGGGGGTCGCTGGCGATCTCGCTGTCGAACAGGCCGCGGTGCTCCCACCAGCGGACATTCGAAAACGCGGTGATGACCGCGAGCACGATGATGATCGGTGCGAATGCGAGCCCCTCGCTGCCGGGCACCAGCTGGCGCCCGACCGGGCGCCACAGCTGCAGGATCACGAACCCGAGCGCGAATGCGACGCCCCAGACCGCGAGGTACAGCACCTGGCTGTCGTGGTAACGATCGGCCGGGAACACGCCGACCCCGGGCAGCAGCCACAGAACCAGCCACGCGCCGCCGAGTGCGGCCGGGTGACGCAGGCGCAGGCCGACCACGATCGCCGTCAGCAGCACCAGCACACCGAGCAGGCTCGCGACCTCGGCAGCGGTCCAGAAATCGGTAATGCGCCAGGCGTCGGACAGGATCGGTTCGCCCGGCAACAGCGCCTCCTGGATCAGGAACCAGAAGTGGCGCAGCGCGGTGCCGGCATTGTCGAGCAGGCTGGCGGTAGGGTACTCGGCCGCGAAGCCGACGCCGCCGAGCGCCAGCCTGCGGTACAGCAGCACCGCGAGCAGCGTGCCGAGCAGCACAGCGAGGCCCTTCCAGCGCCGCGGCGAGATGCCGCCGAACGGGTGGCGGTCGCGCTCCATGGCCTCGAACGTCGCGACCAGCAGCGCCAGCAGCGGCAGCATCAAGGCCTGCTCATGTGCCAGCATCGCGCAGGCGCTGACGGCACCGAGGCCGATCAGCCAGCGGCGCACGTGGCCCGGGCGCGACTTCGTGGTCGCCGGCAGGCGGGTGAAGATCACCAGCGTCCAGACGCTGAACGCGGCGGCGAGCAGCGTCGGCCGACCGCCGATCCACGCCACGCTGCTGACAGTCGCCGGATGCACGGCGTACAGCGCGGCGGCCCACGCGGCGACGCGGTTGCCGTGGCGGCGGTGCGACAACAGGTGACGGCCGAGGGCGTACAGGCCGATGACCAGCGCAGCGTGCAGCAGTACATTCTCGAGCCGGAAGCAGAACGCGCAGTCGCCCCACAGCGTCCAGCTCACGGTGTTCGACACGACCACCAGCGGCTGCCAGCTGCCGGTGTCGGCCGCGGCACTGCCGCCGAGCGTCAGGCTGCGAAACGCGTCGCGCGAATGGGTCAGCATCGCGCCGACGTCGGCGCTGCTGTCGATGCGGTGTGCGCCCTGCAGCAGGTCCTCGCGGTCGCTCCAGACGAAGCCGCCACCGAGCGCGCTCGCAAATGCCATCAGCACCAGCACGAGCAGCAGCTGGATGTGCTGTTTGCGGGTCGCGGCGACCCGTTGCGGGCTCGGCCGCGGGTGGCGTGACTTGCGCTCCGGCATGTCTACACGGGCTTGAGCACCGCCAGCAGCACGATCGCGATCAGCAGGACCACCGGTGCCTCGTTGAACCAGCGGTACCAGACGTGGCTGTGCGTGTTGCGGTCGTGCTTGAAGTCGAACAGCAGCTTGCCGCAGTAGACATGGTAGGCGACCAGCAGCGCGAGCAGCAGCAGCTTGACCTGGAACCACAGGTGACTGCTGAACGCGACCCAGGCGTAGTCGGCCAGCATCCACAGGCCGATCACCAGCGTGAACACGGCGCCCGGCGTCGTGATGCCGAAGAACAGCTTGCGCTCCATGATCTTGAAGCGCTCGATCGAGACCTGGTCGTCGCTCATCGCGTGGTAGACGTACAGGCGCGGGAGGTAGAACAGGCCGGCGAACCAGGTCACCATGCCGATCAGATGCCAAGCTTTCAGCCACATAGTCTGGGTCTCAGAACGTCGTCAGGGTGGCGCGAATGCGCGATTCGTCGAGCGGGCCGCTCGCGCTGTAACGGATGTTGCCTTGCGGGTCGATCAGGAATGTCGTCGGCGTCACACGCACGTCGCCAAACGCCTTGCCGATCTCGCCGCGGGTATCCAGCGCGATCGGGTAGCCCGGCTGCAGCTTCGCGACGGCATCGAAGATCGCCGGCGGCGGATCGTACGACATTGCGACGCCGATCACCGTGAAGCGCTGATCGGCCAGGCTCTCGTGCAACACCTTCAGGCGCGGCATGTCGCGCTTGCAGACCTCGCAGCTGACCGACCAGAAATTGACCAGCACGCGCTGGCCGCGCAGCTCGTCGCTGCGGATCTGGCTGCCGTCGGTCAGCGTGAACGTCACCGGCGGCATCGGTTGGTCGGCCGGTTTCATCAACCACAGGGCGGCGCCGAGCAGCGCGACCAGCACGACCAGTGTGACCAGCTTGCTGGCGTTCATCGGCGCGGCTCCGCCGGGCGCCGGTCGTCGGGTCCGTACAGTTCATCGAGCACGTCGCGGCGGCGTCCGCCCACGGATTCCGAGCGCGTCGGCGTGGCCTCGCGGCCGCCACCGCCGAACCAGCGGCCGGCCGCGCGCGCGGCGCGGCGCAGCGCCCGCCACAGGCGTGGCAGCAGCCAGATCACCAGCAGCAGGAACAGCACGAACAGGGCCAGGAACAGCAGCGGAGGGTTGAGCGCGGCCCACAGGCCGGCGAACACCGAGACGTCCTCGGCGACCGATGCGCCCCAGTTGCTGAACGGTTCCGGCGAGGTGTTGATCAGCACGCGCGAGCCGGCCTTGGTCGCGTGGGTTGCCGCGGCGACGCCGCCGCCGAGCAGCAGGCCGACCAGCTCGCCGGCCTGGCCGATGTCGAGGCCGGGCGCGGCGCCGGCCGCCAGCAGCGCGCCGGCCGGGATGCGCACGAAGGTGTGCAGCGCGTCCCAGCCGGTATCGACGCCGGGGATCTTGTCGGCAAAGAACTCGACCGCGTACATCGCGCCTGCGGCGAGCAGCACCATCGGGTTGCTCAACACCTGCAGGTCGGGCGGCAGGTCGATGTGACCGCTGCCGCCAAGCCAGCCGAGCACCAGTATCGCCGCGTACAGGTTGATGCCGGATGCCCAGGCGGCGCCGAGCATCAGCGCGATCGTGTCGATGGTGTCCATTGGCCTGCTGTCTCAGCCCGGTCGTCGTCGTGTGCGCTGGGAACGCCGCCGACTTTAGCACGGACGCCGGAATTGCCGGCCGCGGACCGCGGAAATGGGAAACAGGCCCCCAAACCCGCGGGCAGTCCGTTTAGAATACCGCTCCCCGCAACCGCAGCAGAGGCAGCTGAGCTCACGATGGTCAAGATCGGCATCGTTGGTGGCACCGGATACACCGGCGTGGAGCTGTTGCGCCTGCTGGCCATGCACCCGGACGCCGACGTGGTCCAGATCACGTCGCGTGCCGAGGCCGGCCGCCGGGTCTCGGACCTGTACGGCAACCTGCGCGGCCACTTCGATCTCGCGTTCAGCGAGCCCGACCCGCAGCAGCTCGCGGCCTGCGACCTGGTGTTCTTCGCGACGCCCAACGGCACGGCGATGCAGCTGGTGCCCGGGCTGCTCGACGCCGGCACGCGCGTGATCGACCTGGCCGCCGATTTCCGCCTCGTCGACAGCGCCGAGTGGGAGCACTGGTACGGCATGCCGCACGCCTGTCCGGACCTGCTCGCCGAGGCCGTCTACGGCCTGCCCGAGACCAACCGCGACGCGATCCGCGACGCCCGCCTGGTCGCCAACCCCGGTTGCTATCCGACCGCCGCGGCGCTCGGCCTGCTGCCGCTGGTCGAGCATGGGCTGGCCGATACCGACACTCTGGTCGCGGACTGCAAGTCCGGTGTCAGCGGCGCCGGGCGCGGTGCCAACGTCGGCATGCTGATGGGCGAGGTCGGCGAGAGCTTCAAGGCCTACGCGGTGCCCGGCCACCGCCACCTGCCGGAGATCCGCCAGACCCTCGGCCGCGCCGCCGGCCGCCCGGTCGGCCTGACCTTCGTGCCGCACCTGGTGCCGATGGTCCGGGGCATCCACGCGACGCTGTATGCGCGCGTGCCCGGCGATGCCGGCGATCTGCAGGCGCTGTACGCGCAGCGCTACGCCGCCGAGCCGTTCGTCGATGTGCTGCCGCCGGGCAGCCACCCCGAGACGCGCAGCGTGCGCGGCGTCAACCACTGCCGCATCGCGCTGCACCGGCCGCAGGACGGCGACATGGTCGTCGTGCTGTCGGTCATCGACAACCTGACCAAGGGCGCCGCCGGCCAGGCGGTGCAGAACATGAACCTGATGTTCGGTCTCGACGAGCGCAGCGGCCTCGACCAGGTCGCGCTGCTGCCGTAGGGCCTGTTCAGAAGACGCGAGGCACAGCGTTGCCGCCCCAAGAGGCGCCAGGCAAGGCACGAGGAGAGACGTTTAGTGGACCCGAATGAACGACGAGTCACGCCGCAGAGCGCCTTTTGCGGTGCAAGCCGAAGGGACGGGGCCGCCCTTGTATCGAATCATGGGTCCGCCAACGGCGTTGCGGCGCGCCCATGTACGGCGGGTACATCACGCTTGCAGCGCCCGGTTGGTCGACAGGACAGCCGCCAGCGCTGCGCCTCGCGCCGCGTGAACAGGCCCTAATAGGCATGGGCAAGCTCAAGCCGACCCGGATTATCAGGCCGCGCATCGTCCAGCCGGGCGGCAGCGGGCGCACCTGGTTGTGGCTGCTGTTCCTGGTCGCCCTCGGCCTGTGGACCTGGCAGGTGTTCGAATTCGGCCGCCAGCACGCCGGCCTGCACGTCGGCCAGCGCGACGCGGCCGAGGACCGCCTGCGCGAGCGTATCGCCGAACTCGAGGACGAGCGCGACGAGCTGCGCCAGGCGGCGGCGCGCTTCGAGCGCTCCGGGCAGATCGACCGAGCCGCCGCCGACGGCGTGAAGTCCGAGGTCAAGGCACTGCAAAACGAGCGTGCCGAACTCAAGCGCGAGGTCGCGTTCCTGAAGACCCTGGTGTCCGGCGGCAGCAGCAAGCTGGCGCTCGACGACAGCCGCCTGACCAGCAGCGGCAACGACACGTTTCAGTTCGAGGTGACGCTGTCGAAACAGACAGACGACGGCAAGACCGTCGCCGGGCAGGCGGTGATCCGCGTCAAGGGTCGTCACGACGGCATCGAGAAGACCCTGGACATGGCCACCATCACCGCCGGCCGGCGCACCAATATCGGTATCAAGTTCAAGAACTTCCAGAAACTGAAGACCGAGATCAAGGTGCCGGCCGAGTTCGAGCCGCTGGCCATCGAGGTCAGCGTCCGGCCGGAAGGCAAACAGTTCAAATCATTCGAGCAGGTGTTCGACTGGAAGGTCTCGGACGCCTGACGCGAAACCCGTAAGGAAGGACCACATGGCACGACTCAAACGCTTCAAACCGCCGAAGGTATCGACCGTGATCGGTCAGGGCACCGTGATCACCGGCGATGTCGAGTTCAGCGGCGGCCTGCACCTCGACGGCGTGATCAAGGGCCGGGTCAACGGCGACGGCGACAGCCGGTCGACGCTGACGGTCAGCGAACAGGGCCAGGTCGAGGGCGACGTCCGGGTCGAGAACCTGATCCTGAACGGCGTCGTGACCGGTGACGTATACGCCGCCGAGCGCGCCGAGCTGGCGGCCAATGCCAGGGTCAACGGTACCGTGTATTACCGCCTGCTGGAGATGGCGATGGGCGCCGAGGTCAATGGCAAGCTGGTGCATACCGAGGAACAGGAGCCACGCCAGCTCGGGTACGACGGCGATCGCGGCGGTGAGGAAGCCGATTCCCCCGCCGGGTGAATACTTGATCAATTCGCTCAGGAAAAGCATACTGAAGGGCAAAGCGGGGCACAGCGCTCCCGCACCGGACCAAGACAGGTGGTGGTATGACTGAACAAGCAGTTGCCGGCAGCGACGCCCTGGTATTCACCTCGGCTGCGGCCAAGAAGGTGTCCGAGCTGATCGCCGACGAGGGCAACCCGGATCTGATGCTGCGGATCTACGTGCAGGGCGGCGGCTGCTCCGGCTTCCAGTACGGCTTCACGTTCGACGAGACGGTCAACGAGGGCGACGAACGCATCATCACCGACGGCGTCACGCTGCTGATCGACCCGATGAGCGTCCAGTACCTGATGGGCGCCGAGGTCGACTACTCGGAGGGCCTGCAGGGCGCGCAGTTCGTGATCCGCAACCCGAATGCGACCACGACCTGCGGCTGCGGGTCGTCGTTCTCGACCTGAGCCCAGTCGACGCCTGCCGGATCGCCGAAGGCGCCTGCGGGCGCCTTTTGCGTGGTGGCGGTCGCGGCCGCCCGTGGCTACGACAGGTGGCGGCGCACGTGCACGACGTCGGGCTCGTCGGGCTGGTGTGCGGCACGGAAGCCGAGGCGTTCGCACAGCCGCAGCATCTTGCTGTTCGCCGACAGCACCTCGCCCTCCATGATCTCGATGCCGCGGTCGCGCGCGACCGTCATCAGGCGCTGCATCAGCTGGCGGCCGATGCCTTTCTTCTGCCAGTCGTCGGCGACCGTCAGCGCGAACTCGCATGACTGCCGGTCGGGGTTGCTGACGTAGCGCGCGACGCCGAGGATGCGCGCCTGCGGCGTGTGTTCGTTGATCACGGCGACCAGCGCCATCTCGCGGTCGTAGTCGATCTGCGTGAAACGCGCCAGCATCATCGGCGTCAGCTTGTCCATGCTCTGCATGAAGCGGAAGTACTTGCTCTCCGGCGACAGGTTCTGCACGAAGTCCTGCTCGATCTCGGCGTCCTCGGGGCGGATCGGCCGCACCGAGACATCGGTGCCGTCGGGCAACTGCCACGTGGTCTCGAGTTCCGGCGGGTACGGGTGGATCGCCATATGACCGTAGTGCGCGGTACTGGTCGCCGGCGCGGCGACCATAATCCGCGCGTCGACGGCGATCACGCCCTCGTCGTCGACCAGCAGCGGATTGATGTCGAGTTCGCGCACCTCCGGCAGCTCGCAGGCGATCTCGGAGACGCGCTGCAGCACGTCGGTCAAGGCGCCGATGTCGGTCTGCGGCAGGTTGCGGAACTGGCGCAGGAAGCGCGCCGCGCGCGTGCCGCTGATCAGTTCGCGGCTCAGGTAGTCGTTGAGCGGTGGCAGCGCGACCTGGCTGTCGGCGAAGATCTCGACCGCGGTGCCGCCGGCGCCGAAGCTGATGACCGGGCCGAACACCGGGTCGTGGGCGATGCCGATCATGATCTCGCGGGCATACTGGCGGTACATCATGGGTTCGATCGTAACGCCGGTGACACGTGCGTCGGGAAGCTTCGCCTTGACGCTGTCGGTCATCTCGCGGAACGCGGTGCGCACCGAGCGCGGCTCGCGGATGTTCAGGCGTACGCCGCCGACATCGGACTTGTGGGTGACGTCCGGCGAGTTGATCTTCATCGCCACCGGCAGACCCAGGCCTTCGGCCGCGACCAGCGCGTCGGCCGCCGAGGTGACGTTGATGCTCGGCGACGTCGGGATATGGAAGGCCTTGAGCACGGCCTTGGCCTCGGCGTTGCTGAGCGTGTAGCGGCGCTCGCCCATCGCGTGTTCGATGATCAGGCGCGCCCCCTCGACGTCCGGCTCGCGGTGCTTCGACAGCGGCGCCGGCGCCTGCAGCAGGGCCTTCTGGTTGCGCCGGTAGCAGGCCAGGTAGCCAAACGCGTCGACCCCGGCCTCGGGGCTCGTGAAATGCGGTATGCCGGCCTCGCTGAAGCGCTGCCGTCCCGCGGCGACCAGGCGCTCGCCCATCCAGCACGCCAGCACCGGTTTGTGCGCGCGTTGCGCCGCGGCGACGACGCCGGCCGCGCAGGCGGTCGGATCGGTCATCGCCTGCGGTGTCAGCAGTACCAGCAGGCCGTCGACATTGTCGTCGTCGAGCACGATCTCGGTCGCCGCGCGGTAGCGCTCGCTGTCGGCGTCGCCGAGGATGTCGACCGGGTCGCTGTGCGACCAGTGATCGGGCAGCACCGCGCTGAGCTTCGCGGTCGTCGCATCGGCGAGCTCGGCCAGCGGCACCTGCAGATCGCCGGCGCGATCGGCCGCCATCACGCCGGGGCCGCCGCCGTTGGTGACCACGGCCAGGCGCGGACCCTCGACGCGGGTCCCGGAGGCCAGCGTCTTGGCCGCCGCGAACAGCTGGTTGACCGTGGTCACGCGCACCGCGCCGGCGCGCTGAATCGCGGCATCGAACACGTCGTCGCCGCCGACCAGGGCGCCGGTGTGCGACGCGGCCGCACGGGTGCCGCTCTCGTGGCGCCCCGACTTGACGACGATCACCGGCTTGAGGCGCGCGGCGACGCGCAGGCCGCTCATGAACGAGCGCGCGTCGGATATGCCCTCCACGTACAGCAGGATGCTCTTGGTCTCGGGGTCGACGGCGAGGTAGTCCAGGACGTCGCCGAAACCGACGTCGGCGGTCGCGCCGAGCGACGCGACCGCCGAGAAGCCGAAGCCGTTGGAATCGGCCCAGTCGAGCAGCGCGGTACAGAAGGCGCCGGACTGCGCGACCAGCGCGACCTGGCCGGTCTCGACGCCGCTCTTCGCGAACGTCGCGTTGAGACCGACGCGCGGGCGGATCACGCCGAGACAGTTCGGCCCGACCAGCGGGATGTCGTAGGTGCGCGCGATGTCGACGATCTCGTGCTGCAATGCCGCGCCGCGCTTGCCGATCTCGCCGAAACCGGCCGACAGCACGATCGCCGCGCCGACCTCGTGCTCGCCGCATTCGCGCATGACCGGCGGTATCTTCGCCGCCGGGATCGCGATCACGACCAGGTCGATCGGGTGATCGATGTCGCTGATCGCGGCGAACGCCGGCAGGCCCTGTACGCTGTCGTACTTCGGATTGACCGGGTAGATGTCGCCGTCGAATCCGCTCTCGCGCATGTTGCGCAGCACCTGCGCCGCGACCGAGGATTCGCGTTCCGATGCGCCGACGATGGCGATCGACTGGGGTTCGAAGACTTTTCTGAGGTAGTGTTTCTTCATCGGGTACTGCTCGCGATGGATTCGGGTCAAGGCAATCGGTTCGCCCCGGGTTCAGCATAGCGGGTGTCGGCGAACATTATGTTGCATTGCAACAATCACAGCGGCAATTTTCGTCCAGGCTTGAGGGCAACAGATGGCCATCGCGTACATTTCGCACCACGACTGCCAGTTGCACGACATGGGGCGCCACCATCCCGAGCAGCCGGCACGGCTCGGCGCGATCAACGACCGCCTGATCGCCAGCGGCCTGGAGATGGTGCTGCGTCAGTACGACGCGCCGCTGGTCGAGCGCGCGCTGCTCGACGCGGTCCATGATCCCGACTACATCGACGCCATCGAGGCCGCCGCGCCACGCGACGGCCTGGCCTGGATCGACGGCGACACGGCGATGAACCGGCACACGCTGCAGGCCGCACGGCGCGCCGCCGGGGCGGTCGCGCTCGGCGTCGATCTGGTCATCGCGGGTACGGTCAGGCAGGCGTTCTGCGGCGTGCGGCCGCCGGGTCACCACGCCGAGCGGCGCCGCGCGATGGGTTTCTGCCTGTTCAACAACGTCGCGGTCGGCGCCTACCACGCGCTCAATCGCCACGGCCTCGAGCGCGTGCTGATCGTCGATTTCGACGTCCACCACGGCAACGGTACCGAGGACATCGTCGCCGGCGACGGACGGGTGCTGTTCTGCTCGACCTTCCAGCATCCGTTCTACCCGCATTCGGGCTACGACAGCGACGCCGTCAACGTCGTCAATACGCCTTTGCCGGCGGGTACCGGCGGCAGCGAGTTCCGCGCCGCGGTCGAGCGGCACTGGATGCCGCGGATCGCGGCGTTCGCACCACAGCTGATCCTGGTCTCGGCCGGATTCGATGCCCACCAGGCCGATGACATGGCCGGCCTGAACCTGGTCGACCGCGACTACCACTGGATCACGCGCCGGCTGTGCGAGCAGGCCGACGCGAGCGCGCACGGTCGCATCGTGTCGTCACTCGAGGGCGGCTACGAGCTGCACGCGCTGGCACGCAGCGTCGAGGCGCACCTCAAGGCGTTCCTCGGCGAGCACTGACGCGGCCGCGTCAGGCGGCCGGCGGTCGCGGGCCGAGGCGCCCGATCACGACGCTGACCAGCAGCGCGACGACGAACGCCGGCAACAGCTCGTAGAGCTCGAACATGCCGCCTTCGAGGGTCTTCCACGCCCACACCGTGAGCCCGCCGCTGAGCATGCCGCCGAGCGCCGCGGCGCGGGTCATGCCCGACCACGTCAGCGACAGCAGGATGACCGGGCCGAACGCGGCGCCGAAGCCGGCCCACGCATAGGCGACCAGGTCGAGCACCTTGCTGTCCGGGTCGCTGGCCAGCGTGAACGCGATCCCGGCGATCACGACGACCGCGATGCGCGCGACCCGGATCATCGCGCGATCGTCGGTGCCGCGCCCGAGCCAGCCGCGGTACAGGTCTTCGGACAGCGCCGATGCCGCGACCAGCAGCTGCGAGTCGGCGGTGCTCATGATCGCGGCGAGGATCGCGGCGAGCAGCAGGCCGGCGACGACCGGGTGGAACAGCTGTGACGCGAGCACGATGAAGACCTTCTCCGAGTCGCGGTCGCCGAGGGCCGGTTCCAGCCAGCCGATCGCCGCGACGCCGACCGCGGTCGCGCCGAGCAGGCCGAGCACGGTCCAGGCGATCGCGATGCGCCGCGCGCCCGGGATCAGTTCGACCGAACGGATTGCCATGAAGCGTGCGAGGATGTGCGGCTGGCCGAAATAGCCGAGCCCCCAGGCCAGCAGCGACAGGATCGCCAGCACGCCGAGGGGTTCGCCGCCGGCCTTGGTCAACGGGTCGAGCAGCTCGGGGTTGCGCGCGTCGAGGGCGGCGAGGGTGTCGGCCGGGCCGCCCTGCAGCGCGATCACCATCAGCGGTACCGCGACCAGTGCCGCGGCCATCAGCAGGCCCTGCGCGAGGTCGGTCCACGAGATCGCGAGGAAGCCGCCGAGCAGCGTGTAGACGACGATCACCAGCGTGCCGAGCGCGATCGCGGCCAGGTAGTCGAGGCCAAACACCTCCTCGAACAGCTTGCCGGCGGCGACCAGCCCGGACGATGTGTAGAACAGAAAGAACACCAGGATCAGCAGTGACGCCGTGATGCGCAGCGCGCCGGAGCGATCGTCGAAGCGGCGTTCGAGGTACGATGGAATGCTCAGCGCGTCGCCGGCCTGCTCGGTCGCCAGGCGCAGTCGCGGTGCGACCAGGCGCCAGTTGACGTAGGTGCCGACCGCGAGTCCGAGTCCGATCCAGACCGCCTCGAGACCGGCGAGGTAGGCGTAGCCGGGCAGGCCGAGCAGCAGCCAGCCGCTCATGTCCGACGCGCCGGCCGACAGTGCCGCGACCCAGCGGCCGATGCGGCGCCCGCCGAGCAGGTAGTCCTTGATGTCGTTGAGTCGCCGGCGTGCGCGCCAGCCGAGGTAGAGCATGAACGCGACGTAGGCGACGAACGTCGTCGCGATGTAGGCGGTGTCGTGCGGCATGGTCGTGGGTCGTCGCTGGGGCGTGTGTCACGCCGGGTGGATGGCGCCGAGAACGCGCTCGCCGGCGGCGCCGGTGACCGGCGGCAGGTTGCCGGGGAGCCCGTCGAGGGTCCGTCGCGCCAGCCAGGCGAATGCCATCGCCTCCATCCAGTCGGGGTCGATGCCGTATTGTGCCGTGGATTCGACCGGGCGTTGCAGTGTCGTCGCGAGTTCGCGCAGCAGCTGCCGGTTGTGTACGCCGCCACCGCATACCAGGACGCGCTCGGTCGCGGGGGCGTAGCTGTCGATCGCATCGGCGACGCTGTCACGGGTCAGCGCGAGCAGCGTGGCCTGGACGTCTTGTGCCGCGATCGTTGGTGTCGCCGCGAGCGCGTTGTCGAGCCACGCCGGCGAGAAATACTGCGTACCGGTGCTCTTCGGCGCCGGCAGCGCGAAGTACCGATCGTCGAGCAGCGCCGCGAGCAGGCGCGGCACGACGCGACCGGTCGCCGCCCAGTCGCCGGCGTCGTCGAACGGCTTGCCGCGCTGGCGCCGCATCCACAGGTCCATCAGGCAGCTGGCCGGGCCGGTGTCGAAACCGGTCACCGCGCCGTCGCCGGCCGGCAGGATCGTCACGTTGGCGATGCCGCCGAGGTTGAGCACGACCCGGTGTTCGTCGCGCGCGCGCAGCACCGCGGCATGGAACGCCGGCGCCAGCGGCGCGCCCTGGCCGCCGGCGGCCATGTCGCGGCGGCGGAAGTCGTTGACCGTCGTGATGCCCGTCGCCTCGGCGACGACGTTGGCGTCGCCGATTTGTGCCGTGACCGGCGGCGTGCCGTCCGGGTCGTGGGCGACGGTCTGACCGTGGCAGCCGATCGCGCGAATCGCGGTGCGATCGAGCCCGTTGGCGGCGACGAAGGCGTTGATCGACTCGGCGAGAAAGCGGCCGACGTCGGCATCCAGGCGCGCGGCTTGCGCCGCGTCGAGCGTGCTGCCGCCGGCGTAGTCGCGGACCCGGCGGACGAGGTCGTCGGGCCACGTCACGCTGGTGGCGCACTGCAGTGTCGGTCGCTCGTCGGTGAAGCCGACGCACGCGATATCCACGGCGTCCATGCTGGTGCCGGACATCACGCCGACGTACATCGCGCGGCGCTCAGTTGTCGAGCGTGGTTTCGGCGCTGGCCACCATCGTCGGCGACGGGATCGCGGCGAGCTGGGTCAGCAGCGGCGTGGTCTGCTCACGGAAGTTGGCGAGTTCGGACTTGGCCAGCGACATCGACTTCGGCAGCTTGACGCGCAGCGGGTCGCGATGCCGTCCGTTGACGCGGAACTCGTAGTGCAGGTGGGGGCCGGTGGCCAGGCCGGTCTTGCCGACATAGCCGATCACCTGGCCCTGCTTGACGCGCTTGCCCTTGGCCGAGCGCTTCGAGTAGCCGTTCATGTGCGCGTACAGCGTTGTGTACTTGCCGGCGTGTTCGATGATCACGGTCTTGCCGTACCCGGACTTGCGACCGCGGAACACGACCCGGCCGTCACCGGTGGCGCGGATCGGTGTGCCCTTCGGTGCCGCATAGTCGACGCCCTTGTGCGAGCGCCACTTCTTCAGGATCGGGTGCCAGCGCCGCGGGTTGTAGCGCGAGCTGATGCGCGCGAACTTGATCGGGGAACGAATGAACGCGCGGCGCTTGCTGGCGCCGCCGGCGTCGTAGTAGCCGATCTCGCCGTGCTTGTCTTCGTAGCGCACCGCGGTGTGGGTCGTGCCGCGGTTGGTGAACTCGGCGGCCAGGATCGGACCGTCGCGCAGCTTCTCGCCGTCGAGGAAGTGCTCCTCGTAGAGCACGCGGAAGCGGTCGCCGGCGCGGATCTCGAGCGCGAAGTCGATGTCCCAGCCGAAGATCTCGGCGAGTTCCATGATCTGTCTGTCGGACATGCCGGCATTCTGGCCGTCGACGAACAGCGACGATTCGATGATGCCGGACGCGCTGCCGATCCGCGTCTCGACGTCCCTGGAGATCTCCTCGATGCGGATGTCGTCGTCGGCGATCGCGACGCGCAGGCTGTCGACGCGGTTGCGGTGCAGCTCCAGGCGGCTCAGTTCGTCATCGTCGTCGAACTGGAAGCGCAGCGTCTGGCCGGGGCGGATCTGCGCCAGCTTGCGACCGAGGCTGTCGCTGCTGACGATGCGGTGCAGCAGTGCCGGCTCAAGCGCGTGCGCGGCGAAGATCCTGGCCAGCGATTCGCCCTTGGCGACCGTGTGTTCGACCCAGCGCAGCGCCGCTGCCGGCGGGCTCGGCGGTTCGCTGACCGCCGTGGCGGCGACCGCCAGCGGTGCCGCGTCGGGCAGCGCCGCGTCTGCGGCGGGCTGTGCGGCGCTGTCGGCTGTCGTCGGCCCTTGCAGCAGGCTTGGTGCCATTGCGTCTTTGCGGGGGTCGATGTCGGTGTCGGCCGGTTCGGCAACGGTGACCGGCAGCGGTTCGGCCGGCGCGACGGCCGCTTCCGGGGTAGCGACGGCGGCGCGCGGTGGCGCGGCGGTGGCCGGCGCCGCGGCAGGGGCCGCGATGTGGGGCAGCGCAAGCGGCGCGGACAGCGTCGTTGGGGCCGGTTGCGGCACGGCCGCGACCTCGGCTGTCGTGGCACCCAGGTCCAGGAATTTAACGGCGGCAAATGTGACTGTAAGTACTAGAGATGCCAGGAGAATTCGGCGCCCGCCCTTGCCCCTGCGGCGGCCTCGAGAATCGCTGAACTTGTAGTCTGGTATCACGAAACTGCCGGAATTATCTGAAAATTGTGGCGATTATGGCAGATAGTCGGCAGACACCGATAGAAATTTAACCGCCCGTCCCCGCTTCGTTACCCGGTTCACGGCTTTGGCGGCGCGAAATTCCGCTTTCTGCTAATTTATCGCGCTTTGCGACCTGGTATCTGGCGGGAACAACGGCATGGCATTGCAGGAATCCCTCGATCTCATCCGGCGCGGCGCCGACGAGATCCTGATCGACGTCGAGCTGGAGAAAAAGCTCAAGCGCGGCAAGCCGTTGCGCATCAAGGCCGGGTTCGACCCGACGGCGCCCGACCTGCACCTCGGACACACCGTGCTGATCAACAAGCTGCGCCAGTTCCAGGATCTCGGCCATCACGTGCTGTTCCTGATCGGCGATTTCACCGGCATGATCGGCGACCCGACCGGCAAGAGCCAGACACGCCCGCCGCTGACGCCGGACGAGGTGCGCGACAACGCCAAGAGCTACACCGACCAGGTATTCAAGATCCTCGATCCCGAGCGCACCGAGGTGGTGTTCAACTCGACGTGGATGAACGAGGTCGGTGCGGCCGGCATGGTGCAGCTGGCGGCGCGTCACACCGTGGCACGCATGCTCGAGCGCGACGACTTCAGCAAGCGCTACCGCAGCGGGCAGCCGATCGCGATCCACGAGTTCCTGTATCCGCTGATCCAGGGCTGGGATTCGGTGGTGCTGCGGGCCGACGTCGAGCTCGGCGGTACCGACCAGAAGTTCAACCTGCTGGTCGGTCGTCAGCTGCAGGAGGCCGAGGGCCTGGAACCGCAGGTCGTGCTGACGATGCCGATCCTCGAGGGTCTCGACGGCGTGCAGAAGATGTCGAAGTCGCTCGGCAACTACATCGGTATTACCGAGCCGGCGAACGAGATGTTCGGCAAGATCATGTCGGTGTCGGACGAGCTGATGTGGCGCTATTTCGAGCTGCTGAGCTTCCGCTCACTGGCCGACATCGCGGGCCTGCGCGAGCACGTCGCAGGCGGTGCCAATCCGCGTGACGTCAAGTTCGAGCTCGGCACCGAGCTGGTCGCGCGGTTTCATTCG
>JAAUYD010260816.1_pt1 | contig 24426 bp, 22 predicted proteins | sample 7278101 | NCBI WGS metagenome assembly JAAUYD01 (sample SAMN14350128, study PRJNA611818) | marine sediment metagenome | isolation source: surface marine sediment (0.6m) | place: French Polynesia: Moorea | collected 2018-08
CATGTGCCCCGGAGGCACATGACTATCTGCATGCAAACGCGCATTTACCACGTTTACCCCATCACCTAGTCACGGAGTCAGAGCCACGTCGCAGTCTCCACGGCCGGGTTGGCACCCTCGCTCGCAACGGCGCCGATGGCCGGCTTGCCAGAAATAGCGGATGATCGTACTGTTTGTTGCCGCGCCTACACAACGACGGATACGATTTATGGCTTCACAAGCGCCCGCAAGACGGCGAACCCAGGAAGAACGGCGGGCAGCGACTCGCGCCACCCTGCTCGAAGCGACCATTCACTGCCTTGGGCGGGAGGGTTATGCAGGCACGTCGATCAGTGCCATTACCCAGGAGGCCGGGGTTTCGCGCGGCGCCCTGCTGCACCATTTTCCAACCAAGAACGAACTGATCGCCCACACCATCGTCTACTTCTACCGGCAGCGTCTCGAGCGGTTCAAGCAGCATCTGCTGGGCGCTGACACCGCCACTCTCTCTCTGGAAGACCGGCTGAGGGTACTGAAGAAAGATTTTGCCACCTGGTATCACACGGCCCTGGAAATAGAGGTGGCCATGCGCACCAACGAGGAAATTGCCGCCATCGAGCAGTCGCTGGCAGCCAGGGACCACGAAGAAATGAGTCAGGAATATGAACAGCTGTTTCCCGAATTCGTAGCGACCCCTTTTGCCCGGGAACTGGTGGGTATCGCGTGCTACCTGATGCGCGGATTGGCGGCCAACGAGAACGATGACAAGGTCGACCGCCAGTTCGAGGTTTGTGCCAGCATGATTCGCAGTTATCTCGACCAGGTCACCGATCCGGCAAATAAATAGCTTTACATACAATACGTCCGTACGGTATGTTATTTCCCAGGCTGGGCGGAAGCTGCTCGCGTCTCCCATTCACTGACAGGGGAATGATCATGAAGATAAGCGCAACCATCACCGTACTACTCGCGGCCCAGATTGCCCTCCCGGTGATCGCCCAGGAGGAAGAGGCGGACGACCGGGTTATCGAAGAGATCATTGTCACCGCTGACAAACGCTCGTTCAGAAGCACCCAGGATCTCCCCAGCAGCATCACCGCATTTGACGCCCAGAAACTCGAACGCCTGGACGTGCTGGATTTTGACGACTTCATCGTCCAGGTGCCGGGAACCAATTTCATAAACGACGGTGGGCCGGGCCGAGGCAACGAGGTGGCGTCGATTCGTGGGCTGTCGGTGGTTGCCGACAACACGGTAGGCGTGGTGGCGCAGTACCTGGACGGGGCGCCGCACTTTGGCAATTCGTACCGGTTTTTTGACATCGCTGAAGTGGGTGTACTCAGAGGACCCCAGGGCACCCTGTGGGGCTCCCAGTCTATCGGCGGCTTGATTTACTATCGTTCGGCCAGACCCGAACTGGACCAGTTCAGTGGCAACATCCAGGGCGACATGTACGCTTCGTCCGATGACGGCGGTGCCAGTTACCGGACCAGCGGAGTCATTAATGTCCCCATTGTCGAGGACACATTCGCCCTGAGGTTCGCGGGTCAGTTCATCGACGAAACCGGGTACATCGATAACGCGCGAACCGGCACAAGCGACATCAACGACGTCGAAGAAGCGGCCTGGAGACTGTCAGCCTTGGTTCAGCCCACCGATGCCGTATCCGTCACCCTGATCTACCACGGCAATGACCTGGAAGCCGACGCGCCGACGTACTTCGACATCGGCCTGGACGGCCTGCAGGTGGATCAGCCGTCAGACCGTGGGCCGACGGAACAGGACTACGACCTGTTCAACCTCATTGTCGACATCGACCTCGGCTGGGGAACCCTCAACTACACCGGGGCGTCCTTTTCCAACGACGGCATTTTCACCGACTTCAACGATACTTCCGGCTTCCTGCAGCAGGTCACGACAACGATTGACGAAGAAGCGACAACCCATGAACTTCGTCTTTCCTCATCCGGTGCCAGTCCATGGCAGTGGATCGTCGGATATTTTTCTGACGACTACGACGACTTCAACCAGAGCATCGACTATGCGCTGACCGACTTCGGTGATCCGGCGCCCATGGAAGGCACCACTTTCGGCGGATTGAAGATCCTCAAGGAGCAGGCCTTTTTCGGGGAGATCAGCTACGACTTCACCGACAGGCTCAAAGTGCTCGTGGGCGGTCGGTTCTTCGACTGGGAGGTCGACAACCGTGAAGTCTTCCTGATTGGTGGCAGTGACTTTGGGTTTGTCACCAACGGTGTCGCCTCGGACGACGATTTTTTCCACAAGCTGCTGGCTGAGTACCGGTTCACCGACGACGGCGATGTCCTGGGCTACCTGTCCCGGTCTGAGGGATTCCGTTTTGGGGGATTCAACACCTTTGTCGGGGAGGAACTCTTCGGCATTTCCGAAGAATTTTTCCAGTTCGGCCCCGACACCCTGGTGAGTTACGAGGCTGGCGTGAAGTCGCGATTGGCGGACAACCGGGTGCTGCTCAATGCCGCGGTTTACTTCCTGGACTGGCAGGAAGTGCAGGCGGTTGTACAAAGTGATACCGCGGGCGCTTTCGGGCAGGGCTTCTTTACCACCAATGCTCCGGACCTCGAAGCCAGGGGATTCGAACTGGAGATCGTTACCCAGGACCTGCTGGCTCCCGGGGTATACGCCGCGCTGAGCTGGGGCTATACCGACAACGAATTCCAGGACGATGCACAGCTGTTTGAGGGGACCCGGGTGAACATCAGAAAGGGTGACAGTCTGCGTCGCACACCCAAAAACACCTATTCGCTGGATATCGGCTACGATTTTGAAATCGCCGGCAGAGAGAGCTTCGTTCGTGCCAATTACTGGCACAAGGATTCAACCTCTACTTTTGGATTCAATGGCATTGACGGTGACGTCGATGTGCCGGCTCAGGATGTCATCAACTTATCGGCGGGCATGCGGTGGGACAACGTGCAGCTGAAGTTCTATGTGGACAACGCCACCGACGAAACGCCCTTCCTGAACGTGTTTTCCGCCGCCAGCCGGGGCAACCCGGGCGGCGACCAGGCGGTCCGCGCCAATACCCTGCGACCCCGCACCGTGGGTCTGGAGGCCACGTATTACTTCGGCGTGAACTGACCGGGTGGAGTGTGGCGCTTGCCGCGGATAGTCTTCCCTGGTGAATCGTACAATCAGCAATGGCACCATCGCCGCCTACGCCGCGCCGCTGGTACCGATATGGATGCTGCACACGCCGGCCCTGTCGATACTGCCCGGTCTCTACGCAACGGTCAGCGGCATCGACCTGGCGGTCATTGGCGCCATTCTCGTGACCAGCCGCATTCTGGACGGCGTGACCGATCCACTGATCGGATTGCTGTCGGACGCAACCAGAACGGCGCTGGGCCGGCGGAAGCCGTGGATCATCGCCGGGGGCCTGTTGTGCATGGTCGGCGTCTGGTTCTGGTTTCGGCCATCGGCAGACACCGGCGCGCTGTATTTCTTCCTCGCATCCATTGCCGTCTATATCGGCTGGACCATGGTCGAGATACCCCACGGCGCCTGGCTCAGTGAATTGTCCGGCGACTACGAGGAGCGATCCCATATTGCGGGTATACGCACGACCGCCATTTACCTCGGCTATGTGGTCTTCTGGCTCGGTCCGTTTCTGCCGCTGTTCGAAACTACTGAGATTACCCCGGAGGTAACCACTTTCCTCTCCTGGGTGGTCATCGTGCTGATGCTGGCCACCATGACCTGGGCAGTCATCAAGGTGCCGGAGGGCATTCCCAGAAATTCTGAGACGCCGAACCTGAAAGCGGCCATGTCAGGCCTCGTCAGCAACAAACCGCTCCGCCTGTTCCTGGTCATCATCGGGGCCAGCTGGCTGGCGAGTGGCATGGTGGCCGGTCTCTATTTCTTTTTCATCAGCAGCTACCTGGAAATTCCGGACAAGTTTGGCCACATCGGGTTGGCGGTTGCGGCAATCGGTTTTGTCAGTGCGTCGATCTGGGGATGGGCGGGCGCCAGGCTGGGCAAGCATCGTGTGCTGGTGATCTGCAACCTGAGTACTGTGATCACCCTGGTGGCCATGAGCCTGATCCGGCCGGGCCCGCATGCTTTCTCCGCCATGCTGGTGATATTCAGCCTGTCCGCGCTGTTCAGCGCCGGCTCCACCGTCGCTTACTACGCGCTGATGGCGGATGTCGTTGACTACGACACCCTGATGACCCGGAAAAACAATGCCGGCAACTATTACGCGTTGATCACGCTTTGCCAGAAGGTCGGGCTCGGCGCCGGAGCGGGCCTGGCGCTAGCGGTTTCGGCGCTGTTCGGCTTCGATGCCGTTGGTGAAAACGAGGGCTGGGCGCTGGCAGGGTTCTTTGTCGCGTTCATCGTCATCCCGATCGCATTGAACCTGCTCGCGACGATCCTGGCGACGCTGTTCCCGATTACGCGCCGCCGTCACGGGATCATTCGCAGGCGACTGGACTCACTGGCCTTGCGCAAGGCGGAGGCGACACGTGGCTGAGGTGACAATCTTCACCAGCCGAAACTGCGGCTGGGCTGTTCGCAACTATGCAGCGCTCATCGAGAAAGGCGTTGCATTCGATCCGGTCCCGGCGAAAGATGGCGATGGCGTCAAGCTCGACACTTTCCTGTCCCTAACCCCATATGGCAGGACGCCCGTTCTTTACTGCGAGGGCACGGCGGTTTTCGAGTCCAGCCTGATCAACGAGTACATCGACGACCGGTTTCCGAATCCACCGTTGTTGCCCAGCGACGCGGCGGCGCGCTCCGAGGTGCGCAAGTGGACGCACTACTGCGAAAACAGCCTGCTGGCTGAATTGACGCGAATCGCTAAGGCGCAGGAGGGTGATGCCCGGACGGCCGCCATCGCGGAGTTCAAGGAGCAGATGTGCGACTTCGCCAGGTTCGCGTTGCCGGCTGACTGGCGTGGCCCCTACTTTTTCGGCAAACGATTCACGCTGCTGGATCTGGTGTTCTCGACGCTGTTTGAGACGATTCGCCAGATCGAGCGACATTCGACGACCTCCCTGCCAATGCAGAATGAAGCGATGCGGCGCTGGGCCGAAAACGTGCTGTCCAGGCCGTCGCTGCGCTCGGCGATGGCCCTGCGGGATGAACTGGAATTCTGATGACGATGCGACTCCTTGTTTTATTGTTCTCCCTCACCGCCGGCAGCGCCGGCGCCGACACCGGGAAGTTCGCCCTGGTCGATGGCACAGTCATCACGGCAACAGGCGATGCGCCAATCGCGGGCGCGACCGTGCTCGTCGATGAAGGGCGTATCAAGGGTGTGCTGGTGGGCAAGACCACGCCGGCCGGTTACGAGGTTGTCGACGTCAGCGGCAAGTTCATAACGCCGGGCATCATCGACACCAACATCCACCTGATACTCACGACGGTGCCTGAGTTCTTCGTCAAGTACGAAGACCGGCTGGTGGATATCGCGATCCAGTCCGCGCAGATTGGACTCAAGCAGGGGCTCACGACCATGCCCGACACCTGGGGTCCACTGAAGCCGCTGCTCGAAGCCCGCGACCGCATCAACAGCGGCGAGTTCGTCGGCAGCCGTGTGCTGGTGGCCGGCAACATCATCGGCACGGGCGGACCCTTCAGTCCGTACTTCATGGGCGGATGGCCGGCGCGCGGACTGACGTTGCGCTACGGCGGCTGGGTACACCCGGCAATCCAGCGTCGCATCGACGCGCTCTGGGAAGACGATGTCGGCCCACGGATGATCGCCATGACGCCGGACGAGGTTGCCGTGACCATGCGCAACTACCTCGCCAAGGGTGTCGACTTCGTCAAGGTTGGGGTCAGCGGTCACGGGCTGGGCCCTGCAGAGCCGCTGCTGTTCTCGCCGGAAGCGCTCGAGGCGATTCGTTCGGAAGTTCGCAGGGCAGGGGTGCCGTTGTTGACGCATACATTCACCATCGAGAGCCTCAGGTACGCCGTCAAGATGGAGCCAGATCTTCTGATGCACCCAAACGTGGGAATCCCGCCACTCACCCACGCCACTGAATCGCAAAAGCAGGCGATTCACGCGCTCATAGCCGAGATTGCCGACAAGGGTATCTATGCGGGACTCATGTCGATTCCTGAGAAGTCTCAATCCGAGATCTACACAAACTGGGACTACAGCGAACATCGTGACAAGCCTCACCTCAACGAGATCATGGTGAATCGACAATTGCACATGGGCGCAGTCCCGTTTGAACTGCGGGCGGACAGCGTGCGCGCCTGGCTCGACGGTGGTGTCAAATACACACTTGCAACCGACCAGGGGCCGGAGGCGGCAGACCTCGGGCCTACCGTGTGGGGCCGGCTCGGGCGAATGCACTTTGATCGCATGAAGGGCCTGCAGGACGTCGGCGCAAGCCCGATGGAGGTCCTGATCGCATCAACTCGTCATGGTGCCGAGGCTTATGGTCTGGACGATGAGCTGGGAACCATCGAAAAAGGCAAGATCGCTGACCTGCTGGTCGTCGACGCAGACCCGATGGAAGACATCAACAATATTCGGCAGATACACCTCGTTATAAAGGACGGCAAGATCATCGACCGTGATGCGCTGCCGACCGTTGAGGTCCTGGACTACGATCCGGAGCTGCCATGGCCGTTCTAGCTGGCAGGATGCCAAAAAGAAACCGTTCATCGCCTTTCCTGGTCACGTTGCTGGTCCTAGCCTGGCCCGTTTTCGCGGACGAGCAGGATTGGCGCCCGACAAACCCCGAAAACACCGCGGTGCTGGCGCTCGGCGCCGGCGCGGTGGTTATTGAACTCAACACAGAGTTTGCGCCCGCCACTGTCGCGCAGTTCAAACGCCTGGTGCGGAAGGGGTTCTACGACGGCCTGGATTTCTACCGCGTGATCGATGGCTTCGTCGCGCAAGGCGGTGATGGCAGCGATATCGGCAAGCAGAGCGACGAGCCAACTATCAAAGCCGAGTTCGAGCGCGACTGGTCAAACGACCTGCCATTTGCGCCTGTGCAGGAACCGGACCTGTTTGCCCCCGAGACCGGCTTCGTCAACGGCTTTGCTGTCGCACGTGAGTCCGCGGCCGGCAAGGCCTGGCTCATCCATTGCCCGGGCGTCGTGGCCATGGCGAGAGGCAACGATGCGGATTCGAGCCGCACCGACTTCTATATCGTGATCGGTCAGTCGCCGCGTTACCTGGATCGCAACCTCACGATCTTCGGCCGCGTTGTGTTCGGGATGGAACACGTACAGCGAATTCGTCGAGGACCGCCATCAAACAACGGAATCATCGATGATGCTCAAGCACGCAGCACCATCCGATCACTGCGTATGGCCGCGGACTTGCCGTCTACCAGGCGGCCGAAGGTGCAGGTCCGCGACAGCAACAGCGAATCATTTGCAGCAATGCTCAAGGCGAGACGGCATCGAGAGGCCGATTTCTTCCACCACACGCCGCCGCCGGTGCTTGACGTGTGCCAGGTGCCTAACAGCGGCAGGGTGGCTCCGTGACTCGGGGACTCCGTGACTCCGTGACTCCGTGACTCCGTGACTCCGTGGCTCCGTGACTCCGTGGCTCCGTGGCTCCGTGACTCCGTGACTCCGTGGCTCCGTGACTCCGTGACTCCGTGACTCCGTGACTCCGTGATTAGGACGCTTCGTTGGAACGAAGCGTGGCTGGCCTTGCAGTGCCGCTGTTTAGGTTTTGTTGAAATCCTTGCCGATTCCCCGGATCCGCTCTTTCCTAATCACGATTCCAATCACCTAATCACGGAGTCACGAATTCAATCATCTCTCCGGTAACTCTTCGCCCTCCGCTGCACCAGAAAATCCATCAACCCCTTCGGCAAATGCCGCGACATCCCGGCGATTATCCGATTGACCCGCCCATTGATATAGACGCGGTCCCCGCGAATTGCCGCCTTCACCGCCTGGTCAGCGACTTCTTCCGACGTCATCCACATATAATTCGGCATCTGGCTGATCTGCTCGCGGATGCCCAACACGTCATGAAACTCCGAATAGGTAAAACCCGGGCAGACTGCGGTGACGGTGACGCCCCTTGGTGCCATTTCAAGGGAAAGTGACTCGGAAAACTTCACCATCCAGGCCTTTACCGCGGCGTACTGGGTATGGCCCGCGCTGGCCGGTACCAGGGCGGCCAGGGAGGCGATGTTGACGATGCGGCCGAATCCGCGTTCCTTCATGGCCGGAAGAACGCGCCAGGTCAGCTCGGCCACGGCGCCCAGCATGACCTGCATGAAGTCCCGGTGGGTTTCCCAATCGCTTTTTACGTAGCTGCCGCCGACCCCGTAGCCGGCGTTGTTGACCAGCCAGTCCACCTGCAGCCCCTGCTGCTCAATTTCCAACATCAGGGCTTGGGGTGCGGCCGGGTCGGCCAGGTCCGCGGCCAGGCAGTGCACCGTCACCCCGCGGTCGTTCTTCAGCTGGCTCGCCAGCTGTTCCAGCCGGTCGGCCCGGCGGGCGGTCAATATCAGGTTTATGCCTTCCTCGGCGATGCGGGTGGCGATGGCGGCGCCGATGCCGGAGGAGGCTCCGGTTACCAGTGCGGTCTGGTCGCTTGGCTGCATGGGTGCGGTCCGTTGGGAAAAACGGCCGCGATCATACCGCAATCTGTTGCCAGGGGCCGTGTCGCGCTTTCGGTGGGCCCGTATTGCAGACGGGCTGCCCCCTCGCTAGACTTGCCGTCCTTTTGAGCTGGACGGACAGGCCAATGCGACGTTTGCTGATTGCTGGAAACTGGAAAATGAATGGTTCGGTTGCATCCGTGGACCAACTGGTCAGCGGTATCGTGGATGGCCTGGGTGAAGTCACGGACCGGGATGTTGCCGTTTTCCCGCCGTTCCCGTTTCTGAGCCAGGTTGGCGGCCTGGCTGGAGACAGCGGCCTGGCCTACGGTGGTCAGGATCTCAGCACCGCTGAATCCGGTGCCTACACCGGCGAAGTGTCAGGCGGGATGCTCAAAGATATGGGCTGCAGCTACGTGCTGGCGGGCCATTCCGAGCGCCGTGACTATCACAAGGAATCCGATGAGCTGGTGGCAGAAAAAGCCGCGGCCGCCCAGCAGGTCGGGCTCACGCCGGTGGTATGCGTGGGCGAGACCCTGGAAGAGCGCGAACAGGGCATCACCGAAGCCGTGGTGGGCCGCCAGCTGGATGCCGTTGTAGCCAGGCTGGGAATAGCTGCATTCGACCAGCTGGTGGTGGCCTACGAGCCGGTCTGGGCCATTGGCACCGGGCGCACGGCGACCCCGGATCAGGCCCAGCAGGTCCATGCCTTCATCCGGTCCAAAATCGCGGAGTTGGATTGTACAATAGCCAGTCGCCTTCGTATCCTGTACGGGGGCAGCATGAAGGGCTCCAACGCAGCCGATCTATTGTCCATGGAGGACATCGACGGCGGTTTGATTGGTGGCGCTTCTTTGACCCATGACGAATTTTTGAGGATCTGCCGGGCTTGATCGGGTTGCGCAGCGTCGCACCGGGACAGTAGCCGGCGGGATAAGAATATGGAAACCATACTGGGTATCACTCAGGTACTGCTGGCAATCGGGATGATTGCCATCATTCTCGTTCAGCGCGGCCCGGGCGCCGCAGCTGGGTCGGGGTTTGGCGCCGGCGCGTCCGGCACGGTGTTTGGTGCGCGCGGTTCCGGTTCGTTTCTGACTCGAACCACTGCGGTTCTGGCCACGGCATTTTTCGTGATCAGTATGGGCCTGGCCATCCTTGCCAGCCGCGCCGTGGTGACGACAGATGTCGCGCCGGACCTGGGCGTGATGTCTGGCGCAGTCCAGGAAGCGTCCACCGCAGACGAGGTGCCGCCCGCCCCCCAGATTGGGGACACGGGCGAAATCTCTGATGTGCCTGCGCTGCCGGAAGCAAACAGCGAGAGCGCTGCCGCCGGGGAGGAAGACGACGGCGGGCAGGATCAGGAAGAAGACCCGGGCGGCAACTGACCGGTCCACGGCCGGGAGTAAACCGACCCCAGGGGTCCAGGTAACAACGCCGAAGTGGTGGAATTGGTAGACACGCTGTCTTGAGGGGGCAGTGGCGCAAGCCGTGCCGGTTCGAGTCCGGCCTTCGGCACCATCTGTAACTTGCGCATCGGCCGTTGGCCGGTGACGGGTGAAAGGAAACGACAATGCTGGCTGAGTATCTGCCGATACTTATATTTGTAGGCGTGGCCCTGGGGATCGGCGTCGTGCTGATGATTGTTGGCGCTGTGCTGGGCCCCCATAAAGGCAGCAGCGAAAAGCTCTCTCCCTACGAGTGCGGCTTCGAGGCCTTCGAAGACGCCCGCATGAAGTTCGACGTTCGCTACTACCGGGTGGCGATTCTGTTCATCATCTTTGATCTGGAGATCGCGTTTCTTTTTCCCTGGGCCGTGGTGCTTGACCGCATCGGCATGTTTGGCCTGGTGGCCATGACCATCTTCCTGCTGGTTCTGGTTATCGGCTTCGTTTACGAATGGAAAAAAGGTGCCCTGGAGTGGGAGTAATGCCTGAGCAAACCGGAGTTCGCCCATGAAGGTATTGATGTCGTCAAGGAACGCGACCGATCCTGGTAATGAGTATGGCCTGGGCATCGTCGACGATATCCTGCGGCCCGAGGCGGATAACCCCGTCATGAACAAAGGGTTTGTCACCACCTCGGTGGACGCCCTGATGAACTGGGCACGCACCGGTTCCATGTGGCCGGTGACCTTCGGCCTGGCCTGCTGCGCGGTGGAAATGATGCATGCCGGGGCGTCCCGCTACGACCTGGATCGGTTTGGCGTGATTTTCCGTCCCAGCCCGCGCCAGTCGGACGTGATGATCGTGGCAGGGACCCTCACCAACAAGATGGCGCCCGCGATGCGCAAGGTCTACGACCAGATGTCCAACCCCAAGTGGGTGATTTCCATGGGCTCCTGCGCCAACGGTGGTGGCTATTACCACTACTCTTATTCGGTGGTGCGGGGATGTGACCGCATCATTCCGGTAGACATCTATGTCCCCGGCTGCCCGCCTACGGCTGAAGCGCTGATCTACGGCATCCTGCAGCTGCAGAACAAAGTCCGGAAGACCAGCACCATTGCCCGCTGACCATTGAATCGATCATGACCGAAAATCCCCTCAGCCTGGGCGAACGCCTGCAACAGTCTCTAGGTGATCGAATCCAGAGTCTGATTACCGAACGTGACGAGATCACCCTGGAGATCGCCGCCGACCACTGGGTCGACGTGTCGCGTTCGCTGCGCGATGACCATGGTTTCGAACAGCTCGTTGATCTGTGCGGCGTGGATTACCTTGGCTATGGCAGCGACGAGTGGGAAACCGGTGACGCCACCGCCGAAGGGTTTTCCCGCGGCGTTGAAGGGAGCCACGGGCCGGGCCGCTTCGACTGGGAATCGCGCCCGGTCGGAGAGAGCACCGGCGAGGGTGACGACCAGCGGCGGTTTGCCGCGGTCGCCCACCTGCTGTCGGTCAAGCAGAATCTGCGTCTGCGGATCCGCTGTTTCGCTCCGGACTCCGATCTTCCGGTGGTGCCGTCGCTGGTGGAAATCTGGAGCTCGGTGGACTGGTACGAGCGCGAAGCCTTTGATCTTTTCGGCATCGTGTTCGAGGGTCATCCGGATCTGCGCCGGATCCTCACCGACTACGGCTTCATCGGCCACCCGTTCCGCAAGGACTTCCCGCTGATCGGCAACGTCGAGGCCCGCTATGACCCCGACAAGGGCCGGGTGGTGTATCAGCCGGTGAGCATCGATCCCCGGGTGCTGGTACCCAAGGTCGTGCGGGAAGATTCCCGCTACCTTGGCGAAGAAACGGTGAAAGGAAAATAGGCGGCGCCCGAGCAGCAGAGACCATGGCTGAAATCAGAAACTACACCATGAATTTCGGGCCCCAGCATCCGGCGGCCCACGGCGTGCTGCGGCTGGTGCTGGAGATGGATGGCGAGGTGGTCCAGCGTGCCGACCCCCATATCGGTCTGCTGCACCGGGGCACCGAAAAACTGGCCGAAAGCAAGCCTTTCAACCAGTCCATCGGCTACATGGACCGGCTGGACTACGTGTCCATGATGTGCAACGAGCATGCCTACGTGCGCGCCATCGAGCAGCTGCTGGGCATCGAGGCCCCGGAGCGCGCCCAGTACATCCGGACCATGTTCGACGAGGTCACCCGCATCCTGAATCACCTGATGTGGATCGGCACCCACGGCCTGGACCTGGGCGCCATGGCGCTGTTCCTGTATGCATTCCGCGAGCGCGAGGTGCTGATGGACAGCTACGAGGCAGTGTCCGGAGCTCGGATGCATGCCACCTACTACCGCCCGGGCGGCGTTTACCGCGATCTGCCCGACCAGATGTCCCTGCACCGGGAGTCGCCCTGGACCAAGGGCAAGGACCTGGATCGGTTCAACGCCTGGCGCCAGGGATCACTGCTGGATTTCCTGGATGCTTTCAGCCAGGACTTTCCCCAGCGGGTGGACGAATACGAAACCCTGCTCACGGACAACCGCATCTGGAAACAGCGCACCGTGGGCATTGGCGAGGTAACCCCGGAACGGGCGCTGCAGTTGGGCTTCACCGGGCCCATGCTGCGCGGTTCGGGCATCGCCTGGGACCTGCGCAAGAAGCAGCCCTATGCCGCCTACGACAAAGTGGATTTCGACATTCCCATCGGCACCAACGGTGACTGTTACGACCGCTACCTGGTGCGCGTGGAGGAAATGCGGCAATCCAACCGCATCATCACCCAGTGTGTGAAGTGGCTGAAGGACAACCCCGGCCCGGTGATGGTGGAAAACCACAAGATCGTCCCGCCCACCCGGGAAGAGATGAAAAACGACATGGAGTCGATGATTCATCACTTCAAACTGTTTACCGAGGGCTACTGCACGCCGCCCGGCGAAGCCTACGCCGCGGTGGAGGCGCCCAAGGGCGAGTTTGGCGCCTATATCGTTTCCGACGGATCCAACAAACCGTTCCGGCTGCACCTGCGGGCTCCGGGGTTTGCCCACCTGGCGGCCATGGACGAGATGGTGCGAGGCCACATGCTGGCCGACGTGGTGGCGGTGATCGGGACCCAGGACATCGTATTCGGGGAAATCGACCGGTAGACAATCCGGCCATGGACCAATGACGGCAGAACAGATACTCACAGAAAAAACCCGGTCGCGGATCGATCACTGGCTGGGCAAGTTTCCCCCGGAGCAGAAGCGGTCGGCCATCATCCAGTCTCTGATGGCCGCCCAGGATCAGAACGGTGGCTGGCTGAGCAAGGACATCATCACCGCGGTGGCCCGCTACCTGGATATCCCGGCAGCCTGGGCCTACGAGGTTGCCAGCTTCTACTCCATGTTCGACCTGCACCCGGTGGGACGGCACAAGATCTCCATCTGCACCAACATCTCGTGCTGGCTCTGCGGCGCCGAGGACGTGGTCGGTCACGTGGAGAAGAAGCTGGGCATCAGCCTGGGGCAGACCACCGAAGACGGACGCATCACCCTGATCCAGGAAGAGGAGTGCCTGGCGGGATGCGTGGGTGCGCCCATGATGATCGTGGACGGTCATTATCACGAGCACCTGACGCCGGAAAAGGTCGATGACATTCTGGACGGACTTGAGTAAGGGCAGATTCATGGAACGAATCGCCGACAACGCAGAAGGAACAGGCAGGTAAAGTCATGGTTGAATCCCATCAGGTTTCTCTGACCACGCTCGACTTCGATGAGCCCTGGACAATGGAAAGCTACCTCAAGATTGGCGGCTACCAGTCCTGGAAAAAAATCCTGGCGGAAAAGACGCCCCAGGAAGAGATCATCGACGCCATCAAGCACTCGGCCCTGCGCGGCCGCGGCGGCGCCGGTTTCCCCACCGGGCTGAAGTGGAGTTTCATGCCGCGCACCGCCCCGGGACAAAAATACGTGCTGTGCAATTCCGACGAATCGGAACCCGGCACCTGCCACGACCGGGACATCCTGCGGTTCAATCCCCACGCGGTGATCGAGGGCATGGCCATCGGCGGCTACAGCATGGGATGTACCGTGGGATACAACTACCTGCGGGGCGAATTCCATCACGAACCCTTCGAGCGGTTCGAGGCGGCCCTGGCCGAGGCCTATGAGGCCGGGCTGCTGGGCAAGGACATCCAGGGCAGCGGCATCGATTTTGACTGCTACGCGGCCCTGGGCGCCGGCGCCTACATCTGCGGCGAGGAAACCGCCCTGATGGAATCCCTGGAGGGCAAGAAGGGTCAGCCCCGCTACAAGCCGCCGTTTCCGGCCAACTTCGGCCTTTACGGCAAGCCCAGCACCATCAACAACACCGAGACTTTTGCCTCGGTGCCGGCCATCCTGCGCAACGGCGCCGAGTGGTTCCTGGAAATCGGTAAGCCCAACAACGGCGGGCCCAAGTGTTTCTCGGTGTCCGGCCATGTCAATCGCCCGGGTAATTACGAGTTGCCCCTGGGCATACCCTTCGCCGACATGCTGGAAAAAGCCGGTGGCGTGCGCAACGGCAATGCGCTGAAGGCAGTGATCCCAGGCGGCTCATCCATGCCGGTACTTCCGGCGGAAACCATGATGGCCATCGATATGGATTTCGACAGCCTGCAGAAGGCCGGCTCCGGGCTGGGTTCGGGCGCGGTCATCGTCATGGACGAGACCACCTGCATGGTCCAGGCCTGTCGCCGGATATCGCGCTTTTACTACAAAGAATCCTGTGGCCAGTGCACACCCTGCCGGGAGGGCACCGGCTGGATGTTCCGAGTGTTGTCCAGGATCGTGGAGGGGCGTGGCCGCGCCGAAGACGTAGCGCTGCTGGAGGCCGCCGCCGGACAGATCGAGGGCCATACCATCTGCGCCTTCGGCGAGGCAGCCGCGTGGCCGGTGCAGGGTTTCCTGCGCCACTACAAGCATGAATTTGACTACTACGTGGAGCACGGGCGCTCCATGGTGTCTGACGGAATATCTGGAGCCGCGGCATGAGCGAGACCCAGGAAAAAGCAGTCGACACGGTCAGCATCGAGATCGACGGCGTGGCCATGGAGGCCCCCAAGGGCTCCATGATCATCGAGGCGGCCGACAAGGCGGGTATCACCATTCCACGCTTCTGCTATCACCGAAAGCTGTCGATTGCCGCCAACTGCCGTATGTGCCTGGTGGACGTGGAAAAGGCGCCCAAGCCGCTGCCGGCCTGCGCCACGCCGGTGATGGACGGCATGCGGGTTTACACCCAGTCAAAGCGCGCCCTGTCATCCCAGCAGAACGTGATGGAGTTCCTGCTGATCAACCACCCCCTGGACTGCCCCATCTGCGATCAGGGTGGTGAGTGTGAGCTGCAGGACGTATCCATGGGCTTCGGCCGCTCACTGTCGCGCTTCACCGAGCGCAAGCGGGTGGTCAAGGACGAAAACCTGGGGTCCCTGATCAGCACCGACATGACCCGCTGCATACACTGCACTCGCTGTGTGCGCTTCCTTGAGGAGATTGGCGGCACCAGCGAACTGGGTGGCATTGGCCGGGGCGACCGGACCTTCATCAGCACCTTTATCGGGCGCTCCATCGATTCCGAATTGTCCGGCAACATCATCGATCTCTGCCCGGTCGGGGCCCTGACCAACAAACCCTACCGGTTCTCGGCCCGGGCCTGGGAACTGCGCGCCCGACCCTCGGTGGCGTCCCACGACTGCGTGGGTTCAAACCAGTTTCTGCACCTGCGCCGCGGTCGCATCATGCGGGTGGTGCCCCGGGATAACGAGTCCATCAACGAGAACTGGCTGGCGGATCGGGATCGCTGGGGATTTCACGGGCTGTACAGCGACGACCGCGCGGTTCGGCCCATGGTCAAGAGCGGCGACCAGTGGCAGGAGGTCGAGTGGGACGCCGCGCTGAACCGGGCAGCCGAGATCCTGCGGTCGACCTCTCCCACCGAACTGGGTTTCCTGCTGTCGCCCCGGGCCAGCAATGAAGAGCTGTACCTGGCTCAGAAAATCGCCCGTGCCCTGGGTACCGACAACGTTGACCATCGCCTGCGGGAGCAGGACTTCGCCGACCAGGACCACCGATCCCTGCGTCCGCAGCTTGGAACGCCCATGGAGTCCCTGGGCGAGGCTGACGCCATCCTGCTGGTGGGCGGCAATCCGCGGCACGACCAGCCCCTGGTTGGGCACAAGATTCGCCAGGCCTGGCGGTCTGGCGCCAGCATTTTCGCGGTGAACGCGCGGGATTACGAGGTCCACTACGAACTCAGCGAGTCCATTGTTGAGCCGCCGTCGGCCTGGATTGGCCAGTTGGCGGGCATTGCGGCTGCGCTGGGAGTCCACGCCGACGGAGACATTGGCCGCCTCATCGCAGGTGCCACCGCTGATGCCAGGCAGCAGGCCATCGCTGAAAAGCTGGTCGATGCCAACAGCGGCACGGTCATGCTGGGCAATGTCGGCGTCAATCACCCCCAGGCGTCAGCGCTGCGAGCCCTGGCGCGACGCATTGCGGACAGGGCCGGCATGACCTATTCCGAACTGAGCCCCTACGCCAACGGCGCTGGTGCCTGGAGTGTGGGCGCCGTGCCCCATCGCAAGGCCGCCGGCGCGCCCGCCGCGTCGGGCGGGTTGGACGCCCGGTCCATGCTGGCCAGGCCGCTGCAGGGTTACCTGGTGTATGACATTGAACCTTCCCTGGACACCCGGGAAGGCACCGCAGCCGCAGCCACCCTGGCTGGTGCCCCGGTGGTTTACCTGGGCAGTTATGTCACAGACGAAATCCGTGCCTTCGCCGACGTGATCCTGCCGGTGGCGCCGGTGCCCGAAGCCGAGGGCAGCTTCACCAATATCGACGGCATCACCCAGGTGGTGCAGACCGGGCCCAAGGCGCCTGGCGAGGCCCGGGCCGGCTGGAAAGTGCTGCGGGCCCTGGCTGACGTCCTGGAGCTTGAGGGCATGGCCTACATCCGCCCCGACCAGATTCGGGCGCACATCCTGGAGGCCCTGGAAGCCTGCTGTGATGTGGATGCCCAGTACGGTCCGGTCACACTGGACAAGGGGGCGGGCGATGGCCTGGAGGTCATGTCAGAAGTGCCGATTTATGCGGTTGACGCCGTGGTCCGCCGGTCCCGGCATCTGCAGGACACGGTGCTCGCGGCCAGCAACAGCGTGCGGGTGTATCCCGCTGACCTGGAAGCGCTGGGCCTGGCCGGCGAGTCTGGCCTGGGCGAGTTGTCGGTGGACGTGATGGCTGATGAATCGGTGGCGCGGGGCTGCGTGGTGATTCCCGCCGGCGTCGCCCCCACAGCAGGCCTGGCAGGCAAACAGCGATTCACCCTGGAGAGCGGATCGTAATGGATGAGCTGATATATCTGGCCTGGACGGTCACCAAGATCCTGGCCATCACCGTTCCCCTGATCCTGGGCGTGGCCATGTTCGTCTACGCCGAGCGCAAGGTCATCGGATTCATGCACGCACGCATGGGACCCAACCGGGTAGGGCCGCTGGGCCTGTTCCAGACCTTCGCTGACGTGTTTAAGCTGCTGATGAAGGAGGTCATCCTTCCAAGCAACGCCAATCGCTTCCTGTTCCTGCTGGCGCCGCTGCTGGCCCTGGCACCGGCCTTCGCTGCCTGGGCCGTGATTCCATTCGACGCCAAGCTGGTGCTGGCGGACGTGAACGCTGGCCTGCTGTACGTGCTGGCCATGACATCCCTGGGCGTATACGGCGTCATCATCGCGGGCTGGGCATCCAACTCCAAGTACGCCTTCCTGGGGGCCATGCGGTCCGCCGCGCAGATCGTGTCGTACGAAATTGCCATGGGTTTTGCCCTGGTCGGTGTCCTGATCGCGGCCGGCAGTCTCAACCTGGTGGAAATCGTAGAGGCCCAGCGGGGCCCGGGCGGCATCCTCAGCTGGTTCTGGCTGCCTCTGCTGCCGTTGTTCCTGATCTATTTCATCTCCGGCGTGGCGGAGACCAACCGCGCGCCGTTTGACGTGGCCGAGGGCGAATCGGAGATTGTTGCCGGCTTCCATGTGGAATACTCCGGCGCACCGTTTGCCATCTTCTTCCTGGCGGAATACGCCAACATGATCCTGATTGCCGCGCTGACCACGACGCTGTTCGCCGGCGGCTGGCTGTCCCCCATTCCGGGAATCCCGGACGGGGCACCCTGGTTTTTTGTGAAGTTGTTCTTCTTCTGCTTCTTCTATCTCTGGTTCCGGGCGACCTTCCCGCGCTACCGCTATGACCAGATCATGCGGTTGGGCTGGAAAGTGTTTATTCCCATCACCATCGTCTGGCTTCTGGTCGTGGCGTTGTTCGTGGTGAAGCAGTGGCTGTGGTGGGCACCATGAGTACTGTCGTCCGCTACCTGAAGTCCCTGGCCCTGCTTGAACTGCTGAAGGGCATGTCGGTGACCATGCGCTATATGGTGACGCCCAAGGTCACCGTGCGATACCCGGAAGAAAAGACGCCCAAGTCCAATCGCTTCCGGGGGCTGCACGCCCTGCGACGCTATCCCAACGGTGAGGAGCGCTGCATTGCCTGCAAGCTGTGCGAGGCGGTGTGCCCGGCACTGGCCATCACCATTGATTCCGAGCAGCGGGAGGACGGTACCCGCCGCACCACCCGCTACGATATTGACCTGTTCAAGTGTATCTACTGCGGCTTCTGTGAAGAATCCTGCCCGGTGGATTCCATCGTGGAGACCAATATCCACGAGTTTCATTTTGAGAAGCGCGGCGAGAACGTGGTCACCAAGCAGCAGCTGCTGGCCATCGGCGACCGTTTTGAGCAGGACATCGCCGACGCGCGACGCCAGGACGCGGCGTACCGCTAGGCAAACAAGAGCAACGTAATGCCAATTGAAACCATCATCTTCTACGCCTTCTCCTCGGTGCTGGTGCTGTCCGCCCTGGCGGTGATCACGGTACGTAACCCGGTTTACGCAGCCCTTTTCCTGGTGCTTTGCTTTTTCACCAGCGCCGCCATCTGGCTGCTGCTGGAGGTGGAGTTCCTGGCCATTGTGCTGGTGCTGGTCTACGTGGGGGCGGTGATGGTGCTGTTCCTGTTCGTGGTGATGATGCTGGACATCAACGTGGAGCCCCTGAAAGAGGGTTTTGCCCGATACCTGCCGGTGGGCCTGCTGGTGGCCCTGGCCATGCTGGTGGAAATGCTGGCGGTGCTGGGAATCAAGCGGTTCGGGCCAGAGTCCTTTCCCGCGCCACCACCGCATCCGGCTGGCTACAGCAATACCCGCGAGCTGGGCGAACTGCTTTACACCGAGTACGTGTACCCCTTTGAGATCGCCGCGGTCATCCTGCTGGTGGCCATTATTGCGGCCATTGCGTTGACGCTGCGGCGCCGGCCGGAAACCCGCTACCAGGATCCCGGCCGCCAGGTCCAGGTGCGCAAGGAAGACCGGCTGCGGGTGGTGTCCATGGAGGCGGAGAAACGATGATTGGCCTGGTCCATTTCCTGATCCTCGGCGCAATCCTGTTCTGCATCAGCGTGGCGGGCATCTTCCTTAACCGGAAGAACGTGCTGATCCTGCTGATGGCCATCGAACTGATGCTGCTGGCGGTGAACATGAACTTCGTCGCGTTTTCCCGGTTCCTTGGCAATACCGACGGACAGGTGTTTGTGTTTTTCATCCTGACCGTGGCAGCGGCGGAAGCGGCCATCGGCCTGGCGATCCTGGTGGTGCTGTTCCGCAACCGGCAGACCATCAACGTGCAGGAATTGGATTCCCTGAAGGGTTGACGAGGCGGACGACATGGAAAACCAATTATTAGCCATCGCCCTCGCACCTCTGTTTGGCGCCATTGTTGCTGGCCTGTTCGGCCGCCAGATCGGTCGCGCCGGGGCCCACTGGATCACCATCCTGGCAGTCGCGGTGTCCACCGTGCTGTCCCTGGACGTGCTGCGGCGGTTCCTGTTCGAAGACATGGAGCCGTTCAACCAGAACGTCTACACCTGGCTGGAGAGCGGCGGCATCAGCTTTTCCATCGGCTTCCTGGTGGACAAGCTCACCGCCGTGATGATGTCGGTGGTGACCTTCGTCTCCCTGATGGTACACATCTACACCATTGGCTACATGAAGGACGACCCGGGTTACCAGCGATTCTTTGCCTATATCTCCCTGTTCACCTTCTCCATGCTGATGCTGGTCATGGCCAACAACTTCCTGCAGCTGTTTTTCGGCTGGGAGGCCGTGGGGCTGGTGTCCTACCTGCTGATCGGGTTCTGGTACAAGAAACCTACTGCCATCTTTGCCAATCTCAAGGCCTTCCTGGTTAACCGGGTCGGCGACTTTGGCTTCCTGCTGGGAATCGCCGCCGTGCTGCTGTACTTCGGCACGCTGGACTACCAGCAGGTGTTTGACACGGCGCCCGGCCTGAGCGGCGCCACCATCGAGATTTTCGAGGGCAAACCCTGGAACCTGATGACGGTGGTGTGCATCCTGCTGTTCATCGGCGCCATGGGTAAGTCTGCCCAGGCACCACTGCACGTGTGGCTGCCGGATTCCATGGAAGGCCCAACGCCCATTTCCGCCCTGATCCACGCCGCCACCATGGTCACTGCGGGGATCTTCATGGTGGCGCGCATGTCGCCTCTGTTCGAACTCACCGAAACGGCCCTGAGCTTCGTGCTGGTGATCGGTGCAATCACGGCCTTTTTCATGGGCCTGATCGGCATCGTGCAGAACGACATCAAGCGGGTGGTGGCCTACTCGACCCTGTCCCAGCTGGGCTATATGACCGCGGCCCTGGGCGCTTCGGCCTACTCGGCGGCGGTGTTCCACCTGATGACCCACGCCTTCTTCAAGGCGCTGCTGTTCCTGGGTGCCGGCTCAGTGATCATTGCCCTGCATCACCAGCAGGACATGCGGAATATGGGCGGTCTGCGCAAATACATGCCGATTACCTGGATTACCGGGATCATCGGCACCCTGGCGCTGATCGGGTTCCCGGGCTTTTCCGGCTTCTACTCCAAGGACGCCATTATCTCGGCTGTGTCCACCATTGACCGGGCCGGCGCGGGCTTTGCCCAGTGGATGCTGGTGGCCGGGGTGTTCGTGACCGCGCTGTACAGCTTCCGGCTGCTGTACCTGACCTTCCACGGCGAAACCCGGATGGACGAGGAGACCCGTTCCCACGCCCACGAGTCGCCCTGGGTGGTCACGGTGCCCCTGGTGCTGCTGGCCATCCCCTCCGTTGGCATCAGCTGGTGGGCGGCCGAGCCCATGCTGTTCGGGGATTTCTGGGGACAGGCCATCGTCATGGAGCACGACAGCCTGGCGCACCTGCGGGAAATATGGACCGGACCACTGGGATTTGCCCTGCACGGTTTCGTGACGCTGCCGGTCTGGCTTGCCCTGGCCGGCGCCGGGCTGGCGACATATATCTACCTGTTCAATCCCGGTATCGCGGACCGCATCCAGGGCGCGCTCAAGCCCCTGCACACGCTGCTGGATCGCAAGTACTGGTTTGACGAGATTTACCAGGCGCTGTTCGCCGGCGGCTCCCGCCTGCTGGGCAAAGGCCTGTGGAAAGGCGGGGATGAAGCACTCATCGACGGCCTGGTGGTCAACGGCAGCGCCCGTACCGTTGGCTGGCTGTCCGGAGTCGTGCGCTGGCTGCAGACCGGCCGTCTGTACACCTACGCTTTTGCCATGATCATTGGCCTCATCGCAATGCTGGGCGCATTTGTGTTGTGGGCACGTTAAGGGAACGAAAGTGAGCGACTGGCCCCTGTTGAGTCTGATTGTCTGGCTGCCCATCGCGGGCGGCGCAGCCGTACTGCTGGCCGGTGAGCGCCGCGCCAACCTGGCACGCTGGATCGGCCTGCTGACCGCGCTGGTCACCTTTGTGCTGAGCCTCCCGCTGTACCAGCTGTTTGACCGCGAAACCGCCCAGATGCAGTTCGAAGAACTGTCACCCTGGGTGGCGACGTTCAACCTGAACTACCACCTGGGTATCGACGGTATTTCCCTGCCGCTGATTCTTCTGACCACCTTTATCTCGGTGCTGGTGGTGCTGGGCGCCTGGGGCCCGATCAAGCAGAAGGTGGCCCAGTACGTGGCTGCTTTCCTGATCCTGGAAGGCCTGATGGTCGGGGTGTTCTGCGCCCTGGACGCGTTTCTGTTTTACGTGTTCTTCGAGGCCATGCTGATCCCGATGTTCCTGATCATCGGCGTCTGGGGCGGACCCAACCGGGTCTATGCCACCATCAAGTTTTTCCTGTACACCTTCCTGGGCTCGGTGTTCATGCTGGTGGCCCTGGTCTACCTCTACCTGAAGGCGGATTCCGCCGCGATCCTGACCCTGCACGACGTCAGCCTGTCCCTGACCGAGCAGGTCTGGATCTTCCTGGCCTTCCTGCTGGCGTTCGCTGTGAAGATTCCCATGTTCCCGGTGCATACCTGGCTGCCGGACGCCCACGTGGAAGCGCCCACGGGCGGGTCGGTAATCCTGGCGGCCATTATGCTGAAGATTGGCGGCTACGGGTTCCTGCGGTTTTCGCTGCCCATCACGCCGGATGCCAGTTCCACCCTGGACTGGCTGCTGATTACCCTGTCCCTGATCGCCGTGGTCTACATCGGCTTCGTGGCCCTGGTGCAGCAGGACATGAAAAAACTCATTGCCTACTCATCCATCTCCCACATGGGATTTGTGACCCTGGGTCTGTTCATCGCCTTTGCGATCTTTGCCCGGGCCGAGGCCAACGCCGGCGCGGCCATGGGGTTCGAGGGAGCAGTCGTGCAGATGGTGTCCCACGGGTTCATCTCGGCGGCCCTGTTTTTCTGCGTCGGCGTCATGTACGACCGCATCCATTCCCGCCAGATCGCTGACTACGGCGGCGTAGTCAACACCATGCCCTGGTTTGCCACCTTCATGGTGCTGTTCGCCATGGCCAACTCGGGATTGCCCGGGACCTCGGGATTTGTCGGTGAGTTCATGGTGATACTGGCCAGTTTCCAGGCTAATTTCTGGTTTGCTTTCCTGGCCGGCATGACGCTGATCCTGGGCGCGGCCTACTCCCTGTGGCTGGTCAAGCGGGTGATATTCGGCGACGTCGGCAACGAAAAAGTCGCCGGCCTGTCCGACATCAATGCCCGGGAAGCCATCACCCTGGGTGCCCTGGCGGTGGCGGTACTGGGCGTGGGAATCTGGCCGGACCCGCTGGTGGACATCATGCACGCGTCGGTGGAAAACCTGCTGACCCACATCGCGCAACCGAAAATCTGACACCATGTTTGAGTTAAGCGAACTGAATGCACTGCTGCCGGAAATCCTGGTCCTGACCCTGACCTGTGTGATCCTGCTGGTTGACCTGTACGGCTCTGAACAGCGGCGTGGTCTGATTCACCTGCTGTCCATCGCCACCCTGGTGTTTGCGGCCATCGCCACCCTGCGGATCCATGAGCCCGGGCAGACGGTGGAGTCGGAGATCCTGCTCAACGGCACCCTGGTGCGTGACCAGATGGGTGACGTGCTGAAGCTGTTCGTGTACCTGGTGATGGGCCTGGTATTCGTCTACTCCAAGGGCTACCTGCGCGACCGCAACCTCTTCAAGGGTGAGTTCTTCGTGCTGTGCCTGTTCGGCATGCTGGGCATGATGGTGATGATTTCCGCAGCCAACATGCTGACCCTGTACCTGGGCCTGGAGCTACTGGCCCTGTCCACCTACGCCCTGGTGGCCCTGGACCGGGACAACCGACTTGCGTCGGAGTCGGCCATGAAGTACTTCGTATTGGGTGCCCTGGCCTCGGGCATGCTGCTGTACGGCATGTCCATGATCTACGGCGCCACCGGCTCGCTGGACCTGAGCGAAATTGCCGAAGGCGTTCGTGGTGCCAGCGGTGACAACCTGGTGCTGGCCTTTGGCCTGACCTTCATCGTGGTGGGACTGGCGTTCAAATTTGGAGCGGTGCCGTTTCACATGTGGGTTCCAGACGTTTACCACGGTTCACCTACGGCGGTGACCCTGTTCATCGGATCCGCTCCCAAGCTGGCGGCTTTCGCCCTTGCCATCCGCCTGCTGGATGACGGCCTGGGTGGTCTGCACGGCTTCTGGCAGTCCATGCTGATCCTGCTGGCCGTGGCCTCCCTGGCCATCGGCAACATCGTGGCCATCGCCCAGACCAACATCAAGCGGATGCTGGCGTACTCCACCATTTCCCACGTGGGTTTCATTTTCCTCGGTCTGCTGGCGGGCACCCAGGAAGGCTACGAGGCGGCCATGTTCTACGCCATCGTCTACGCCATGATGGCTGCCGGGGCGTTCGGCGTAGTCATCCTGCTTTCCCGGGCCGGCTTTGAAGCGGAGGACCTGGACGACTATCGCGGCCTCAACCAGCGCAGCCCGTGGTTTGCCTTTGTCATGCTGATGCTGATGGCCTCGCTGGCCGGCTTCCCGCCCTTCGTCGGCTTTTTTGCCAAGCTGCAGGTGGTCAAGGCTGCGGTCAACGCCGA
>JAAUYD010226470.1_pt1 | contig 24410 bp, 21 predicted proteins | sample 7278101 | NCBI WGS metagenome assembly JAAUYD01 (sample SAMN14350128, study PRJNA611818) | marine sediment metagenome | isolation source: surface marine sediment (0.6m) | place: French Polynesia: Moorea | collected 2018-08
GGCGACGGACCGGTCACACAGATCTCGTACTCGGCCGCCGGCGGATCACCCGTGATCACCTTCGACACCACCAACGCCCCGACCTCGGGCACCTCCTCGTACTCGTTGGTGACCGTCGCCGTGGCGAACTCATCGGCCACCACGGTGACGCTCTGGCTGGAGTACGTGACTGTCCAGCCGACCCCAGGATCGGTCTCGAGCACGCCGTACTCGCCCGGCAGGAGATTCTCGAACGTCAGCACTCCGGCTCCGACGACCTGACCGCAGATCGGATCGCCCAGCTCGGGAACGAGGCAGATCTCGAACTCGACGGCGGTGGGTGCGTCGTCGCCGACCACCACCTTGGTGATCTCGGCCCGTCCGAGGTCGGGGAGGTCCGGCGCGTTCCAGCACAGCTGGACGTGGCTGATCGTCGGCCACTTCTCGTTGTCGAGCATCGGTGCGTGGAACGGCGTCGCCTCACCGAATCCGTACCCCATCGCATCGGGCCCGCCCTTGACGAGGACTGCGCCGGTCGTGACGAGCGACGTCGAATCGACCACGAAGGTGACGACGGCGTTGTTGGGGTTGGGCTCGACGACATCGGCGTACGTGCCCACGGTGAAGCTGGCTACCAGACCGTCGCGATCGACCGTGTACGACCCGCTCGGGTCCTCCACCTTGTACGCCATCTCGTAGCCGAGGTCCGCACAAGTGGGGTTGCCCTCGACCAGATCACCGGCCCTCGCGGGTCCACCCGACCCGAGACTGACCGCCAGCAAGCCCGTGAACACGATCGCACGTCCAGCTCGTCGGGTGAACCGACTCATGGCGCGCCTCCCTTCCGCTCGGGAACTCGCCTCGAAGGACGAGTCCCTCGTGGAGCGGGCCGGTTTCGCGCTTGGCTCCCCGCCGCCGACGCGACCATGTCAAGGCAGCGATTCACAGCCTCCCGCACCGAGATCGGTGGCTCTCGATCTCCAGCTCCAGTATCCCCCCGCCGGTCAAGGACCGAACGGGCAGAAGGTCACGAGGCCGTCAAGGCTTCGGCAAGTGTTCGGGCAGTTGGTCACCTCCCGGTGTCGACCTGCCACCGTGAGAGGCCACATCGTGGTGTTCGGCGACGAGGAGGTCGGGCGGTCGGCGTGGGACCGAGGCACGGCCGGGAGCTGCGGCGCCCGCGCGCTGACGCCGGGCCCCTGACGTGGCGCTGCGACGGCTCCGTTACGGTCTATCGGATGGAGATCTCCGACGCACTCGACTTCATCCGCGAGCGGCACCACGCCGTGCTCACCACGATCAAGCGGGACGGGCGGCCGCAGCTGTCGAACATCACCTACGTGCTCGGCGACGACGGCATCATCCGCATCTCGGTCACCGACGGTCGAGCGAAGACGAAGAACCTCCGCCGCGACCCGCGGGCGTCGCTGCACGTCGCCCAGAGCGACTTCTGGGCGTACTGCGTGATCGAGGCCGACGTCGAGATCACGCCGGTCGCGGCGGATCCGCACGACGCGACCGCCGATGCACTGGTCGACTACTTCCGCTCGGTCGTCGGCGAGCACGGCGACTGGGAGGAGTACCGCCAGGCAATGGTCGACGAGGGGCGCCTGCTGCTCCTCCTGAAGCCCACCCACGCGTACGGCATGCTGTCGCGATGAAGATCCACACCCAACCCGACCAACTCGGCGGCGTGTGGGCGAACGCCGCCGCCGTGCGGCACTCCCCCCACGAGTTCACGATCGACTTCCTGCGCTGTGACTTCGACGACAACGGCAAGGCCAAGTCGGGCATGTTGGTGCAGCGCGTCAACATGTCGCCGCTGTTCGTCAGCCAGCTGATCTCCGCCTTGCAGGACAACTGGTCGAAGTACGCCGACAAGGCGATGCCCAAGGAGATCCAGGGCGAGTTCACGATCGAGCCGCCGGGCGACGACGACGACGCAGGCGAGCCCGACACCGACTCGTGAGGCCGTCGTGACGGCGCAGCCGATGCGCACCTGAGCGTCGGCGAGCCCACCGAGCGACTGGCAACCGCGGAGGCTCCGTTCACGGTCTCGAGCGATCTCACCTGCGGCCGACGTTGATCGCGCCGTATCCTCCTCCGGGCCGTGCGGTACTCGACGCTGCTCTTCGACCTCGATCACACCTTGCTCGACTCCGATGCGTCCGAGCGTCTGGCGTACGCGCACACGATGGCGACGGTCGGTGTCACCGACGGCGAGCGCCACTTCGAGCGGTACGTCGCCATCAACCGCGGGATGTGGACGGCGGTCGAACGAGGCGAGATGCAGCCGACCGACGTGCGGCATCGGCGGTTCGAGCAGTTCAACGGCGAGCTCGGTCTCGCGGCCGACCCGCACGACATGGCCGATGCGTTCGTCTGGGGCCTCGGCGCGTTCGGCGACCTCTACGACGGAGCGCTCGCGGTGCTCGACCAGCTCGCGGCACGCGCCTCGCTCGCACTGGTGACCAACGGGCTGAGCGACGTGCAGCGCGCTCGCATCGAGCGGCTCGGCCTGGGCGACTACTTCGACGCCGTCGTGATCTCGTCGGAGGTCGGCGTCACCAAGCCGCGGCCCGAGATCTTCGACGTCGCGTTCGAGCAGCTCGGCCGGCCCAGCAAGGTCTCGGCGGTCATGATCGGCGACAGCCTGACCTCGGACATCAAGGGCGGCGCCGAGTACGGCATCGCGACGTGCTGGTTCAACCCCAACGGTGCCCAGGCGGGGCCCGGCGACGGCGTCACCCACGAGGTCGCCGACCTCGCCGAGCTCCCCACAGTCGTCTGACCGCGCGAGATGCGCCTGGGCCGCGCCCCCAGGCACATCTCGTTACTCAGGTGGCGCGGGCGGGGAGGAATCGGCTCGCGAACACCGCGCCGCCCGCGGCCACGCCGGCTGCGACGAGGCAACCGACCGCCAGGCCCGACAGGAAGGCGTCGTTGACCTCGGCGAGGTAGGCGGGAGCGTTCGGGCCGAGCTCGGCGGCGATGAACCGCGCTGCGCCGACCGACTCCTGCGTCAGCTCTTGCGTCTCGGGCGGCAGCTGCGCGAACACGCCGCGATCGGAGTCGCCCAACGCGCCGATGTACACCGAGCTGAACACGCTGCCGATGATCGCGACACCGAGCGTCCCGCCCAGCTCGCGGGTCGTGTCGTTGACGGCGGAGCCGACGCCCGCCTTGTCGGCGGACAGCGATCCCATGATCGACTCGGTCGCCGGCGCAGTGGTCAACCCGAGACCAACGCCGAGGAAGATCATCTGGCCGACGATCTCGAGGTACGCGGTGTCGACCTCGACCCGGAACGAGATCCACACGAACGCAGCGGCCAGCAGCGCCAGACCGGCGCGCACGACGCTCGTCGTGCCCAACCGTTCGACGATGCGGGGGGCGGCCACCGAGGCGATCGCGATCGAGAACGCGACCGGCAGCGTGCGCAGCCCCGCCTCGAGCGGTCCGTAGCCCCGCACGAGCTGGAAGTACTGCGTGATCAGGAAGATGAAGCCGAACAGCGCGAAGAACGCAGACGTGATCGCCACGCTGGCTGCGGAGAAGCGCAGGTTGCGGAAGATCGTCACCGGCAGCATCGGGCTCGCGACCCGGAGCTCCCACCGCACGAACGCCACCAGGAGGACCGCGGCGACACCGAACCCGGCGAACGTCGTTGCCGATAGCCACCCCCACTCCGGCGCCTCGATGATGGTGAGGACGAGCGCGGTGATCGCCGCGATCGACAAGAGAAGACCGGTCCGGTCGAGGCCGGGCGCGTCCTGCTCCTTCGACTCGGGGATCAGGCGCCACGTGAGCAACGCAACCACGATCGTGATCGGCACGTTGATGAAGAACACCGACCCCCACCAGAAGTTCTCGAGCAACCAGCCGCCGGTGATCGGTCCCGCCGCCACCGCCACACCGCTGACCGCGCTCCACACGCCGATCGCCTTGGCACGTTCGGTCGGGTCGCGGAAGACGTTGGTGATGATCGCCAGCGTGGCGGGGAAGATGAGGGCGGCACCGATGCCCATCAGCGCCCGGCCGGCGATCAGCGCCTCGGCCGAGTCAGCCGATCCCGCATACGCCGATGTCGCCCCGAAGGCGACGAGGCCGGCGATCAGCGTCCGCTTGCGCCCGTACTTGTCGCCGAGGCCGCCGGCCGCGAGGAGCAGGCCGGTGAACACGAGCAGGTACGAGTCGACGATCCACTGGAGCTGGCGGGTCGAGGCGCCGAGCTCGACCGACAGCGACGGGAGGGCGACGTTGACGATCGTGCCGTCGAGCACGGTGACGAACACCGCCATGCAGACCACGGCGAGGATCGCCCAGCGCTGTCGATGTCCTTCCGGCGAGGCGTCCGATGGCGGAGGAACGGCGGATCGGGTGGTGTCGAGGGTGGTCATCGTGCAGCTCCTGTGGGTGGGTGACCAGGTTCGGTCGATTCGATGTTGACGATGTCAAGTTGACAATGTAGAGATGGAACTGACCATCGTCAAGTTCCCGCTAGGATGAGTGACGCATGACACCGTCGAACTATCACCACGGCGACCTCCCCAACGCCCTCCGACGCGCCGCCGTCGAGGTCATCGACGAACGCGGCGTCGGCGGGTTCAGCCTGCGCGAAGTCGCCCGCCGCGCCGGGGTGTCGCACACCGCGCCCGCGCATCACTTCGGCGACACGAAGGGCCTGTTGACCTCGGTGGCGACCGAGGGCTTCGAGGCGCTCCACCAGGCCACGTCGTCGGCGGCCGCGCTCCACGACGACCCCGCCCAACGGCTCGCTGCGATCGGTGAGGCCTACGTCGAGCTCGGCCGGACACATCACGCGCATTGCGAGGTGATGTTCCGCACCGACATCGTCGACGCCAACGACGGCGACCTCCGCTCCTGCGGGATGGACGCCTACGGGGTGCTCGAGGACACCGTGCGCGAGATCATCGAGACCGATCAGCTCGACGTGTCGCTCGACGACGCCAGCTGGCTGTGCTGGTCCACCATGCAAGGGCTCGTGCAACTCGCCCCGAAGCTCGAGGCGATCAGTGAGTTCCACGGGAACGGGCCGTTGGAGATCGACGAGCTCGTGCGCCGGTTCACCGACCTCCTCGTCGCCGGCCTGCGTTCACGCGCCGGCGTCACCAGCGCCTGATCCGTCCCACGACGGTTCGGTCACCGGCGCCCGGCGACGCCCGACAGCGTCTGATCCGTCCGGCTCAGCCGACGAGCGCACGGACGGCCAGGCGCGGGCTGCTGAGCACCGGCACGTCAACCGAGACCCGCTCGGCGGCGGGCGCCATCGACGCCTGCGCCAGGACGATCACGTCGCAACGATCGGCGAACCCGGGCAACGCGTTCGCGATCTCGTCCAGGTACGCGTCGACGTCACCACGCTCGAAGTGCAGCCAGGCGCCCTCGACCAACTCGACGCCGATCTCGATCTCCGCCGACCGCTCGGACGCGACCGACCGCAGCAGCGACGTCGTCGGCTCGATCGTGCTCTGGACCGCGGCGACCACGCCGACCCGACCGCCGATCGCGACCGCCGTCTCGGCCATCGGCCGATCGACACGCACCACGTTCAACCCGAGCCGTGCGCCGGCCGCCTCGGCGACACCACCGATCGTCGAGCACGTGCACACGATCGCCGAGGACCCCTCGTCGGCCAGCGACACGAGATTCGCCTCGACGCCAGCGACGACGGCGTCGTCATCGATGCCCGCCGTGCGGGCCCGGTCGAGCAGGTGCGCGGCGACCAGCGAACGCACCTCGGTGCCGGGCGCCTCCTCCTCGACGAGGCGTTCGAAGGTCTCGACGTGCTGCTCCGCGGTGTGCAGGAATCCGAGCAGCGCCATCCACCCAGTGTGTCACGGGTTGACGTTTGGCACTTATCGATATATCGTTATGAGCAATCGACAACCCGAACCGCACGGCCTACCCGTGCGGACCGAAAGGAACCACATGCCACATCGCATGCGACAACAACACCGGCGCGGACCACACGGACACGGACGACACCGCGCACGACGCGGCGCCGTCGGCGCCTCGATCCTCGCCCTCCTCGACGAACAGCCGATGCACGGCTACGAGCTGATCTCCGCGCTCGAAGAGCGCAGCGGAGGTCGGTGGAAGCCGAGCCCCGGATCCGTCTACCCGGCACTCGGCCGGCTCGAGCATCGAGGGCTGATCAGCTCGACCGATGCCGACGGCAAGCGCCGCTTCGAGCTCACCGACGCCGGGCGGACCCGCGTCGCCGAGCAGCGCGAAGCGGGCGTCGAGGCGCCGTGGGACGACCACGGGCTCGGCCACCACGGCGACCTCCGCCGGGCCGTCTCCGAGCTCACCGGTCCCGCACGCCAGATCGGGCGCTTCGGCACACCCACCCAGATCAGCGCCGCCGTCACCGTCGTCAAGGACGCAACGGCCCGGCTCTACCGGATCCTCGCCGACGGCCCCGAGGAACCGAGCACCGACGGCGAGTCACCCACCGCGCCGGACGATGGCGACTGACCCGTCCGCACGCGGCGCAGCGCCACGAGGTCGCGCCGACTCACTCGCGCTGGACGCGTCCGCTCAGGAAGTCGATCGACCGCGCGACGGTCGCGGCGACGAAGCGCTCGAGCTTGGGGGCCGCCATGAAGCGGGCCACGGCGTCGAGTGGCACCGCCGAATCGAGGCGAACCGCCTCTTCGGTCGCGGCCACGCTCGTCTTCACGGCGTGGGCGTGCACGATGAAGGCGGTCGTGCCGTCGAGGAGCGCCTCGTGCTGGAGTGAGCGTCCGTACTCGACGAGGTCCGTCGAGCGCGGTTCGATCTCCTCCCGCTCGCCGACGCCGGTGTGCCACTCGTGCCGGCCCGTCCAGTTGGCGAGGAACACCGTCCACAGCACCAGCCGCACGAGGTCGGGCGTGATCTCGGGCGCCCGGCGCACGTGCCAGCGCACGGCGTTGGCGTACGTCATCCCGTGGGTGATCGAGAGCCAGCCGAAGTCGTCGTGGAAGTCGAACTCACCGGCGTGGTCGTAGCGGAGCATCCGTTCGCTCACCGCCTCGGTGACCGCGTCGAGCACGCCCTCGAGGCCCGCCCCCGACGCCAGCGCGGCGCCCGCCGCCGACGCGGCCTCGGTCCGGTCGTCGCCGAGCAGCGCTGACCGGAGGCGACCGTCGTCGGCCCAGCCGGTGACCGGTTCGATGGCGGCGGCGGCCAGCGCGGCGAGGTCGAGCTCGGCGACACCGCGGTGGAACAGCTTCATGTAGGGCAGCTTGTCCTCGCGGGTGCCGTACACCAGCGTCGGCAGCAGATGCGGCAACACGGTGTCGGCGCGTCCCCAGCCGAGGCGGTCGAGGAGCTGGAACGCCTTCTGCGTGTAGATCGCCCCGTGGCCGTAGGAGAGGTGGTGGTCGGCGACGACCTCGGTGAACCACGGCCGGAGGTCGTCGGCCGTCGCGCCGTGCGCGATCGCGTGGCGCAGCACGGCCTGCGCCGGTTCGAGCTGCTCGCGCTCGACGAACCCTCGGAACTCGGCACGTGGGTCGGAGGACACGTCGCGCGCCGGGTCCGGCAGCGGTCGCACGGGTCGATCCCGTTCGCCCTCGGCGACGCCCGCGATCGCCTGCACGATCGGTAGGGCCCGGTCGTCGTCCTCGTAGTGCTCGACCATCGCCAAGCAGTCGGTCAGCGACGCAACCGCGTGGCCCCACCCGAACTCCGCTCGTGGCGCACCGTACGCCACGGCCTCCCAGATCAGCTCGCCGGGGTTGGCGTCGGCCCGGAGCAGCCGAACGACGTCGCGCGCCACCTGGCCCGTGTAGTCGCGTTCGATGCCACTGCGGAGGCTGGCGAGCAGCTTCGGGCGCTGCTCGGCGGGGTCCGGCTCGACGAAGGTGACCGACAGGGTGCCGTCGTCGGCGACGTGCACGGGGTGGGTGCGAACGTCCTCCTCGCCGAGCACGCATCGACCGTCGCTGACCCGGAACTTCCAGTTGTGCCAGGCGCACGTGATCAGGTCGCCGTCGAGGTCGCCGGTGGTGAGACCGTACCCCTCGTGCGGGCACGCCTGGTCGAGCGCGAACACGCCCTCGCTCGTCCGGACCAGGCAGAGCCGGTGGCCGTCGACCTTGACCATCCTCATGGTCGCCTCGGCCAGGTCGTCGAGATGGCCGACGACCGTACCCGCAGCGGCCGAAGCGCTCGGCGGGTTCGTGATCGTCGGCGGGGTCGGGTCGGCGTTCGTTGCGCTCACGCCGGCGAAGCGTAAGACTTCAACAATGGTTGAAGTCAAGCGGCTGACGATCGGCGAAGTGGCGCAGCGGGCCGGTGTCGCCACGTCGGCGCTGCGCTTCTACGAGGACCAAGGGTTGATCCGGTCGGAGCGCACCGACGTCGGCCACCGCCGGTATCCGGCCGAGGTGCTCCGGCGGGTGAGCTTCATCCGCACCGCGCAGCGCGTCGGGCTCCGCCTCGACGACATCCGCAGTGCGCTCGCCTCGCTCCCTGACGAGCGAACGCCGACCGCCAAGGACTGGGAGCGGCTGGCGGCCTCGTGGCGGCCGCGGCTCGACGACCAGATCGCGTTGCTGATCCGGCTGCGCGACCAGCTCGACGAGTGCATCGGATGCGGCTGCCTCTCGCTCGACTCGTGCGGGCTGTGGAACCCCGACGACGCCGCTGCCGCGCTCGGGAACGGCGCCCGGTACCTGCTGAGCGACGAACGCCCGCCCGACGCCGGTCGTGCCCCATGAACACGAGCGATGACCGGAAAACAACTCCTGACCAGGCACTGTGAGACCTCCCGGGGCGCCCCTGTGAGACCGCCCGGGAGGCCCCGGTGGCGACATCCCGCTCCCCGGCAACCAGCTGGTGAGAACCCCTGTGAGGGCCATCCGGCACGCTGCCGCCCATGGAGACGTCGGCATCCGTGCCCCCGCGCCGCCCGCACACGAACCTCGGAGGCCGCCTCGCGCTCGAGTGGACGCGCCTCCGGCGCCGGCCTGCCGCGCTGCAGGAGGCCGCCGGGTGGCAGATCGTCGAAGGTCACCTGAGCGATCTCGATCAGGTGCTCGAGGCGGTGGGCTACGAGGTCGCTGCGACACCACAGACCGAACATCGTCTCAGAACGCTCGTCCTGGCGGCCGCCGACAGCGAGCTCGCGGCCCGTGTCGCGATCCAGCGCATCCTGCCGGGGTTGTTGTCGGTGGTCTCCCGGCGGCGGCGCTCGGGTGAGGGTTCGGACGTGCTCGACGAGCTGCTCGGGGCAGCGTGGATCGAGGTCCGGACGTTCAACCCGGCCCGACGGCCCGCCTGCCTGTCGGCGGCACTCATCGCCGACGCCGACTACCGGGCGTTCCGGGCGCCGCGCCGGCGGCGCTCTGCCGCCGAACAACCCGTCGACCCGACGATCGAGCCACTCACCGCCGGTGACGAGCAGGCCACCGATCGACGCAACCCCTGCGACGAGCTCGCCGAACTGCTCGCCCTGGCGCTCGAGGCGGGCGTGCCCGACGACGACATCGAGCTCATGCGGCAGCTGCTCGACACCCCCAAGGTCATCGAGCTGGCTCGCCGGATGAACGTCACGCCGCGCACGATCCGCAACCGGCGCGACCGGGCCACGTACCGGCTGCGGCAGGTGGCCGACGCGGCCTGAAGTCGGCCCGTGCGTCGGGCGCGACCGTGCGGCAACAACCGCCCGAGGTCAGGGCTTCGGCGTCGGCTGGGCCGACTGCGTGAACGCCGGGCGGCGCTTCTCGAGGAACGACGCGATGCCCTCTTGCCCATCGGGCGAGACGACCCCGGCCGCCATCACCTCCATCGCGTAGCTGTACGCCTTCGGTTGGTCGAGGTCGACCTGGGCGTAGAACGCGCGCTTGCCGAGCGCCTTGGAGAGCGCGCTGCCGCGGATCGAACGAGCCATCAGGTCGTCGACCGCCTCGTCGAGCTCGTCGTCGGGAACGACGCGGTTGATCAGGCCCCAATCGGCGGCGGTCGACGGATCGATGGCGTCACCGGTGAGCGCCATCTCGAGCGCCCGCTTGCGGCCGATCTGGCGCGCCACGGCGACCAGCGGCGTGTGGCAGAACAGACCGCCCTTGCCTCCGGGGAGCGCGAAGCCGGCCGACTCGGCTGCGACGGCGAGGTCGCACGACGCGACGAGCTGGCAGCCGGCAGCGGTGGCCAGCGCGTGCACCTTGGCGATGACCACCTGGGGAACCTGCTGCACCGTGTTCATCATGTCGGTGCACACCTGCAGGAGGTGCTGCGCGTCGGGCAACGTGGCACCGGCCATGTCGCCGAAGTTGTGACCGGCCGAGAAGACCGGCCCGTTCGCGGCGAGGATCACGCCGAGCGCTTCGGTCGCGGCGAGATCGCGGAGGACCTCGGTGAGCTCGAGCATGACGTCGAGCGCCAGCGCGTTCCGCTTCTCGGGCCGGTCGAGCGTCACCGTCGCGACGGCTCCCTCGACTCGCACATCGATGTTCCCCATGGGGCCAGCGTACGCGGCTGGCCGAGCTGCGGTGGCCTCGGGACCCGATGCCGCGAGTCGGGTCGCCCGGCGCGTGCGTCGGCTCGATGGTCGCGCTCGCGGGTCCCGGTCGCTGCTCGGTCGGTCCTCGGGGGTACCGTCGGCACCGATGACCACATCGGCCACTCTCGAGCGGCAGCGTCTCGCCAGCCTGATGCTCGAGCTCGGACCTGACGCGCCGACGCGGTGCGACGGCTGGACGGCGCGCGATCTCGCCGCTCACATCGTGTTGCGGGAGCGCCGCCCCGACGCAGCCGTCGGCGTCGTGTTCGGACGCTTCGCCGGGCGGACGGCCGCGGTCCAGGCGAAGATCGCCGACGGCGATTGGAAGGAGCTCGTCGCCAAGCTCAGGAACGGTCCGCCGATCTGGTCGCCGACCCGGATCGGCGCGATCGACCGGGCGTTCAACACGCTCGAGTTCTTCGTCCACCACGAGGACCTGCGCCGGGCGACCGAGCAGTGGCGGCCGCGCGAGCTCGACGACGATCTCGCCGACGATCTCGATGCAGCGCTCCGGCGAGGCGCCCGCCTCCTCGCTCGCCGGGCACGGTGCGGCGTGACGCTCGAACCCGATGCCGGGCGTGCCCGCATCACCGCCCGCGACGCCGACCCGACGGTGATCGTGCGGGGTCCGCTCGGCGAGCTGGTGCTGTGGATGTTCGGTCGCGACGCCGACGTCGAGTTCGACGGACCCGACGACGCCGTCGAAGCACTGCGGGCTGCGCGCCTCGGGGTCTGACCGGCCGCGATCTCCCGCTCGCCACGCTGGCGGGCTCGGCCCCGGGTCCGATATGAATGGGACGGTTCGGGTCGACTCACACGCCGGAGGGCACCACCACATGACACGCCTGCCAACGTCTCGCCCCTCGCGTGTCGTCATCGAACCGGTCAGCCCCGTCGTCGACGGCGGGCGCTTCCCGGCCAAGGCGGCGCTCGGCGAGACGGTGACGGTGGTGGCCGACGTGTTCGCCGAGGGGCACGACGCCATCGCCGGCGCGCTCCGGTGGCGATCGGTGCCCGCCAAGGGACGCCCGTCGAAGTGGGTCGAGTTGCCGCTGCACTTCCACGTGAACGATCGCTGGTCGGCGTCGTTCACCCCGGCCAAGCTCGGCCGGCACGAGGTGCAGATCGACGGATGGTCTGCACCGGCCGAGACCTGGCGGCGCGGCACGGCCGTGAAGGTCGCCGCCGGCGTCGACGTCGACGTCGAACTGCAGGGAGGCATCGCGATCGTCGAGCGGCTGCTCACCCATGCGGCCGATCACGGCACCGACGACGACGTCGAGCTGCTCGCCACGTTCAAGAGCCAGCTCGCAGCGGGCGACACGTCGGGGCTCGACGAGCCGCAGTGGGCCGATCTCTTCTGGCGACTCGAAGCGCGCGATCCGGTCGCCACGCTGCCGGCGCCGTTGGCGATCGACGTCGATCCCGAGCGGGCGCGGTTCAGTGCGTGGTACGAGTTCTTCCCGCGATCGCGATGGTCCACCGACGACGTCGACGACATCGACGACGACGGCCACGGCACGTTGCGTGATGCGATCGATCGGCTCGACCACGACGCCGAGATGGGCTTCGACGTGCTCTACCTGCCGCCGATCCATCCGATCGGCACGACCAACCGGAAGGGTGCCAACAACACGACCGACGCCGGTCCCGACGACGTCGGCAGCCCGTGGGGCATCGGCGCCTCCGAGGGCGGTCACACCGCCGTCCACCCCGACCTCGGCACGCTCGACGACGTCGACGCCCTCGTCGCGGCGTGCCGCGAGCGCGAGATCGACCTCGCGCTCGACATCGCGTTCCAGTGCACGCCCGACCACCCCTGGGTCACCGAACACCCCGAATGGTTCGCCAAGCGCGCCGACGGATCGATCCAGTACGCCGAGAACCCGCCCAAGAAGTACCAGGACATCTATCCCATCGACTTCGAGACCGATGCGTGGGAGTCGCTCTGGAACGCGCTCGCCGACGTGTTCCGCTTCTGGATCGATCGCGGCGTGCGGATCTTCCGCGTCGACAACCCGCACACGAAGGCGTTCCCGTTCTGGGAGTGGTGTCTCGGCACGCTGCGCCGCGAGCACCCCGACACGATCTTCCTCGCCGAGGCGTTCACGCGGCCACGGGTGATGGAACGTCTCGCCAAGGTCGGCTTCAACCAGTCGTACACGTACTTCACGTGGCGCCAGGCGTCGTGGGAGCTCCGCGAGTACTACACCGATCTGTCGACGCGAACGGTGGACTACTTCCGACCCAACGCCTGGCCGAACACGCCGGACATCCTCACCGAACAGCTCCAGCACGGCGGCCGGCCCGTGTTCGTCAGCAGGGCGATCCTCGCCGCGACGCTCTCGGCCAACTGGGGCGTCTACGGCCCGGCGTTCGAGCTGCTCGAGCACCGCGCCGTGCGGCCGGGCTCCGAGGAGTACCTCGACTCCGAGAAGTACCAGCTCCGCGCGTGGGATCTCGACGACCCGGCGTCGATCGCGCCGCTGCTCACGCGCCTCAACGAGATCCGGCGGAGCCACCCGGCGCTGCAGCACCTCCACACCCTGCGCTTCCACGACACCGATTCGGCCGGGATCCTCTGCTACTCGAAGACCGACCCGGCCGGTGTGGGCGACCCGATCCTGGTCATCGTCAACCTCGACGCACGCGAACGACACGACGGGTACGTGCACGTCGACCCCGGCTCGTTCGGGCTCGGGCTCGGCGACGACGACGAGTACGAGGCCCACGACCTGCTCGGCGGTGGCACCTACCGCTGGCAGGGCTGGCACAACTACGTCGACCTCACCCCCGGTCGTGGCGCCGCCCACGTGTTCGCCATCCGGCATCCGGCCGACGGGGCGACGTGACCGTCGGGACACGTCCGGCGCTCGCCGACCTCGACGTCGAGCCGTTCGCGACCTGGCTGCCGCACCGCCGCTGGTACGCGGGCAAGGAGCACGCCATCGACGAGGTCGGCATCGACGATGTGATCGCGCTCCCCCACGACTCACTCGACGTCGCACTCGTGATGCTGCACGTCGTCTTCGACGACGGCTCGCACCACCGCTATGCGATCCCGGTCATGAGCGCAACGGGACCCGACACCGGCCGCATCCTCGCGACCGCACCAGACGCCGTCATCGCCCGGATCGGCCGCGACGAGCTCGTCGTCGACGCGATGGCCGTTCCGGAGGGGGCGGCGGCGGTGGTGGGGGCAGCGTTGCGCGAGCACGATGCCCCAGGCCGCGTCGGCTCCGCCCACGGCCGGCCGCGTCGGGCCGGTTCGACCGTGCCGTCACCCGATCAGTTCCGGCTGCTCGGCGTCGAGCAGTCGAACTCGTCGGTCATCGTCGACGACCGCATGATCGCCAAGCTCGTCCGCCGCATCGAGCCCGGCGTGAACCCCGACGTCGACCTGCCCGAGTTCCTCGCCGGTACCGACTTCGGCCAGGTCCCCGGTCTGATCGCCACCCTCGACGTCCAGCCGGGCACGACCGAATCGGCAGCGGCATCCGGCCCGCCGGAACCCTGCAACGTGGTAATCGTGCACGATGCCGTGCCGAACGAGGGCGACCTGTTCGAGCGGATGCTGACCGCCTTCGGCGAGTCCCTCGACACGACCGGGCCGGCCGACCGCGAGCGCCCGGCCGAGCTCTCGCTCGAGGTCGCCGAGCTCCTCGGGCGACGCACGGCCGAGCTGCATGGCGCGCTCGCCGGCGCGCGAGCGCCGGGTATGACGCCGCTGCCGTTCGCGCTCGACTGGCAGGAGGTGCTGCTCGACGAGTTGCGAGCGGCGGTCACCGAGACGCAGCGGGCACTCCTGCGCGCCGGGGTCGGTTCGGCGCCCGAGCTGCTCGAACCGGTCGACCGTGTGCTGCGCCGGTTCGAACCGCTGCACGACACCCGTCTCGAGGCGATGCGCATCCGCGTGCACGGCGACCTCCACCTCGGGCAGATCCTCTGGACCGGCGACGACATCGTGTTCATCGACTTCGAGGGCGAGCCCGGCCGTCCGATGCGCGAGCGGCACGAGCTGCGGTCGCCGCTGATCGACCTCGCAGGACTGCTGCGGTCGATCGACTACGCCGGCCGGATCGCCCTCGACCGCGCCGCCGCCCGCGGCCAGCTCGCAGCCGACGGCAGGGACGGCGTCGCCGAGCTCCACGAGGCCTGGATGCGCGAGCTCGGCCGCACCGTCACCGAGTCGTACCTCGCCACGGTGCCGCCCGGCCTCGTGCCGTCCGACCGCGATGCGGCCGATCTGCTCCTGGCCGTCTTCCTGCTCCAGAAGGGGCTCTACGAGGTGCGCTACGAGCTGTCGAACCGGCCGGCGTGGGTGCACTGGCCGCTGTCGGCCGTCGTCGAGATGATCCAGCCGTGAACGCCCTCGACGATCCGTCACGACCCACCCCGACATCGTGTTACAGATGGTGTCTGACACCAACTGTGACGGCGGCGGGGCACCGGTGCCGGAGGCCGACATGACGCTGATCCCTGAGCTCGACATCCACCTCTTCAACGAGGGAACGCACCGGCAGTTGCACCGGCACTTCGGCGCGCACCCTGTGGACGAGGGTGTCCGCTTCGCCGTCTGGGCGCCGGCCGCCGAAGCGGTGCACGTGGTCGGCGACTTCGACGACTGGTCGGGCGAGGCGGCGCTGACCCCGCAGGGCAGCTCCGGTATCTGGTCCGGCACCGTCGCGGCGGCCGGCATCGGCACGACCTACCGGTACCGCATCACCGCGCCGGGCGGGAACCGCGTCGACAAGTCGGACCCCGTCGGTGCGGCACACCACCCGGCGCCGTCGATCGACTCCTACGTCGCCGACCTCGACCACCAGTGGCACGACGATCAGTGGATGCTCCAGCGCGGCGCCCGCAACTCGCTCGCTGCGCCGATGTCGATCTACGAGATGCACCTCGGGTCGTGGGGTCGCACGGTCACCGACGGCCGGCGCTTCCCCAACTACCGCGACCTCGCCGACCCGATCGCCGACCACTGCCTGGCGCACGGGTTCACCCACGTCGAGTTCCTGCCGCTGATGGAGCACCCGTTCTACGGCTCGTGGGGATATCAGACGACCGGGTACTTCGCGCCGACCTCGCGGTTCGGGTCGCCGACCGACCTGATGTCGATGGTCGACCGTCTGCACCAGCGCGGCATCGGCGTCATCTTCGACTGGGTGCCGTCGCACTTCCCCACCGATGCCCACGGCCTCGCCGAGTTCGACGGCACGCACCTCTACGAGCACGCCGACCCCCGGCAGGGCTTCCACCCCGACTGGAACTCGGCGATCTTCAACTACGGCCGCAACGAGGTCCGCTCGTTCCTGATCTCGAGCGCGATGTGCTGGCTCGACCGATTCCACGCCGACGGGCTGCGCGTCGACGCTGTCGCGTCGATGCTGTACCTCGACTACTCGCGCGAGGAGGGCGAGTGGATCCCCAACCGGTACGGCGGCCGCGAGAACATCGAGGCGATCGACTTCCTGCGAGAGCTCAACGAGGCGGTGTACGCCGAGCACCCCGACATCGTCACCCACGCCGAGGAGTCGACGGCCTGGCCAGGTGTCAGCCGCCCCACGTACCTCGGTGGGCTCGGGTTCGGCGGCAAGTGGGACATGGGATGGATGCACGACACGCTCCAGTACATGCGGCGTGACCCGGTACACCGCCGCTGGCACCACGGCGAGGTGACGTTCCGGTCGGTGTACATGGGCAGCGAGCACTACGTGCTGCCGCTCAGTCACGACGAGGTGGTGCACGGCAAGGGGTCGCTGCTCGACAAGATGCCCGGAGACGACTGGCAGCAGTTCGCCAACCTGCGGCTGCTGTACGCGATGCAGTGGTTCCAGCCGGGCAAGAAGCTGCTCTTCATGGGCGGCGAGCTGGCCACCCGCTGGGACTGGAGCCACGACGGCACGCTCGACTGGTCGCTGCACGACATCCCGATGCACCAGGGCGTCCGGCAACTCGTCGCCGACCTCAACGCGCTGTACCGCGACGAGCCGTCGATGCACCTCGGCGACACGGTGGTCGACGGCGGCGCCGGCATGCGCTGGGTCGAGGCCCACGACGCCGACCGCAGCGTGTTCGCCTGGCTGCGCACCGACCCGGCCGACCGCGAGCGACCGGTGCTGGTCGTCATCAACGCCACGCCGTCACCGCAGTACCACTACCGGCTCGGCGTCCCCCAGGCGGGCCGCTGGGTCGAGCTGATCAACACCGATGCCGACGTGTACGGCGGCAGCGGCATGGGCAACTTCGGCGGCGTCACGGCGGCGCCGCTCGACTCGCACGACCAGCACCAGTCGGTCGTGATCGACATCCCGCCGCTCGCCGCGATCGCGTTCGCGCCCGAGAGCTGATCAGGTCCGGGTCATGTTCTCGCAAGACCGCCACAGGGGCGACTGGGCGCAGTCGTAGTAGACGGTCTCCTCGACGATGAGTTCGCCGTCGAACCCGAGGACCGAGATGCCGGTCAGCTCCCAGCCGAAGTTGCCGACCATCGACCAGCGCATCGCCGCGGTCTCGGCGTTGGCGGCGAGCAGCTCGGCTTCGGCCGTTTCGACGTCGGCGAAGACGTCCCATCCGCGGCGTACACCGAACCGACCCTCGAACGTGTCGTGGAGCGCCTCGTCGTACCAGACTGCCTCGTCCGAGTAGAGCTCGACCATGGCCGTGACGCTCTGATCGGAGATCGCCGCCGCCCAGGCGTCGATGGTCTCGGTCATCTCGGCCGACGGGTCGTCGCTCTCGGAGTCGTCGCTGGTGAGAAGCCACGCAGCGGCGAGGCCGAGGGCGAGCCCCGCCAGGAGGACCAACAAGACGGTCGCACCGCCCAATCGTCCTGAGCCCATCGTCTCGGGGGCCGGCGGCTCGTGGAGCCGCGCGTCGTCGGACTGCAGTTGGTTCACCATGGTGCAGCCTCCTCGTGGTCAGCCTCCATCGTCCTCCGGCCTGCGTCGGCCCGCCTAGGGCCTGAGGTCCGCGGCTCCGCCGAGGCCGGGGTCGGCGGATACGGTCACGCTCCATGACCGACCGGCTCACCTCGCTGTCCCGCTCGATCGAGGGTCGCGTCGCGATCGTGACGGGCGCCGCCAGCGGGATGGGGCGGGCGACGGCGCACCTGTTCGCCGACGAGGGCGCCCACGTCGTGGTCGCTGACCTCGGCTCGGAACGGGTGGCCGCCGTGGTCGGCGAGATCCATGCGGTGCACGGGGATCGCGCCGCGCTCGGCGTGGTCTGCGACGTCGCGGACGTCGCGCAGCTCGAGGCGCTCGTCGCTCGCACGCTGGAGGCCTTCGGCCGGCTCGACATCGTCGTCAACAACGCCGGGGTGGCGCTGCCGACGTCGCTCTTCGAGGAGGACGACGAGGCGTTCGAGTCGAACTGGGCGTCGACGCTCGACATCAACCTCACGGCGCACGCTCGGCTCGTTCGGCTCGCGCTGCCGGCGTTGCTGAAGTCCGACGCAGCGCGGGTGGTGAACATCGCGTCCACCGAGGCGATCGTGACGTCGGCCGGCATGACGGCCTATGCGGCGACGAAGGCGGGTGTCGTCGGTCTGACGAAGAGCATGGCGGTCGAGGTCGGCCGGCAAGGTGTCACCGTCAACTGCATCTGCCCCGGCGCCGTCGAGACCGGCATGACCGAGGACATCCCGCCCGACGCCAAGCAGACCTACGCCCGCCGGCGCGTGCCCGTTCGCCGCTATGCCCAGCCCGAGGAGATCGCCCACATGACGCTCAACCTGTGCCTCCCGGCATCGAGCTACGTGAACGGCGCCATCATCCCCGTCGACGGCGGCATGACCATCCGCCACACCTGACGTCGCTGGTTGCCGCGCCGGTGGTGCGCCCACGTGATGGAGTGACAGAGTGAGCGACGTGGACGAGTCGGTCGTGCTGCTCGACAACGTGAGTTCATCAGCAGCCAACGCAGCGATCGGGTGGCTGATCCAATCCGGTGAGACGCTGCTGCCGGGTGGCGCGCGAGTCGAGATCGGGGCGCACCCCGATGACGAGGAGCTCCTCCCCGCAGGTGTCGACGACGACATCGAGGATCCCAACGCGGTGGCACGCCGGGCGCATCGCAACTGGGCTGCGGAGGCCGTCGGAACCCTCCAGCTGCTCTTCGAGTCGCTCGACGTGCCGACGCGGCCGGACATCGACCATTCGGTTGCCACGCTCCTCGGCGAACTCGTTCGCGCCGAGCCCGGGGGCGAGGCGGAAGCCGACGTCGGTTGGACGATCCGGGAGCTGCTCGATTGGCTCCGGGTGAGTCAAGAGCGATTCCCCCAGCACGAATGGATGGGCACTCCGCCCTGCCCGCTCTGCCGGCACGAGACCGACCGGCCGAGTATCCGCAGCTGGTCACGTGCAGGGACAGGCGTGCTGCATGTGACATGCCGGTCGAACCAGCCGGAGGGCGTCGGGTACTGCGGCGCCTTCCTCGCCGTCGGTTGCTCGTGGTTCGGGTTGATCGAACCGAAGGTCAGCATCGCGCTGGCCTGGTATCGGCGCACGCGGGAGCGTCGAGGGTTGCGCGCCTCGATCTATGGCCCCGGCGAGCTGAGCCCGGCCGAAGGGATCGTCAGCCTGGCCGATGTTCGGGCCGCGGCGCCGACCAGCCTTGCTGCCATCCATGACGAGCTGCTGCTCACCTTGGACGCGATCGCGAGGCAGGATCACACCTTCGGCTCGTACGCCGACGTGGGGCCCGAGGACACGCCGCTGGCGATGGCGCCCGGCTACGTCGATCTGGACTACCACCTCGACGAGCTGGCGAAGCAGGGGCTGATCGAGCAAGAACTCCGCGCCCACGGCTTTCCGGGTCGGCTCGTCGACGGTCAAGATGCGAGTGTGCGCCTCACGGGCGCGGGGAGACGGCACGTCGAGGAGCTCGAACGTGGCACGGTCGACAAGCCGAACCAGGGGTTCGTCGCCATGTGGTTCGACCCCGAGCTCGAGCACGTCTACCGGGAGGCCATCGAGCCCGCCATCCGCGACGCCGGGTTCGATGCGATGCAGATGGCGTTCCTCGAACACAACGACGACATCACCGACCGGATCATCGCCGAGATCCGCAAGTCCCGCTTCGTGGTCGCCGACTTCACCGGCAACCGGGGTGGCGTGTACTTCGAGGCCGGCTTCGCGCTCGGGCTCGGCAAGACCGTGATCTGGACGTGCCGGCGCGACTTCTTCGAGGAGAGCGGCGTCCACTTCGACACGCAGGCCCGCAACCACATCCTCTGGGACGAGCCGGAGGATCTCCGCCGCAGCCTGCAGGCCAGGATCGAGGCGACCGTCCCGCGCTGACGACCGACACCAACCCGTCGACGGGGACCATCGTCGCGCGTGTGCGCCCCCAGGGTTTCGAACCCTGAACCAACGGGTTAAAAGCCCGCTGCTCTACCGTTGAGCTAGAGGCGCGCGCCCTGCGCGTTGCGGCGGCCGTGAGCGGACGAGCCCGTCGCTCGCGGTCCCGGCGCGCGAGACACGCGAAGGGTACGCCACCCGTGGCGCCATTGCGCCGATCGTCTCGCCACGACGCGCACACCGCCACGCCCGAGCCATGCCACGCTCGGCGAGGCTCGTCCGACCGGGCGCGCACGCCGAGCGTGGCGGCGGCGACGCCGGGATCCGGAATGGGAGGACACGAACACCGAGCATTGCTCGGGGTGTGTCGATCGTCACAGCGCCATTCAGTACGAAAAACACCAGGTAGATATCGCCGTTTTCTGCGACAACACGGACCTTCGGCCCTATGGCATGGGATTGTGAAAGGAGGCACAATCCGGAGTGGCGGGTCGCATCGATCGACCAGTCATTCGTCACCCTCATGTCGACCTCTGCGGTGACGGGGCCGTCGGACGGTCGCGTCCCACCATGGCAAGTCAATCAATTGAAAGGCCAGACATGAGACAGAGAGAATGGAACGGACGAGGATTGCTCGCCAGGGCAGCAGTCGCAACGGTGATGCTGCTCGGAGCCGTCAGCTTTGACGCCCCCAAGACCTCCGCCCATTACCTGTATGACTATGGGTACTCGTCGTACAGCTATAAGGCGTATACGAGGGCGTACGGCTACGACTACGGCTGCGGTCTCAAGGACTGCGCCCGGACGGAGAACGCGTATGGCTACGTGAGGCCGTACGGCTCGTACAACGCTCAGCGCACGCAGATGCGCATGGTCCACGGCTTCAGTGGCGTCGGGCTGAGCGTCGGCGTCTCCAGCTCGGGCGCCTCCGCGTCGTTCAGCGACTGGGGCAGCTCCTGCGGTCAGGGTTGGGTCCTCAACTACAACGAGCGCGTGTCGTACACCGCGAACGGTGAGATCTGCAAGGCGAACACTTGGGGCTGGGTCAGCAAGATCTGGGCCAAGACCGAAGGGCAGTATCGCATCGGTAGCTACAACTGGTACGGCGTCAACGCCTACGACTCCGTGAAGGTGGGAGGTTTCTGATCATCGAATCCTGAAGGGTCGGGCATCGGTGATCCGGTGCCCGACCTCCCAACCACCCGAACCCACCCGACCCAGCCCCCGACCGACGGGGCGAGGAGCACGATGACGACCTCGACGAGCCAGCCCGGAGCCTCCACGCTCGGCCCGCTGAGCGCGCCCCGGACACGTCGCCGGACCGCCGCCGCATGCTGCCTCGCGCTCGCGCTCACCTCCGCCTGTGCACGCGGCGGCGACAGCGAGACCATGGAGGAGTTCGTTCGCGACTCGATCGTCGATGGCGACCCGTACCCCGGGGTCCTCGTCGGGCTCCCGAGCGACATCGAGTCCTCGCCGTACGACGACGTCGTCGAGGCGCTCACGATCGTCGAGCTGCGATCGGCCGGCTACGAGATCGACCCGGTGGACCCCTCCGACATCTCCGATGCCGCCGGGCGGGCGGCCGACCAGGAGGGCGACGGCGTTCCCCCCGAGATCGTGCTCTCCTTCGCCGTCCGCGCCCTGCCCGACGATGCCCTCGGCCGCCTGACGGTCCCGGACAGCATCGTCGCGACGATGGCGTCGGTCGACGGCGACACCGACCCGGCAGAGCTGGCGTTCCTCGCCACCCTGGCCGATGCCGGCAGCGAACTCGCGATCCCCGACGACGTCGCCGACGGTGTGCTCGATCAGGTCGCGACCCGAGGATGCCCCGACTCCGCGCTGGTGCTGATGCCGGACGAGGTCGGTCTGCTCGACGCAGCCACCGTGCTGCGAGTCGGCGACGAACTCGGCATCGACTGCTCTCAGGAGGCGGAGGCGTATGGCGCCGAGTTCGCCGCGTACGCCGCTGCCGTGGCCGCCGAGGTCTCGGCCGATTCCTCGTGGGAGACGCTCTGGGCGATCACCGAGCTCGACCGTGGCGGCCTCGTCGACGGCGATGCTGCCGCAGCTTCGCTCGCCTCGATCGCAGAACGACCGGAGCTGACCGAGCAGGTCGCGCTGGCGAGCTCGCGGTCGGTCCAACTGCTGCTGCGCGGCTTGGTCGCCGCCGACGTGGAGATCCCGAACGGAGTGTTGCGGGCGGTGGAGGCCAGGGTGGGCGAGACCGAAGCGGTCATCGTCACCGATCCGTTCGAGTTCTTCGCCGCCGCCGAAGCGCTCGCACTGTCCGCCGACGACGACGCTCGGCGGGCGCTCGCCGGCCGCACCCAGCTCGGACAGCTGAGCGGCGTCGAACGACTGGTCGTCGGACTTGCCGTGGGCGAGCCGACCGACGCCCAGATCGTGGTCGACGCCGTGCGCGAGTCGCCGGAACCGCTCGGCATCTCCGAGTTCGTCTGGATCGCCGCCGAGCGCGGCACCGACGTGTGCCCGGCCGCCCCCGAGCTCGTCACCGCCGAGGCGATCGAAGCGGCGGCCGTCGTCCTCTCCGCGCCGGGTCAGACGAACGCCTTCGAGCTCCCGCCCGTGGCTGCCCTGATCGCCGTCGCCGACCTGTGTCAGGTCCCCGGCCTCGCGGGATTCGAACGCGACCTCGTGCCGATCGCCCTGGCCCAACTCGACGCCGTGGAGATCACGCCGCTCGAACCCGCGTTGGCGGCCGAAGCCACGTACGCCCTGCACCGAACGCTGTGCATCACCGACGTCGACGCCTTCGACGTGTTCGGCCTCGATCCGTCGGCACTGCCCACGGACATCGGCCCGGAGGACGTGCGCGACATGCACGAGGCCTCGGCAGCGCTCAAGCTCGAGCAGATGAGGAGCGAGTCGTCGTGTCCGTGACCCGTGTCGCCGTCGCGGCCCTGCTCGTGGCCGGCGCCGCCTGCTCCAGCGACGACAGCACGACGGCGTCGGTCGAGCCCGCCGATCTGGTGGACGCGGTGTTCGGGCTCCGAGGCACGCCATCGCAGACCGGGCAGCTCGAACAGCACGTGGTCGACTGCATGTCATCGCGGGGCTTCGAGTACGTCCGCGGCACCGCCGACCTCGACGCCTCAGGTGCGGCCGAGCCGCCGACGTTCTGGCTCGACCCCGATGTCGAACGTGCGGCCGAGCAGGGTTTCGGCATCGTCGACGCGTTCGTCGCATCGCAGCGGTCCGAGGTCGAGATCGAGGCCGACGACCCGCTCGCCGCCCTCGACGATGCCGACCGCGACGCCTACGAGGAAGCCCTGTTCGGCAGCGCCGTCGAGCAGGAGCGCAACGGTGGCGCCCCTGGCGGGTGCCTCGCCGAGGGCGAGCACACGGCCCGTATGGCCGCCCTCGCCGACGGCGCGAACCGCTACGTGCTCGGCTACACCGAGCTCCTCGCGGGTAGCGCCGTCCTACCTCGGATCGAAGCGGACTGGTCCGGCTGCATGCGACGGCGCGGCTACGACTTCGTCACCGAGGACGACGCCCACCGATACGTCCGGGACGCCATGGGCGCGGCGGCGGTGCCGCAGGACGGAGCGCCCATCAACGGTCCCGAGCTCGACGAACTGGCTCGTCTCGAGCGAACCGTCGCAGTCGCCGACGTCGAGTGCATCGCGCCACTGCAGTCGGATCTGCACGACGAGCTCCAACGACTTGCGACGGAGGCACTGGGGGGTTAGGGATGCAACGGGGACGCTGGCTCGCTGTCGGACTCGCGGCGTGTGTCGCGTCCGCGGCCGGCAGCTTCGCTGTCGCCAAGCGCATCGAGTCGTCCCAAGGTCTCGACCTCGACGTGCGCACGCCCGATCCCTCGTCGATCACCGTCGAGGTCACGCGCGGGGTGCTCACCTCGCGGATCGTGACGCGGGGCGACATCGACATCCCCGACTCGTTGTCGATCGAGGCCGCCGCCGGCGAGCGCCCGATCGTCACCCGGCTCCCGGTCGACGAGCACGACACGGTGGAGGAGGGCGACGTCGTCGCCGAGATCAACGGCCGGCCGATCATCCTGCTCGCGGGCGCACTCCCGTGCTACCGCGACGTACGTCCCGGATCCGACGGACCGGACGTCGAGCAGCTCCAGCGGGCATTGACGCGCCTCGGACACGGTCCGGGCGAGATCGACGGCGTCTACGACGACGAAGTCGCTGCCGCGGTCGGCGAGCTCTACGCGGCGGCCGGCTACCGGCCGGCGGAGACGTCGCCCGAGCTGGCGGGTGGGCTCGACGAGGCCATCGCCGGGCGGCTCGCCGCCGAGGAGCGGGTCGCCGTGGCCGAACGTGCGCTCGCGGTGGCGCTCGCCGGCGTCTCGGACTCCGAACGGCTCCAGCTCGAAGCCGCGGTGCGCGCCGCCCGACGCGACCTCGACGACGCGCGGACCGCGCTCGGCACGCACGACGCCGACCTCGCACGGGTCGACCAGCTCCGAACCGAGCTCGACACCGCCACCACCACCGCCGCCACCGCCCAACAACGACTCGACACCGCACGCACCGGCACCCACCCCGACACCGGCCAACCCGCCACCCCCGACGACATCACCCAACTCCAAGCCGAACTCGACACCGCCA
>JAAUYD010050161.1_pt1 | contig 24370 bp, 27 predicted proteins | sample 7278101 | NCBI WGS metagenome assembly JAAUYD01 (sample SAMN14350128, study PRJNA611818) | marine sediment metagenome | isolation source: surface marine sediment (0.6m) | place: French Polynesia: Moorea | collected 2018-08
GAGGAAAGGAAACTGTCTGTCAAGTCGAGGTGTCGGGGGCGATGAGCCTAGATAACTGGCGTAGAGGCATGAAGCCTCTGTGGGCAGAAATATCCCGTCGTGAGTCGGGAATCCCCAACTATAATCTGTGATTTAGTTGGGGAGGATGTCACGAAGCTAACGCCACTTCTACCATTTGTTGTAATTCACCATTTTGGTACATTTCGTACACGATATCAGAGCCACCCACAAATTCCCCGTTAATATAGACTTGGGGAATCGTTAGCCAATTAGAATACTCTTTAATGCCTTGACGTATCTCATCATCGGCTAAAACGTCAACAGTTTCAAAAGGAACGCCAAGGTTATTGAGAATTTGTACCACATTGTTAGAAAAACCACATTGAGGCATTAACTTAGCACCCTTCATAAAAACCAGTATTTTGTGATTGGTGACGAGTTGGTCGATTTTGTCTTTGAGTTCTGGTGTCATACTTACTCCTGTGAGGACTTATTCAATGATAATAGGCTAAAACTGAGATAAATTAGTTGAGTTGATTATTAAGGTTCTTTCATCTCATTATCGGTAGCACTCATTTCTGAGAGGCTTCCCAAGCTTGGGGGGTGTAAGTTTTTAAAGCTAGGGCATGAATGGCTTCAGATGCCATAGCCTCTTGAAGCGCGCCATAGACTAATTGATGCTGCTTAATCATGGTTTTTCCTTCAAACTCAGCAGAGACAACGATCGCTTCAAGATGATCTCCCCCACCGGTCAGATCTCTAACCACGACTTGAGCATCGGGTAGTTGGGCTTTAATCATATCTTCAACTTGTGCAAGTGCAACCATTGGCTTTTTCTGTGGGAAACGAATAAAAATACTACAATTAGTGTATGATTTTTTCCCTTTAATTACCACCAATTGGGGTGGGCATAGCCCACCCTTTTTTTGTGACTACTCCTTCTTATGTATGGAGAATAGTGAGCAGTGAGCAGTGAACAGTGACCCATAAATTTAATGGGTTACTGATAAATTTTTAAAATATTTAGGATTGTTTATATAAGTATTGGTTATTTAATCAAAGCGATCGCTTAATGATCCAACCGAAATAATAATAAGTGATAAGAGTTTTCACCAATGACAAAAAATTGTGCTACTCTCCAAATTAGATTAGCAATTGTATGTAAATTAGGGACTAAAAATGTACAAGAAAATCCTAGTTGCTGTTGATAATTCTGCCATAGCGGAACAAGTAATTGAGGTTGGGCTAACCTTAGCTAAGGCAGTAGATGGACAATTAATGTTACTCCATGTTTTATCCCAAAATGCAGATGATAGTCCCATTAGTTTTGCTCCTTATGCCAGTAGTTATAGTATCGATTTAATCGAGAAATTCAAAGAAGATTGGCAACAATATCAACAAGAAAGTTGGCAGAAATTAGAAGCTTGGACAAAAAAAGCACAAGAGATTAATATTAAAGCAGAACTACGTCAAGAAAATGGTAATCCTGGCCCTATTATTTGTCGTATTGCTAAGGAATGGGAAGCTGAATTAATTATTATAGGACGTAGGGGACATTCTATGGCCAGTGAGATTATATTAGGCAGTGTCAGCAGTTACGTTATTCATCGTTCTCATTGTTCCGTTCATATTGTGCAATCTTAACTGATAACTGGTCACTACTAACATTGATATACTATTCTTAAAGATTGCTATTATATTGAGGGATAAATTTAGCCACTAATGCAACCTACTGATTCTGAAAAGTTTACCGAACAAGCCTGGGATGCTATCGTAAAATCGCAAGAGGTCGCCAGACGGTTCAAAAATCAAAATCTAGAAGTTGAACACGTTATCTTAGCCCTTCTAGAACAGGAAAAAAGCTTAACTTTGCGTATTTTAGAACGGGCCGAAATTGATATCCCTCGGTTGCAGCAACAAATAGAAACCTTTACCAACCGACAAGCCAAATTTGTCACCGTCGAACAGTTATATTTAGGTCGCAGCTTAGATATTATGCTCGATCGCGCTGAAGCTTCCCGTGAAAGTTGGGATGATAAGTATATTTCAGTGGAACATCTTTGGGTTGGGTTTGCAGAAGATGATCGCATTGGAAGACGGTGTTTACGTAGTTTTAACCTTGATCCTCAAGACTTAGAACAGGCCATAAAATCGGTGCGAGGAACACAAAAAGTCACCGAACAAGATCAAGAAGATCGTTATGAAGCGTTAGAAAAATATGGTCAGGATCTTACCGAAGCAGCAAGAGAAGGAAAGTTAGATCCAGTTATTGGTAGAGATGAAGAGATACGCCGTGTTATTCAAGTTTTATCCCGTCGTTCTAAGAATAACCCCGTTTTAATTGGAGAACCCGGTGTGGGGAAAACGGCGATCGCTGAAGGATTAGCCCAACGGATAATTAACGGAGATGTTCCAGAATCTCTCAAAAATCGGCAATTAATCTCCCTAGATATGGGGAGTCTTTTGGCAGGGGCAAAATTACGGGGACAGTTCGAGGAACGCTTACAGTCCGTAATGCGAGAAGTCACCAACTCAGATGGTCATATTATCCTCTTTATCGATGAACTCCACAACGTCGTGGGAACGGGATCACGGGAAGGCAGTTCCATGGATGCAGGGAACCTCTTAAAACCTATGTTAGCACGGGGAGAATTGCGCTGTATCGGTGCAACCACCCTGGATGAGTACCGTAAGCATATTGAGAAAGATCCTGCCTTAGAACGGCGTTTTCAGCAGGTATATGTTAAGCAACCCTCCGTGGATGACACCATCTCTATTTTACGGGGACTCAAAGAACGCTACGAAGTGCATCACGGGGTAAAAATAACCGACTCTGCGTTAGTTGCTGCAGCCACCTTATCCCATCGTTATATTACTGATAGATTTTTACCCGATAAAGCGATCGATCTCGTAGACGAAGCTGCTGCAAAATTAAAGATGGAAATTACTTCTAAACCGGTGGAATTAGAAGACGTAGATCGACGTTTGATGCAGCTACAAATGGAAAAATTATCTTTAGAAGGAGAAGAAAAAAGACCAGGAATAATGGTTGACAAAGCTTCCAAAGAACGGTTAGAAAAAATAGAACAAGAAATTAAAGAATTAGAGTCAATACACGAAAAGCTAGGCAATCAATGGCAATCTGAAAAACAGATGCTAGAAGAAATTAATGCCTTAAAAGAAGAAGAAGAACAGTTAAGAGTGCAAATTGAACAAGCAGAACGGGCTTATGATCTCAATAAAGCTGCTCAATTAAAATATGGTAAATTAGAAGGATTACAACGGGATTTAGAAGCAAAAGAAACGAAATTAATTGACATTCAATCCCAAGGAGAAACCCTATTAAGAGAACAAGTTACTGAGTCTGATATTGCCGAAATTGTAGCAGGATGGTCTGGTATTCCTGTTAACCGTTTATTGGGGTCAGAACGACAAAAATTACTAGATTTAGAAGGTCATTTACATCAACAAGTAATTGGTCAAGAAGAAGCAGTTTCGGCAGTTGCGGCAGCTATTCGTCGCGCTAGGGCCGGGATGAAAGATCCCTCCCGTCCCATTGGTTCTTTTTTGTTCATGGGACCAACAGGTGTAGGAAAGACAGAATTAGCGAGAGCGTTAGCAGCCTTTCTCTTTGATTCGCAAGATGCTATGATTCGCATTGATATGTCCGAATACATGGAAAAACACGCCGTTTCTCGGTTAATTGGTGCGCCTCCTGGATACGTGGGTTACGATCAAGGGGGACAGTTATCAGAAGCAGTACGTCGTCGTCCCTATTCAGTTATCCTTTTGGATGAGGTAGAAAAAGCACATATTGATGTTTTTAACATTTTATTACAAGTGCTTGACGATGGACGCATTACCGATTCTCAAGGTCGTGTCGTCGATTTCCGTAACGCTATCATCGTCATGACCAGTAATATTGGTAGTGAATATATCTTAAATTTAGCCGGGGATGATGATAATTATGACGCAATGCAGAAGAAGGTTTTACAAGCATTACGGAAGCATTTTCGTCCTGAATTTTTGAATCGTATTGATGATTTAATTATCTTCCATACCCTCAAGAAACAGCAATTACGACGTATTGTTACTCTGCAACTTAAGCGTATTGAACGATTGTTAGGAGAGCAAAATATTAGCGTAGAATTGAGTGATGCTGCCCTTGATTATATCGTTAATTCTGGTTATGATCCTGTTTATGGTGCTAGACCTTTAAAACGGGCAATTCAACGGGAATTAGAAAATCCTATCGCTACGAAAATATTAGAAATGACTTTTGGTTCTGGGGATACAATTTTTATTGATTGTAAAAATAATAAATTACTGTTTGATAAGCAGCAAGATAATGAGGAAGTTCCTAGTGTTGAGGTTGAGGTTGTTTCTTAATAGTAGGGTGGGCATTGCCCACCTTACAAGTTAAACTAAGGAGATTAAGATAATGCGTTGATTCATTTATTTAAGGTAAGTCTTGAAACATTCTGGTTCCCGTGACAGAAATATAAAGCACACGATTAATCATTTCTCTTCCTGCTTTAATTTCCGCTTCTATAGCTTTCACTGCTTTTGATACTACCGTAATTTGTTCCTCTCGTAATAAATCTCCTTCTTGCAAAAATACAATTCCAGAATGGACTTCAATCAATTGTGCAAACCGTTCAAAGTCTGCTATATTTGCTGTTATTAAGATTCTATCTTCATTAAACGCATAAGTTAAAATGGTTCCATCATCTTTACCTAATAAACCTCTATCTCTCACTGCTACTGCATCAATCAAATAATTTTTACAGAGATGTTGTGCAACTTTTGGAGAAAGATCCTCATCTATCAAGAATTTCATTATTTTTTAATTGTTTTTACCAGAGGATAAGTTTTTACATACATCTCTGCAAACTTTAGATCCTGAAGACTTAAATAGGGATAATCTTCTAAAATAACCTCATAAGATTCTCCTTTTTCTAACATTCCCCCAATATGACGTACAGATAACCTAGAATTAGGAAAAACTGCTTCTCCTCCCATTATATTGTCATTTATTATTAGATTTTTTTTCCATTCAGTAAATTGTCTCATAATTTTTTAAATTTCTCAATAATTCTAATTATACAACACACAAAATTGTGGGCATAATATCCTTATGCCCACTACAAAAGTGTAACATAATTTTCATTATGCAATTGTGTTAAAAATGTTTATATAGAAGTTTCTTAATTGTAAGGTGGGCAATGCCTACCCTACCTTTAAGCTATAATTATGTTAAAGCTTGAGATAGTAGATAATGCTTGAGAAAATCAGTAATTTTCTAAAAGATCATCCAATAGCAGTAACAATCTTAGCTTTATTGGGTGTTGCTAGTGGTGGTGTAACCATCTATGTTTGGTTATTTCCTCCAAGTCAGAAACCAGTTTATAATATTTATAATATTAATATTATTACTCCTAGTTTAACTGAAAAAGCATCTGTATTGAATATTACTTATAACGGGGAAACTATTGATAATTTAACTATTTCAAAAATAGGTTTGATCAATTTAGGTAAAGAAGTAATCAAACGAGAGGATATTCCTGATAAGGGTAGATTCTATTTACAGTTTAACGATGATGTAAAAATTTATGATAAAAGAATAATATTCACCACAGAAAACGCTAATAACCCCTCTATTGTTGAAGTTACTGATGTACCTGAAGTTAAAGAAAATATACAAAATAAAACAGTCAAAAAATATATTATAGTAAATAATAGTTAGACTTATCATTAAATGTGCTAAAGTACCTGTAAAGTATCCTATCAAGCTTGTAAATTATATGAACTAATAAAGCTTATCTTTTCTAAGGAGTTAAATTTAATGAAAACACTAACAAGAATAACTATTAACCCTGAAGTTATGGGGGGTAAACCCTGTATTAGAGGTTTAAGAGTAACTGTGGGAACAATAGTCAGTTTAATGGCTGCTGGACGTTCTATAGAAGAAATTTTAACAGCTTATCCTTATCTAGAAGAAGCAGACATTTATGAAGCATTAACCTATGCAGCATGGCAAGTTGAAGAGAGAGAAATTGATCTAAATATGGTATAAAAATCTTAATTGATATGAATTTATCACCAGATTGGGTGAATATTTTTGGTAGGTATGGAATAGAAGCAAAACACTGGTCACTGGTCAACTATAGGAGATCCCAGTGCTACTGATAAGGTTATCATGCAATGGGCATCAGATAATAACTATATTGTCTTTACTAATGATCTAGATTTTGGTGCATTATTAGCAGCTACTCAAGCACAATTTCCTAGTGTTATTCAAGTACGAACTCAAGATTTATTTCCCCAATCTTTAGAAACAATTTTAATTCAATCTTTAAATCGTTTTCGATCTGAGTTAGAAGCTGGTGCATTAATGACCATTGATATTAGTCGTTCTAAAATAAGAATTCTTCCTATTATTTCCAATGATAATTAGTTATCTTTTTTAAAATTATTCGATTTGATTAAGTTTTTTCCGAATTGCTTGTTTCATAATTTCTATGTTTTCTGGAGTATTGGGACAAGGATAACTTGTGGTTGATGTGTTAGAATTAAGTCGATCCATCAACGCATAAAAAGCAGCTTTATCATCCCTATTTTGTAGAACATAATGACGTAATTCTGAGGTAGTCATGGCAGAAAAATCAATTTTCATATTAAAAACCTCTATTCTCCATCTGGATCAATTGTTATTTCAATTTCATCCCCTGCTAAGATAATAAGTCGATTATCTCTCTCATCTAATCTTATCAAATAAATCGGGATATAAAAGCCTGTTAAGTCAAGACAGACTTCAACACAACTGACACATTGTTTAATCGTGGAAAAAATAGACCTTACCTCATCTTTTGTTTAAAGAATCATCAACAATCACTAAATTAGGAATTTCTCTTCTTTATTTTATTCTATAATAAAAAGAAAACCAGACAAATAAACCAATGGTTAAAACACCTCCAAAACCCTTAACCTTACAGGAATTTTTAACCCTTCCCGAAACAAAACCAGGAAGTGAATTTATTCAAGGAAAAATTAAACAAAAACCCATGCCACAAGGAGAACACAGTAGATTACAGTCTAAACTCTGTTCTGTTATCAATAATATAACAGAAGATGCAAAAATTGCTTATGCTTTTTCAGAATTACGTTGTACCTTTGGGGGAAATTCTATTATTCCTGATGTGTCTGTTTTCCGTTGGCAAAGAATTCCCATAACTTCATCAGGAAAAATTGCGAACCGTTTTGAAATATATCCTGATTGGTCAATTGAAATTTTATCTCCTAATCAAAGTTCAAGTAAAGTATTAGAAAATCTGTTACATTGTTCTCAATATGGTACAGAATTAGGTTGGTTAATTTATCCTGAAGAAGAAACTATTTTAGGGGTTTTTCCTGAACAAAAAGTACAATTATTTCGAGGCGATCAACAATTACCAATCTTAACTGAAATTAATTTACAGTTAACCGTTGAAAAGATATTTAACTGGTTAAAGTTATCTTAAGTTTTACCTAATAATTACTATCTGCTATAATGAAAATAGTTTAAACTCAAACTAAAACATGATAGATAAGTGAACCGATGAAAAATTTAGAAAGTCTTACTATTCATCAGTTCCGAGGTTTAAAAGACGTGAAACTTGACAACCTGGGTCAAATTAATGTATTAGTTGGGTTTAATAATTCAGGAAAAACAAGCGTACTCGAAGCAATTCAACTCTATTGTAATCCTTTAGATATTAGAGTGTGGTTAACTGTTGCTAACCAACGTAAAAAAGATGGAAGTACAATCACAACTTTTCCCATAGAAACCTTAAAATGGCTGTTTCCTTCTAGTCAAAAACCTATTATTATTAAGAGTCGAGGAAAACTGATTATTAATAAAGTTAAGGTAAATTATAAAAATATAGAAGAAATTGCTTTTTTTGATCAAAGAAATTATCAGAAATTAATGATTGAAGGAATTGAAAATATCCAAGAGAATGATATTCAAAAATCTGTCAATGTTATCAAATTAAATGTAGAGGTTGATTTAAGTAGTTTTGATACGGTTCCTCAAGAGAAAAAAATAAGTAAAGTATTTGAACTAACAAGCAACAAAAAAATTTATCCTGATTCAAATATACCTAAGTTTTCGACTCCATTTATTTCTTCTTATTCCCATGTCATAGAAACAGGTCTTTCTTATTTATTATCAGAAGTAAGAAGACAAAATTTCAAGACCAATGTGCTTGAATTATTACAACAAATTGATCCTAATATTTCTGATTTAGAAATATTAAATTCACCTTTTTCTGGATTTGAAGTTTATATTCAACATGATAAATTAGGGTTAACTCCAGTTAGTAACTTAGGGGATGGTATTCGTCGATTACTCTATATTTCTTTGATTATTATTCAAGCAAAAGGGGGAGTTCTCCTCATTGATGAAATTGAATCATCAATTCATACAGAAGCGTTAAAATTTTCTATGCAATGGTTAGTCAAATGGTGTAAAGAATTGGATATACAATTATTTGCCACAACCCACAGTTTAGAAGCAGTTGATGCAATTTTAGAAGTCACAGAACCCACAGCAGATTTAGTCTTTTATCGCTTAGAAAAAAAAGAAGAATATACTAAAGTCGTAAGACATCCAGAAGAAAGATTAAAACGGTTAAGGGAAGAATTAGGCCAGGAGGTTCGCTGGTGAATCGTCAATATGCTTTAATTGCAGTAGAAGGAAATCATGATCAAGCATTCGTTGCAAAAGTTATTAAAAAAATTTTAAACTTTCAAGAGTTTAATGGTTCTAGATCAGAGTTAGAACCATTTTGGAGAAAGTTTATCCCTAAATATGATGAAAAATATCGTAAACTTTATGCAAGAGTAAATATGCCTTCTATTTTATTTAATGATAAATTATCTGTGGGAATTTATATTTTACCTAATAATTCTGATCACGGAGTCTTAGAAACCTTACTTTGTCAATGTGGAGAAATTGCTTATCCTGACTATATCAAACGAGCAAATACTTATATTAATCAATTTACCGAAGCAGAAAGAAACAAATTAAAATGGAAACCTTTTGATGATAAAAAAGCTATTATTGCTACAATTGCTAGTATCCTGAAACCAGGTAAAACCAACACAGTCAGTATTAAAGATAATAATTGGATTAGTGACACTACTAAAAAACAAGTAACCAACTTAGCAAGTTTTGTGAATTTTTTAGAAAAGTTACTCAATTTAGATTAAATAAAATTGGGGGTGACATTAACCAAGATCACACCCCCTACACCAACACTCAAACTGAGCGAAGCCGAAGTTTTAATTAGGAAGATTACCGTAGAATAGTTGCATGGTTTCCACGGTTAAAACTTGGGGAGGTGTTGCATCGGGAGGATAAAGAAAATCAACTTCAACCATTCTTTGTTCCCCTGGTTTTAAATTAAATCTGACCAAAGGATCCCCTTTTTGCCCTTGTCTTTGTACAAGGTGGAAGAAACGTTCTTGAGTGGTTCCCTCTCGATCTTCATAATTGACCTGTACTGTTCCTCGAAAGAATACTTGACCTTGAGGTTGACGGGAAAAAATCAGGCGATCAGCGTATTGATTTTTCTTGAAAGGCGTTTGTAAAGTTACGGCCACGGTTTGAGGTTCATTGGTCTTATTCACCAAAGGTAGGGTTAAATTATAATGTACCCCATAGTTGCCATGAGCTTTATAAGCCGTATCAGGGTAACGCACTAACATGGGTGCGCTTTGTATCTGTCGAGTACCGTGGGTTCCGGTTGTCACCGTACTCAAGGGATAAGAAAACGCCCCACCCCGTTTGGGAATACTAAGGTAAGGTTTTCCTGGTCCATCAGTAAGTCTTGCTTCCCATTCTGATCCCACAGAAATACCAGCAACACGGCCATAAATGGTTTTATCGCCGTAGTCCACATCTAGGGGAGTTGGGGCCAAGTCTCTTGGATAAATTAAACCGCCTTTGGTAACAATGCGTCGCCATTCGTTGAGGTTGGGTTCTCGATAGGCGATCTTGACTTTCTCTTTGTCATCTTCCTTGTATTTAATTTGTTCAGCTACTTCATAAAGGGCTAAATTAGCCATGTAAAGCGGTCCGTCGCTATACACCTTTAAAAACGTCGAACGCGCGCTACTGGGTTTAATGGGGAGGGTAAACAGCATCCGACTTTGATAGGGTGGGATAACAATACGACGGGATAAGTCTTCTTGATTAACCCCTCGTAAAATATCTCCCATTAAACGGGAACCCGGACCAGAAAACACTTGTCCTGATGGATCTTCAACAATAGATGGAAGATTAATAAAGGGTGCATCAGAAGAGTTAAGATAACTTGCCCCCTGTAACACCTTGAGGACTACTGTCTCTGAGGTAGGATTATGAACTAACAGACCTTGATAAAGGGTTTTATTCCCTTGATCTGGTCGAGAAATGTGATGGGTGAAAACGTCAAAGCGGCCTTCTATGGGATGATTGAGATGGGCATTAGGGTGACGTTTGCCGTTGGGAGGAAACGTGGATAATAAAACCCCTTCCCTAGACACGACTTCCGGGCTATTGCTATTGAAAACTAAAACATCATTGAGTTGCCCAGGTAAAGGGCGTATCTGTTGAGGTTGAGTGATAAATTGAGGGTTCCTTTCCCGATAGGTCAAGGGATAGGAAGCAGTTTGTGCGATGAGTAGTGATGATAGTAAAGAAAGCATAAATATAAAACCAGCAATTTTAAAACAGAGTTAATAATTCTAACTTTTTTTCAGATTGCCGTCATTGACTCGAATTTGTCAATCCCTAGATAGAAAAGAACTAAAACTACAAAAATTAGTTCCCATACTTCCTTAAGTGCCTCTAAGATAACACAAACTTTCTTTTAAAGAACAAATTTCCCCCTGTTGCTGAGCTTGTCGAAGTACACTCCCCACCCCTCCCACACTCCCCACCCTCATCAACTAGAAAGATAAGGGGGGTATCCAAACCGGATTTGCTATTATTTCCCCATTCCTAACTGTTGAGCTTTCTGATAAACTTTTCCTTCTGTCAACAGCGAAGGTGCAATGACCACTTCGACTTCTTGCATTTCCTTGAGATCCTTAGCCCCTAAAGTTCCCATACTGGTTTTTAATGCTCCTAATAAGTTATGGGTTCCATCGTCCAATTTAGCAGGACCGGTTAAAATTTCCTTAATGGTGCCTGTGGTTCCCACATTAATCCGAGTTCCTCTGGGTAACACCGGGGAAGGTGTAGCCATACCCCAATGATAACTCCTTCCAGGGGCTTCAGCCGCACGGGCAATAGGAGAACCAATCATGACCGCATCGGCACCGCAAGCGATACATTTACAGATGTCTCCCCCGGTGACAATACCTCCGTCAGCCACCACAGGGACATAACGGCCGGTTTCCTGTTGATAATCATCCCTAGCTCCCGCACAATCTGCGATCGCCGTTGGTTGGGGAACACCCACCCCTAACACCCCGCGAGAGGTACAAGCAGCCCCAGGCCCAATCCCTACTAAAACGGCTGCTGCTCCAGCTTTCATCAAGTTTAACGCCACTTCATAGGTGACACAGTTACCGAAAACGACAGGCATGGGCATTTCTTGGCAAAATCCCTGTAAATCGAGGGGAGTCATGGATTCTGGGGACAAATGTGCTGTAGAAACCACTGTAGCTTGTACAAATAATAAATCGGCTCCAGCCTCAGCGACAATGTTGCCATATTGAGACGCACCGGCTGGAGTTAAACTCACCGCAGCAATACCACCGTTGTTTTTAATCTCAGTGATGCGCTGTTTAATTAATTCTGGTTGAATGGGTTTTGCATACAGTTCCTGCATCAACCCCACAAATTCCGATTTGCCGACTGAGACAATGCGATCAAGAATAGGATTGGGATCATGGTAACGAGTTTGAATTCCTTCTAGATTAAGAACACCAATCGCCCCTAAGTCTGAGAGTAACCCAGCCATTTTGACATCAACCACTCCATCCATAGCACTGGCCAAAATGGGGATACTACGCTCAATGCCTCCAATGGTCCAAGAAGTATTCGCTAAACTAGGATCTAAGGTACGAGTACCGGGTACCAGTGCAATTTCGTCTATACCGTAAGCACGTCGGGCTGTTTTGCCACGACCAATAATAATATTCACTTCTATATTCCATTCCCTAAGTATTAGATTAGGCTACCAAATTTTGAGGACTTTGGGAAAGGGGTTAACGAAGTTAGAAGTTAGAAGTTCCTCACTACGCTCCGGCGCTATCGCACAGAAGTTACTCACTTTTTTCATACCATGAAGCAGTTGATCAGTGAACCTAAAATGAATTATTGTCGTCTTCACCATCAGGCCATAGAATCAATATAATTCAACCACTATGTTAACCAGCAAAAAACTTCAGGACTTATTAAATAACCTTACAAATATTGATTCCCTTTCCACCCATTCAGCCCTAGAAAGGGACGTTAAGGGTATCTCTACTAACTCCCATTCTTGTCAACCAGGGGATATATTTATTGGTATGCCAGGAACTCGTGTTGATGGAGGTGAGTTTTGGCAAAGTGCTATGGAAGTAGGGGCGGTTGGAGCTATTATTAGTCCCCAAGCTGCCCAAAAATTCCCCCCTAACGATGATGATTGTGTGATTATTGTGGAGGATGTTATTACCGTTGCGGCCCAAATAGCAGCAGCTTTTTATAACTATCCAGCACAACAATTAAAGATGATTGGGGTAACAGGAACTAATGGTAAAACAACCACCACCCATTTAATTGAATATTTTCTCACCCAACGTCAAAAACCGACCGCATTAATTGGCACTTTATATACTCGTTGGTCAGGGTTTGAGCAAACAGCCGTACACACCACACCGTTTGCCCCTGAGCTACAACAACAACTGGCTGAAGCCGTGGCTGCTAATAATGAATATTGTGTCATGGAAGTCAGTTCCCACGCTTTAGTTCAAGGACGAGTTAAACAATGTCCTTTTCAAGTCAGCGTCTTTACAAATCTAACGCAAGATCATCTTGATTTCCATAAAGATATGGAAGATTATTTTGCAGCGAAACAGTTATTATTTACTCTAGATTATTTACAAGAAAAAGCCATTGTTAACTTAGATGATCCCTATGGCAAGCGATTAATTGAAAGTTTAGAACCTGAGCAAGTTTGGACTTATAGTGTCTGGGATACAAAGGCTGATTTTTATACCAGTGATTTAACCTATCAAGCTAACGGAGTGACGGGAACATTAAGCACCCCATCAGGTCAAATTCAATTTACTTCTCCCTTAGTGGGACAATTCAATTTATCCAATGTTTTAGCAGCAATCGCATCTGTTTTACATTTAGGGTTAAATTTAACAGAAATTGTAGAAAAATTACCTCAATTTCTGGGAGTTCCTGGCAGAATGGAACGAGTACAAATTAACAAGCAACAAGATATTAGTGTGATTGTTGATTATGCCCATACTCCTGATAGTTTAGAAAATTTACTGAAGGCTGCTCGCCCTTTTATTAAAGGTAAAATGATTTGTGTGTTTGGCTGTGGAGGCGATCGTGACCGAACGAAACGGCCTTTAATGGGTCAAGCATCCGCTCAATTAGCTGATGTTTCAGTGGTCACTTCTGATAATCCGAGAACGGAAGATCCTCAGAGAATTTTAGAGGATATTTTAACAGGAATTCCTGAAACAGTACAACCTATAGTAATAAGCGATCGCGGTGAAGCTATTAAAACAGCTATTCTACAAGCAAACCCTGGAGATGGAGTTTTAATAGCAGGAAAAGGCCACGAAGATTATCAAATTTTAGGAACAGAAAAGGTCTATTTTGATGATCGAGAAGAAGCTAAAAAAGCCTTAAAGATCCGCTTGAAATAATTAATACTTAGTAATGGATAATTAATCAATACTAATTATCCATTATTGATTTTATCACTGATAACTGGTCACTGTTCACTGAACCTACTCTGTATCAGAATTTAACATTTCCATCGCAATATCTAAACTGACTTTCATGCGGTTTAAAGAAGCAGCTAACATTCCCATTTCATCATTATAAGGATGGGTAAATTCTTGACTTAAATCTCCTGTACTAATACGCTGTGCTAACTGGGCCATTTTCTTTAAAGGATTGGTAACTGAGAATCTTAAGAAGAAGTTAATTAAAATAATCGCTAAACTTAAACAAAATATCAAAATACTGGTCACAGAAACTTGCAGTCTTTTCGCACTTTCAAAGATAGCTGTAGCAGGGACTAAAATCATTTGCGCCCCAACGATTTCGTGTAGTTTCCAATTAAACCCATTTTCTTTGCCATAAGTGGTTAATAAGCTTTTAGGGGCAACATCAGGGATACTATGACACCGTAAACAACTTTCTTTTGATACTTCTAAGGGACGAGCAATATAGAAAATATCTCCACTACTAAAAGCACGAAAACCAGAGGTTTGTTCAAGGTCTCTATTATTACGAAACTTTTCGACAATTTTCGCTTCAAATTCATCAGCCTTGTCTCGTAAATTGGTTGGGTTTAAGGTAGCTTCTTTGTAGAAAAAGTCTTTGTAACCTCCTTGTTCTCTAAAATATTCAAATACTTCCCTAGCGGAAAAAGCAGGAACCGTTTGGGGTAAAAATTGATTATCTGTTTCCAATCTGGCCGCTAATTCTGGGCTAACTTTTGTGCTAGTATAATTACGAACGGCACTCATGGTTTCCATAAGCACTAAGGCTTTATCGGTGACGACTCTTGCGGCATTGCGAGATAGAACCAAAGATAAAACCCCACCACTTAAAAAGATAGTAATAACAGCAATAAGGACCAACAAAATATTCAATTTTGTCGCAATATTAAGATTCTTGAGCAGATGATTGTCTTTGAGCATGGTTTTAATCTGAGAAGCGTAAGAAAAATACGATAAAATATCGATAAACTAACCCATAATCAGAAAAGACTCTGACCAAGAAGCCCAGAGATGGCTTAAACTTTAAAACTTATCATCAACAAACATTAAGAATAGTGCTGAAAATAAAGTTAGGGTCTCCTATGAGGTTAGTCCAGGGCTTATCATGATAGTAGTATGCCCGAAAAATGACTAAAACTTTCACGGTTACTTTGAGCAGACTAAAAAAATAAATCGAGTTTTGTCAGGTTAAGTGTTGTTGATTACTCAAATGAAATTTCGTTTTTTATACTTAGCGTTCATTGTCTTTCCCTTTTTTGGTTGTCAGTCACGACAACAGTTCCCTGCTCGTATCACTTTAGGGGTGGTTAGTTTTGGAGAAAATGAACAATTAGAAGAAAAATACGGGGAACTAAAAAAATATCTCGAAAAAGAACTCAATAGTATCGTAGAGTTAGAACCCACCTATAATGAACGTCAGGCGGTTACTCAAATTAATCAGAAAGGTTGGGATCTCGTATTTGCCTCTCCTGGGTTGGCTGCGATCGCCAGCAAACAATCTACTTATGTCCCCATTTTACCCCTAGAAGGAGGACTCAATAACCGTTCTATCTTTATCGTGGCTCAACAAAGTCCTTTAAAAAGTCTCTCTGACTTAAACGGGAAAGCGGTTGCTCTGGGACAACCCGGCTCAGCGACAGGCTATTATTTTCCCCTATTGAACCTCTATGGACTCACCTTAAGCAAAATTCGTTTAGCAGCTACGCCGAAACAGGCATTAGAATGGATTAGTCAAGGGGAAGTTGTGGCCGCAGCCATGTCTCTCGAACAATATAATCGTTATCGAACAACAGTCTCAGGAAGCGGATTTCGTGTTTTGTATCAAGATAATAATTCTGTTCCTAATGGCTCTATTTTAGTCTCCAGTAGTCTTCCTCAAATTGAACAAGAAGCTTTGTATGAGGTTTTAACCACTGCCCCACCTATGATTCCTGCCTCTGTAGGATATATTGCTAATGCGGAGGTTCCCAATTATCAGGAACTCATTGGAGTCATTGAGAAAGTTACCCCCATCACCGATAATATTCAACAACAACCGGCTGTATTACAGGAAAAAGCAATCGAAGTTCCTTCGGAAAACGGTGAAAAGTAACCATAATCCTGCTCCCAACATTTGATCTCTATTTTTCTAAGCGAATGACATACCATTGTAGATAACTATTCGGTCCCATATCAAGATCACAGAAATTTTCCATTAAATATTGTGCTTGAGTTTCTACTGTTGTCAATTTTTGTAGTTCTCTGGGTAAATTATCCTGACGGGTTATTAGGATTCCTTTGAGCTTTTCTAATAATTCTTGAGAGCTTAGAATTTGTTCCGGTTTGTCAGGTTCGAGGACAACAAAACCATCCTCTTGATACATAATTGAATCTACCATTGGTTGCCAATTGAATTGTTTACTGCTGTCTTTGAAGGATAATAATTTCATCGCCTACCACTGGGGTGCGGGCAATTAAATTTCCTTGAGAGTCTAAGATTTCTAACTTCCGAAAGTCCAAACTTTGAGAACGTTCTAAAATATTGTTCGCTAGTTTATCTTGTTCTTTGGTTGTCAAATTGTACCATTGATTACCCACAGTCACAATAAGACGACTACCGATAAAATTAGCTTCTATTCTCCCAATTAAATCATCAGGATATTGATTAGTTAACTCTGTGACTTCTTTTTGAATCGCAGCAATTAAGCTTTGTTCTGGGGTTAATTTAGGTTGAGAAGACGGCACATTTTTAATCGGTTGTGGTAACTCAGGCACCTCTATTTGTGGCGGAGTTTCTACAACTTGAGGTTGGGAGGTTTCTAGAGAACGATTAAAAATTTCCAGATTAGGTAACGCTGGTTTAAATAGGAAAAATGATGTGGATAAAATGATAATTATTAGTAACCCTAAAATTCCTGCTCTTGCTCTTCCCGATAAATTTTTTAGAATAGATAAAGGAGACCCAGAATCTCGTTTTTCAGGGAGGTTCAGTGCTTCAATTTCTTTGACTGCTTCTTTAATTGGTTCAGTATTGTTTGCTTCTGTTGAAGTTAGATCATCTTCCCACTCTTCTAAGTTATCTATCTTTTCATTTTCGATACTTTCTTCAGCTAAGTCGTCTGTCTGAGACTCAGTTTCTAGAGAATTCGCAATCATTTCTGTGCTATTAATCAATGCGTTTAAGCTTTCTTGTTTGGGTAAATTTTTTATCTTTTCATCATTTATTTTATTAAGAATTAAATCAAGTTTTGTAATGGTGTTTTTGATTAAGGATATCAATTCTTCTTGAGAAATTTCATCGGTTGAGGACAAGGAAAGATCAGGAAGATTTGAGGATAGAGGAGAAGGCTTTTCACTAGACATAAGTTGACTTCCTCATAGAGTAATTAATAGTGACTGTGACAGATATGGCTGTTAAACTTAGTCAATCATCAATCATTTTCAATGCCAAAAAGTTAAGAATATTTTTTTATTTTTGTGTTCTGACTACTAGACAATTTATCAATGTTGTGTTAAAGAAAACTGAACAACAAAAAAATTGCAGGAATAGACATACATCTAATTTATCATTTCTGTTTACCAATTTGCTCTCATTTAGAATAAAATGCTAGAATAAGAGTTAGAAACAAGAACTAAAATCGGTAATAAAGTTTGTTGTCAGTATCCTGTAGGTCTTACCCGAAGTTATTATTGTCCAACTACTTTCCGAAATTTTGTCTTGTGACTAATCTAAGATTAAGGAGAAAGCCTCGATGTCAATCTATGTTGGTAATATTCCTTTTACGGTGACAGATACTGAGCTAACTGATATCTTCAAAGAGTACGGAGAAGTGAAACGGGTTTATTTGCCTGTGGATCGAGAAACTGGGAAAATGCGAGGCTTTGGTTTTGTGGAAATGGAAACAGAAGACCAAGAAGCAGCGGCTATTAAAGAATTAGATGAAGCCGAATGGCAAGGAAGAACCCTCAAAGTCAATAAAGCCAGACCTCGTGAAGAAAGACCTAGCTTCAACAACAGGCACCAAAATTAATAAGTTTGGAGTTTTCGTGTTATTTTATCCTAATGTCGCCAGAATACCCCATCCTTCTACACGGTAGGGTTATTCAATAATTCTGAGAGAAAGTTAACAACAACTTTGCTCTCCCTATTTGTCTCAATACTTTTTACTATTTAAGAGAGGAACCCATTGTGGCTAAACGTCGTAACTTAAAGAAAGAAAAAGCAGAACGAAATCAAGCCTATGCTCGTCAGTTTCGTCAGAAGACTTCTTCTCGTTCTTTTTCTCGTGGCCAATCCTATTCTAACAATTCCAACGATCAAGACGATAAAAATGAGGATAACAACGATAATGAATAATGCTTGATCAAGCATAAGGAAAAGGGAATTGCAAAATTCCCCTTTCCTAAGCCAACAATGTTAACCCGTTAAAGGTCTAATTGTCTAACGAAACGATCAAGATCGAAGTTTTTAGCCATTAATTCTTGAATACAGCCAACTTTGATTTTTTCTTGTAGTCGTACTTTTCCAAAGGCTTGATCCACAATTTCAACGGTACTCAAGGTATCGAGATCCACAGAAAGGATCGGGACTTCTAAATCTTCAGCACGACTAATAATTAGGGGTTGGGGGTTCATATGTCCCGTTAGGATCAGACAACTGGTAGATGTTTCTAAAGCAGCTAATTGTAGATCGGTTCGATCTCCACCGGTTACCACGGCTTTATTTTGTCCTTGTCGGAAATACCCTAAAGCTGAGTTAACATTCATAGCCCCAATGGTTAGACTTTCTACCATTAAATCTAAGCGATCGCTACGACACAACACTTGAGCATTTAACTGACGGGCAATTTCGCGTACACTAACACTTTGTAGTAAACGACTAGAAGGTAGTAATCCCAATACTGACACCCCATGACTTTCAAGATAGGGTTTAATCAAGGCTTGGGTTGACTCTAATTCTTGAGTAGGAATATCATTAATAACCAGACCAGCCAAACGCTCTCCGAATGTCAGTTTGACACTTTGAAGACTATCGACTAACAAGGGGGAATGATAACGAGCTACTAATAACACAGACGCATCTAAGGTTGTGGCCATATCGAGAATAGATAAACCAAAGAGACTGCCTTCCCAGAGGGTTCCTGCCCCTTCCAAGATCACCACATCTGCCTCTATGTTAGCCAAACTTTTTTTCAACAACCCTGGGTAATCGTTGTCATCCTCTTGTTTGAGGCGTTTTTCCACCGCCGAGCGTTGTAGGGAGACCAGAGGCCATCCTATTTGAGCGTCTTTTAAGCCTAAGGCCTCCCCAATGAATTGTACATCTGCTTCTTTGGGGTTAGAATCTTGATCCTTAAAACAAGTACCGATGGGTTTACTGTAGGCAATAGAGAAGCCTTTGTTTTGAAATTCACGGGCCAGCCCTAAAATGGTTCCTGACTTCCCTGTATAAGCTTCAATTGAAGCTACAATTAAATACTTGGTTGACTGTGCCACCCTGTTACTCCTTCATTTTCTATGGGTTTAGGAGGCAGATTCTTCACAGTGTAGCAACTTGCGATAGAATCCTTGAGGAAAATCTACTATTTGTCCTTCTCGATAAATTTTAAGCACTGAAATCAGATAGTCAATAAATTCTGCATTAAGAACCGTCATTTCGTAACTTAATTCTGCTTGGCCATCAAACTGTATGCGACAACGAGTAATTTCTGAGGGCAAATTAGAGACATACCAAGAAGCCACAAAGGGAATGCCTTTTCCGCCTTCAATGCGTCTTGTCCCTTCTAGATATCCTTGGGAATATAAAGAAATGGCATAGGGGAGAATTTTATGCCTATCCTTATGATAGTAAGGCTGATAAATCATTATCTGGCCTTTCGGGGCAGGTTGGATGTCTTCGATGCTAGTCATAAAGTCAATAAACCTTCAAGGGTGTGATGGGGCGATAGGCCAAAGTCCTGCTACCCTCTATTTTGACACTCTCCTGTTCGATTACCCATTCTATCATATTTCTTATCGGTAGGGATCAAAAACTATCGGCGCATTAGGTCTAAATAGATGACTATGCTGAGGATGATAAAGTTGAGAACGATGATTTTGCTGAGTATTTAAAGCAGGGCTAATCAGATACAAAGTTGTCCGAATTAAGTTTTCTTCTTCAGTCACTTCTGCCATTTTTTCTAAAGGAACAATGCGTATTTTTTCATCGGGCCAACCAATGCGAAAACAAATAGCAACTGGCGTATGAGTAGGATAATATTGTAATAATTTTTCTTGAGACTTTCTAACATGACGGGCTGCCAAATATAAACATAAACTCCCTTGATGTGCTGCTAAACTTTCCAGTTTTTCAGCATCAGGAACTTGAGACGCACTACCACTAACACGGGTTAAAATAATCGTCTGAACTAAATCAGGAATAGTCAATTCTGTGCCTATTTTTGCTGCTGCTGCTTGAAATGCACTAATTCCTGGTATTAGTTGAAACTCAATTTTTTCTTGTAAAAGAATTGAAATTTGTTCATGGATCGCACTATAAAGGGTTAAATCTCCTGAGTGAAGACGTACCACAGATTGATTATTTCTAACCCGATCAATCATGATTTTCATGATATCTTCTAGAGTTTTATTCCCTGTTGGAATTAACTCACAATCATCACAAACATCTTTTAAAATTTGCTTAGGAACCAATGAATCAGCATATAAAATAACATCAGCTTGGCTAATAATTTTGTATGCTTTTAAGGTTAATAAATCTGGATCACCTGGTCCTGCACCAATGAAATAGACAGAAGGGTTTAAATTAGTCATTACTAGGAATAATATTACGGGGATAAATGGCTGAAGTTCTGGCAGCTTTTCTGCTGTTGAATAACTCACTTAAAGGAATCTCGGCATCATTTTGAACCAGATGAAGAGGATTGGGTTGTCGACTAATATAATTAGCATAACTGGAGGTTAAATAAGGACGAAACTCCTCATTTTTAGCCACATAAACCTCAGCAAAAGCCAGCAAGAAAGCATTACCATAAGTATCAATTATTTTTTGGTTAGGAAGGGTTAAATCCGGTAAAGAATCTAATACTGCCTTCATTTGTGCATCCAACTTAGAAAAGTTAACATGAGCTTGTCCTTCTACTAAAGCAAAGTATTTGTCATCTGTATTAATCCAAACAAACGCTTGTAACTGTTCGATGGCCGCAGGGGTTGCCGGATCACTACTTCCGGCTGCTAAAAGAACAGGAATAGTAATTTGAGAAAGTCCTTCTGCCCCAAACACTGCGCTAGTAACAGGATTAATTACCAAAGCAGAACTAATGCGCTCATCTCGGAAATTATAGTCTTTTCGGGGTAATTCTAAAGCCCGACATTGCAATAGTAAAGATAAATTCGGTCCCCATAAGTTCCTTCCACAAATCTCTTCTAAGCTGTCAAAATCTAGCTTTGCTCCTGCTAAAGCTAAAGCGGTATATCCCCCAAAAGAATGACCCATTACACCAACATTATTTAGGTCTAAACGTCCCCCAAATTCTCCCCTATTTCGTCGTTCTAATTCATCGATAACATAACTAACATCTAAGGGACGATTAACAAATTCATCAACTTGAACAATCTCCCGAGAAAAGCCTTGTAACATTTCTTGAAGCTGATTCAAATCACTGCCCGGATGTTGGGGTAAAGCAACCACATAACCATAGGAAGCCAACTGTTTGACATCCTCTTCAAAATCTTCGGGACGAGAAGCTAAACCGTGGGAAAAAATAATAACAGGGGTTTTTCCTTCTCGCCATCGTTCCGGTTGTACCAATAAAACCTCAAACTCCCGTTGGCGACTTTTATCGAATAATCTCAGTTTACGGGAGGGTGCAACTCCATAATCCCCCCGTTGGCGAATATCTCTTAGGGTGCTAAAGTTGGGTACAGTTTCCTGTTGCCTCGTTTGAGCGGAGATAGATTTCATTTCCGAGACAATGGCATTGGTTCCCTGTCCCAACAGTTCTAGATAGGTGGCTGCTTCAAGAATTTCTTCCAGGTTAAACTGCATATTAACCGGTAAATAACGCAGAAAATTCAGTAAAGTTAATCCTTCTTCTTCGTCAAAAGCCGCTTGAACCATCGCCCCTCTAATAGCATATAGTCCATTGCGTCCCCCTTGAATAGAGAATAGGTGACCAACTCGGTTTAAAATTTCTTCTCCCATCGGACTATTGAAGAAACGAGATACTTCTACAGGATTGAGATCGGCTTTTTGTAGTAAGGCTTCTCGAAAGGCTTCTTTTTGTTCGTCATTAACCCCTGCTAAATTCATGTAATAGGCTAATTCATTATTAACTATCCCTTCATTCGCAAACAATTCTAATGAATCAACGCCTAAAGATAAATTAATCGGAGGATAAATGAAAATCAGCCTTGATTGTGCATAAGCAGGAAAAACAGCTACAATACCGGCAACGGTCCCTAAGATGAGATTTCTCAAATTTTTCTGAACAGGACGCTTTAGAGAAGACAGCAAACCAAACATATTTTTTTAAAAAGGCGATCCCCATTAATCTACGCGTCCTTTAATATAGCATTCTCTTTTCTAGTTTTGTCTCTTAAGATTGTTCAAAATAGACAGTGCAGCTTTTCACGGAGTAGATTAATATTTTGATGGAGTCGGACTAGGTTTAATCCTCTGGTGCTTCTTCTCTACAACTACTTATCCATAATTGCTGATTGGTACCTGGTAACTGTTAAAATTTATCGAGATAATCGGGTCTAAAACCTGGCTTTTAAAAGCGAAACGTTTTTGAGGCCGGGCTTAAATCCTCCTCTCAAAAACAACTTCTGCGCGATAGCGCCGGAGCGTAGTGAGGAACTTCTGACTTCTGACTTCGTTAATGGTAAGCGATCCCTATTCCTATGAACTCAAAAACATTTACTTGGCATCCTTTAAAATTTTTACATCCACGTAGGGACACTTGGCGCAATCTTTGTTCTTGGGTCGGTTTATTGGCGATCGCCCTTATTCTCTTTGGATATAACCTCGATAGTTCCCCTTTATTGGACTCAGAGCGCATTATTGGCCAGTTAGTTCAAGAAATGGCACAACAGTCATTTTTATCAGGAAACTGGCTATTTCCTACTTTAGAGGGTGAACCCTATCACCAGCATCCCGTTTTGGGGTTATTTTTATTGACTATAACTGCTGGTCAAGGGGAGTTAACCCCTGGAAGTCTTCGTTTCGTAGGAGCCATATTTGCCTCGGTTTCTGTGCCGTTATTGTATGCAGTCGCACGGGAAATTTTTGTCCTCTGGCGACCGGCTGTGTTGAGTGCCTTAGTTTACTTAATGCTCTTTCCTGTGGTTCGTTGGGGTCGTTTAGCCATGTTAGACGGAATTGTCCTATTTTGGTCAATTCTGACCCTGTTATGTGTGTTGCGATCGCGTCGTGATTTTCGTTGGTCTCTGGCCGTTGGCTTAAGTTTAAGTGGTTTATTCTTGACCCAAGGCTTAATCGGCTGTTTACTAACCATTGTATTAATTATTTTTTTAGCTTGGGATACCCCTAGACTGTTAAGTTCTATCTATTTTTGGGTCGGGGTTGGCCTAGGCATTTTACCCGCTTTAACTTGGTATTGGATGGAATGGTTGGTCTATGGACAGCCTTTTTTAAATGATATTTTTTTCCATTCATTTCGAGGGGGTTGGCCTCACTTTTTTATCTCTTTGACCTATTATCCTCTTGCTCTTATTAAATATTCTTGGCCTTGGCTGATATTTGCCGTTTATGGGGGAAGACTAGCTTGGAAATCTCTTAACTGGGGATGGGCTAAATTAATTATTGTTTGGGGTGGTTGTTATGGTGCAATCATTTGTGTCCTTCCTTTGGATACGATGAGTTATCTTTTGCCTTTGTATCCTGCTTTAGCTTTGGCCGGTGGAGTCATGTTCCATGAAGTCAATAATCGGCCTGATGATATTCCCTATCCGCACGCTTGGTCAGTGATTTTATTGAGCTTATCAGGGGTAGTTAGTATCATTAGTCTTTGCATTTTTTTGCATTTTCCTTTTGATTTCATCCTACTCTCTTATGGTTCTGATTTCACCCCACTATCTTATCGTTTATTCTTGATCTTAACGTTAATGGCTATTGCTTTGACTTGGGCAGTCACCGCTACTTTAATCCTGCGACGTAATCCTCAATTTATTGCAGTTTTATTGTGGGGAATGTACGTCAGTTTGCTCTTAGTGATCAGTTCACCCTATTGGACACCTACTAAAAACCTATTAATATCTAACAATGTGTTGTTAAGCTAACAGTTTTGGGGCATCGGTGACTCCCCGTGGATTTTACTGTTTGAAAAAACTACTGGTTTTGAAGCAGATTTAACTTTCCTTCCCTGTCTAGGGGAAGATTTCCCCC
>JAAUYD010195903.1_pt1 | contig 24368 bp, 17 predicted proteins | sample 7278101 | NCBI WGS metagenome assembly JAAUYD01 (sample SAMN14350128, study PRJNA611818) | marine sediment metagenome | isolation source: surface marine sediment (0.6m) | place: French Polynesia: Moorea | collected 2018-08
TAGTCTGTAGTCTGTAGTCTGTAGTCTGTAGTCTGTAGTCTGTAGTCTGTAGTCTGTAGTCTGTAGTCTGTAGTCTGTAGTCTGTAGTCTGTAGTCTGTAGTCTGTGGTCTTTTTACACTTTTGTAACAATTTTATTGAACTCCCAAAACACTTTCCCTTTAATCTAACTTTGAAATAAGAGGAGGTGTTTTATGGAATTTAATCGCCGCACATTTTTGCGTGCCGGCCTGCTGACCTCGGCGACGACCGCCGTTTCGTGTGTTGCCGGCCGGCAAAATTCCCCTTTTGCCCCTGAAAGCGAAGAGCCGATTCCCACAATTATAATTGAAGAATCTCCCGCTCCGATCGAACCGATTTCAACCGGTGAGCAACCGGATATCTCAAGAGAAATACGCCTGCTCAATCGCGCCGGCTACGGACCAAGGCCGGGTGATTTGGAAGAGGTAATGACGGTCGGTTATGAAGCGTATCTCCAGGAGCAGCTCAACCCGGCCGGGATTGACGATGTAGAAGTCGAGCAGATTTTGGCCGACAACGACCTCTACCGTGCCAGTACGCAAACGTTGTTGGAAGAAGAACCGCGAGATTTGTTTTTTGCCCTCGGGTGGGAGACGCTGGCCCGGAAAATCTATTCAAAGAAACAGCTCTATGAAGCGCTGGTTGAATTTTGGTCAGACCATTTTCATATTTACCCGCGTAAAGCCAGGCTTCTATCCGGTTTAAAGGTGGTAGATGATCGCGAGGTGATCAGACCACATGCCCTGGGGCGCTTTCGGGATTTGTTGGCGGCGTCAGTGCACAGCCCGGCCATGCTGGTTTACCTGGACAACGTGCGCAATATCGCCGAGAGCCCCAATGAAAATTATGCTCGCGAACTGCTGGAGCTGCATACGATGGGGGTGAATGCCGGATATTCCCAGGATGACGTGGAGGCGGTAGCCCGCCTGTTGACCGGATTATCGGTGAGACCACGGGGCTCGGATCGTGGAGAGGTGATTTTTGTAAATCGGCGACACGACAACCGGGAAAAATCTGTGTTGGGGACAACGTTTGCCGCCAATCAGGGAGAACAGGACATCGAAGACCTGATCGATTTTTTGGCGAGCCACCCCAAAACGGCTGATTTTATTTCCTACAAGCTGGTTCGCCGCTTTGTGAGTGACGTGCCACCGCCCGCGCTGGTTAATTCAGCTTCACAAATTTTTCAGCAAAGTGATGGGGATATCCAAGCGGTGATGAGCCATATTTTGCTCAGCAGCGAGTTTGCCAATGCCGATCCTAAATTAAAGCGGCCGTTGACCTTCTTTGCGTCTGTCTGCCGTGCGCTTGACGCCGATATTCGGCCAACCCAAATTCTGGGGATGATTTTGACCCAGCTGGGTCAGGTGCCGTTTATGTGGCCCGCTCCCAACGGGTATCCGGATGTGGCTCACGCCTGGACCGGCACCCTGCTGGCCCGCTGGAATTTGGCCCTGGCGCTGGCTCACCGAGAAATTGACTCAATTTCTTATCCCGACATCGACACGGAAAGATTGCTGCAGGCGGTTCGTCTCTCAAATTTGACCAGTGACGATTTGCGGGCGTTGCTGACCGAATATGCCCAAACATCAGAAGAAAGAACCGTGATGAAGGGAGATTTGCTGGCCCTGTGGCTTTCCAGCCCCGAGTTTCAATGGATTTGAGAGGATATCAATGAAAACGTATTGCGATGAATATGGACGTTTAAACCGGCGAGATTTTTTGTGGCAGGGGCTTCAGGGCGCGGCCGGTCTTTTTTGGGGAAATCTAATTACCGGTGCTCCTTTACCCCAAATTGCGCTGGCGGACCCGCATGTTGGCCCTCGGGGAGATACCCTGGTGTGTGTTTTTCTTCGCGGCGGGGCGGATGGGTTAAATATGGTGATTCCCTTTGGCGACGACGCATATTATGATCTGCGGCCAACGATCAACATTCCCCGGCCGGATGATCGCCGGGCCGAAGGGCAAGCGCTTGATTTGGACGGATTTTTTGGTTTGCATCCAGCTTTAAGCCCTTTGCTGCCGCTTTATTCGGCCGGAGATTTGGCTTTGATTCAGGCTACCGGCTCACCGGATGAATCGAGGTCTCACTTTGAAGCGATGGACCTGATGGAGCGAGGCGCGGTCCCTGGCGCCTATACCGGCTGGCTGGCCCGTCATCTCTCTACGCTGGACACCGGCAATGAATCGCCGCTGCGGGGGGTGGCCATCGAAAACCGGCTGCCGCTGTCAATGGCCGGTGGTGAGAACAGCGTTCCCATCCCAGATTTTGATCGTTATCAGTTAAACCTAGCTGGGGATCGAGAAGCGAAATATTCGGCCACCCTGCGTGACCTGTACACGTTACCGGCCGCCGGTTTGCTGCAGTCGGCCGCTCAGCAAACGTTTGACGCGCTGGAATTAATTGCCAAAGTTGAGTCAAATCAGGGGCGGAGCCGTGCCGGCCGCCAGGGCAACCCGTTCTCACAATCGCTGCAGACGGTAGCTCACCTGATTGAAGCTGATGTTGGGGTGGAAGTGGCTGCTCTTGATTATGGCGGATGGGACACCCACGTCAATCAAGGGGGGCTTGAGGGGCAAATGGCCAATCTGCTCGGCGGCTTAGCGGAGGGACTGGCCTCATTTTATGAAAGTTTGGGCGACAAAAGAGAGCGCGTCACGGTGGTTGTCATGTCTGAATTTGGCCGTCGAGCGGGTGAAAATGCCGGCCTGGGAACCGACCACGGCCATGGAAATATGATGATGGTCTTGGGAGGGCAGATCAACGGTGGACAGGTCTTTGCCAACTGGCCCGGTTTACACCGAGACCTGCTTGTAGGGCCTGGGGACCTGGCAATTACCACAGATTATCGAAATGTTTTGGGTGAAATTATCGCCAAACGGCTCAATAATCCATTGGTTGATCAAATTTTCCCGGATTATGAGGTTGCCGCGCTTGGGTTGGCTTAGCGTAGTAAGTGGCTGGTTTCGCAGATAAGATTTGTACATGTTCAGAAAGTGTTTAGAAACGCCAAAGAAGCGCTGGCTAAGCTTGCCGAAGCCGAAGCGACTCCCTGCAAATGACCTGTCGTTTAAATCTGACTCAGACTTCGACAGGCTCAGGCATCGTCTTCACCGATTTAATAAACACGCTTTCAAAGCTTATCTGCGAATTGCCTAAATAAACTAATTCACCAGCCCTTCCTGGACGAGTAGGGCATCGATTGTCGGCGGCCGTCCCCGGAATGACTCATAAATCTCCATCGGGTGGCGGCTGCCTCCTTCACCCAGAATTGTATCTCGGAACCGGCGGCCGAGACGCTGGACCGCCTCTTCATCGTCGAGCCCCGCTTCCAGGAAGGCACCAAAGGCATCTGCACTCAACACTTCAGCCCATTTGTAGCTAAAATATCCGGCCGCATAAGCCCCCGAGAAGATATGGGAGAATCCGCAGTAAAAGTAATCTTCGGGAAAAGATGGGAGCACCATGGTTTCAGCACCAATATGATCCTGTACCTCTTTGATGCTTCCCGTTTGGGGATCAAAGTTTGAATGCAGGGTTAAATCAAAGAGGCCAAAATAGGTTTGTCTCAACATTTGATACCCGGCCTGGAAAGTACGAGCGGCCAGAATTTTGTCGATGAAGTGATCGGGCAGCGGCTCATCGGTTAGATAATGGTGAGCCATCGATTTTAAGGTAGGTCGGTGATAAATCCAGTTCTCCATAAATTGACTGGCGATTTCCACCGCATCCCACTCCACGTTGGCCAAACCGGCGGCAAGCCCATAGTCGACGTGGGTTAACATGTGCTGGAGGGCATGGCCGAACTCGTGAAACATCGTGTTGACTTCTGAAAAAGTCATCAGCGATGGCTTGTCTCCAACCGGTGGACTTTGATTGCAGTTCATGTAGGCAACCGGCAGGCGCACATCCTGTCCCGGCCGAGCCATCACGTTGCTGCGGCCGATCAGGATATCCATCCATGCGCCCCCTCGTTTTTCACTCGGCCGGCTGTACGCATCGAGATAAAAGGCCGCCAGTGGGTCTCCCTTTTCATCAAACACATTATAATATTGCACGTCATCATGCCAGACCGGCACCGCCCCGGTTGCTTCCCGAATGTCGATACCAAAGAGACGTTTGGCGATTTTGAACATGCCGTCCAGCACGCGCGGCAGCGGAAAGTACGGCCGTAATTCATCATCTTTCAGGTCAAATTTGACTTCTCTCAGTCGTTCAGCCCAAAAAGCGTAATCCCAAACTTTAAACTCATCGGCTTCAGGGGCGTTGTGCCGTTTGGCAAATTCGATAATTTCGGCCACATCATTTTCGCCGTGGGGCCTGGCGGCCGAGCGCAGCTGATTGAGCAAGTCGCTAACCGCTTCTACCGACCCAGCCATTTTTCGTGAAAGGCTTAAATCCGCATAGGTTTCAAATCCGAGGAGCTCGGCCTGCGCCTGGCGCAGCTGCAAAATGTTTTTGGCCAGCTGCCGATTGCTTTTTTCTCCTTCAGATGCGCGGGTAAAGACGGCCCGGAAAACGTGTTCCCGCAAATCTCGCCGTTTGCTGTGGCGCAAAAATGGGGTCATGCTCGGAAAATCAAGGGTAATAATCCACGGCCCATCTTCAGCAGTAGCCTCTTCGTGCCCCTTGTGCTGAGCGGTTTGGGCTGCCAGTTGAAGAGAAGATTCCGGCAAACCGTCTACTTCTTCCGGTGTGGTTAAGACCAATTCAAACGACTTGGTGGCGTCGAGCAGGTTGTTGGAGAATTTTGTGGATAATTCGGCCAGTCGCTTGGCGTTTTCGTTGTATTTTTCTTTTGCGGCCCCTTCTAAACCGACCCCGGCCAGCATGGCGTTCCGCAAATTTCCTTCAATGATCCGCTTTTGAGCGTTGTCGAAATTGCGCCAGTTTTCCCCTTCTTTCATGTTGGTCATCACATCATAGAGTGGTTTGCTCTGATTCAGGCGATTGTAGAAGGTGACGATTTTAGGCTGCACTTCCTGATAAACTTCTCGCAGTTCATCGCTGTTTTTAACGTTGTGCAGGTGGCCAACGACCCCCCAAATGCGGCCAACGCGATCCTCAATTTGTTCGAGGCGTGGCATTAACCCTTTCCAGGTAATGGGCGGATCTTGTTCGATATCAAAAAGCGCTTCTTCGCTCTCCTGGAGAACGGCCGTCATGGCTGATACAACATCAGCCGGTTCAATTTGATCGTAGGCTGGGCGTTCATCCCAGTCAACTAATGGGTTTGGGGTTGACATGTTTTCACCTAATCCAGTAAAAATTGTTAATTAATGCGGTTTTTCGGCCGTGATCACCCACGATAGCTCGGAAAATTGCCGAGTGGAAACCTCAAAACCAATTGCTTTTAGCTGAGCTTCGGCTGAGTCTACCAACCAGAAAAATTCATCATCAATATCTAGGGCCACCTCTTCCCAACCTTCGGCGTTGAATTTGTCGATCGCCTGCTGCCGAGCTTCAAGATCGGCAAACATCAGGTCACCAAAGGCCGCTTTGCCTCCCGGTTTAAGGGTTTGCCAGCAGTAGTCAAAAAACCGGCTTTTCTCTTTTTCCGTTAAATGATGAATGACGTAGGTGCTAATAATCCCGTCAAAGTGTGGGTGTTCACCCTCAAAATAGGCCAAAAGATCGCTGGTTACATAGGTGACGGGAGGGCCATCAGCCAGCTTCCTTTGGGCAAGGGCCATCATTTCTTGGGATAGATCGAGGCCCACTACTTCAACCTCTTTGGACAAAAGGCTGGTTAAGTTCCCCGTACCAATCCCTACATCGAGAATTTTGGCCCCAGGCGTTTGGGGGCAAGATTGAGCCACAAAATCGAGAACGGCCGCATAACCGGCGCGGATGGGATGGCTTTCGTTCTTTACATTTTCATCATACCTGGCTGCCCAGGGATCGTGATTAAATTTATCTCCAAATTCAGACTGCATACCTTTTACCTTATGATATATAACCGACCTTCAGCGATTTTTTGGACATCTCCATACAAAATTGCCTTCAGTTGATCGTCTAATTTTACCTTCATTTGACCACCGGGGCTGTGCACCGTGCAATGTTGACCGATATATTGATGAAAATGGGCGGCGGCCGCGGCCGCGCAGGCGCTGCTTCCGGAAGAACGCGTATATCCGGCACCACGCTCCCAAATTTGTAGGGCAATATTATCGTGATCAATAAGCGTGACAAACTGCACGTTGGTGCGGTTTGGGAAATCGCGGTGAATTTCAATAAGAGGACCTAACTTTCGGCATTGTACTTCCGAAGCATCAGATAGAAATATGACGCAGTGGGGATTGCCCATCGAGACGGTTGTGATGGAAAGGGTTTGATTCTCAACCGTCAACTTCTCAAAATGGCCGGGTTGGGCGGCCGGGGCCTGCGGATCGGAGGGAATCCAGGCCTTTCCCATCTCGACAGCGATCAGGGGTGAATCAGCATCGCGCCAGATGCGAACCAGGCCCCCTTTGGTGGAAACCGATAAATTGTTTGATTCGCACAGCTTTTGATCCCACAGATTTTGGGCAAAGATGCGCAGCCCGTTGCCGCTTTTTTCCGCCTCAGACCCATCCGGGTTAAAAATACGCAGCTCGTAGTGATTGTTTGAGAGCGGCCGGCCAATTAAAAGACCATCGCTGCCTATTCCGACATCGCGGCGACAAATTCTTTGGATCTCTTTGGTGGGTGGTGGGTCAAAACCATCAAGGACGATATAGCTGTTGCCCAGGGCGTGATATTTCCAAAAGGGACGAGATTGCATGGGATTAAAGTGACGCAATTCTTAATTTATATTGTGGGGGGGACGGGTATGCTGTAAACTGTCTCCCTACCTTTTTATTCAAGCAAATTAGGAAACGTTAGCATGCTGTCGATTCAAAAACAAGGCCAAAAAATATCTAAATATTTTCGACCGGTAACCTTGGGTGAGGCGCTTTCTCTGCTCGATGAGCATCAAGATCACGCCCGCCTTATTGCCGGGGGCACCGATTTGATGATTGAACTTGATCGCAGCCAGCGGCCGGGAATTGATGCGCTGATTGACCTGTCAAATATAAAAGAATTGAGTCAAATCACCTATCAAAATGGGAGGATCGAACTGGGCTGCATGGTGACCCACAATCAAATTGTGGGTTCACCTGAGATGGTTCAGGATGCGCTCCCGCTGGCGCAGGCGTGTTGGGAAATCGGTTCTCCGCAGCTGCGCAATCGGGCAACGGTTGTTGGCAATTTAGTCACCGCCAGCCCGGCTAACGATACGATTACTCCGCTCCTGGCGCTGGACGCAACGTTAACGGCCGTGAGCGTGGATGGAGAGCGAGAGATTCCTCTGGAAGCGTTTTATCTCGGGATTCGCCAGACCGCCTTAAAGCCGAATGAAATTGTGTCCAAGATATCGTTTGCCCCGATGACCGCCGACCAGCGGGGGATATTTGTCAAGCTGGGGCTGCGCAAAGCGCAGGCAATTTCGGTGGTTCATCTGGCCATCATTCTAACTTTTGATGGGGAAATTGTGCGCGACGCCCGAATTACTTTGGGCAGCGTTGCCCCCACGGTCATCCGCGTGGAACCGGCCGAAGCTGCTTTGAACGGCCGTGCTCTGTCGGATACCGTCATCGAAACGGCGGCGGAAAGAACCGCCGTTTTTCCCAGACCGATCGACGATTTGCGCGGCACGGCCGACTACCGGCGCAGCATGATTGAAGTGATGGTCAAACGAGCCCTAAAAACAATTTCTGAAGGACGAGAACGCGAAAATTGGCCGGAGGAGCCGATTTTGTTGAACGCGCCCGTTGGTTACCCGTCCGATCAATCGATCAAATTGAGTGATGAAGAAGAATTAAGCTGTCTCGTCAACGGTCATCCGGTATCTGCACCAGGAGGAGCCAGCCGCAGCTTGCTCCACTGGCTCCGTGAAGAAGTGCGATTACCGGACGGACAGCTGGCGGTTGGGTCGAAAGAAGGGTGTAACGAAGGAGAATGTGGCGCGTGTACCGTTTTTCTAAACGGAGAGGCGGTCATGTCGTGTATCACCCCAGCCGGGGCAGCGGCCGGCGGCTCAGTGCGAACTATTGAAGGGTTGTCCCCGGGGGAATCCCTTCATCCTTTGCAGCAGGCGTTTGTCGAAACCGGCGCGGTGCAGTGCGGCTACTGTATTCCCGGTTTTCTGATGTCCGGAGCCAAATTACTTGAAGAGGTGCCGCAACCGACCGATGAACAGATTTTGCAGGGACTGAGCGGCAATTTATGCCGCTGTACCGGGTATTACAAAATCATCGAGGCGGTCCACAAGGCGGCCGGTGAACGAGCTGAATAAGGGAAAACAAGATGTTAGGAAAATCGATTTTTAGAGATGACGCTCACGGGAAAGTAACCGGAAGTGCCCTGTACCCGGGAGATATCGAAAAAGACCACTTTTTACACGCCAAGCTTCTTTTTACCGGTCAGCCTCACGCCCGAATGATCCGTATGGACACAGCCGCGGCCGAGGCGGTTCCCGGCGTGGTGTGTATCCTCAAAGCTGAAGATGTGCCGGTCAACGAGCACGGGCTGGTGATGCTTGATCAGCCGGTGATGGTGGGCTTAAACAGCAAAAAACCGTTTAGCGATGTCAGCCGCTGGGAAGGGGATCGCGCCGCCATGATTGTGGCGGAGACGGAGGAAGCGGCCGCGCGGGCTCGCGACCTGATCGAGATTGAGTGGGAGCAGCTGCCGGTGGTCACCAGCCCTGTAGAGGCGATGCGGGATGAAACGATTATTCACGGGGAAGAGCCCAGCAATGTCTACAAACATTATCGCATTCGCAAGGGAGAAATGGCCGCCGGGTGGGCCGCAGCCGACGTGATCGTTGAGGAGACGTACCAGGTCCCGATGCAGGAGCACGCTTATCTGCAGCCGGAGGCCGGGGTGAGCTATATTGATGAAGAGGGCCGGGTGACCGTGGAAGTGGCCGGTCAATGGACCCATGAAGATCAAACCTTGATCGCCCACGCCCTCGATATCCCGAAAGAGCAGGTGCGGGTCATTTACCCCGCAATTGGGGGAGCATTTGGCGGCCGGGAAGATATGTCGGTGCAAATTGTACTGGCTTTGGCCTCCCAAAGATTGAGGGAGATGGGCATTAACCGGCCTGTGCGCATTCAGTGGACGCGGGAAGAGAGCGTCATTGGCCATCACAAGCGTCATGCGGTGACGATTCATACCCGTTGGGGGGCGGCAAAAACGGGGGAGCTGACCGCCATTGAAGTGGAAATGATTCTCGACGCGGGCAGCTACAACTGTACGAGCAACAAAGTATTGGGGAACGCTCATTTAACGGTGGCTGGCCCTTATCGCATTCCCAACGCCCACATTGACAGCTATGCCGTTTACACCAACAACTGCCCTGGCGGGGCCTTTCGAGGGTTTGGCGCACCGCAGGGTTGCTTTGTGGCTGAAAGCCAAATGAACAAGCTGGCGATTGCCCTGGGTATCGACCCGGTTGAGCTGCGTCTAAAAAATGTTTTGCGTGAAGGGGAAGCGTCGATTACCGACACCCCTTTGCCGGCCGGCATTTCGATTAAGACGGTGATCGAACAATGTGCGGACAAATTTGAGGAGCCATTCTCAGGTGCTCAAGTGCTGCCGCGTTCGTTTCAGTCGCTCCCGGCCGATCCCAAAGCCCTGCGGCGAGGACGAGGGTTTGCCTGCGCCCTGAAAAATATCGGTTTTTCCTTTGGGTTTCCTGAACGATCGGAAGCATATGTTGAATTACGCGGGCGTGGAGAAATTGACCGGGTGGTGGTTCGTCACGCCGGGGCGGATGTGGGTCAGGGAGCACACACGGCCTTTAAGCAGATGGTTGCCGAGGCGGTTGGCGTCCCTTATGAAAAAGTTGAGGGGGTTTTTTCCGATACGGCTTACACCGGAGATTCCGGATCGGCCTCGGCATCGCGTCTTACCTGGATGACCGGCAACGCGATCCGGGGAGCGGTAGAAAAGGCGCTGACCCTGTGGAAGCAGGAGGAGCGGCCGGCCGTCGGATTTTTCCGCTATCAACCGCCGCCAACTGAAATGCTTGATGATAAAACCGGTAAATCTAATCCCAATATCACCTATGGGTATGTGGCTGAGGCGGTGGATGTAACGGTAGATATTGAAACCGGTCATATTACGATTGATCGGGTGGTGTGCGCCAACGACGTCGGCCGGGCGGTCAACCCGAATTTAATCGAAGGCCAAATTGAAGGGGCGGTGGTTCAGGCGTTTGGTTATGCGGTCACCGAGAATTTGCAGAGTAAGAATGGGCATATTTTAAACCCTCGATTTAGCACCTATTTGATCCCTGGCATACGAGATGTCCCTCAAAAGGTGGAGTCCCTGATCATTGAGGAGCCCGATCCTCAGGGACCGTGGGGGGTTCGGGGAATGGCGGAAATGCCGTTTATCCCCCTGGCTCCGGCCATTACGGCGGCTTTGTACGATGCAACCGGGGTGTGGTTTAACGAATTACCGCTAACGCCGGGAAATGTGCGGATGAGGTTAAAAAATACCCTGGTGCCTGATTTGACTTAAAACAGTACCTATTACCTATCACCTAAAACTACTACTTTCATTAGATTGTAATGTGGCGAACATTCGTTCCCTTTGATTGTGGTACTATTTGGACATGTTAAGAGCTAGTAATGGGTATCAAAGTCAGTATACCGACTACAAACCAGGCGTTCGCCGTTTAGACATTGCTGATTTTAACGCCATGTCGGAGTTGCAGGCCCAGGCGGCCTTGACCCGCTGTTGTGGCTCAAGGCGATGGGTGCAGGGGATGATGGCTCGCCGGCCGTTTGCCTCTTTTGCCGCGCTGTTTGCCGCCTCTGATGAAGTTTGGTGGTCGCTCGACCGATCTGATTGGCTGGAAGCGTTTAATCACCACCTGCAAATTGGAGAATGGTTTTCGGGTAAAAATGGTTTTTCTAATTATCCGGCGGAGCCGGTATCCGATGTGATTTTAGAGGGATTGGCCCGCGGAAATCACGCTTACCACAAGAAATTTGGCTACATTTTTGTCATCAAGAAAGCTGGACAATCGGCCGCAGATTTGTTGACTCAGCTGCAAAAACGCCTTCGTCACAATCCTGAAACTGAAATATTGATTGCGGCCGATCAAAACAAGCAAATCATGACCGATCGCCTGATGCGGTGGGTCACGAGTTAAAAAAATATCCAATGAGATCAAAAAGGTTCAACCTTAAGCGGGTTGAACCTTTTTTTGTTTCCTGGATCGTTTGTAAGGGCTTGGCTAGCCAAGCCCCTACCAATGTGGATGGGTTAAATCGCCCTCGGACCACTCAGACCGCACCTAGGCAAAATCTGCTAAAACAGAAGGGCTTTTCTCCTGGCAATGGCCCATTTCAATGAAAGTTGGCGGGATTCTTCACGTCGCTGCGCTTCGTTCAGAATGACGGGTGTGCTGCACTAGCCGGCTGCCTGTGATATTAACTTTGATTTTATCCTTAATCCGTATGTTTTATTTAAAACCAGCCACGGATTTCACAGATTGACTCTGATTTTTCTCCTGTAATCTGCGAAAATCTGCGAACCTACGGTTCTGCGCAGCGCGCTCTGCGGATAATTTATTTTTGTAACTTGCCTAATGCTGTGTAACAAATGTTTTCCCAACTTTTAACCTTGTTGCCCCCTTTCTTGGCCGATGAATAAATCCATCGGCCATGGAGACCGAAACCGGATAGTTTTTAACGCGATTTATCGCGTTCCGGTTTCCATAGCGGCTATTCGGCTGCGGCAAAGAGGCGTATCTAAAATAAAAAGTTAAGAATATTTTTGTAACGGTTTACTAATCTGTGGCTAATAATACTAATGAAAAAAGCAGCTCTTAAGAAACACGTTCTTCTTCCTCAATTGGATAATAAGCGATCGTTGCCGTGAACGTGCTTCCCACCCCTTTTTGGCTGTCTACGGAAATTTCCCCTCCGATCAGGCGGCAAATTTTCTGTGAGATTGCCAATCCCAAACCGGTGCCAGAGAAATTTCGAATATATTGCCCGGGGTTTAGCTGTTCCTGGGAGAACGGCTCAAAGAGGTGGGGCAAAAAATTCTCGTCGATACCCATTCCGGTATCTTTTACTTCAAATTCGAGGATTTGATGAGGAGATCGGTGCTGCCTTACGGTCAGAGTAATTTGGCCGTCTTTGGTAAATTTTCCGGCATTATTCAGCAAATTGAGTAGGACCTGGCGCAGTTTTTGAGAATCGGTTTTGAAGCCGATATTTCCAACCTCATTATGAATGGTCAGGTGATTGTTATTCCTGTTGATAATGGGCAGAGTCAAGTCACGCAGCAGTTCGAGCTGTTCACGTAAATAAATGGTTTCCAGGTTGAGTACGGCTTTATTTGCTTCGATCTTGGACAGATCCAGAATATCGTTGATCATATCCAGAAGTTGACGGCCGGCTCGCTCGATGCGCTGGGCGTCTTCATAATCCGGCATCTCATTCATCCGTAATTCTTCTTGGATCACCTCACTGTAACCGATAATGGCGGTCAGGGGAGTGCGCAACTCGTGGCTGACGTTGGCCACAAAAGACGATTTGGCAAAATTGGCCGACTCCGCTTTTTCTTTCGCGATAGCCAAAGCATCGTAAGCTTCCCGGAGGGCACCTGTTCTTTTGTCTACCAGGTCTTCCAAGTGATTTTGGTAAAGCTCCAGCGATTGTTTTTGCTGAAACAATGTTTCTGCCTGCTTTTCAATTTGGGCGGTTTTTTGCGTCATGCGATTGACGGTCAGGCGCAAAATGACGGTAGTGGATATCACAGAAGAGCCAATAAGGACCATGGCATCGGCCGATGCTGGGGTGTGGCCGGTGGATAAAAGGCCCATATAGTCGATAATAAATAAAACCGAAAGGGTAACCACCGTGATGAAGCCCATCGTCGAAATCGCTTTATCGTCGACAAATACGCTGGTGATAATCAAAATGAGGTAGATAAGATGCAGAGCCGGCTCACGTATTCCCTCAAAAAAGAACCCGGTTGATAAGGTCACAATTTGACAGATAATCAGGACCGCGGTTGCTGATCGTCTGACATACCCTTTTTTGACTCCCCAATGCCCCCCAATTAACAAAAGAATCATGCTCGAAGCGATAATTAAAGGGTTGACGATGCTTTGGAAATTGTCGCCGAACAGAAAAAGCGTACCGATGTAGAAGAAGAGGAGAGATAAACCAAGGGTGACAGATTGATAAAATACCTTGGCCAATCGATCTTTTTCTTTATTCGAATGAGTTGGAGGTGAAATAAACGCCCTTATGGTCGAAAATATCTTCATCTTTAATTATGTCCGGGTCATTTAACTGCTCCACACCACACCACTATTTCTTATTTTAAGCGGAATATTGAAGGGAACAGTGGAATTAGGACTAAATTCCTAACCCGGAAATAATGAATTGTTTATGAAGGTTCCTCGATTGCCGCTCCCGGCCGCTTCATCAATCCTACTCTACCCACCGCGGCCGTAAGTTAATGTTAGCTGAATTTGTCTAGTAAAATGTTAAGTTGCTAATTGTTTTTTGATGAAGGAGGTATATCCTTTTCTCGATCTTTATCCAATTGAAAAGCTACCCATCTGAAACACTTTTTTAAATCGTCAAATTGTTCCGCTAAAGTTTGAAAAGGTGGAATTGTTTGGGTAACCGTCGCCAAGAAAATCGATTCCGAGTTTGGATCGTTTTCGTTATTGATTGAAGTCACTTCACCTCGCCAGTAGCAACCCTCGCAAATCCAACTGTTTTCCTTTTTTTTGAAGCGAAAATAGTTGTCATTATGTTGTACAATGTGTGACGTAAAATTTAGCATGGAGCTAATTATACTGAATAGAGGTAAAAAAGTACCATTTGGCCTTCAATCGTCTGTGATATGATTGTTGCTAGCGTTCTCATTGAAGAGAAGAGCATATGCAACTTCCCGTGAATTTCAGCTTGACCTCCCTGGAGGCAGCAAACCCCACCTTGCTGTCTGTCCCCAGGGGGCAAACAAGGATGAACTGTATGTTACGCCGCGAAAATGTATTGATTACCGGGTATTCGGACCCATTTAACGATCGCTTATCTGCCGGCCGGGGCTTGGTCGATCCGGTTAGAAATTGTCTGCATAGAAAGGGATGGCTAAACGATGGCATCGTCGTCCTTGGTTTGCCAAGAGGTGGCGTCATGGTGGCGGCACCGATCGCTGAAGCACTTGAGGTCCCTTTAGATTTTGTAGTGACGCGTAAGCTGCGCAGTCAAAATCAAAACGATTTAGTCATTGGCGCGGTCACGGAGAGAGGGCGCGTATTTTTAAATAAGCCGGTGATTGATGCGCTGTCGATTTCCAACGAAGCGATTCAAGCTGAAATAGAACAAGAAAAAGAAGAAATCCGTCGTTCAGTGGCTGCTTATCGCTCTGTTTTACCGGCCAATGATTTGGCGGGTAAAACCGTCGTAATTGTGGATGACAACGTGGTGACCGGATCGACCATGTTTGCCACGCTGCGCGGTGTTTGGGCGGAAAGGCCAAACAACATTGTGCTGGCGGTTCCTGTAGCCCCTCGCGGGACCATCATGGCCTTGAGTGAATTTGCGGATTTTGTGATCGCTCTCAAGGCACCGGCCGATAATTTCACCAGCATGAAAGATTATTACACCCGTTATGATCCTCTTGAAGAGGAAGATGTGGTCTCCGTTTTAAATACTTTTGTCGCCAATTCCTTGGACAGAGCCTGACCATCTTCCCTCTGTACAATTTTTTCACATCTGGTATGCTTAGTGACATAATATTCTTGATCACGTGTACCGGAGAGGTGTTGCATGCCTTTTGAGCAGGCAATACGGTTAGTCACACAACCGCCAGAAAGCTTAGCGTATCATTTAATCATACTGCTCTCCTTACAGGTTACCTTTTCCGTGGCCTTTTGGCAGTGGCGGTATGATGATGAGGCGGTTGATTCGTGGCGTCTTTGGATCGCGGCCGGGGCGATGTTTCTGCTGCGGTTGGGCACGGCGATCGCCTTGACGCTTTCAACCGATATCTCCCAAAGATTTCTCCTTCCCCCCTTAGAACGAGCTATTGATCTGGCCACTATTTTGCTCCTGCTGTGGGCGATTATTCCCTCCCTGCGGGTGTATCCACGCTTAACCGATTCTCTGCTGCTGATCGGCCTGATCGGGGTGGGAATCGGATATGGGTTATCCAGCACCTCCTGGAATAATCAGCTCGTTAACGATGTTATCTATGCCGATACCGGTCAGGCGGTCATTTGGGCGATTGCCCATCTGGTCCTGTTGACGTCTGGCATCATCTGGCTGGTAATTCATCGGCCCTTTGACTGGTTTTTGCGCTTTCTCGTTCTCGTCCCTCTGGTTGCGGCACAGATCCTCTTGCTATTTGAGGTGCTGCCGTTTAATCAATTTGCCGATGTGCTGCCGGCCGAGGTGTCGACGTTTGCCATCCCGTTTTGGATGAGATTGGCATATGTGTTGGCCTTCCCGCTGGTGGCCAGTATCGCCTATCGCCAAAATTTGGCGGGGCTCCTGCTTTCGCGAAGCACAACGGCCGCATCTATCGCTTCGGTTGAATCTTTGGTCAATTCGATCACCACCGTTTTGAGCGGCCAAAATCAAGATGAAATGTTGGAGCGGATGGCCTCCTTGCTCAATGATCGCATTCGCACGGCGTTTGTAGGGTTTGGAATTCTTCTTGAATCCGCCCCTGATTCAATGCGCACTGTTGTTTTTGACGACCCCGAAAATCCAGCCGCGAGTAAAAAGGAGTGGATGCTCAAGCTATCCAATTGGACCGCGTTTCAAATGGCCCTGCGAGACAATAACCCCATCGAACTGGCTTCCAGCGGCATGGGGGCGCGACAATATTTTGATATAAAGCAGGAATTGAATCTGGGTATCAACGGGCCTATTTTGATCTCACCCGTTCATCTGAAAGATGATCACAAAGGCCACGAACAACAGCTCGAATATGTAGGGGTGCTGCTTGTTGGCAAATCAAACATTGGCGACCTGTGGATCCCCTCTGAGCAAACGATTGTCCGCTCTCTGGCTCAATTTTTTGGTCAAGCATTGACGCGGCTCACAGGGGGAGATCGCCCTATAAAAATACTCGATAGAGAAGGGGATGAAGCCGGGGCTTCTTCCGCAAAATTCGCGAAATTAGAAAAAGAAGCGGCTCAGGCAGCCGCCCTGCAAAGTGAAGTTGCCCTTCTCCGTGACTCCCTGAGAACGGCCGAGGAAGCTCTGGCGGTCGCTTCCGCAGGCGAAAGCGGTCTCAGTACTGAATGGGTGACCCGGGCGATTACCCATTATTCTGGCGAGCTGGAAGAAGCCCAATACAAAATCTCGCAGCTGGAGAAACAGCTGCAGTCAATTGTCACCGGCCCCGCCTTTGATTCGCTCGTCTTCGTAACTGAGGAAATTAGAACGCCAGTAACCGCCATTCAGGGGTATGTGGGGGTGCTGCTTTCAGATCACGAATTAAATTTGCCTTTTGAATATCGTCATTTGTTAGAGCGCGTGCAAAAAAGTGCCGAAAAAATTGATGAACTAATGGAGCGCTTTGATCAAAACGTGCAGCAGGTGGGTACCTTGAATGATGAAAGCCCACAGTCGCAATTGATTGATGTGTTTGACATGGTTCTGGAAGCGCTCAAATCCAGCGTCAGAGAAAATCGACTCACGATTGATCTCGATCTGCCAGATGATTTGCCGCAGATTAATTTACTTGCTCGTGATCTTTACCATTTGATTATCCTGATGTTACGCCTGATCGTGGATTCCGCTGCGGCTAAATCGAAATTGCTGGTCAAGGCAAATCAAATCGAACGGTATGTCCAGTTGGAAGTTCACATTTCCGATCCGGAAGTTGTTCGTCACTTAAGAGTGGAGATCCTCAACGAAGCTGGCTCAAACGGGCTAACTCACTCTCAAAATGGAAATCACGATGAATTAAATGACCCTTCGGTTTATCAGCTTATCAAACGATATAACACCCGCCTATGGGTTGACAGCCAACCGGACAGCGGAACGATGTTAATCTTTCTTTTTCCCGTGGTCCCACACCTCGTTAAGGAGTGATCTGCTTGTCGGTTTATAATCGGCCGTCTGGGTTACCGAATCAATTTTGGGGGGCATTGGTCGTTTTTGTAACGGTCGTTGTTATCTTTGGCGCGGCCGTATGGTTTTCACAGGTTGAAACCGTATCTTTTTTGCCAACCCCCACGGCAACCCCGATTATTCTTGGCGGAGTTGTGGTTTCCCCAACCCCCAATCTTAACAGTGATGAAGTTGGGCAATCATCGATAACGATTTTGTCCCCTACCCCTTCACAAACCCCAACAGCAGCGGTAGCTGAAAATGGTCTGGCCATTCCAACCATTACGCCGCTGCCCCGGCCGACGATGTCGTTTGTCGAAATTAGCGAGGGCCGTGAACGGATCGCCTGTGGGGAACCGCCGGCCGGTTGGGTAGCTTATGTGGTCCGCAGCGGTGATACGGTATTTGGCCTTTCCCTACAAACCAAGGCTACAATCTCCCAGATCGTTGAGATTAACTGTATTGAGAACTCTATTCTTTATCGTGGAACGGAAATTTTTCTGCCGGTTGAGCCACCCCCTCCTCCGCCTAGCTGTGAACCGGCTCCTTCTAGGTGGGGGGTATATACCGTTCAGCGCGGCGACACCATGTATTCGCTGGCTTTAAACAGCGGTACATCGATTTTTGAGGTCTTGCGTTTCAATTGTTTGCGGTCAACCGACCTGGTGGCCGGGACGCAAATTCGCCTACCTGGGGGCGGGGGTGGCATTCCTGAACCAACCAACACGCCCGAGCCACCACCGCCACCACCACCACCGCAGCCAACTGACCCACCGCCGCCCACCAATACGCCGCTGCCGACGGTGACACCGACCTTGCCGCCGTCACCCACCATGACGATGACCCCCCCGGCCGGGGCTACTGCTACAATGATGCCGACCGGTACGTCAACCAATACGGCCACGCCAATGCCCACCAATACGTCGACGCCTACCGTTGGGCCGACCGATACCGCCACGCCTACGCTGCCACCGACCAGCACATCCACCCCCACACCTCTGCCCACGGATACGTCCACCCCGACCGCAACGGCAACGGAAAGCCCTACACCCACAGAAACACCGACATCCTAATGATTGGAAGGGGAGGAGCGCTGCTACTCCACCGGGTAGCCTGAACGGCGCGTCTGCGGTATGCTTCATTTTCCAGTTGTTTAAGGAAGGGAAGTGATGAAATGTTGTGTGATTCCAGGCGATGGGATCGGCCCTGAAGTTGTGTCAGCCGCGGTGGAGATTTTGCACCATTTTTTTCCAAAATTGCAAATTGAGAATGCTGTCGCCGGATGGGGGTCCTTTCAGGATACAGGAGAAGCGGTACCACCATTGACGCTGGATAAAGTCAGAGCTTGCGGGGCAGCGCTCTTTGGGGCGGTCTCTTCACCTACCTATCCGGTTGATGGATATAAAAGCGCTGTTGTAACCTTGCGAAAACAGCTTGACTTGTACGCCAATTTGCGGCCGGTGCAGTCCAGTCAGGGAGACGTTGACCTTATTATTTTTCGCGAAAACAGCGAAGGATTATATGCTGGCCGGGAATCACTGTCGGCCGATGGGCAGTCGGCCGTGGCCGAGCGGCATATCTCAAAAAAGGCTTCCTCCCGGATCGCTCGCAAAGCCGGTGAGGTGGCCATAGCCCTCGGCCGAAAAAAGATTACCATCGTTCACAAGGCAAACGTCATGCCGATCAGCGACGGATTGTTTCGAGACACCGTTAAAACAACCTTGCTGGATTGCGCATCCCACATTGAAGTGGATGAGCTCCTGGCTGATATTGCCGCCTTTTGGCTTCTGCGGGATCCAGGTCGCTTTGATGTCATCGTCACCACCAATTTGTTTGGAGATATTTTAAGTGATGCAGCGGCGCATTGGGGTGGCGGCATGGGGTTGGTGCCATCGCTCAATTGGGGGGATAATATCGCCCTGGCGGAACCGGTTCACGGATCGGCCCCAGACATCGCCGGCCGTGGCGTCGCCAACCCGATGGCCACCATCCTTTCAGCCGCCCTTCTCGTGCGATATCATTGGCGGCGGCCAAAGGTGGCCGGTCAGATTGAGGCGGCCGTTCGTCAAACCGTTTTGAATGGACCGCACACGCCCGATTTAGGCGGCCAAGCAACAACTCGCCAGGTTACAAAGGCGATTTTGGATCGGTGTGCAGATTTGCAACGCGAAAATTAAGAGAGGATAGAAATGAGTGACTCAAATTCCCCGTCAGCAGATGATTTAACTCAGCGCATCGGCGTTTTGACCCGACGCGAAGTTGAAGCCCGCATTTTATCTCCAATTATCGACGCCCTGGGGGAGGAATTTGGCCGCGATCAGGTGATCGACATTGTGCGAAAAACCATTGTTCGAGTGGCTCAGGAACAAGGTGCGCTCCTGGCCGAGCAAATGGGGGGAAGTGGCTCTCACGAATTTATGGATTCGCTGCAATATTGGACCAAAGACAATGCCCTGGAAATAGAGCTGTTGGCTCACGACGAACAGACCCTTGATTTTAACGTGACCCGCTGTCGATATGCCGAGCTGTATCGTTCTTTGGGAATCCCTGAGCTGGGAGCGACCCTCTCCTGCAATCGAGATTTTGCCCTCATTGACGGATTTAATAAAGACGCTACTCTATCCCGAACGCAGACCATTATGGAAGGGGCGGAATTTTGTAATTTTAGGTATAAATTTAATCGGTAGCAATTAGAGGTTATAGAAGATGAAAATATTAATTGCGGGTGAGCACCCGTTTGCCCTTGAAATTAGAGACCTTTGCCGCAAGTCAGGTCTTGATACCACCGTTTATTTAATTGAGGATTTTTTTGACGCCATCGAGAGCGGGTACGTGATGGATGAACTGCCCAATATCGACGTGGCTGTTGAAATTCACAACGAAGCGGCGACTGCCAAGCAGGAGCTGCTCATGAATATGTCGTATGGCTTGAAGAAAGATGCCCTGATTTTGACCTCCGCCCTCCCGGTGAGTACCACTCAGGCTGGGGCCTGGGTGCCAAATGCCAAGCGGGTTGTCGGATTTTCACTGCTGCCGCCGATTCGCGAAAACACGGTGGTTGAAGTGGCGGCCGGCATGAACACCGAAGAAAAGTATGTCAAACAGGCGGTAGATTTTTGGAAAAAAATCGGCCTCGAATGTCAGGTTGTCCAGGACGGGACAGGGCTGCTGCTCGGCCGGATTATCGGCACGATGGTCAACGAAGCGATTTATACGCTGTATGAAAGCGGCAGCAGCGCCAAACAGGTTGATGAAGTGGTGCGGCACGGGGCCAATTTCCCACACGGGCCGCTGGAGTGGGCTGATTATATCGGTCTAGACGCCCTGCTTGGCTTATTGGACGGCCTTTTTGCCGAAACAAATGATTCCCGCTTTCGCCCGTGTCCACTTCTGCGCCGCATGGTGGTTGCCGGTCACCTGGGCCGAAAAAGCGGGCGCGGTTTTTACGAATACGAATGATACAGGTATTAAGCGACAAAAAAGTTGTCCTGGGGGTAACCGGGTCAATCGCCTGTTACAAGGCGGTTGATCTGGCCTCCAAATTGACGCAGGCAGGCGCCCAGGTCGACGTCATTTTGACCGAGAGTGCCCGCCGGTTTGTCTCTCCGCTGGCGTTTCGCTCGGTTACCGGCCGACCGGCGCTGGTCGATATGTGGGATGAATCCACCCACGTGCAGCACGTCAACTTGGGAGAAGAGGCTAATTTGATGGTCATTGCCCCAGCCACGGCCAACACCATCGCCCGTCTGGCCAACGGCATGGCTGATAATTTGTTAACCCTGACGACCCTCTCCTTGCGCTGCCCGCTGTTAATTGCTCCGGCGATGGACGGCGGGATGTATACACATCCGGCTACGCAGGCCAATGTAGCGGTGCTGCGGGAGCGGGGGGTGTGGTTTGCCGGTCCGGCTGAGGGGCGGATGGCTTCAGGTTTGAGCGGCCAGGGCCGCATGGTTGAACCGGCCGAGCTGTTGGGAAAAATTCGTCAAATTGCCGGCCGGAACGGAGTATTTAAGGGGCAGCATGTGGTTGTCACCGCTGGGCCGACCCGCGAAGCGCTTGATCCGGTGCGCTTTATTACCAATCGCTCAACCGGCAAGCAGGGGGTGGCCCTGGCTCAGGCCGCGGCGGATGCCGGGGCAACGGTCACCCTGGTTGCCGGGCCGATGCGTCAGCCATTTCCGGTCGGGATTGAGGTAGTCAATGTTTTAACCACCCAGGAAATGCACGATGCGACGGTTGAGGCGGTGCGCAAAGCGGATATTTTGCTGATGGCGGCCGCGGTGTCCGATTTTCGGCCGTCGAAGTTTAACAATCAAAAAATCAAGAAGACCAAAGCTGAAGAGTGGGGCATGGCGATCGGGTTGGAACGCACGCTTGACATTTTGGAATCGGTCAAAGCGCAACGGGACGCCACCGGCCGGCCGTTTATCGTTTTGGGGTTTGCGGCTGAAACGCAAAATGCATTTGAATACGGCCGGAACAAGCTGATTCGTAAAGGGCTTGATATCATCGCCATCAATGATGTTACGGCGGAGGGTGCTGGATTTGAGGTGGATACCAATCGGGTAATTTTAATTAGCAGCGATGGAGAAGTGGCTCGTTTGCCGCTGTCCACCAAAACCGCTGTGGCGGAGCAAATCGTCAATCACCTGGCCAAAATGATGTAACCTGACCTTCATTATTTGGCTGCATATCGCCACTTGAGTAAATTCTTTGTCATTCACTGAGCCGGAGCAGCGTGTGCAGAATGACGTTAGCACCGTTGATACAATCGTGGGTTTTGGTTAACTCTTTGGGATTGTGGCTGACACCGTCGACCGAGGGGACAAACAGCATCGCGGCCGGAATAAAAGGGGAGATCGCCTGCGTATCGTGACCGGCAAAGCTAAGCAAACGGGTATGAGACAGGTCTAATTCATCGGCCGCACTTTCGATGGCCAACATCACGTTTTCTGCGGCTGGGGCGGCCCTGACGAGATCAAGCGGCTGAACGTCAACCTCTAATTGATGAGCCTGGGCCGCCTGCTGGGCCAGCGTCAGCAAAGAGGCCTCAAGTTGATCGAGCTGCGTTTCAGTGCCGTGGCGAAATTCCAGGGCGATTTTGGCTGCAGCCGGAACAATATTAAATCCGCCGGGCTCAAGGATGATGCGGCCGCAGTTTACAACGCCCGGATAAAAACGCCCCTGCACCAGGCGGCGGGCCGCCTGCATAAAATCTGAGGCACCCCAAAACGCATCGCGCCGGTCGGCCATCGGCCTGGTGCCGGCATGGGCGGCTTCCCCCTTAAACGTCAGCCAAAATGAGCGGATGCCCACGATGCCGGTTACGACCCCAATGTCGACATTTGCCTTTTCCAGGCGGGTTCCCTGTTCGATATGCAATTCAACAAAAGCGGCATAATCTTCAGGATTTCGCTGACAGGTTAAGCTGCCTGATTCTGAAATTCCCAGACGACGCATCCCTTCCAAAAGCTGTTGACGGCCGCCGCGCGGCTGCTGGAGTTTCTGAGCGGTCAGGCTGCCGGCAAACGCCTGGCTGCCAAACAAACCAAGCATCGTGCCTTCTTCATCTGTGAAATTGACCACTTCCAGGTTATAGGGCAGGGCTATGCCTGATTCTTGGATGGTTTGCACCGCTTCCAGCGCGGCCAAAACCCCCAACGCGCCATCAAATCGCCCCCCGTTAGGAACGGTATCAAGGTGAGAACCCACCAGAATTTTTGGGCGATCGATTTCCCCCGGCCGCCATTCGGCCGTTTGATTGCCCGCCCCGTCAACTGACAGGTAAAGTCCAGCCTGGGTGGCGCGATTTGCAAACCAGCGCCGCGCGGTCAGGTCTGCTTCCGAAAAGGCTGGGCGATTGACGCCCCCTGCGGCCGTAGCCCCGATTTGAGCCAGCTCAGCCAGATTTTTTAGGAAACGGGTTTCATTGATACGTAAAGACATGGGATGGTTAATTGGCGGGATAATTGCTGGAAATATCGGCCAGCGTTTGGGCCAACAGGCGCACGCCGCGCTGAATTTGCAGCGGAGACGCGTACTCTTCCGGCCGGTGACTGTAACCGTTTTTGCAGGGAATAAAAATCATAGCCGTTGGGCAAATTTTGCTCATAAAGAGGGTGTCGTGATAGGCACGGCTGACCAACTCCATATATTCCAAATGCAATTTATCGCACGCCTTGCGCATCACTTTGAGCAGATCTGCCCCAGATTGAGAGGGGGGATCGGCATTTAAAATTTCAATGGAAGCTTCGATCTGCCGTTTTTTACCAATTTTTTCCAGAGCCGCCTGAATAAAGGCAACCATGCTGTCGCGTGGGGCCTGGGCGGTGTCCCGAATGTCGATCTCCATGACAATGTGACTGGGAATGCTGTTGACCGCCCCAGGATGAATTTGCATCAAGCCCACGGTGGCAACCGAATCCCGCCGGCCGGTGGAAAATGCTGCCTGCTCAACCGCCAGAATCAGCTCGCTGGCTGCGGCCAGGGCGTCTCTCCGGCCGGGCATGAGCACCGCTCCCGCGTGTCCACCTTCCCCTTCAAGGGTGACCCGCATCGTGGCCGGTGCAGCGATGGAGGTGACGAGACCAATTGGTAAATTGGCCTGCTCCAAACGAGGCCCTTGTTCGATATGTAGTTCGATAAAGGCGTCATATGCGCCAGGTTTGATGGCCACCTCGTCGAGATTTTGCTGATATCCGGCGGCATTCCTAACCTCGATAAACGAGCGCCCCTTATCGTCTCGCAATTCGGCCAGCTGGTCCGGAGTAAGAGAGCCGGTTAAGGCCCGACTGCCCAGGCAGCCAAGTCCGAAGCGGGTGGGCTCTTCGGAAGTAAACATGATCAATTCAATCGATCGCTCCGGTTGATACCCGACTTGTTTTAACGCCCGCACCGCTTCCACACCACCTAGCACCCCGACCGTGCCGTCAAAACGGCCGGAAAAAGGAATCGCGTCGATATGCGAACCGGTAGAAACCGGAGGCAAATCGGGTTGCGCGCCGGTCCATCGGCCAAAAATATTGCCCACGCCGTCCTCGCGAACGGCGAGCCCCGCATCGCGCATCAGCTGCCGAATATAGGCTCGGGCGGCCAATTCGGTGGGGGAAAACAGGATGCGGGTGACCGCCGGTTCGGGCGCATCTGAAAAAGTGGCCAACTTCTCCAGCTCTTCGACAACCCGATCTTGGTCAATTTGAAGGTTTGCTAA
>JAAUYD010016518.1_pt1 | contig 24332 bp, 15 predicted proteins | sample 7278101 | NCBI WGS metagenome assembly JAAUYD01 (sample SAMN14350128, study PRJNA611818) | marine sediment metagenome | isolation source: surface marine sediment (0.6m) | place: French Polynesia: Moorea | collected 2018-08
ATCGCCACCAAGACCATCATCGGCGGCGCCCCGGTGACCCAGGCCTACGCCGAACAGATCGGCGCCGACGGTTACAGCGACGACGCCCCCGGCGCCGTGGAGCTGGCCCGCCGCCTTCAAACGGCCTAAGTGCCGTCGGGAAGCAAGATCACCTATCCCTTTGCCGCCATTGGTGAACAGCCCTTAAGCGGTTCCAGTTCAGACCAGGCAAAGGCGACGGGCCAGCATCCGTCCAACGGGTTTGTGAGGTGGGCCCGCATCGCGTTCCGACAACGGCACCGGCAAGACCTTACCAGCCCAGCTGGAACAAGGGGAGATCGACACGCCCCCCAGCCTGCCCAGCGACGGTGCCCGGAAGTCGATCGACGATGGTACCCGGAAACGGGCCGACGACGACACCCGAAGGCCGGTCATCGACGACGATTTTGTTCTGGTCATCGTCGATAATCGAAATCCGATCATCGACGTTAATGGGAAATGGGGGCTTCACAATGCGTCGTTCGTAGATGCCCCGGAGACCATCGTTGTCGCACAACCATTGTTGGTTGCCGTTGAGCACCAGGCCGTCCGGGCCGCCATAGATGACATTCACACCGCCGTAAGGCCCATCATTCACGCCGATGGCAAGATCGGCATATCCCCTTCCCCGCCCATTGGGATCGCCCGCATCACCGGTAGCCAGTGAATGTCCAAAGCTATCCCCGGGTTCGTCTTCACCGACGATCTGAAGCGTTCCCTGGTTGAAGAATTGATTGTCGTCGCCTGTGAGCCCGTCCTCACCACCGAATAGGATGCTGACAGTACCTACCAATCCACCCACATTACCGGGAACGCCGATGGCCAGGTCCTCGAATCCGTTACCATTGAAATCACCGGCGGCCAGTGCCCGGCCAAATTTATCTCCATCAAGGGCAATATTCGTATTTTCCAATGATTCCTCTCCCCATACGTCGTCTTTTGCGGCAGTTAATCGGGTGCCGTCGCTATAGATGACGTGCACCTTGCCTCTATCCACTCGGCCGAAATACCCATAGTCCTCGCTCGGCACACCGATGGCCAGGTCATCCCGTCCATTGCCGTCGAAATCACCCGCGGCCATTGCCGAACCGAACTCATCGTCCCGATCGTTGGCCTCGCCGATGCCGTCGCTGTCCTGTTGCCAGAGCTGGTTGCCGGTGTCGGTCAGCCCGATTCTCGATCCGTAGAGAACATTGACCGCACCGGCGTCTGCCTCGTGCCAGAAGCCGGTGTCCTCCCCAGGGACGCCAATCGCCAAGAAGTCGAAAAAGGGCCCCCAATTCCCAGTCGTCAGAACGGCGCCAAAGCGGTCGTCATCCTCCGCTTTTCCCCTGATGTCGGGCGTTCTCTGACTCCACACTTGACCGCCATCGCGATCGAGCCCATCGGGACCGCCATAGAACACACCAACAGATCCATGTTCAACGTTGCTCGACCAGAGGCCACCACCGGTAATGGTTCCGAACACATCATTCCCTGGGGCGCCGACGGCAAGATCGGCGAAGGTATCCGCATCGAAATACCCCGCGGCGAGCGCAAACCCGAAGCGATCCCCGCTTCCTGCGAACCCGCCGGTATCGCCCAAGGTGAACTGGGTACCGGGGGATGACAGCCCATCGGGAGACCCGAAGATCACGGTTACCAGGCCTCTGCGCCGATCCTTATCGGGAGCACCCATGGCCAGATCCACGAAGCCGTCGTCATTGAAATCCCCCACGGCAAGTGCATGGCCGAAGTGATCGTCTTCTTCTCCAGGTACTCTGGAAAGGTTGGGGGTATTTAAATGCCAGAGCTGCGTCCCGGGGCCATTCACTTCGCTGAGACCGATTGGACCGCCGTAGACGACGCCGACGGCGCCGCCACCTGGTACCTCGCCGGTGCCGAATTGGTTGGGAATTTTCTGGTCTCTGCAACCGATGGCCAGGTCGTCAAACCCATCCCCGTTGAAGTCGCCAAAAACCGGCGCCGTCTTCACGGTGTCTTCGGTGGCGCTAAAGGTGGGCACCAAATCCAAGGGGCCGAAGGTGAAAAAGGTCGGCGTGTCGAGCCCACCGGAGCCCGCGGAAACAAAGACGTCGATGAAATCGCCGGTCTCGCCATCAAATCGCAGTAGACTGTTGGTACCGGAACTGGCAACGTAGAGCTGCTGATCCAACAAACCGAAAAAAAGGTCGGTAGGCTGGTCCAAGCCGCCACTGGCAGCCGGTACGATCTCGTCTATGAAGGCGCCGGTTTGTCCATCGAACCGCACCACGTTGTTGCTTTTCCGGCCGGCGACGTAGAGATTCGCATCGGGACCCAAAACGAGGCCGCTGGGTTCCTCGAGTATTCCGAATGCGTCCAACGCTCCCAGCTTATTCCCCGTGCTGCCGTCCAATTTCACCACCTGGTCCTGATCGCCACTGGCAATGTAAAAGTGGCCGTCCGGACCCAGGGTGATGCCACGGGGTTGCGCGATCTTTTCCGCAGTAAATACGTCGATGAAGTCACCCGAATGGCCATCGTAGCGGAGAATCTCATCAGTTCCGGAACTGGCCACATAGAGGTGTCCATCCGGACCGAAGGTCAATCCCGTGGGGGCGTTCAGTCCGCCACTGCCGGGCTTCACGAACGCATCGATGAAGACACCGGTCTCTCCGTCAAACCGAAGAATATTGTGGCTGCCCTTGCCGGCCACGTAGATGTCGTCGTCGGGCCCCCAAAAAACCCCATGCGGCTGTCGCAGATCGTCGCTCGACAGGAAAATCTCGACATACGCCCCCGTTGTCATGTCATAGCGTAGGACAGTATTCGTGGCAGCACTGCTCACCATGAGGTCAGACATTTGGGCGCCGGCAAAAGGGGTTCCATTGAAAGTGGCGCACATACTTACAAGTACGAAAACAACACCAAAGCATCTTCTCATTCGACTACCTCCAATGAAGGTTAGGGTTTTCTGATGAGATCGCAGCACGATGGGCTGTGCAGTTGGATGCGCATTCGATATGCGCCGCTGACGATAATTGCGCAACTTTCTCTTCATGCCGCTTCTCCAAATCTAAGGAATCCTAAAGAGATACCTGCCTTGAACGCTTTAGTGATAGTGTAGTTGAACACTTTCACAGGTGCATCACGAGAATGTAACGAATCTTTAACACGTCTGTCGCAATCGTATTTCAACCAATCTGACGGCAAAATCTTGTCTCAGCGGCTGGCCCCTCTGTAGCGAAAAAAGTGCACTCATGAAGGTAAGGAGCTGCGCATGATCGGGAGAATAGTAGAAAGAATTAGCGACAAACGTGAAAGGAAAGCGATGGTTTACCAGCAGCAAGCACTATGTCGCCTACGGTATCTTTTTAAGTGGGTTGGGAGGGATATGCTACTTGGAACGTGAGGGGGAAATTGGGAAGGAAAATCGGTGTGGGATGCTGTTGATGGGAGGGGTATGGTGGGAGAATTGAACGGAGAACCTTCATGGGTGAACTTCACCTTATTTTTATGGAGTTCACCTGCGGTGCTTCACGCCATATGCACTGGCAGATGAAACGAAAAACGGGCGCCGCGCCCGCTTTGGCTTTGAACTGTCACTGCACTGCCATGCAGTTCAATGATGCGTTTTGTTATGGCGAGCCCGAGACCCGAGCCTCCTGCGGTACTGCTCGACCCTGAATCATTGTACCTGCTTTTGTCCACCCGATAGAATCGGTCGAATATGTGGGGCAACTCGGCATCGGGAATGCCGATCCCAGTGTCGGAGACGCTGACGATCACATCATTGTCTCTGGAAATAATGGTCACCAGGACGTCCCCCCCTTCCGGTGTATACCGAAGCGCATTCGTGATAAGGTTCTCAAGCGCTCTCTCGATGAGTCCTATATCTCCGTCCACCAGGGACACGCTTTTCCCGATGCACATATTCAAGCGTAACTTTTTCTCCTTGGCTTTGAGCTGATATTTTTGCAGGATGTCGCTGACCAGTTCTGCTAGATTGAAAGGCTCTTTGCGCGCGTTTATTTCGTATGAATCCAGCTTGGCCAGCTGCAAGAGGTCGTCGACCAGCTTTGACAATCGATCGCAATGGCGATTGGCGATGAACAGGTATTCCCGACGGTCATCCCCTGTCAGCCGGTCGTCCCGCAGATACAGCGTTTCGATATATCCCTGAAGGGTCGCCAAGGGGGTTCGCAGGTCATGAGAGATGTTCGCTATCAGTTCGCGGCGCTGTCGATCGGCGGTGGTGAGGGTGTCCATCTGCGCCTCTATTTGACGGGCCATCTCTTGAAAGGTGACGGATAACTGCCCAATTTCGTCTGAGGGCTCTCCCCGCCAGGCCTTCGGGGGTTTGAGCAGGTCGGTTCCACGGCCCCCCTTGAAAGCGTCGACAGCATCGGACAGCCGTCGCAAGCGGGCCGTCAGAGATGCGAATAGGAGTAAGCCTGCCAACAGCGCAAAGAGGAGGCTCGCTGCAATCATCCATGCGGATAACCGCAAGATGTGACTGCCCTTGATCTTGTCCACCACATTATCAAACGTCTCTCCGCCCAAGATAATGTAGAGATATCCCTGTAACACGCCATCGTGGAGGATCTTCGCAGCAGAAAACACCTTTGTGCTGTTTTGACTTCTCGGATCGTCTCCAACCACCAGCTGTTGCACCTCGCTGCTGAGCCATAGATGGACGGGTTCAAGGTCCACCTGATGTCGCTTGACCTTTCCGGGTGCGGCTGAATAGGCGATCACCCCCCCCTCTTTAGAGAGCAGGTAAAGTTCAATACTTGGATTGATAACCATCAACGCGTGAAAGAGCCTTTCAAGTGCCGGTTTGTTAATCCGTCGATCGAGCATTAAGATCTCTTCATTTACAATATGTTGGGCGAGCTGCGCGTTGAGTCTTTGATTCACCTCCTGTTGGTACATCTGCGCTGCATACGTGGTGACCAGAACGAATGACAGGCCGACCAGAACAAACAAGAGCGTCAGGACGATGGCAAGCTTGGAATAGAGTGAGCGGAACATGTAACATCTTTCATAAAAGAGATATCTTTTTCGCTGTTTTTTGGCCTCTTGGATCGCATCGCCGGGCAGGTCTGATCTGCTTGTGATCTCCCCAGCCGGTGCAGAATAGGCTCGTCGCTTCCCTAAGCGACCTCTGCAAATTTGTACCCCACGCCCCAGACGGTCACAATACGGGTGGGGTTGGCGGGATCGTCTTCGATCTTGGCCCGGAGCCGGTTGATATGCGTGTTGACCGTATGTTCGTAGCCCTCATGTCCATATCCCCATACAGTGTCTAGGAGTTGTGCTCTGCTGAAGACCCTACCTTGATGCTTCGCAAAATGGACCACGAGATCAAATTCTTTGGCCGTAAGCTCCACCTGCCTGTCATCGAGCATTACCGTCCGTTTTTCCGGCTGAATGCACAAGCCGCCAGCGCGGATGCGCTTTGGCGGGCTTTCTTCCATCGGCGGTACCAATTCAGATACACGCCGGATGATGGCTTTTACCCTCGCGACGAGCTCGGGGATGGAAAACGGTTTGGTGACATAGTCGTCAGCCCCCATTTCCAATCCCAATACCCGGTCCAACTCCGACGATTTACTGGTAAGCATCAGAATCGGCGTGTAGGGTGGCCGGGTCCGTAGCTGTCGGCAAACCGCTAACCCATCCATACCAGGAAGCATGAGATCTAAAATGATAAGGTCGTACGATCCGGCCAGCGCCTTTTCGAGCCCCTCGTTCCCGTCAAAGGCCAGGTCGATTTCGAAGAGATGATCCGACAGGTGAATCACCAGGAGTTTGGCCAGATCCGCGTTGTCTTCAACTATCAGTATCCGATGGGTCATGTGCGCCACCTTGATCGTGTTACAGGGTGTGAAAGGCATAGCACGCTGCTCTGTGCGTTCTTCGTCTTGACCGTGCCCAGATCGATGGAGAAAGGCGCCCGTCAATGTCGATAAAGACGCCGCGACCGACTTTCAGACCCCCTAAATCGCCTTGGGCTTCAAACGGCAGTAATGGTCTCAATCGGGTAGCAGTCGGGTTCGAATTAGCTGGTATGTGTAAATGCTCGAAAGAAAAAGTAAGGCGTGGCGCATCAGGGGGCAATGGGTGAGATTCGCAGACTGATAATGGAATACTCCCCAAAATAATGTGATTTTTACAGAATGGGGCCGACCGTCAAGGAATGTCATGGGACTTACCATCCAAACTGCACAACAAGGCCATAATTGGATCGCCAATTTAGCCAGCGCGCTGTCGACCCGCCGGGAAGCCGGCCATAATCCGTGCGCCAGACCGCGTCCGACGCCGCCACCGACATCGTGACCATGATCAGCAGTGCCAGGCGAACGGCGCCCTAAACCCATCCGCTCGGTGGCGTGCGGTCTCCTGGGCGAGGATCGAGCGTCGCCGTAACCTCGCAAATTTGCGACCCACCTGGAAAATGTTCGACCCGATCCCGCACCGGCAGCACCAGCCATGGCGCCAAGGTCCTGATTCTGCGGGGACCTGACAGTTTCCGGCGGATGGCACGCCTTTTGATTCAGGCATCCAGTATGGGCGTCTCGCAGATCCATCCATTTAGAATCACAATCCACATTTGCCATACAGCCGTCGGGGCAGGTTCACGGCATCTCTTTCCAATGTCGTTGGACAGCTCGCAGCGGATCGCCCCCGTGCGGGGCACGGACAACTGCAGGCAACCGTCATCCGGCGGGCGAACGGCCGCGGAGGCTATCAATGGGCCCGCTTTAGGGTGTTCCGGTAAGTAGCATTTCACTGACGAACAGGAGGAGGCGAGCGATGTTGAGATTGCTTGAAGAGATGTTGCAGCGCGGTGAGATCTCCAGACGAAAGTTTTTGGCGCTGAGCGCCGCCATTGGCGCCAGTATCGCCCTGCCCATGGGAGGGCCGTCTTCCGCGGCGTTCGCCGCAGCCCCCAAGAAGGGGGGGCGTCTCCGACTCGGTTTGCAGGGCGGATCGACCTCCGACAGCATGGATCCGGCCAAGTTCAACGATGTGTATGTCCAGATGACGAGCATGGGCTTCTTGCGGAACCCATTGGTGGAGATCGACGCCAAAGGCAACGCGATACCCGATCTGGCCGAAAGCTGGGAGGCGCAGCCTGGGGCCAAAGTCTGGGTATTCAATCTGCGCAAGGGTGCCGAATTCCACAATGGGAAATCGGTGGACGCGGATGACGTGATCTTCTCCATTCAGCGCCATCAGAATCCGGAGCTGGCCTCCCAGATCAAAACCCTGGTGCAACCCATCAAGGTCTTCAAAAAGGACGGGCCCCACCGGGTGATATTCGAACTGGAGGGCCCCAACGCGGACTTTCCCTACCTGCTCGCAGACACCCGAGCGCCGATCGTACCGGCGGGAACCACCGACTTCGAGGATGGCATGGGTACCGGTGGGTATCAACTCGTGGAATACGAACCGGGGGTGCGGGCTTTCGCGAAGCGATTCCCCAACTACTACAAGGCGGGCCGCGCCCACTTCGATGAGGTCGAGGTCACCATCATGGGCGATGTCAACGCCCGCACGACGGCGCTGAAAACCGGGCAAGTGGATGTGATCAACCGCCCCGACCGTAAAACCGCCCACCTGCTCGATCGCATGAAAGAGATTCAACTGGTCAATGTCAAAGGCGGCCTGCTGTACACCTTCCCCATGCTCTGCGACACGCCGCCCTTCGACAACAACGATCTTCGGCTGGCGCTGAAATACTCGATTGACCGCGAAGATATGTTGAAGACCATTTTGCGGGGGTACGGCGTTATGGGCAACGACCATCCCATTGCCCCGATCGTGAAATACAGCGCTGTGGACCTGCCGCAGCGCGCCTACGATCCGGACAAGGCGCGGTTCCATCTGAAAAAAGCCGGCTTGGAAGGGGAGACCTTCCGGCTGCACACCTCCGACGCCGCCTTTGCCGGTGCCGTAGACGCCGCGCTCCTCTGGCAGCGCCACGCCAAAAAGGCCGGCATCCAGGTCGAGGTCGTCCGGGAGCCGGTCGACGGTTACTGGGACAATGTCTGGAACAAGAAGCCGTGGAGCGCCTGTTTCTGGTTCGCACGGGTCACCTGCGACTGGATGTTCACCATGGCCTATGCCGCCGAAGCCTCCGCCAACGACATGCATTGGAAGCATCCCTACTTCAATGAATTGTTGGTCGCTGCCCGCGGCGAACTGGACGATCAGAAACGCGCGAAGATGTATGGCGAGATGCAGTCGCTGGTGCGGGATGAAGGCGGGGTTGTTATCCCCATGATTGCCAATATGGTCGATGCGGCCAGCACCAAGGTGAAGTTCGAAAATCCGGCCGGCAATCAGGAGCTCGACGGCATGCGGGCCATCGAACGCTGGTGGTTTGACGCCTAATTCCCCAATCGCGCTGGCGCACCGCCGAGAGCGGCGGTGCGCATCGGAGGATGCCCCATGGACTCGCTCAAGAAGATGGTGGTCAAGCGACTCGCCGCCGGCGCCGTAACCGTTTTGGTGGTCTCCATCCTGATCTTCGTGGGGGTCGAAGCTTTGCCGGGAGATCCGGCAACCGCCATTTTAGGGCAGCAGGCGACGCCCGAGAACCTCGCCGCTCTCAGAAAAGAACTCAAGCTCGATATGCCGCCCCATGTGCGCTATTTCAGTTGGGTCAGCGATGTGGCCCGCGGCGATCTCGGACGCTCGTTGACCAACCAGCGTCCGGTGGCGGAGATGATCGGCTGGCGCTTCTCCAACACCCTCTTCTTGGCACTCGCAGCGGCGACGGTGGCCGTTCCACTGGCCATTTTGCTCGGCATGCTGGCGGCCTTGTATCGCGAAAGTTGGCTGGACAAGCTGCTGTCGATATCCAGTCTGAGCGCGATCTCGTTTCCCGAGTTTTTCGTCGGCTATATTTTGATCGCGATCTTCGCCGTCAAGCTGGGGATCCTGCCGGGCGTGGCCAGCATTCATAGTGGAATGGGGTTTGGACAGAAGCTGCTCGCCATCGTGCTGCCCACCATCACCCTCATGCTGGTCGTCCTGGCCCATATGATGCGCATGACCCGTGCCGCCATCATCGGGATCCTGACGAGCCCGTACATCGAGATGGCCAAGCTCAAAGGGGTCGGACGTCGGCGCATCATTTATCATCACGCGATTCCCAACGCCCTGGCCCCCATCATCAACGTCGTCATCATGGATTTGGCCTGGCTGGTGGTCGGCGTCGTGGTGGTGGAGGTCGTCTTCGTCTATCCGGGGTTGGGCCAGCTTCTCGTAGATGCCGTCTCCAAACGCGATCTGCCGGTGGTTCAAGCTTCCGGATTGATCTTCGCGTGCACCTACATCCTCCTCAATCTCACGGCGGACGTTCTGTCGATCTTGACCAATCCCAAGCTGCGGACCGCCAACTGAATGGGAGCGGATTTATGCAATTCCTGAGAACCCTTCGCCAGACGACCATCAGCGCCCGTATCGGCATGGCCATGGTCCTGATCACCCTTCTGGCAGCCATTCTGGCGCCCGTTATCGCACCCTATGAGGAGGCCGAGGTCGTCGCCGACGTATGGCTACCGCCGGGGGACGGTCATCTGTTGGGCACCGACCAGTTGGGGCGCGATCTGTTCACCCGCATGGTCTATGGTGCACGCAACACCATCGCCATTGCGCTACTGATCACCTGCCTGGCCTTTCTGGTGGGGGTGGTCGGGGGGCTGCTGGCGGCCACCATGCGGGGGTGGGTGGATATGCTGCTCAGTCGCATCGTCGACGTTGTCATGGCCTTTCCGGCCCTGATTCTCTCCCTGATGGTGCTCTCCATCATGGGTGCCTCGATTCCGGTGCTGATCATCGTGATCTCTCTGCTCGACGCCACCAAGGTCTACCGTCTCGCCCGGGCCTTGGCCATGGACATCGAGGTGATGGAATTCGTGGAGGCGGCGCGGTTGAGCGGCGAAGGCACCTGGTGGATTATCACCAAGGAGATCTTGCCCAATGCGCTGCCCGCCCTCATCGCCGAATTTGGTCTGCGGTTCTGCTTCATCTTCCTCTTCATCAGCGCGCTGAGTTTCCTGGGGCTCGGCATCCAGCCACCGGCAGCGGATTGGGGCAGCATGGTGCGCGACAACGCGGGAGCGATCTCCTTCGACATGATGACGCCCCTGTGGCCGGCGGGCGCGATCGCTTTCTTGACCATCGGTATCAACCTCGTCGTCGACTGGTTCTTGCATCGCAGCGCCCAGATTCGGGCACGCTAGCCGGCGATCGGCGCCGCTGAAGGCCGATCGCCGGTCCACCCCTCATGAATGGGAACAGCCACATGGACCCTTTGCTTTCCATCCGAGAACTGACCCTCAAGGGGCGCGGCAACGACGCCTGGGTTACCTTACTGGACAAGATCGATCTGGACCTCCGAAGGGGTGAAGTCCTGGGCCTCATCGGCGAATCCGGTGCCGGCAAATCGACGCTCGGTCTGGCCGCCATGGGCTATACCCGCACCGGTTGCCGCATCACCGAGGGGTCGGTGATGTTTGACGGTATGCAGCTGGTCGGTGCCCCCAGAAAAGCGCTGCTGGCCCTGCGGGGGACGCGCATTGCCTACGTGGCGCAGAGTGCGGCCGCCTCCTTCAATCCCGCCCACCAGTTGGTCCATCAGTTTGCGGAAACCCCAGTGCAGCGAGGGATCATGGATTTCGACGCGGCACGCCAGAAAGCCGAAAGACTCTATCGCCGACTTCAGTTGCCCCGTCCCGAGCGCATCGGCTTCCGCTATCCCCATCAGGTTTCCGGCGGTCAGTTGCAGCGGGCGATGGTGGCCATGGCCATGGCCTGCGACCCCGACATCATTGTCTTTGACGAGCCCACGACCGCTCTGGATGTCACCACCCAGATCGAGGTCTTGTCGGCCATCAAGGAGGCCATTCAACTGCGCCAGACCGCCGCGCTCTACATCACGCATGACCTGGCCGTGGTCGCCCAGGTGGCGGACCGGATCATGGTGCTGCAACACGGCCGGCAGGTCGAAGAGGGGGGAACACGCGACCTCATCGACGCCCCCAAGGAGTCCTACACCCGCGATCTGCTCAACGTTCGTCGTCAGAAGAAAACCACCATCTCCCCCTCCAGAGAGGTCGTCCTCGAGGTGACCGGTGTTACCGCCGGCTACACCAAGCGGAAAAACGTGGTTGAAGAGATCAGCCTGAAGGTCCGCAAGGGCAGAACGGTGGCCGTCGTCGGAGAGAGCGGCAGTGGGAAAACCAGCCTGGCCCGCGTCATAACGGGTCTACTGCCCGCCGCCCAGGGACAGATCAGCTTCGACGGTGCGGTATTGGCGCCCAGCCTCAAAGGGCGCAGCAAGGAGACCCTGCGGCGGCTCCGAATGGTCTATCAGATGCCGGACGTGGCGTTGAACCCCCGCCAAAAGATCCGGCGCATTTTGGGGCGCCCACTGGAGTTTTTCTTCCACATGGACGCGCAAGCGAAGCAGCGCAAGGTGCTCGAACTCCTGGACATGATCGAAATGGGGCCGGAATTCTACGATCGCTACCCCTCGGAGTTGTCCGGTGGTCAAAAGCAGCGCATCTGCATCGCCAGGGCACTCGCCTCGCAGCCGGACCTGATCATTTGTGATGAGGTCACCAGTGCGCTGGACCAGCTGGTGGCCGAGGGGATCTTGAAGCTGCTGCAGCGCCTTCAGGACCAGTTGGGGGTATCATACCTCTTCATCACCCATGACCTGGCGACGGTCAAGGCGATTGCCGACGAAGTGATTGTGATGCTCAAGGGAAGAATTGTCGAGCAAGGGCCCCGCGACGAGATGTTCATCCCGCCCCACCACGATTATACGCGGCGGCTTTTCCGCTCGGTACCGGAGATGGATCCGGCATGGTTGGACAACTTGCTGGCCAGCCGCGATGGCGACCAATTGGGGTATTTCGAGCGATCCGATGAACCAGTGGTTTAACAGGACCAGGGCTCCATGGGGTCCTGGACCACCCCGATAGCGCCGCCATGATCCCACCGCATCGCCTGCTTCGCTGCCTCGAGCCAGCCGACCTCGAACGGATCCACCAGGATTCGCTCAAGGTGCTGGCCGAGGTGGGGGTTGTCTTCGACGCCGATGAAATCGTCGAGATGTTCAAACGGAGGGGCGCCAAGGTCGACCAGCGCAGAGTCTACCTCACCGAAGCGATGGTGCGCGGCGCGCTGGAGACCTGTCCGCGCCGTTTTACCATGGTCGGTCGAACGGCGGAGGCGTCGATTTCCATTGGCCATCATCAGGAGCGCATGGTTGTTTCACCCGGCAATGGCACCCTCTACATCCAGGAGATCTCTGGTGAGCGCCGCAAAGCGGTGCTGTCCGATTTCGATCAGATCACCCGATTGTGTGAGCAGAGCCGCCATGTGCATCTGGTGGGCAGCCTTCCGGTGGAACCGATCGATATCCCGCAAGCCGCACGGCCGGCGCGACTGGTCCACCACCTGATGCGGCACAGCCGCAAGCCCTTGTTGGGCGTTGCGGCCACGCGAGAAGAGGCAGAGGCGGTATTTGATATCATCGAGATCGCTTTCGGTTGCAGCGGCTTTCTCGACGACCACGTGGCGATCGCCTATAGTGTCAATCCCGCCAGTCCGCTCTGCTTCGAAGCCTTGAGCTGTGCCACCCTCGCCGCATACGCCAGACGCAACCAGGCCGTATTTGTTCTGCCCGGCATCCTGGCGGGAATCAGCGGTCCCCTTGACCTCACCGGACTCGTCACCCTCTCCAACGCCGAAATTCTGGCCGCCCTGGTGTGCGTTCAATTGATCCGTCCGGGAGCGCCGGTGGTCTATTGCCCCGGCACCTTCATGGTGAACATGAAGAACGTGTATACGGTCACCGCATCGCCCCTGAGCAATCTGGTGAACATGGCCGGGCTCCAACTGGCCAGGCACTACTACGATCTCCCCTGTCGGACGATGGGCGGCATGACGGACGCCAAGATGGTCGATTTTCAGGCGGGTGCGGAGAGCATGCAGAATTTGGTGCTCTATACGATGGCCGGTGCCAACATCATCAGTCAGTGCCTGGGGGTGATGGACTCGCTCACGGTGACCTCCTTCGAGAAATGGGTTCTCGACGAAGAGCTCTTGGGGCGGATTGCGTGTTTGGAGCGACAATTCGATCAATTGGTCTCGGAGGATCCGGCCGCCGCCATCGCTGCGGTCGGCATCAGCGGCAGTTACCTGACCCAGCCCACCACCATGCACAATTGCCGCAACATCTGGATGCCGACCCTATCGAACTGGGATCCCCATGACGCCTGGTGTCGCAATGGCCGGCCACCGATTCTGGAACGGGCCCACCACCTTTTCCTGGAGAGGATGGAGAACTGTGAAACGCCGGTACTGCCGCGGGATATCGACCGGGACATCCGGAAGTACATCGACCGATGAGGGGCGGAACGGCGCCGGCGTTCGGTTGCACAGCAGCGGTAGCGCCTTGCCGGGCCAAGCCCGCTTCCCAGCGCTGTCGAAGATGACACCCCATTGCTGCCTCGCCGATGGAGACGCCGTCCCAGCCCTGCCAACGCAGCGGCGCACCCCCACCGGTCGGGGATCGGCGAGCCTCGAAAAGGGGTTGGTCATCTTGTCGCTTTTCGATCGCCGGCATCCCTACTGGCGGGTGTCGGAGATCTCGAAAGCAACCGGTATCCATCGCACCTCTGTCTGTCGGTATGTCAACACGCTGGTGGCGTTGGGATTTTTGGCCAGGCGAGCAGAGAGCAAATTACTGCATTTGAGTGCGGCGACCCTCATGATGGGGCACAGCTTTCTCGATGGCTGCGAATTGCGCAATCGCGTCAAGCCCGTCGTCGACCTCATGTACCGAGAATACCACACGCCGATCACAACGGCATTGGTACACCAGGTCGATTTGGTGCCGTTGTACCGCCAGGAAGGATCCGCAGCGGATGGGCACCTTCCGACGTGGCGGACGGATGGGCTGTCTCTGCGGGTGTTGGAAACGACCGTGTTGGCCCACATGCGCCCGCACCATCGGAAGGCCTATTTGGCCGCAAGCGGATCGCGGCGCAGGACTGCCGGCCGACGACTGTCAGCAGATGCGCTGCTACCGGAACTCGCACGGGTTGAAGCGCGCGGATATGCCATCGACAACCAAGCGGCGACGACGGGCATCATCCGCATTGGCGCGCCTGTCTGGGACCATCGCCTGGACGCTGTCACGGCTGCGGTGGGGCTGGAATGTGACCCGGCCCCACATTCAGACACGCAGGTTGATGCGCAGTATATCGGGGTGCTGCTGAGATTGGCGGACGAGTTGTCAACCCTGTTGACCAACGTCGGCACTTAAGATCGAGCCGGCTGCCGTGCCACTTGCCGCCCCGCGGGCTCATTCTCCGGCCAAGGCGCTTATCATCTCATTCACTTCACCCATCGAAGAGACGGGATGGACTTCAAAGGTGCAGAAGGGGACGTACTGCTGCAAGGTATTCATCAGTTCAAGCTTCGTCGCCTCATAGATCGCATAGCCTCTGTTCTCCCCGGTGAATGCGCCCCAATCCTTCAAGGTTCCCGTCTCCCTGTCCTGGGCGACCATGGTCATCAAGAGCCCCCAACCAGCGCCTCTCTCTTGGCGGTCAATTGGAATTTTGGTTTGGTCGACTTCCCAGAAAGCAACATATTTTTCCATTTAGGATCTCCTTTCGGGTTATGCGGTTGCCGCCAGCCGCGGGTGGATGATTCAAGAAATCGCATCCTTGGCAGGCCAATTTATCGGTGGCAGCCCCTCAAGTGGCATCCGCGAATTGGGAACCTGCGGTTGGCTATGAGGGGTTCACCGGGCCAAAAAAGGGGGGTATCGATGGGCGCCAAAAACGTAGCGGCGCGAATTGCAGCTGCGGGAAGCGATGACTGCCGAGTGGCGAGGTCCGGTCAACGGGTCGAAAAACGGTGAGGGGTCGGGTATCGAATCGGTGAGATCGAGTTGGGGGGAGTATACCGCAATCGAAGTGCTGGATCAATTACCACATTGTGGTATCTGGTATCGCATCGGGCTGAAAAGGACGATGCGGTCTGAGCGGGAGAGACGCCGTTGGTCGGCCCATCTCCACGTCAGCCGATGGCGATCGAGGTCAAGCCGATCTTGTTGAGTTTTTGGGTCACCAGCTCCAAGGTGAACGGTTTGATGATGTAATCGTCACATCCGCCTTTGATGCTGTCCATGACGGTCTCTTGATCGGCATGCGAGGTGACCATCAGGATCTTGGCCCGGTCCTCTTTCGCGATCGCGTTGGTGCTCTCGAACATGCGGATCTTGGACAGAACTTCCGTTCCCCCCATGTCCGGCATGGAAACATCCAGGGTGATCAGCTTGAAGGGTACCCGGTTCAGCAATGCTTCCGTGAAGGCTTCCAGCGCCTCGTTGCCGCTGCCGACGGCCACGCAATCGCCATAGTGTTGCATGATCCTTTGCATTTTCATACGGCTGACCATTTCATCATCAACAACCAATATCCTCATACGTCTGCCTCCACTGCTGATCATGACCTGGACAGGGCGGGCGTAGGCTGCGCCGCTTGATACTATTCGTGAACGTCAACAAACGCCTGCTCACAGGATAAAAGGTCTCCACCACTCGCGGGTCGAATTGCGAACCAGTGCCTTTCATAATGATACGTCTGGCACGCGCGTGCGTAAAGGGCTCTTTGCAGGGGCGGTTGCATCCGACGATGGGATGCGTTTTCATGACCGCAAACGCTTTGTCGTCACGGCCACCCGCCTCTCGCAAGCCAATCCATCGAGGCGGTGTTCCAATCTCTTGCGGCTGACCAAGGCCTCATCCATCACCAGCACTTTCTTCGACATGTCGATTTCCTTCAACCGGCCAAAGCGGCCGCAAAGGCGTGGAGCCGGATTCTCTCCCGATCCAGCGTCGATACAATGTCCGCCGCACGGGTCAATCGTCCCGATTTACCTGTCACCTCGAGACGCGCTGCCGCCCCGGCGAGTGCGTCGGCCGTCAGATTGGCGGCGCCGCCTTTGATGGCATGGGCTTCCTTGGCAAGCAGGTCGGCGTTTCCATCCGCGATGGCCGCCCGGATGGTGTGGATCTGCTGGTCGACCCTTTTGAGGAAACCGGACAGCACCTCCATCAGAAAATCGGGATCATTATCGAACTCCGCGATCGCTTGGTGATAATTTATTGGGGCGGCAGTTGAATCCGCGGGGTCGGCGCTTGGGCCGTCCGCAGGTTCGTGGTCCCTAGACGCGGCGGTTTCGGTCCATTGGCGGACGATAGACAGGAGGTGGGCCTTTTTGAGGGGCTTGGCGATGTAGTCGTCCGCACCGGCGGCAAGACACTTCTCGCGATCGCCCGTCATCGAGTGGGCCGTCATGGCCACGATGGGGATGTGCCCGGCGGCGGCCCCCCGGCCCGCGCGGGCCTCCTGTTCACGAATCGCGCGGGTGGCCGTATACCCGTCCATCACGGGCATCTGGATATCCATCAGGATCAAGGCATAGTCACGGCGGCCAACGGCCTGCAGTGCTTCCTGGCCATTTTCGGCCAGATCCACCGTATAGCCGGCATTGCGCAGATGCCTGAGGGCGACCTGTTGATTGGTGGGATAGTCGTCGACCACGAGAATGCGGACGCCCCTGCCGCGACCTTCGGCGATGGTATGCTGGGTGATCAGCGGCCATGCCGAACGCGGCGTCGCGATCTCGCGTCCGAAGACCATTTTGATGGTCTGGTTGAGGTCATCGATGGTGATCGGTTTGTGGAGGTAACCGTCAACGCCGATGCGGCGGCATCTCGCTGCATCGTCCGTTGAACGGATATCGGCCACCAGAACAATCGCGGTCTGACTGAAGCGGCCGTTCGTTCTGACCTTGGCAGCCAGGTCAAAACCGTTCATGCCGGGCAGCCGGATATCGGATATCATCAGGTCGAAGGGGGGATGGGCTGCTGCCAGCTGCTTCAATGCCGCCTCGCCACTGGGGCATTCATGGACGTCGCAGCCGAACTGGGTCAGATATTCGGCGATAATTTCTCTGGCGGTTCCGCTGTCATCCACGAGCATCGTCTTGAGACTGGCGAATTCAGTTGCCGGTGAAGCGCATTGCGAGCGCTGCGCAGCCGCCTTCGCGAGGACCGCCGTAAACCAGAAGGTGGTGCCCTTCCCCGGTTCGCTGATCACACCGATCTTGCCCCCCATCAGCTCCACCAGGTCCTTCGCAATGGTCGTCCCCAGACCGGTACCGCCGAATTTACGGGTCATGGAACCGTCCACTTGGGTGAAACCATCGAAGATGTTCTCCTGGCGCTCTTGCGGGATACCGATGCCGGTGTCGGACACCTCGAAGCGGACCTCGACCGCGGTGGATCGATGGGCCACCGCTTCCGCCCGGATGACGATTTCGCCGGCTTCGGTGAATTTCAATGCATTGCCCGTCAGATTTCTCAGAATTTGACGCAGCCGACCCGGGTCGCCGATCAATTGTCGTGGCATTGTTGGGGATACGAAGGACGCAAACTCCAAACCCTGCTTTCTGGCCAGCATGGCCACGCTGTTGGAGATGTCTTCGATAAGCAGGCGCGGATCGAAGGGAATGCTGTCGAGTGTCAACTTGCCGGCTTCGATTTTGGAGAAATCGAGAAAGGCGTTGATCATTTCGAGCAGATCACCCGATACACTGTCGATGGTTTCGAGGATCTTGCGCTGCTCATCCGTTAGCGCTGTATCCAGCGCCAGTTCGGTCATTCCGATGATGCCGTTTAGCGGCGTCCGAATCTCGTGGCTCATGTTCGCCAGGAACTGACTCTTGGCGACATTGGCCGCCTCCGCCTTTCGGGCCATGATGTTGGCTTGTTTGATGGCCGCATGCAATTGCTCATTGCGCCGCATGTTTTGCAGGGCTTGAGATGCCAGCGGCGTGAAGCGTTGCAGCAAGTGCATGTGGCGACGGTTGAAATAGGCCTTCTTGCCGCTGATGAGGACGAGCATTGCGCGAAGATTCGCTGATTCAAAAGAGATGTGCAGGGCGGAGGCGACACGGCGCTTGATCTCAGGGGGCTGTAAACGCCATTCGGGCTTCTGTTCGATCTCGAAGAGAATCACCGGCTGGCCCCCGAAAACGCGGTCGAACATCTCGTGGGGTTGCCAGCGGCTGTGCTCGAAAAGCGGGTCGCTGAACGCCACCACGGCCAATTGGGCAGGACGTCGCTCGCGCAGAACGAAGGCGTGGTCGAAGTCAATCAGCTTCTTCAGAATCCCCAGGAGACGGAGGAAGACGTCCTTGGTGTCCTTTGAGCGGGTCAGGATGCGCAGGCCTTCAAGCAAGCCTTCGGACTCCTTGCGCTGCATCTTTTCCCGTTTCCGCGCGAGGTCGAGATCCAATAACACCTCGCGAAGATCTTCTCGCTTCATGACAAACCCCTAATAGGCCGGTGTTTTGCTGAAGGTCACTACCGAAATCATCAGGTTGCCGTGGGTATTTTCGTTACCGACGAAGCATCCCTGTTCGCCAAAGGTAAATATCCCGAGAAAGGGCACATTCCCGATGGCCGCGCCGATCACACTGGTCACGCGATGCATATCTTCGCGAACCGTTAGCATGCAACCCGCACAATACACCACGATGGCACCGATGATGGATTCTGGATCAAACCCACCCGCTGAAATGGCGGACGAGGATACCCGCCCAGCGCGGGTGATTAGGCTGCTTCGCGAGCCGGTCATCAAGACAATCTCCTCTCCCTCTGCAACTTCGGAGAAGAGCGACAGCCCGTCTTCGGTCGTAATCTCGCTGGGATGGGAGAGCTTATAGTAGGGAATTCCGCCGATAACCCCGGCTTCGCGCCCCAGCGGGGCCAGGGTGGTTTTGGAGAGCACGCTGCCCCGTGCAGAGATCTCCGCTTGAATCAAGCCCTCGGTCCACTCATTGTAGACCTCGCAGGCAGGGCGACCGTCGATCTCCATGAGCAGCCGTCCCTCGGCCCGAGTGACCACGCCCCTTTTATCCGTTGGGTCGTAGCCACTGTGGAATGCGTAATGGAAATTGGTCGACGGGAAGAAGACGCTGATCACGACGGCATCCCGCAATACTTCTCCTCCCGAGACCTGGCGGCTGTTGCCGATGGCCGCGTTATCCGCGGTGCTGCCCCCCGTGATGGGCACATCGGGTCCGATAAGGCTCTCAATTCCCTGAATCAGTTGCTCCTCGCTGCCGGGCGCTGCATTCATCCAAACGAGGGCGGGGACTTCGCCATCGCGGTCAGCGTTTGCCAGCGCTTTCGCGAGTGCCTTTTGGGCGGCCAACTCCGGCCGCGTCCCCAATGCGGCCGATCCGACGCCATAGCTGCCGAGCGGGTCCGAAATGGCCAGTACGCCCATGCCGACCCCCTCATCACTGGCAAATCCAGCCGAGGTCATGACCCCCATGCAGGATGTCCCACCATGGATGGGAACCGGTCCCAGCTCTGCCAAGATACGGCCGATGATTTTCTCACCCGCATAGGTATCGCTGTAGTAGACCCCCAACCAGGATATGCCTTGTTCGGCCAAAGCCGTCAATTTGGCACAACATTCGGCGGCCGCCGCCTCGGGGTCCCGGTTTGTAGCGCTTGCCGATTCGATTTTCATCGTGTTTACGCCCCATTGCCATCATCCATTTCGCGGTGACGAGCGGACCGTCGCTGTCCCTGAACGATGGTATTCAATTGTTTGATTGCAGCCGCTGAACGAATTCTTCCAACCGTCGCGCTTCGGCTTCCAAATGTGCCAGCATCTCCTCGGCCCCGGTCAAACTGCCGGAACGACCGGCGATTTCGAGAGACTCGGCGGCATTGGCCAACCAATCGGCCGTCAGGTTGGCGGCGCCCCCTTTGATGGCGTGGGACTCCTTCGTGACAGCGTCGCCGTCCCCCTCACGAATCGCCGTGTGCAGCAGCAGGGTCTGGGCGCCCAAATTGTCCACGAAACCCGTCAGCACCTCCAATAAGAATTCCGGATCACCGTCGAACTCTTCGAGGGCCTGGGCGTAGTCGATGGGGTCGTCCCCCGTCTGCGTCCGGCCTTGATCCATGGAGGAAGCGCACTTCTTGGCGGGCGAGTCAACCGCATCGATCCACAGCCCCACCATGGACAATAGGCGCTGTTTTTTGAGCGGCTTGGAGATGTAGTCGTCGGCACCTTCGGCCAGACACTTTTCGCGGTCCCCTGCAAGGGAATGGGCCGTCATGGCGATGATGGGAATCGGCTGGACGTCGGGCGTTTGCGCTGCTTTTGCGGCTTCTAATTTCCGGATCGATCGCATGGCCGCGTACCCATCCATGACCGGCATCTGGATATCCATCAGAATCAAATTGTAATCTGTATGCCCGAAGGCCTCGACCGCCTGGCGGCCGTTTTCGGCCAGATCGACGGTGTAGCCGGCCTTACGTAGATGGTGCATGGCGACCCGTTGATTGGTCGGGTAGTCTTCCACCAGCAGAATACGGCCATTTTTGCTTCGGTTTTCGACAATTGTGTGCCGGGTCACCAACGGTCTTTGGCGGGTATCGGTGGTCTGCTCATTCCCGCAGATCAGTTTGATGGCCTGCTTGAGGTCTCCCATCTTCACCGGTTTCGGCAGATAACCATCCACACCGATGCGACGACATTTTTCGCCATCGCCCAAGGTGCCGATCCCGGAGACCAGCAAAATGGCCGTTTGCCGCAGCTCATCCTTTTGGCGGACCGCTTCCGCCAACTCGAACCCCCCCATGCCCGGCATTCGAATATCCGACACCATCAGATCGAACGGTGCCGATCGCTCCGCCGCCGCTTCGAGTTGTCTCAGCGCCGTCTCTGAACAATCACATTCGCGGACATCACAGCCAAACCGACGAAGATATTCAGCGATGATCCGTCTGGAGGATCGGATATCGTCGACCACCATTGTCTTCAGCCCGGCCAGATCCCGTTGGGCCGGCGGCGTTTTCTGTGCATCTTGGGCCGTGCGCTCAAGATCTACGGTGAACCAGAAGGTCGATCCCTGGCCGGGTACACTCTCCAGGCCGATCTTCCCCCCCATCAATTCGACAAGCTGTTTCGAGATGGTGGTGCCGAGACCGGTGCCCCCATATTTGCGGGTGGTGGAGCCGTCAACCTGGGTGAACTCATCGAAGATGTTCGCTTGACGTTCACGCGGAATACCGATGCCGGTGTCGGATACTTCGAAGCGGATCCGAACCCCGTCGGCGTGAAAATGCTCGGCTTCGGCACGGATGATGATTTCACCGATGTCGGTGAACTTGAGGGCATTCCCGGCCAGGTTGTTCAGCACCTGTCGCAGCCTGCCGGGATCGCCGACCACGCGTGCGGGGATACTGGGAGAGACGAAGGAGGCAAACTCCAGTCCGCTATCCTTCGCCGAGATGGCAACGTTGCTGGCCACATCTTCGATGAGGAGTCGCAGATCAAAGGAGATGCGGTCCAAATTGAATTTGCCCGCTTCGATCTTGGAGAAATCGAGAACGGTGTTGATCATGTCCGTCAAATGCCCGGAGACCCGGTCGATGGTTTCGATGATATTGCGCTGTTCTTCTGTCAGCGGGGTCTCCAGCGCCAGTTCGGTCATTCCGATAATGCCATTCAGCGGGGTGCGAATCTCATGGCTCATATTGGCCAGAAACTGGCTTTTGGCCACATTGGCCGCTTCGGCGGCGATCTTCGACTGCTGCAATTCCTGCTCGGCGCGTTTACTATCGGTAATATCAAAGAAGACGCCGCTGATGGTTTCGATCTCGCCCTGGTCATCGCAGATAATTTGTCCGCGCTCCTGCACCCAGCGGATTTTCCCGGTGCGGCTGATCACCCGATATTCGCGGACATAGGATTTATCGGACTTCAGTGCATCGATCAAACGCGCCCGAACCGATTCGAAGTCGTCTTCGTGGATGATGTCTTTCCAACTGGGCCTGCCACTGTTCAATTGGTCAATACTGTAGTCGACGATCGATTCGATTTTCTTGTCATAGAATTCTACCGACCAATCCTTGTATCCGATGAATACGATGCTCGGCAAGTTTTTCAACAGCAGGCGGTACTTCGCTTCACTTTGACGGAGGTGCTCCTCAACCTGCTTTCGTTCGGTGATGTCGATGAAGGTTTCCAGCATTACCGGCTCATCGTCCAGCTCTAGACGAACCGCACTCTTCAGGATGGGTTTTTCGTCACCGCTGCGGGTGATCAACATCACTTCGGATCGGTCTAATTGCTTGTCGAGGTCGAGAACTGGACAATGGCCATCTGGCGACGGGCAAAATGTATCATGGCAGCATCGCCCCACGACCGCGTCCAAAGATGCGTATTCCATCAGGGACATGGCGGATTGGTTGGCGTATCGGATCAATTTGTCAGTGCCAACGATCACAACGCCATAGGGCATGGAATCCAGAACCGTCTGCAGCATGCTCTGGGATCGCCTCAAGAGCGCTGTTTTATCTCTCACCAGGCCTTCCAGGTTATCGCGATGCTCCACCAACTCCGCTTCGATCTTTTTGCGGTGTGAAATATCCTTGACCACACCGCGAAATCCGATGGGCTTTCCGCTTGCGTCGCTCTTGATGGAGGCGGATGTCTCCACATGAATGATGGTGCCGTCCTTGCGGGTGAGGGCATAATAGACGGCTTTTTCAGGCTGGCCGGTTTGGTAGACACGGCTGAACATGTCGACGACGCCGGGGATGTTGTCATCACCGACATATTCGCGAAAATCCATGCCCCTGATTTCATCCATGCCGTAGCCGACAAGGTCACAGAAGGCACGATTGCAGAAGGTCAGTGTCCCGCTCAGGTCCACCTCAAAAAAGGCGTCGTTGATCTCTTCCAGAATTTTTCTGTATTTCTGCTCACTCTCTTTTAGTTGGATTTCTGTGGCCTGGCGAGAATTCAACACCTCGTCCAGGTCACCTTTGATCATGGAGATGGCGTCGAACACGGGCAGGAAGGGATGCTTGGGGTCAATTTCGAACGCCTGGCGCACACCGGAACGCCCCCATTCAATTCCCCCGACAAAATACATCAGGTCATCGACGTAATCATCAACCGTGCCCTGGGCGGTCAACCGACGATCGGAACGCCTTGCCGGTGCGGCTGCCTTGGGGTGCAACCGCGCGATCCGATCCAGGCGCACCCGTTCGATGGCGTCCACGTAAGTGGATTCCAGTTTCACATCGAACGGCACGAAGCGGATCCCCATCATCGCAGCCGCTCGCAGGAATCGATTGGCGCCGTAAATGATCAACCGATTGAACGGGCTCGCTTTCCAGAAGGTGATCAGGCGCTTCAGATGTTGTCTTCTGGTATCGAAATCTTTCAGCTTTGTTCCGGTAAACCCATGAATGAGGGTGTAGGATTGCCCGGCTGCAGTGAAGGATGTCGCGGCCTCCTGCTGCAGGGCGAAGATCGGGTCAATATATTCGGGAGACAAGACACCATCGAAGACACAGTGAATAATATCCGGCGTCAGCACGTCGATGGTGAAGCGCAAGTCGGTGAACTCGAGGGATCTGGTAAACTTGCGTGGGTGGGCGTTGACCGATGCGGCGTGGTTCGCTTGCAGGCGAGGAAGGTCCATCTGCAGCAGATCGAAGGCCTGCTTCAAGGCTGCTTCATAGGAGTCCAGGAGTTCGACATTGAATTTGACGATGTTCAGTGCCTTGCCCAGACGGATGCTGAGATTCATTTGAAAGTTGGTGTTGTAGAACAGAACCGCCAGGAGGTGATCGTCTTGTTGGCAAAAATAGTCGATGTAGGCTTTTCTGGCCGCCGGTGCGGCCCCCTTCAGCTCCGCATAATCCTCCAGCAGGACGTATTTGTGGCCAGTGCTCGGTTTGTTGGCAAAGATCTCATCGATGATGCGGCAATATCGCTGTACGCCGGCAAGGTCGGTGGTCCCGGTCGCCTTGGTGCTGATCACCATATCGGCGATGACACCGGTGTGATATGCGTGCTGTGCTGATTTATAACGCCATCTCGGATGATGGACAATGGGCAGGCCGGTGACGGGGCATGTATCTCGCTGGGGTATCATGTTTTCTCTAGGATTGCCGATTGCATGCATTCCCTTCGGTTCTCTTCAGCACTGGCAGTAAACCTTTGCGCGGACAAAGCACCCGCCATGGCAATGGGTGATGACCTGATGGCGGGTCCACAATACTATCGGGATCACCCTGTAATTCTTAAATGGGGCGCTTGGATTGACCGCCCGGCGGATTCACCCGACGTCGGAGAGGACCCCATATCGCTGTTGGAGCAAGAACGACGGCTCCCACGCGCGGCGAGCCGGCTGACCGTCCGACC